>LNFM01001198.1_pt1 | contig 60062 bp, 54 predicted proteins | sample 596031 | NCBI WGS metagenome assembly LNFM01 (sample SAMN04254537, study PRJNA301005) | activated carbon metagenome | isolation source: dual media filters at the Ann Arbor, Michigan drinking water treatment plant | place: USA: Ann Arbor | reverse complement strand
TTAGGCCCCGAGCCGGTCATCCCCGCGATGTGGAAATATCCGTTTGCTACCTTCATGTTAGACCACGTCTGCGGCGGCGCCTCCGCCACGTCGGACGATCGGATAGTTTTCATGCTCAAGGGTCCCTCCTGTGAAGCGGATTCGAAGCGAGAGGATGCAGAGGATGCAATGTAGTCTGGACCTTCCGTCCAATCAGTTCGTGGCGGTCGTCCTCGCGACGCGCAAGCGGATCGTACCATGCTCATCGCGATGGTAAATGGGGCCGAGTTTTGGTTCGCGCGGTGATTGGCCTTGGGTCATTCGCGACCGAATTGAACCTTCCAGCCGGTGTCCGGTTTGCCCCCGCTAGCGACCGGAAAGCCACCCGCAGCTTATCGGAGGTTTTGCCAAGGCTGCCGGATTATCCATCGCTTGCCCACTTTCGAACCCCGGCTCATACGCTATAACAATTCAGCATGGGCCCCCGCCGCAGTTTCACGACGACCCGCCATGTGAGCAATTGACATCACCCGCCATCCATCGCCAGAACACCCAATGACCGCATCAGAACAACACGACGAATTCCACGATATCCGCGACGCCGTCGCCAAGCTCTGCGCCCAGTTCCCCGGCGAATACTGGCGCAAGCTCGACCGCGCGATGGCCTACCCCACCGACTTCGTGAACGCGCTGACGGCGGCCGGCTACCTTTCGGTCCTGATCCCCGAGCCATATGGCGGCGCCGGGCTGAAGCTGTCGGCCGCGGCCGCGATCCTGGAGGAAATCCAGCGCGCCGGCTGCAACGGCGGCGGCTGCCACGCCCAGATGTACACCATGGGCACGGTGCTGCGGCACGGCAGCGACGCCCAGAAGGCGAAATGGCTGCCCAAAATCGCCAGCGGCGAATTGCGGCTGCAGGCGTTCGGCGTCACCGAGCCGACCAGCGGCACCGACACCTCCTCGCTGAAGACGCTCGCCCGGCGCGACGGCGACCACTACGTCGTCAACGGTCAGAAGATCTGGACCAGCCGCGCCGAGCATTCCGACCTGATGCTGCTCTTGGCGCGCACCACGCCAAAGGAGCAGGCGCAGAAGCGCACCGACGGCCTGTCGGTGTTCATCGTCGACATGCGCGAGGCCAAGGGAAAGGGCCTCGAAATCCGCCCGATCCGCACCATGATGAACCATGCCACGACCGAAGTGTTCTTCACCGACATGCGGGTGCCGGCCGAGAACCTGATCGGCGAGGAAGGACGGGGGTTTCGCTACATACTCTCCGGCATGAACGCCGAGCGCATCCTGATTGCAGCCGAATGCATCGGCGACGCCAAATGGTTCATTGCGAAAGCCACCGCCTATGCCAGGGAGCGCGTGGTGTTCGGCCGCCCGATCGGCCAAAACCAAGGCATCCAGTTCCCGATCGCCAAGGCCTATGCCGCGATGCGCGCGGCCGAGCTGATGGTCAAGGAAGCCACCCGCAGATATGAGGCCGGGCTCGATTGCGGCGCCGAGGCCAACATGGCCAAGATGCTGGCGGCGGACGCCGCCTGGGATGCCGCCAATGCCTGCGTGCAGACCTTTGGCGGTTTTGGTTTCGCGGAAGAATACGACGTCGAGCGCAAGTTCCGCGAGACGCGGCTCTATCAGGTCGCGCCGATCTCGACCAATCTGATCCTGTCGTTCGTGGCCGAGCACGTGCTCGGCCTGCCCCGCTCCTACTGAGTGAGACCGCCATGCTGCCGCTGGAAGGATTGATCGTCGTCGCCGTCGAGCAGGCGGTCGCGGCCCCGTTCTGCAGTTCGCGGCTGGCGGATGCCGGCGCGCATGTGATCAAGGTCGAGCGCCCCGAGGGCGATTTCGCCCGCGGCTACGACGCCGCGGCCAAGGGCCAGAGCAGCTATTTCGTCTGGCTCAACCGCGGCAAGCATTCCGTGGTGGTCGATCTCGCCACCGAGAAGGGCCGCGCCGAGCTCGAAGCGCTGATCGCCGGCGCCGACGTGCTGCTGCAGAATCTCAAGCCCGGCTCGATGGACAAGCTCGGCTTTTCGCTGCAGCGCCTGCGCAAGGATTACCCCGCGCTGATCTGCTGCACCATATCGGGCTATGGCGACGACGGCCCCTATGCCGACCGCAAGGCCTACGACCTGCTGATCCAGGCCGAAAGCGGCCTTGCCTCGATCACCGGCGGCCCGGAAGGCCCGTCGCGGGTCGGCATTTCAGTCGTCGACATCGCCACCGGCGCCACCGCGCATGCCTCGATCCTCGAGGCGCTGATCGCGCGGGGACGCACCGGCAAGGGCGCCGATATCCGGATCTCGATGTTCGACGTCATGGCCGACTGGATGGCGGTGCCGCTGATCAATGCGGAGGCCGGCAACCCGCCGCAGCGGATGGCGCTGGCGCATCCCTCGATCGCGCCCTATGGCGTGTTCTATTCCAGCGACGGCAAGGGCATCCTGATCTCGATCCAGAGCGAGCGGGAGTGGAAGAAGCTCTGCGCCGAGGTGCTCGGCCAGCCCGAACTGCCGAACGATCCGCGTTTCGCCAACATGGTGGCGCGGGTGCGCAACCGCGCGCTCACCGACAAGACCGTCGCCGACCGGTTTGCCGCCATGACGCGGCTCGATCTGCTCAAGCGCCTGGATGACGCCGACATCGCCTTCGGCGAGGTCAACACCATGGCCGACCTCGCCGTGCATCCGCACCTGCGCCGGATCGAGGTCGACACGCCGAACGGCAAGGTGTCGTATGCGGCGCCGGCCGCGATCTTCGTCGATCAGGCGAGGCGCTATGGCGCCGTGCCCGCCATCGGCGAGCATGCCGAACTCCCCAAGACCGCGCGCGCCCGGAGCCGCCAGCCATGACCAACGCCGCCGCCGAAAAACTCGATCTCGATCATTTGCGGCAATGGATCGGCCGCGGCACGGAAGCCACCGACATCGTCACCGCGCAACTGGTGAAGGCCTTGCGGGCCACGCTGTTCCAGGACATCGGCGAGCCCGTCACCGGCGACGCCGCGCCATGGACGACGCATTGGTGCCTAGCGCAGCCGGTGTTTCCGATGTCGATGCTCGGCCCCGACGGCCACCCGACCCGCGGCGGCTTCCTGCCGCCGGTGCCGCTGCCGCGCAGGATGTGGGCCGGCGGCGAAATCGAATTCCTCGAACCCTTGCGCATCGGCGATCAATCGACCCGAACCTCGCTGATCTCCGACGTGACGGTGAAGACCGGCTCGACCGGCGTTCTGTGCTTCGTCTCCGTCCAGCACACCATCACGACCCCGCGCGGCGTCGCGATCCGCGAACGCCAGGACATCGTCTATCGCGACGTGGATGGCGCAGCGCCGACGACGCCAGCCAAGGCGCCTGCCCAGCCTCCCGTCGCGCGCCATCGCGAAAGCCATGTCAGCGATCCCGTGCTGCTGTTTAGATACTCGGCGCTGACCTTCAACGGTCACCGCATCCATTACGACCGCGACTACGTCACCAAGGTCGAGGGCTATCCCGGCCTGGTGTTTCACGGACCGTTGCAGGCCGCTCTCATCGTCGAATTCGCCGCCAAGCTCCATGGCGGCGTGGCGCCGAAGAAATTCAGCTATCGCGGCGTGCAGCCGCTGTTCGAAGGCACCGAATTCTCGGTCAACGCCAACGACACCTCAGCGGGCACCGAGCTGTGGATCGCGAATGCAGAAGGCCAACCGACGATGAAAGGGATGGCGACGTGGTGAGCGACGTCATTCCGGGGCGCGCGTTAGCGCGAACCCGGAATCTCGAAATTCCCCGGTGCGCAATTGCGCACCTGAGGTCTGGTGCTGGCGCACCATCCCGGAATGACGGCGCTAGCTCGCGGAGCGCATAATGTCGCCCCGCAAATCCACCACCGCCACCGTCAAGGACGCCACCTTCGGCCTGCTGCGCGCGTTCGGGATCAAGCGCGTGTTCGGCAATCCCGGCTCGACCGAACTGCCGTTTCTGAGCGACTGGCCCGATGACATCGACTACGTGCTCGGCCTGCAGGAGGCCGCCGTGGTCGGCATGGCCGATGGCTACGCACAGGCGACCCGCAACGCCGGCTTCGTCAATTTGCATTCCGCCGCCGGGCTCGGCAACGCGCTCGGCAACGTCTATACCGCGCACCGCAACCAGACCCCGCTGGTGATCACGGCCGGCCAGCAGGCGCGCTCGATCCTGCCGTTGCAGGCGTTTCTCTACGCCGAGCGCGCCGCGGAATTCCCGCGGCCCTATGTCAAGTACAGCGTCGAGCCGGCGCGGCCTGAAGACGTGCCGGCGGCGATCGCGCGGGCCTATTACGTGGCGATGCAGCCGCCCTGCGGGCCGACCTTCGTCTCGATCCCGGTCGACGACTGGAGCCGCGCCGCGCATCCGGTCGAGGCCCGCCGGATCAGCCGCGAACTCGGCCCCGATCCGACGGCGATGCAGGCGCTGGTAGGGGCGCTCGCGACCAGCAAGCGCCCCGCCCTCGTTGTCGGCCCCGGCATCGACCGCGCCAATGCGGTCGAGCTGATGGTGCGGGTCGCGGAGAAGGCCAGGGCCGCGGTGTGGGTCAGCCCGTTCTCGGCGCGCTGCTCGTTCCCGGAGCGGCACCCGCAATTCGCAGGATTCCTGCACGCATCGCCGGGCCAGTTGTCGGACGCCCTGCGCGGACACGACCTCGTGGTGGTGATCGGCGCGCCGGTGTTTACGTTTCATGTCGAAGGCCACGCTGCGATCTTCGACGGCGCGACCGCGATCTTCCAGATCACCGACGACCCCACCGCCGCCGCCGTCACGCCCTCGGGCGCCAGCATCGTCGCCACCATCAAGCCGGCACTCGAAATGCTGATCGAGCTGCTGCCGGAGACGAGGCGCGCGATGCCGGCCGGGCGCGTGCTGCCGCCGCCGCCGGCATCGGCCGATCCGCTGCCGGTCGAATTCCTGCTGCATGAGCTATCGCAGGCGATGCCCGCCGACGCCGTGCTGGTGGAGGAAGCCCCCTCGCATCGTCCGGCGATGCAGAAGTTCATGCCGATGCGCGGCCAGGACAGTTTCTACACCATGGCAAGCGGCGGGCTCGGCTGGAGCCTGCCCGCCGCGGTCGGCATCGCGCTCGGGCGACCGGCCACGCGCGTCGTCTGCCTGATCGGCGACGGCTCGGCGATGTATTCGATCCAGGCGCTGTGGACCGCGGCGCGGCGCAAGCTGCCGCTGACGGTGGTGGTGATCAACAATTCAGGCTACGGCGCGATGCGCTCGTTCAGCGAGGTCATGCAGGTGCGCAACGTGCCCGGCCTCGAACTGCCCGGCATCGACTTCGTCAAGCTCGCGCAAGGCATGGGCTGCGACGCCGCGCAGGTGACCAAATCATCCGAGCTTGCGGGCGCGCTGAAGCACGGGCTATCGCATGACGGCGTCAGCCTGATCGAGGTGATGGTGGATACGGCAGTGCCGCTGCTCTACGCGCGGAAAGGGTAGTAGTCATTCCGGGGCGATGCAAAGCATCGAACCCGGAATCTCGAGATTCCGGGTCTGGTCCTTCGGACCATCCCGGAATGACGGCGTGAGGGCGCCGTCACTTCCCGTAACTCTCCCGCATCTTCGCCTGGATCTTCGCCATGCCCGCGATCCAGCGGTCGTAGTTTTCGGTCTTCTTGCGCATGTAGCCGAGCACCTGCGGATGCGGCAGGATCACGAAGGTTTCGTCTTCCAGGCCCTTCAGCACGTCCTGCGCCACCTGCTCCGGCGTCAGGTCGCCGTCGCCGGATTGCGGGCCCTTCGGGATCGAGCGCAGCATGTTGGTGTCGACGCCCTGCGGGCACAGGATCGACACCTTGATGCCATCGGCCTTGTGCGAGATCGCCAGGTTCTCGGCAAAGCCGACCGCGGCGTGCTTGGTGGTCGAGTAGGCCGGGCTGCCGACCTGCGACAACAGCCCCGCCGCCGAGATCGTGTTGAGGAAATAGCCGCCGCCGCGCGCCTTCATGCGCGGGATCAGGTGCCGCGCCGCATAGACATGGGCCATGACATGGATGGCCCAGCTGCGCTGCCACGGCTCGTCGGAACTGCCGCCGGCGTTGACCGACAGCGGATCGAAGCCGCCGCCGATGCCGGCATTGGAGCAGAACAGCGCGATCGGACCGAACCGGCGCTCGGTCTCCTCGATGACGTGGAGGATGTCCTTTTCCTGCCCGACATCGCCCTTGAAGGCCGCGCCGTCGATCGAGGTGGCGACCATTTCCGCGGCGGCGTGGTCGAGGTCGACGACCACGACCTTGGCGGCGCCGGCGCGATGAAACGCCTCGCACATCGCCCGCCCGATGCCATTGCCGCCGCCGGTCACCACCACGACTTTGCCGGTCACCTGCATGGCCGCCCCCCTTTGTCCTTGTTTACGCCAGCATCAGATCAAGGATGGCGGTATAGTGGCAGGCGGCGCCGAGCAAGACAAAGCCGTGCCAGATCGCGTTCTGGAAGCGCAGCCGCTGCCAGGCGTGAAAGATCACCCCTGAAGTGTAAAGCACGCCGCCTGCGACTGTGAAACCCAGCGCCAGCGCCGGCAGCTTCTCCACCATGGCGTCATAGAGCATCATGCCGCTCCAGCCCATGGCGAGGTAAAGCCCGGTCGCCAGCCGGTCGTAGCGGCCGGGCCGCGCGATCTTGAGTGCGATGCCGGCGATCGCCAGGCACCACACGCCGATCAGCAACGCTACGGCGAAGTAACTGTCCTTCACCGCCATGATGAACGGCGTGTAGGTCCCGGCGATCAGCAGGTAGATCGCCGAATGGTCGAAGCGGCGCAGCACCCATTTGGCGCGCGACACCGGCCAGAGATTGTAGGTCGCCGACAGCACCAGCATCGCCAGCAGGCCCGCGACATAGATCGAGACGGCGGCGATTTCGGCGGCGGAGGCGTAGACGGCGGTCAGTGCGATCAGCGCGGTGGCGGCGACGAGGCCAAGGCAGACGCCAATGACGTGGACGACGCCATCGGCGATCAGTTCGGCGCGATCGTAATGCCAGTGCATGGCGCCGGCGGCGGCATGGATCGACGTCGAGGCGATTTGCTTTAACCTGAAGATCGTCATGCGGACCCGCCGAAATTGCTTGCCGAGCGATAGGATAGTAATCTGGCGAGGTCAACGAACCCCACGCCATCCGGTTCACCCGGAAACTCGGCTTAAATGTGAAGCTTGATTTCGGCCCGGCAATCGCCACTTTTCCTGACGGTGCCCGCGAATGCCCGCCCCCCTCACATCGAGCCGCCCCCTCCCCCTATGGCCCCCGGTTTTTCAGACATTGTCGAGGAAGCGCGGCTGTCGGCGCGGGCGCTATTGGATTACGGCGACGGCCTGTTCCATCCGACGGTGCGGCTTGGCGTCACCGGGCTGTCGCGCGCCGGCAAGACCGTGTTCATCACCGCGCTGGTTCACGGCCTGACCCGCGGCGGCCGCTTTCCGGTGTTCGAGCCGTACGCGACCGGCCGGATCGCCGGCGCCCGGCTGGAGCCGCAGCCCGACGACGCGGTGCCCCGCTTCGACTACGAGAACCACGTTCGCGCCCTGATCGAGGATCGGCGCTGGCCGAACTCGACCGTCGACATCAGTGAATTGCGCCTCGTCATCGACTACCAGCGGCAGAACGGCGCCGACCGCACGCTCACCGTCGATATCGTGGACTACCCCGGCGAATGGCTGCTCGACCTGCCGCTGCTCCACAGGAGCTACGAGCAATGGTCGGCGGAGAGCCTCGCCCTGTCGCGCGAGGGCCCGCGCGCGAAGCTGGCAGCACTTTGGCATGCGCATCTGGCGACGCTCGCCGCCGCGGCGCGCGAAGACGAACAGGCGGCGCGCATGGCGGCAAAGCTGTTCACGGATTATCTGCGCGCCTGCCGCGACGAGCGTTTTGCCATGAGTCTGCTGCCGCCGGGGCGCTTCCTGATGCCGGGCAATCTGGCGGATACGCCGGCGTTGACCTTTGCGCCGCTCGACGTCGCCATCGACGGCAGCGCGCCCGACGGCTCGCTGTGGGCGATGATGCGGCGGCGCTACGAGTCCTACAAGGCCGTCGTCGTGCGTCCGTTCTTTCGCGATCATTTCGCCCGCCTCGACCGCCAGGTCGTGCTGGTCGATGCGCTGTCCGCCTTCAACGCCGGGCCCGAGGCCTTGCACGATCTGGAATCGGCGCTGGCGGGCATTCTCGATTGCTTCCGGATCGGCCGCAGCACGCTGTTCAGCAATCTGTTTCGGCCGCGGATCGATCGCATCCTGTTTGCGGCCACCAAGGCCGATCATCTGCACCATCTGAGCCACGATCGTCTCGAAGCGGTGCTGCGGCGGGCGGTGGCGCGGGCCGCCGACCGCGCCAGATATGCCGGCGCCGCGATCGACGTGGTGGCGCTATCGGCGGTGCGCGCCACCCGCGAGGCGATGGTGGCGCGCGGCCGCGAGAAACTGCCCTCGATCACCGGCACGCCCGCGCCCGGCGAGGTCGCCAATGGCGAAACCTTCGACGGCGCGACCGAGGTCGCGACCTTTCCGGGCGACCTGCCCGAAGATCCCGAAGAACTGTTCAAGGGCGGGTTTGCCGGCCTCTCCAGCGCGCCTTCCGAAAAGGCCGATTTCCGCTTCCTGCGCTTCCGGCCGCCGCTGCTGGAGCGCCACGGCGACGAGGCGCCCGCGCTGCCTCACATCCGCCTCGACCGCGCCCTCCAGTTCCTGATCGGAGACCGACTGCAATGAGCGAGAAAACGCCGCAGCGGCGGCCGGCGACCTTCAGGCTGGACGATCCCGGCGTGATCGTGATGGACCCGGACGCAACCACCCGCCCCGCCCGCGGCACCGTGCAGGTCACGCCGGAATCCGACCCGGCGCTGCTGCCGGTTGCGCTGGATGCGCCGCTGCTCCCGGCGCGCCGCGGCTTTCGCTGGGGCGCGCTGTTCTGGTCCGCCGCCAGCGGGCTGGTGCTGTTTGGGCTCGGGCTCGGCGTCGTCAACCTGATCGAGGATCTGTTCGCGCGCAGCCAGACCGTGGGCTATGTCGCGCTGGCCTTGGCGGCCGCCGCGGCGCTGGCGCTGGTCGTCGTCATCGCGCGCGAAGCGTTCGGGCTGGCGCGGCTGGCGACCATCGAGAAACTGCATCTGCGCGCCGCCGAGGTCCTGCGCAGCGACGACCGCGCTGAAAGCCGGGCCGTCGTTGACGAGCTGCTCCGGCTGGCGCGGCAGAACCCGCATCTGGCGCGCGCCCGGGCCTCACTGGCCGGCCATGCCGACGACATCATCGACGGCGCCGACATGATCAAGCTGGCCGAGCGCGAATTGATGGCGCCGCTCGACGAGCAGGCGCGGCGGCTGGTCTCGACGGCGGCGCAGCGCGTCTCGGTCGTCACCGCGATCAGCCCGCGCGCGCTGATCGACGTGCTGTTCGTGTTCGTCGCGGCCCTGCGGCTGATCCGGCAACTGGCCCGGCTCTATGGCGGCCGGCCGGGCACGCTCGGCATGCTCAGCCTGCTGCGCCACGTCATCGGGCATCTCGCGATCACCGGCGGCATGGCGGCGACCGACAGCCTGGTGCAACAAATGCTCGGGCACGGCATCGCCGCCAAACTCTCGCACCGCCTCGGCGAAGGCGTGCTCAACGGCCTCTTGACGGCGCGGCTCGGCCTTGCCGCCATCGACGTCACCCGCCCGCTGCCCTTCACCGCGCTGCCGCGCCCGGCGCTGGCCGATCTCGCCAGGGACCTCCTGCGCAAGCGCGATGGCGAGGAATGAGGTTTCGATCGTGGCAGGCGGGGATTAGTGAAGCGGTTTCAGCTAACGGTTGAAGCAGGGCGCCTTATTTCAGGAGCGGCAGTGGCCTCATTTGCGAAAATGAGTGGGGCCGGCGCGCTGCTTGTCTCCGATTGGCTCACTGGGGCGAAGAGCATTCTTTAGCAATTACAGACGCTTATGATTGCGCAAGCGCGCGACATGCGGGCAGGCTAACCAGAACCGCCCTGAAACAAAAATTGATGCGAGGTTCCAAGAAAAGCGGGGACATTCCTAAATAAGGTCTTGATTTTCCTATCTCGTTCTTCCCGGGGCGATGTTTATGAGTTGAATGGATGACGGATCAACAACTGGCTCTTCAGGCGATTGGGCAAGCTCAGCTCATTCTTGAAGACTACCTTCAGCCCCGGCCGCAAAACAGCGAGCGTATTCTCGATAAGCTGGTGGACGTGCTTGAACGCCCGGACGTGATGGCCGCGGTGAGCCGATTGCAGCGACGAAGCGGCCTGGAGCCGCGCCAATGAGGAGCAGGCTTTTTTCAATGGCTATCGCGCCTTGCGCGGCTGCCTTGTTGTTGATTGGCATACCGGACGTGGAAGCTAAGCAGCAATGCCATGCCGCCAAGCCCTCAAATCCGCAATCGCAGTGGTGGTCGTACCGAATAATCGACGGACGAAAATGCTGGTACGCCGGCAAGCCGATGCTTTCCAAATCCCTGCTGGAATGGCGCAAGGAGGCTTCCGTGCAACCGGCCCTTGCGGCCGAGGTCAAGAAACCGGCCCTCGCGGCCGAGGTCAAGAACAGGGCTGCAGAGAAGCGTGGCAACCCGCTCAACGCGCAAGCATGGGCACCGAAGGACGATCCTGACAGTTTCGAAGCGCTCTGGCGCGCCAGGGTAGCCTTGGAGCCGTAGCGCGCCCCCCCCCCGCTGGCCCCTAGGGTCGAGTCGCGGCCGGCCGTGATGGCGGTCACATCGAACTTGGCCACATCATCGGTCAGGCAAGCCGAGTTTTCGCAGGTTTTCGGCCATCCTATCCAACGTGGGACCGGAAAAAACCATGGCGAGCTTGAACTTCGCGATCGTCAGATCGGGATAGTGTCGCAACAATTCCGCAAACGCCAGCTTCGCCTCGTCGATCCGACCGGCGGCCGAAAGGGACGACGTCAGATTACGATAGATCCAGTTTGCATTGGGCCGCTCCAGCAGCGCGCGCCGGTATAGTGCCGCAGCATTGTCGTAGTCCTGCATCACTTCGTGAGCCGAGGCGAGACCGGCATAATTGTTGAAGTTCATCGGATCAATCGGACTGAGGCGAAGGGCGCGTTCGAAGTTTTCGATCGCCTTGTGAGGCTGATCGGCGTAATTCTCGACCCATCCAAGGCGGCTCCAGGCCCAGGCGCAGTTCGGATCAAGAGCGAGCGCGCGCTCCAGCAGCACGCGGGCGGTCCCATAGTTCCGAACAAAAGTATGCACCGCGCCAAGCACAGCCAGGATGAGCGGGTCGTCTCCGCTCAGGTTCGCGGCGCGCTCCGCGAGCGTCCGTGCCATGGCCTGGCTTGCTGCAAGGTCGTCCGCCCAATTGTAGACCGAACGTTGGGCATGGCACCAACCCGCAAGGGCCATCGCCAGCGGATATTCGGGGTCAACACTTAGCGCCTTCTCGAGAAGCTCGATCGCTTTTGCGCTTTCGTCCTTCTCCAGCGCCCAAACATGGGGCATCGCCCGCATGGTGTAGTCGTAGCTGCTCAAATCCTGCGGACGCTTGCGACGCGACCGCTCGATCTCGGCGCTGCGAATGGACGGCTGCAGCGCGCCTGCCACTTGCTGCGTTATCCGGTCCTGCAGATCAAAGAACTCGTCGATTGTGCCGTCGTAGCGCGAGCTCCAGACATGCGCGCCCCCCTCGGTCTCGATAAGCTGGACGGTGATACGCAGACGACTACCGACTTTCTGTACGCTTCCCTCCAGCAGGTACGCGACACCCAATTCCTTTCCGATGTCGCGTGCATTGGTCGCGCGCCCCTTGTACGTGAACGCCGAACTCCGGGCGATGACGAAGAACGACCGGACGCAGGAAAGCGTCGCCGTTATCGCCTCGACGATGCCGTCGGCGAGGTAGTCCTGGCCGGGCTCGGCGGACATGTTATCGAAAGGCAGTACAACGATCGATGGTTTGTCGGGCAACGCCAGAGTTTTAGGCCAGTGAATCGCGGGCGATTCCGATGTAATCCTCGCAACACTATCGCCAGCCGGCCGTATTCGCCACGCCCGCATCGGCTCGGCAATGTTCTTTAAACTCTGTTCCCCGATGTCTTCCAATGCAAAATCGACCTTGCCGCGAATTTGTCGATGCGCGTCATCGGACAAACAGACGCCGCCCGGTTCTGCAATTCCCTCAAGCCGAGCCGCTATGTTGACGCCGTCACCGAATATGTCGTCATCGTCGATGATGATATCGCCGACATGGATCCCTATCCGAAACTCGATCCTGAGGTCCTGCGGGACGTCGGCGTTATGCTTGACCATCTCTCGCTGGATGTCGGCGGCGCAGCGCGCCGCATCAACAGCGCTTGCGAACTCGACCAGCAGACCGTCGCCGGTGGTCTTGACGATGCGGCCCCGGTGGCTCGCGATCGTGGGATCGACAAGCGTCCTTCGGAGCGCTTTCAGTTGGGCTAGCGTTTTCTCCTCGTTCAAGCCCATCAGCCGGCTGTAGCCGGCGACATCCGCCGCCAGGACAGCCACTAGTCGTCGCTGCACGCGATCGCTGGACAAGAGGTAGTTCCCGGGCTGATGGCAATAACACGATCAGAACATAGGCGGAGCACCTCCGCTAGCGATGTTTCCCGATCCGGCGTCTCAAAGCCGACGCCTAGCCTCTCCTCCTGCTACAGAAATGCCGTCGGCCGGCACGGAAGCCAGCGGAGCTTGGTTGAACCGCCGGCATCCTGCCGAGACATATATCTAATGTGCTGACGCGCTCCGTACCACGAGCGCCAACTTCGCCTTGCGCCAAACCAGCGTTGATGCGACCAGTGGATGCAGACACTTTCGTGATCGCGACGGGACAGGAAGTTGCATGAAATATCAAAGCATAACGGAGACGATCGGCAATACGCCGGTGGTCAGAATCAATCACCTGGCGCCAAAGGGCGTGAACCTGTTCGTCAAGGTCGAAGCGTTCAATCCCCTCGGGTCCATCAAGGATCGGTTGGCCCTGGGTGTCATCGAGGCGGCTGAAAGATCCGGCGAATTGAAGCCGGGCCAGACCGTGATCGAGGCCACCAGCGGCAACACCGGGATTGGCCTTGCGATGGTTTGCGCGGCCAAGGGCTACCCGCTCGTGCTGACCATGGCCGAACCGTTCAGCGTCGAGCGCCGCAAGTTGATGCGATTCCTGGGAGCAAAGGTGATTATTACTCCCGCGGCTGAACGTGCCGTCGGCATGGTCAACAAGGCTGCTGAACTTGCCAAAGCCCACGGCTGGTTCATGACCCGGCAGTTCGAGAACGAAGCCAATGCAGATATCCATACTCGAACGACCGCGCGCGAAATCCTCGATGATTTCTCCGGCGAGAGGCTGGACTATTGGGTCACCGGCTACGGCACCGGCGGAACGCTGAAGGGCGTCGCGCGGGTGCTCGCCAGGGAGCGGCCGGATACCAGGATCGTCGTATGCGAACCGCTCGACTCCCAACTGTTGGGCAGCGGCATCGAGCAGGCCCGGCATGCTGACGGCACCCCGTCAGGTCCCCACCCAACATTCAAGCCGCATCCGATGCAGGGGTGGACACCGGATTTCATTCCGAAGCTCGCCGCCGATGCGGTGGAAACGAAAGTGATCCACCGGCTGCTGCCGATCTCGGGCGCTGATGCTATCCGGTTCAGCAAGGAGTTGGCGACCAGAGAGGGTATCTTTGTTGGCATCACTTCCGGCGCCACATTTGCTGGCGCGCTCCAGATTGCAGCAGAGGCTGAAAAGGGTGCAAACATCCTCTGCATGCTCCCCGACACCGGCGAACGCTACTTGAGCACCCCGCTGTTCGCCGATGTGGCGGCCGAGATGAACGACGAAGAGCTGAAGATTTCGCGGTCCACGCCGTCAGGACAACTCAATTCCTGAGCTCGGCTACAGACGGCTTTGCTCGAAGAACAACGCGTCCGGTCAGTTGGCGAACACATTGCCGGCGCGGATGCTGCACGAGATTCCGCCGACCTGGTTCGACTTGATTTCGACGATGTTGTTGGTGATGCCACTCTTAAAGCGAATGATGGCTCCCTCGGATTCCCTGGCACGTGTCACCTGCGCGCTGCAGCTGGCAAAGCCGGCATCGATATCCGCCACGATGCGCGTCGCTCCAGCGCTCCCGTAAGGCATCAGGACCAGCAGCGAACGGCCATTGAAATTGATCGAACGCTTGCCCGATCCCGCAATCTCTCCCTGGCGTTCCGCGCTGCCACGGCGCGTCGCGTAGGAGACGTTGTTGAAAACGCGCCCTGCCTCGCTCACGTACATGTTCAGCGTTACCGTGCCGACGACCTGCCGCCAGGCCTGCTCGCCGGCCGGGCGCTGCTCGCGGGTCTCGGTCCAGGTGACGCTGACCGACTTGCCGTACAATTCCTTTGGCGGTGCAGCATATGCGGCTTGCGGAAGCAACAGTCCAGACAAGAGCACAATTGTTGATCTCAACATGCTCAAGCTCCGTGGGGCTTGTCAGGCGGGCGCGCCTGGAAATCGGGGGCGGCCAAGCGCGCAGGCTATCACCGCAGCGCGATGGACGGCAATCACCGGAATCGGTGGTTGAGCTTGGTCGGACGCCTTGCCGGCTCACAACGCGCGAACTTGAAATGTCCCGCCGGTTATCGGCGTTGGGGCCCGTTCGGGTATAGTTTCCCGCACTATAGCAGATGGACAACACGCAAACCGCCAGCTTCGCCATCGGCAAAGCCAAGGCGGCGGCGACCTATCGGCGCACGACGCGCGTCTTCATGGAGGCGATCAACAAGGGCGGATCGGCCACGATCACCCTGCCCGGCGTGTTCGCCTCGCCCGGCGGCGTGCCGATCATGGTCGATGGCAAGGTCACCGGCGGCGTCGGCGTGAGCGGCGTCACCGGCGACCAGGACGAGCAATGCGCCAAGGCCGGCCTGGGGATTACCTAAGAAAGCACCAGCTTCGGCGCGGCTCCGTTGGAGTCGCGCCGAGCGTTGATGCAAATGAACTACGCTATGATCGCGTCAAACCGCGCCTGCCCCGCCAGCACGCGCCAGTGGAACAACGGCGAATCCGGCGGCGGCGACAGCTCCGGCGTCCAGCCCGTCAGCTTTTCCAGCGCATAGATATCCATCACCACCCCGCGCCAGCTGCGTTCGACCCGTTCCAGCGGCTGCCGCGTTGCCGTCGTGACATCCCACCACGGCAGGCGGCTTTCCGGCTCGCGCGCGATATGGAGGCCGGGGCGATTCCTGATCGCATCCATGCCGGGATCGCGAAAGCCCTGGAATCTTGCGCGCTCGTTGACCTGGATGACCGGGACCTCGCCCTTGAAATGCCAGCGCAGCATCGCGTAGGTGCGATAGTCCGACGTCGCGATCCAGCTCGCGCCGGTCTGCCGCAACTGAACGCGCACCCGCTCGGCGACCTGTTCGAAGCCGGCCTCGGCGCCGACGGGATCGATCCTGCCGAGTAAATTCCAGGGCGCCGCGACATAATAAAGGAATACGGCGACCACGAAGGCCACTCCCGAAATGACGGCGACCCTCGCCCACGCCCATGTCGATTGCACGATCCAGTCCGGCCGGCCCTCGCGCGACAGTATGGTGAGATTGATCGCGGTGGCGGCAAAACCCGCCGGCCACAGGAACATCGGCCAGGTGTCGCCGACCCGCAGCGTCAACGACTTCCAGAAGAAGTAGCCGAACGGCACCAGCACCGCGGTGGACAGCAGGATCGCTACCGGCTCGCGGGTGCGGTAGCCGCGCCACGCCGTCCATGCCACGCCGGACAGAACCACCGGCAGCAATACGAAACCGACCAGGCCGAATTGCAGGCCGATGAATTCGCCGACGGTACGAAACGAAAACGGGTGAGACGCGAGCGCGCGCACCAGCTGGAAGCGGAACGACCCCCAGTCGTGCCCGGCATTCCAGACCAGCACCGGGGAGAACACGATCAACGCGATCAGCGCCGCCCGCCACGGATAGGGGCTCAGCAGCCAGCGTCGCCGCCAGTCCGGCACCAGCGCAAACGCGATCACCGCCGGCAACAGCAGGATCGCGGTGAATTTGCACAGTAGCGCCAGCCCGGCGAACAGGCCGGCGGCGAGCCACCAGCGCGGGTTGCCGCTCTCGGAGAGCCGCACCAATGCCCACAGCATTGCGACCGCGCAAGGGATCATCGCGGTGTCGGGCGCCACCTTGGCCATCAGCAGCCCGTAATACAGCGCCGCCTCCGGCAGCAACACCGCGAACGCGACCGCGCGAACGTCATGCGTCACGCGCCGGACGATGTCGGCGAGCAGCAATTGCGTGACCAGCATCGCGACGATGCCGCCAAACCGCACGCCGAGAAGTGTGTCGCCGAAGATCGCGGTGCCGAACCGGATCAGCCAGGCGATGCCGGGCGGATGATCGAGAAAGGCGAGCGCGCTCTCCTTCGACCAGGTCCAGTAATAGGCCTCGTCGGTGCGCAGGTCGAGCGCGCCAGCATAGACCAGCCGCATCGCCGTCAGCGCCGCAACCAGCAGCGCGAGCGCAAGCCATGGCGGCGGCGTAAGACGGCCCGGCTTGGCCGGGCGGTTGTCGGGATGGGTTATCGTCACGGCGCTTTCTCCCCGACTGCCCCGGGGGTGTCAACGTGCGGCAACGGAAAACCCGTCGCCAGAAGCTTCGTATCGTCGTGCCGCCCGCTACCCGATTGCCCTCTGCCACGATAACGGGAGACGGTATTCACGGCCGCAATTAGCCGCTACCATTGCCGTATTGACCCTATGGATCGCATGGCGGCTTTCTCCCGAGTCCAGTTGACGGCATTCGTTCGCGGCATCGGCCTGCGGCAGGTCCGCCTTGCCAGCGGCATGGTGCTGTTCGCCTATCTGATCAGCCATTTTCTCAATCACGCGCTCGGCAACATCTCGATGGCGGCGCTGGCGGACGGCGTGTATCTCCATCTCCTGTTCTGGCAATTCCTGCCTGTCGCGATGGTGTTTTATGCCGCCTGCCTCGTGCATACCTTGCTTGGCGTCTGGGCGCTGTATGAGCGGCGGCAATTCCGCTGGAAGGCGATCGAGCCGCTCCAGCTTCTGCTCGGCCTCAGCGTGCCCGGGCTCATCATCGCGCATATCATCGGCGTCCGGCTTGGGCAGACGCTATACGGACATGAAAAACTCTATCCGCAGGTGCTGTTCCTGTACTGGGTATGGGTGCCCTACCGGGTCTGGTTGATGCTCGCGGTGATGACGATCGCCTGGGTCCATGGCTGCATCGGGCTCTACTTCTGGCTTCGGATGCGGGCGTTCTACAAACGCGCAGCGCCGTTTCTGCTCGCGGCCGCCGTGCTGGTTCCGACGCTCGCCATGCTCGGTTTCTATCAAGGCGGGCGCATGGTCATCGAGGCCGACAGCGCCGAATGGCGCGCCGAGAACATCTCGCCGCGACAGATCGGCACGCGGCCCGAACAGCAGGTGCTCGACCGCGTCACGGATTATTTCCTGTTCGGCTATTTCGGCCTGATCGGCCTTGCGCTCCTGGCCAGGGGCGTCCGCGCCGTCAACGAGCGCCGCCGCGGCATGATCCGCCTCTCCTATGGCAACGGCCGCACCGTGCGCGTTCCCAGAGGTCTCACCGTGCTCGAGGCCAGCCTGCGCAACGGCGTGCCGCACGCCAGTGTCTGCGGCGGCCGCGCCCGCTGCTCCACCTGTCGCATCCGCGTCATCGGAGACAGCGGCGAATTGCCCGAACCCTCGCAGCGCGAGGCTTTCGTGCTCGGCCGGGCTGGGACGCCGGATCCGTCCATCCGCCTCGCCTGCCAGTTGCGGCCGGCGACCGACCTGTCGTTCTTCCAGCTGTTCCTGCCGCACACGATGTCCGCCGACGGTCACGACTCCAACCCGACGCGGATCGGTCAGGAGCGCTATCTCGTCAGCCTGTTTGTCGACATGCGCGGCTCGACCAGGCTCGCGGAAAAGCGCCTGCCGTTCGACACTGTGTTCATCGTCAATCGATTCCTCGGCGCAGTGTCGCAGGCGGTGATCGAAAGCGGCGGTAGGCCGAACCAGTTCATCGGCGACGGCATGCTGGCGCTGTTCGGGCTCGCTTGCAGCCGGCGGGACGCCTGCCGGCAAGCCCTCAAGGCCGCTTCGATGATCGCCGCCAATATCGACGAATTGAACAAGTTTCTCGAACACGATCTGCACGAGCCGCTCCGATTCGGAATCGGCGTCAACGGCGGCGAAGTCATCGTCGGCGACATCGGCTACCGCGACCACATGGTGTTCACAGCGCTCGGCGACCCCGTCAATGTCGCGGCCCGGCTGCAGGACATGACCAAAAACCTTGCCTGCGAGGTCGTCATCTCAGACGAGGTTCGCGCCACCGCAGGGCTGGCCGCCGACGCCCTGCCAAGCCAGGAAGTCGTGATCCGCGGTCGCAACGAGCCGATGATGGTGCGCACCGTGACGGATGCGCGGGTGCTGTCGATCCTGGTTAACGACCAGCAAGGTGCCGGCGCTGAAACCGGCCCGGCGGCAATGGCTTGAAGCGAGTGTGACGTTCGTCACGCCTGAATAGTTGTTCACGAAATTTGTGGTCCTTCGCGGCGTCGGGAGCTCGAACCCGCGCGTCGGCGCGGGCGACTGATCGACAAGGGGTGAGACTGAAAATCCAACCCGCGCCGGGACGAAACGATCGCGGCGCACAGCTAAAGGAGAACGACCATGTTTCGCAAATTGACGCTCGCGCTTGTTGCCGCCGCCTCGCTCAGCGCCGTGGCGCTGGCGCCCACCTCCGCCTCGGCGGGCGGCGGCTTCTGGCCGAAGCACCCGCATCATCATTGGGGCCATGGCCATGGCCATGGCCATGGCTTTGGCCTCGGATTCATCGCTGGCGGCTATCCCTATGACGGATGCTATGTGACCCGCCGCGTGATGACGCCGTACGGCTTCCGCTGGCGCACCGTGAACATCTGCTACTGATGCAGAGTGCCGTTCATTCAGTTCGGAAACCCCGGCGGCTCATGCGGCCGGGGTTTCCTGTTCCAGCGGTGGTGAGCAAAGAATCCCGGCCCTTCGTCGCTTTAAATGACGGCGAAACCGGCAAAACGAGGAAAATCGGGTGAGAATTCTCGCTTTTTGCCGATCTGGCCGTTCCGTTTGCGCTACCCAGCCTGCCTCAACCCGCGTATTCTGAGATTTCGGGCAGCCGGTGTGTGCGGGGGCCAGCGGCTCGTTTTCTTTTCTTGATTCCGCGGAGACGACGTGAATGGCTAAAGGTACGGTAAAGTGGTTCAACCCGACCAAGGGTTACGGGTTCATCCAGCCCTCGAATGGCGGCAAGGACGTTTTCGTTCATATTTCGGCAGTTGAGAAAGCTGGTCTTTCGACGCTGAATGAAGGGCAGACCGTCGAGTACGAAGAGATCGCCAACCGCGGCAAGACCTCGGCCGAGAACCTCAAGGTCTAGCGCGAACGCGCGATCGGCAACGGCGCGCTCTCGGACACAACTCCGGGAGTCGGGCCGAAAAATCTCTCAACAACTATGAGCGTTCGGCGGGACCTCTGCGCGCGCGACGAACAGCTCGTGCGCGACAACCAGCCGCTCAATCTTCCTTGACCCATTGCTGCGCGGTCATCACGTCGGGCGGCTGCGAGTAACCTCGGGTCCAGGGATCGACGACCCATTCCACCCTGGTGCGGCGATCGATCAGGATCGCGGTGTTGTGCGGGGTCTGCAGCAACAGCGCATTTCCGCGATAACGCGGATTCCCGATGGCGTGATGCTTCAGCAGGCGCCACTCCTGCAGCACCAGCAACAGGCTGGTGGTGTTGCGCGTGGTGTCCCAGCAATCGTAATTGTGCCTGTCGTCAAGATGGCGAAAATCCGCCTTCGCCACCCGCTTGTTGGTGCCGATGATCGGCCCCATGCGACGGTCAAACCACACCACCGCCTTGCGCACCGCGGCGCGCTCGGCCGCGGCCGACGCCTGCCCCGCAGCCATGAGCTGCGTCAACGCATGGCGGTCGCCCGCCGTGAATTCGAGGATCTCGCGTCGGCGGCAGACAAAACCGTAGCAGACGGTCATCGATTTGGCCGAGGGCGGATAGATCGACACCGAACTGTAGAGATTGGCGATCTCCGTACTCATCTCAACGGCCTTCGCCGTCCAACCGCCTGAAAGCGCGAAGACAGCGCCAAGCAACGCCACCTGTCCCACGCGTAGGCGGCGTCCTGCTAGGCGCTGACCGGCGGCTTTCATGGTCCCTGCCATTCCCCAAGCCAAAGCGTGATTTAGGATTAGCGCGGTCGTTTCGTTCCGCCAACCGGCAACCCTGCGATCTGTGGATCACTCCGCGAAAATTCTACCGGATGTGTTCTGCGTGCGTCACCATGGGCCGTTCTGCGAGGGCTTGAAGGCCGGCTGGCGAACCGGCAGCCCGTCGACATGTCGGTGACCCCCGGACCTGCATCAGGTAATCTACCGGACTACGGTTCGACCGCGACCAGATCGCTTCAGCCAAGAGAATCCGATGCCGAGCCAGCCCTTGCCTCCGCCACCCTTCAGCGCGCCCTACGCGCCCGACGATCGGGCGATGGCGGCCCGCCTGCTCCAGGCGGCGCAAACGAATTCCGCGCAGGAAGCGCGCGTCGATCGCACCGCGACGCGACTGATCGAAGCCATCCGGGCCAATGACGATCCGCTCGGCGGGGTCGAGGACATGCTGCGCGAATTCGCGCTGACGACCAAGGAAGGGCTGGCATTGATGGTGCTGGCCGAAGCGCTGTTGCGGGTACCGGATGCCCGCACCGCGGACCAGTTCATCGAGGACAAGCTTGGTGAAGGCGATTTCGTCAATCACGAGACGAGGTCGAGCGCCTTCCTGGTGAACGCCTCGGCATGGGCGCTCGGCATGTCGGCCCGCGTGATCCAGCCCGGCGAGACCCCGCAGGGAACCATCGGCCGGCTGACCAAGCGGCTGGGTGCGCCGGCGGTGCGGGCAGCGACCCGGCAGGCGATGCGGCTGATGGGCAGCCATTTCGTGCTGGGCGAAACCATCGAGGCCGCGCTTTCGCGCGCACAGCCGCAATCTTCGCGGCATCAGCGCTACTCCTTCGACATGCTCGGCGAAGGCGCCCGCACCGCAGACGACGCCGCGCGCTACTTAAATTCCTATGCAAGCGCGATCGAGGCGATCGGCCGCGCGGCTGGCCGTGATCGCCTGCCCGACCGGCCCGGCATCTCGGTCAAGCTCTCGGCGCTGCATCCCCGCTTCGAGGCGGTGAGCCGCGAGCGGGTGTTGCGGGAACTGGTGCCCCGCCTGATCGAACTCGCCCGCCAGGCCAAATCGCACGATCTGAATTTCACCGTCGATGCAGAAGAAGCCGACCGGCTGGAACTGTCGCTGGATGCCATAGCTGAAGCCTTCAGCGACCCGTCGCTGGCCGGCTGGGACGGTTTTGGTCTGGCGATTCAGGCCTATCAAAAACGCGCCGCCGAGGTGATCGACTATGTCGATGGCCTCGCCCGAAGCCTCGATCGGCGCTTGATGGTTCGGCTGGTCAAGGGCGCCTATTGGGACACCGAGATCAAGCGCGCGCAGGAACGTGGGCTCGACGGCTACCCGGTGTTTACCCGCAAGGCGATGACGGACCTCAACTACGTCGCCTGCGCGCAGCAACTATTGGCGTTGCGGCCGCGACTCTTTCCGCAGTTCGCCACCCACAATGCGCTGACGGTCGCGACCATCCTCGAACTGGCGGGCGGCGAAACAGAGGGAGTCGAGTTCCAGCGCCTGCACGGCATGGGCGAGGCGCTGTATGCGAAGCTTGGCGAAGATCGCCCCGACATCGCCCACCGCACCTATGCGCCGGTCGGCAGTCACCGCGATCTGCTGGCCTACCTGGTGCGGCGGTTGCTCGAAAACGGCGCCAACTCGTCCTTTGTCGCGCTTGCCGCGGACGAGACGGTGCCGGTTGCGCAACTGCTGCGGCGTCCCGCCGACATCATCGCCGGCCCCGACAGCGCCAACCACCCGAACATTCCCCTGCCGGCCGACCTCTACCGGCCGCAGCGGACGAATTCCCGCGGCATCGAATTCGGCGAGCGGGCGGCGCTGCAGCGCCTGATCGCTGCCATCGCTGCGCAACGATTGCCCGCGGCCGGAAGCGTCAGCGATGCGACGAACGCGGCGGCGACTGCCGCTGTATCGGCCGCACTGGCCGGATTCAGGGACTGGAGCAGAACGCCGGCCGGGACGCGCGCGACCGCGTTGGAAAAGGCCGCCGACCTGCTGGAAGGACGCATGGCGTATTTCATCGCGCTGCTGCAGCGCGAGGGCGGCAAGACGCTGGATGATGCGGTATCGGAAGTCCGCGAGACGGTGGATTTCTGCCGCTACTACGCGGCGCAGGGGCGTGAGCTGTTCGGCGAAGGCACGGCCCTGCCGGGGCCTACCGGTGAGAGCAACATCCTTCGCCTGCGCGGCCGCGGCGTGTTCGTCGCGATCTCGCCCTGGAATTTTCCGCTGGCCATCTTCCTGGGGCAGGTGACGGCGGCGCTGGTGGCGGGCAATACGGTCGTTGCAAAGCCGGCCGAGCAGACCCCGCTGGTGGCGGCTGAAGCCGTACGGCTGCTGCACGAAGCCGGCGTGCCGGCGTCGGCGCTGCAGATGGTGGCCGGCGATGGCCGCATCGGCGCCGCGCTGGTGGCGCATCCCGGCATCGCCGGCGTCGTCTTCACCGGCTCGACTGACGTCGCGCGGAACATCAACCGCACGCTAGCCGCCAGGGACGGCGCGATCGTGCCGTTGATTGCGGAAACCGGCGGCATCAATGCGATGATCGTCGATGCCACCGCCTTGCCGGAACAGGTCGCGGACGATGTGGTGACCTCGGCGTTCCGCTCCGCCGGCCAGCGCTGCTCGGCGCTGCGGCTGCTGTTCGTCCAGGACGACGTCGCCGACCGCATGATCGAGATGGTCGCAGGTGCTGCGCGCGAACTCGTCGTCGGCGACCCCGGCGATCCCGCCACGCATGTCGGCCCGGTGATCGATGCCGAGGCCAAGGAACGGCTGGATGGACATATCCAGCGCACGAAGCAGCAGGCGCGACTGCACTTTGCAGGCACCGCGCCTGAAGGCAACTATGTGGCGCCGCATATTTTCGAACTGACCGACCCCGAGCAGCTTGGGGAGGAAGTGTTCGGCCCGGTGCTGCATCTGGTGCGCTATCGCGCCGATCGGCTCGACGACGTGCTGCGATCGATCGAACGCTCCGGCTACGGGCTGACGCTTGGCATCCACTCCCGGATCGACGACATGGTCGAGGACGCGATCGGCCGGCTCCAGGTCGGCAACATCTACGTCAACCGCAACATGATCGGCGCCGTCGTGGGCGTACAGCCATTCGGCGGCCATGGCCTTTCCGGAACCGGGCCCAAGGCCGGCGGACCGCATTATCTCGCGAGGTTTGCGACCGAACAGACCGTGACGGTCAACACCGCGGCGGCAGGCGGAAATGCAGCGCTGCTGTCGGGTGAGGAGTAGTTGCATCTGCCGCCCTACATGGGTCAAATGGCGTTTGAACGGGATCGCGGGTCGCGATCATTCAAGAAAATCAACAAACCTCAGGGAGCGGCGCCACGATGGAGAAGGGTATTTTTGAGGGCCTGAAGGTTCTGGATTGCGCGAGCTTCATCGCCGCGCCCGCGGCCGCCACCGTGCTTTCGGATTTCGGCGCCGACGTGATCAAGATCGAACCGCCCGGAACCGGCGATCCCTATCGCAACCTGCCGAATTTGCCGGGCTATCCCCAGAGCGAACATAATTTCGCGTGGATGCTGGAGTCCCGCAACAAGAGGAGCCTCGCGCTCGACCTGTCGAAGGCGGAAGGCCAGGCGGTGCTGCACCGGCTGGCGGCCCAAGCCGACGTCTTCATCACCAACTACCCGCCGCAGGTGCGCGAACGGCTCGGCATCACCCACGCGCATCTGGCGCCAGGCAATGAACGCCTGATCTACGCCTCCTTCACCGGCTACGGCGAGAAGGGCGAGGAAGCCAACAAGCCGGGCTTCGACTCCAACGCTTATTGGGCGCGCTCGGGCCTGATGGATTTGGTGCGCGCCGACGAGCACACCACGCCGGCGCGGTCGATCGCCGGCATGGGCGATCATCCCTGCGCGATGGCGTTCTACGGCGCGATCGTCACCGCGCTCTACAAGCGCGAGCGCACCGGCAAGGGCTCCCATGTCAGCTCCAACCTGATGGCCAACGGCGTCTGGGCCGCCTCGGTGCTGGCGCAGGCCAAGCTGGTCGGCGCCAAGTTCGGTGAACGACGGCCACGCGAGCATGCCTTGAACGCAGTCACCAACCATTATCAGTGCAAGGACGGCCGCTGGCTGATCCTGTCGCTGCTCAACGAGGACCGGCAGTGGCCGACGCTGGCGCGCTGCCTCGGTCGCGAGGACCTCGTCACCGACCCGCGGTTCGAAACCAAGAAGGAGCGCCATGCGCGTTCGCTGGAACTGATCAGGATTTTCGACCAGACCTTTGCGACCCGGGATTTGGCCGAATGGCGCAAAATTCTCGACGGCAACGGACTGGTGTTCGGCGTTGTCGGCATCCTCGACGACATTCCGAACGACAAGCAGATGATCGAGAACGAGGTGCTGGTGCCGTTCGAGAACGACACCATGATGACGATCTCGAGCCCGATCTGGGTGGACGGCAGCCCCAAGGTGCAGCCGCGCAAGCCGCCCGGGCTCGGCGAGCACAGCGATGAAATCCTGCGCAACGCCGGCTATGACGAAGCTACGATCGGCAAGCTGCGCGCCGCCGGCGCGGTAGCGTAGGGTCGAGCCGCCGTGCCAACCTATCGCCTGCATTATTTTCCGGAGTCGGGAAACAGCTACAAGCTCGCGCTGATGCTCACTTTGTGCGGCCAGAGTTTCGAGCCGGTCTGGACCGATTTCGGCGGCGGCGTTACCCGGACACCGGAATGGCGGCGAAATGTCAACGAGATGGGTGAAATCCCCGTACTTGAAACGGACGGCGAGCGCCTGACCCAGACGGCGCCGATCCTGCTCAAACTCGCTCGCCAGTTCGGCCGGTTTGACGGCGAAACCGAACACGAACAGTTCGAGGTGCTGCGCTGGCTGTTCTGGGACAACCACAAGCTCACCGGTTACATGGCGACCTATCGCTATCATCGGACTTTTACGCCGTCGCCGGACGGGCGCGTCCTGCAGTTTTTGCGCAAGCGGCTCGACGACTTCCTGTCGATTCTCGATCAGCACATGCAGAAGAGTTCATTTGCGGTCGGCGAGCGACCGACGGTGGCCGACATTTCCATGATGGCCTATCTGCATTACCCCGCCGCCGAAACCGGATATGATTGGGCAGCGAGCCACCCCGCGATCGAGGCTTGGCTCAAGCGCATGGCGCAATTGCCGGGTTGGAAGTCGGCCTATGATCTGCTGCCCGGCAAGCGTCTGACGCACTACGCCAGACAGGCGTAACCGTTCAGCGGTTGAACCACGCCAAGACGAAGCCGAACACGGTCACGCCCGCGAAGACCGCGATCGCGATCGCCCACATGCTGACGCGGATATCGCCGACCGCCTGCCGATCGGCCTCGTTGGCCGCGATCTTGCGGTTGCGCTGCTTGTCCTGGTCGGAAGAGTTCATTGCAGGTCTCCGCTCAGCTTGCCGCCGCCATCACCTCGCTTGAAAACACCTAGCACAATCCGCAGCCGCTTTAGCGGCTCTTGACGAAGCACATGCCGATGCGCGAAATCCTGCCGGCGGCCTGGCAGGTCAAACCCTCGGCGCAGTTCCAGTCGCGAAAACTCTCATCAGTGCTGGCGCCCTGCACATAGCAATGCGCGCCCCAGCCATCATGGTATCCGGTGCCGGAGAGTTCGGTGCTGCCGCGCAGTTGCGGACGGCTGGCAAATCCGCGCGAGTAGTCCGGCGACCTGCCGTCTCGCAACGCCTCCAGTATATCGCGGCGGCGGACCTGATCGCCAAAGAAATGCGGCGACGCCGGCACCGCCGTCGACTTCGCAGCAGTCCAGTCCACGCCGGGGAAGTGAAAGCCGCCGATGCCACGGGTCTGGTGACAGCCGGAACAGGTGACGTCGTTGAGCCGTCGCGCGAAACCGCCGGGCGAGCGGATGTTCTGCAGCTTGACGCCGGCCGCCGCCGCCATGTTCAGCGCGGCGATGATTTCAGCCTCGCTGAAGGCGGCGCCCTCCCCGTTCACAAGGCTGAATTCCGGTTGCAGATCCGACGGATCAAAGCCGGCCGGCGTTGATGCGACCGCGCCACGGGCGAGAAACTGCTCGGGGATCAGCGCGGTGCCGCGGTCGAACGCCGCGAGATTGACGGGATCGAGCAGCCACGCCCTGAACTCGCGTTTGAGACCTTCGTCCGCCAGCAGACGCGCGCGGTCGATCTGGTTCTCCATCGGCGACTCCGCGAACACACGCGCGTGCCGATCGTAGCGAAACACCTTCAACAGATAATCCGTGCGAAACTCGCGCGCCGCCGTTTTCGGCGCATGCGCGATCTGGAGATTGGTTTCGATCCGATCGATATTCTCATGGCCAAGCAGGTCGAGGGAATCGCCGTTTTCGCCGGCGAGCCAACGTTGGGCGATCTCCCGGCATGTGATCGCGGGGCCGTCGCGGTCGGGCGAGCGATCGGCCTTTGCCCTGAGCACGAGGTTCAGCGTCATCGGCAGCCGCGGCAACGAAGCGCCGTTGCCGGTCGCCGGCGTCTCCATCCGCACCAAGCGGTAGATCAGCCGTATCTCGCCACAGCCTGCTTCGGAAACATAGCCGCGGTCCATGCGGTTGACGATGCCGGCCAGCACGAAACGTGTCTGCGTAGAGTAAAGCAGCTCGCGGTCGAACAACTGGAAATCAAAACCATCGCCGACGCCGACTGTAACCGCGGGCAGGTTCGCCCGGTGACGGGCCGTGTAGCGGTCAAATTCGCCGTCGATCGCCTGACGGACCGGCAGCATCGACGGCAAGGCGAACAGTTCGCCGTTGGAAAGCGGGGTATCCGCCGATCGCGCCGGCAGCAGCATGCGGTCGAGGCGAAGCCGTCCGCCTTCGTGTTCGCGCAACGCCGCCGGATCGGTGATGGCGGTCCCGCGTTCCAGCGCAGGCGTCTCGGCCGCGTACGCCGCGCGCGCTGCATAGACGACCAGCATGAAGGCGAACAGATAGAACCGCACGCGAAACCGTGTCCTGACCAGTGCCGGCCCGCGACGTCGTTTGGAGCGTCGCCGACGGCAGATTGCGTTCAGGAAACTAGCCGAAAGGCCGCCCGGCTGTCTCGCGAGACGGCCTTTCACGTCGGGGTGAGAGAAACTTCAACGCGCGACGATCAGGCCCTTGGTGGTCACGACCACCCAGCGGCCGTCCTGGCGGCGGATGGCGTCGACCCGGCCGAGGCCCGGCACCGGATCGCCGGCATAGACCTCATACATGCCCCGGCGACCCTCGATCAGCGCACTGCCATTGGAGACATCGCGCAAGACCCAGCCTTCAACCGTCGGCAACCGCGCGAAATCGGGTTTCGGTGGCGCCGCGGGGGCGGCCGCGGCTGGCGCTGGTTGCGGCACCGAGCCCGTAACGTCCCGGGTCGTAGCCGCCGTTGCGGACGCCTGCGCGGCGCGGAGTTTTTCAACCGCTTCGCTGAGTCTGGCGAGTTTCGCCGCGGGATCGGCCTGCGCCTTCTCGACCGTATCGAGGCGTTCGGTGGTCTTGCTGAAGTTGGCCACGCCTGCCTTGGCAATATCTTCAAGGCTCGCCCTCAGGGCGGCTATGTCGGCATCGATCCGCGCCACCGAGGCATCGAGCGCGCCGTTCCTCGCCAAAGCCGTTCCGCCCGCCGCGGTGCTTTTTCCAAGGCCCGCCGTCGCCAGCGCGCCACCAAGCGCGCCTGCCACCATCGCCAGCGCCACCACCGCGGCCATCGCCGGAATCCGACGCTTGCCGAGCACCGCCGCCCCGGGCATCGCATCCGCGCCGGCGCGATCGCCCGGCGAAACGATCATCCCAGGTTCGGCGAGAGGCGGTGATTCCAGCTTCACGGCATCGATCCGGGGAGTTTCAAGCCTGGGAGTTTCAATCTTGGGCTCCTCAAGCTTGGGAGTTTCAAGGGTGGCGGCCTCCATCCGGGGCGCGTCCGGCTTGGGCGAAGTCTCCTCTTGCTCGGGCGAGAGTATCGCCGCCGCCCCAGCCGTTCCGGTCGTCTCGGCCACCGGCTCGCCCGTCTCGGCCACATCGGGGGTGGCCGGCTCCGCACTGGTTGCGGACTCAAGGCTGTCGAATTTCGGCTGCTGATCGCTCACGTCGGATTCTCCAATTGGTTGACCATTTGGTAACTTTTATAGCTTGTAAATTCGTTACCGGCCGCGGCCTTACCGAAATTTAAGGAAATCATCCAGGCTGGCCAGGCACGTTGTTCCGCACCCCGGCGGCGATTTCCCGATGCTGCCGTGCGGCATTTCCCGCCTGTTCCGTTTGCGCCGGCCTGTTTACCGACTAACATGCCTGCCCATCCGGCCAGAAGGCGGGTTCAGCCATGACAATCGAAAAATGCATCAACGAATTTGATGTGGATGACGTCATTTTCGAGGAAGGCTCGACCGGCCGCGAGTTGTTCGTGGTCCTCGATGGCCAGGTCGAGATCGCCAAGATCAACGGCGCCAGCAAGACCGTCATCGTCACACTCGGCAAGGGCGAGTTCTTCGGCGAGATGGCCGTGATCGACGGCTCCTCGCGGTCAGCCACCGCCATTGCCGCCGCGCCGAAAACCCGCGTAATGCGGATCAATCACGCCCGCTTCGTCTATCTGGTCAGCCAGCAGCCGGCCTTTGCGCTGATGATCATGGATGCGCTCAGCAAACGGTTGCGCGCCTCGAACGCCGTCGCCTTCAGAGCCCCGGCCAATTCATGAGCGAGCGCAAGCCAAGCCCATTCAGGACCCTGCTCGAGACCGAGGTCTGCACGCTGATCCAGGCCGCTGAAGACGTCTATCAGATCCGCTTCAAGAACCGTGCGGCCAACGCCTACCTGGTACGCGGCAGTTCGCGCACCATCCTGGTCGATGTCGGACTGTCGTCGAACTATCCGCACCTCGTTAAATGCCTCGAGCACCTCGACTGCGCGCCCGAGAAGATCGACATGGTGGTGTTGAGCCACGAGCATCTCGATCACATCGGCGCGGCCTATCATTTCCATGGCCGCGCCTTCATCGCCGCACACCGACTGGCCGCCAACAAGATCATGCTGCGCGACGACTTCTCGATGCTGCGCAAGATGTTCAACGAGCCGAACGTGCCGATCAATGTCGATCTCTGGCTCGAGGAAGGCAACCTCATCGACCTCGGCAATCTCCGTCTCAACGTCATGTACACGCCCGGCCACACCTCGGCCTGCATCACGCTGTTCGAGCAGGACAAGGGGCTGTTGTTCGCCGCCGACACGCTGATGCCCGGCGGCGTGATGGGCGGGGTGTTCGGGTCGGGCAGCATCGCCGACTACATCCAGTCGCTGGAGCGGCTGAAGGGGCTGAACTCGAAGATCCTGCTGTCGGGTCACGGGCGGCTCTCCGACACGCCGCAGGATGACGTGCGCATCGCGCTCCAGCGCTCGCACGGGCTGTTGTCCGACACCGCGCAGCTGTTCGACGCGCTCGATGCGCGGTCGAACTTCGACCCGATCATGCAGTCGGTGCGCGACCTCAACAAGCTTGACGACTGATCCCGTCGTTCCGGACGGGCGACACGCCGCCCTTGCCTGTTTGACAAATCCGGCCGCGGGATGTTCAACAGCCTTGCAACAATAACGGCCGTACAAGAGCAGAGAGAGAAAGCGCCATGAAATTCTACGATTCGATCGGACCGAACCCGCGCGTTGTCCGCATGTTCATGGCGGAAAAGGGTATCGACGTGCCGAAGCAGGCCGTCGATCTGCGCAAGGGCGAAAATCGCGAAGCCGAGCATCTCAAGCGCAACCCGCATGGCCAGATGCCGACGCTCGAGCTCGACGACGGCAGCTACCTGTCCGAGATCACCGCGATCTGCGAATACCTTGAGGAGAAACATCCGAAGCCCGCGCTGATCGGGGCGACGCCTGAAGAACGCGCCGAATGCCGGATGTGGACGCGCCGGGTCGACCTCAACATCTGCGAGCCTCTGGCGAACGGCTTTCGCTTCGGCGAAGGCCTCAAGTTCTTCGAGAAGCGGATTCCCTGCGCGCCCGAGGCGTCTCCGGGTTTGAAGATGATTGCCGCCAACCGCCTGCAATGGCTCAACGGCCAGATGGCGGACGGCCGCCAGTACCTCTGCGGCAAGCGCTTCACGCTGGCGGACATTCTGCTCTATTGCATCCTCGATTTCGGCGGCCAGGTCGGTCAGCCGCTCGATCCCGCCAATGCCAATGTCGCCGCATGGATGGCCCGCGTCGCCGCACGGCCTTCGGCCAAGGCGTAGCGCCTTGTCGTGATGCAAACCTTCAAGCGCGAGCGAAGCGGCCTGGAAACGCCCCGGGGGCTTCGCTCCGCGCTGCGCAACGATGCGAAAGATTTCGCGCCTACATCACCACCGGCGCGTCCGGCAATTCATTCGGCCCGCCGCCGCGCCGCGGAAAATGCGCGGCCAGTTCGCGCGATACGGCCTCGACGCCGTTGATGACGCCGCGCTCGAAATCGCCTGCCCGGAACTCCGCCTCCATCGACCTGCAGATGTTCTCCCAGCCGGCTGCCCCGACCCTGGCGTCGATGCCGCGGTCGGCGACGATCTCGACGTCGCGATCGGCGAGCAGGAGATAGATCAGCACGCCGTTGTTTTCGGCGGTGTCCCAGATACGCAGTTGCGAAAAAACATCCAGCGCCCGTTCCCGCGCCGGTTGATCGCGAAACAGGGGAGCGCCATCGAGCGCGCCTTCGACGACGAAGCGCAGCTGTCCCGAATGCGTAGCCTCCCCTGCCTTGATTGCCCGCTCGATCTTCGCCAGCACGTCCGGCGGAAATCGGCGACGGCGTCGCCAATTGTCCTGGAGCAGGTGCCTGGCGATGCGTCTGATGTTCATGGCTACCAGTTCCCCGACGCGCCGCCGCCGCCAAAGCTGCCGCCGCCACCGCTGAAGCCGCCGCTCGACCCCCCGCTGCCGCCGCCGCTCGACCAGCCGCCACTCGTGCCGCGGCCGCCGCCAAACGGTAGCAGATCAAACAGGGCTGTAAAAATGAATGCGATCACGCCGACGACCACCCCCGCTCCGATGTCGCCGGCCAGCAACCCGGCTCCGAATCCGACCACGCCGCCGGTTGCCGCCGAACCGGCCAGCCGGCCAAGCGCCGCCCGCAGCACGGTACCGACAATGAACACGAAGGCGAGGACGAACGGATTGAAGGGGTCGATGTCGCTCAGGAAGCCAGGCGCCTGCCAATGCGGCGGTTCCGGCGCCGGCAGTTTCTCGCCGTCGATGATCCGGATCATCCGCCCGATGCCGGCGGAAACGCCGCCGGCGAAATCGCCCGCCTTGAATTTGGGCGTGATGTCCTCGTCGATAATGCGCTTGGTGGTGGCGTCGGTGAGCGCGCCTTCGAGACCATAGCCGACCTCGATGCGCAAGCGGCGATCGTTCTTGGCGATCACCAGCAGCGCGCCGTCGTCGATCTTCTTGCGGCCGATCTTCCAGGCCTCGGCAACGCGAAGCGCGAACGGTTCGATGGCCTCGCCATCGGTGGTCGGCACGATCAATACCGCGATCTGGCTGCCCTTGCGCGTCTCCAGGTCCTGCAGCGCCTGCGTCAGCGCGGCGACGTCGCTGGCACCGAGCGTTCCGGTCTGATCGACGACGCGTCCGCTCAGCGCCGGCACCGCGACGAGCGCCAGCGCCAAACCGGCCCAGCACAGCAGCAGCGCAAGAAGGGAGGCTCTTGCAGCGTTCATCGCGATTGTCTTCTGTCGGCCGCTATTTGGCCGGCGCCGGGGTCGGATTGAAGTCCACCTTCGGCGCCGTCGAGATCGCCTTCTCGTTCTCGACCGAGAAGTTCGGCTTTTCCTTGTAGCCGAACATCATCGCCGTCAGGTTGTTCGGGAATGTCCGGATGCCCACGTTGTAATCCTGCACCGCCTTGATGTAGCGGTTGCGCGCCACGGTGATGCGGTTCTCGGTGCCTTCGAGCTGCGCCATCAAATCGCGAAACAGCGCGTCCGACTTCAGCTGCGGATAATTTTCGGTCACCACCAACAGCCGCGACAGCGCGCCCGACAATTCGCCCTGGGCGGCCTGGAACTTCTGGAACGCGGCGGGATCGTTCAGCACATCGGGGGTCGCCTGGATGCTGCCGACCTTGGCGCGCGCATTGGTGACCCCGAGCAGCACGTCCTTTTCCTGCTGCGCAAAACCCTTCACCGAGTTGACGAGGTTCGGCACCAGGTCGGCGCGGCGCTGGTACTGGTTGACCACCTCCGACCAGCCCGACTTGACCTGCTCGTCATTGGTCTGGATCGCGTTGTAGCCGCAATTGGTCAGGCTGAGGGTCGCCAGCGCCGCCAGCACGGTCCAAAATCTGCGCATCGATGAATCTCCCGCTTGTTTCGTCGCCACGATAGCAGATTGGCTGCTGCAGGTATGCAGCCGTGAGCCCGCCTGCGGTCCGATTTGCCGTGGTTGGCCCTTGCCTATCGTCCGGTGAAACAACAACATGACCGGATAAGAACAGAGGGAGGGCCGATTGACCGCTTTCGAAACCATCGTCGTGGAGCGGCCGGAGCCGCGCATCGCGCGGATCGTGATGAACCGGCCCGAGGCGCGCAACGCCCAGAACCTGCAGATGACCTACGACCTCAACGCGGCCTTCGACCACGCGGTGCAGGACGACGCCGTCAAGGTCATCATTCTCGCCGGCAACGGTCCGCATTTTTCCGCCGGGCATGATCTGCGCCCGGGCGGAAAGAATGTCGCCGGCGTGGATTTTCCGCCGGTCGGAAATTGGGGCGGGTTCGCGGAACCGAACGCCCATGGTCGCTTTGCGCGCGAGCAGGAAATCTATCTGCAGATCACCCGGCGCTGGCGCAACCTGGCCAAGCCGACGATCGCGGAAGTGCATGGCAAGTGCATCGCCGGCGGCCTGATGCTGGCCTGGGCCTGCGATCTCATCGTCGCAAGCCAGGACGCGGAGTTCTGCGATCCCGTCGTCACCATGGGCGTCTGCGGCGTCGAATGGTTCGTGCATCCCTGGGAACTCGGCCCGCGCAAGGCCAAGGAACTGCTGTTCACCGCCGACGTCTGGAACGCGGAGGAAGCGCATCGGCTTGGCATGGTGAACCACGTGGTGCCGCGTGGCGATCTGTCTTCCTTCGTCTTGAGGCTTGCCGAAAGGATCGCGGCAAAACCCTCTTTCGCACTGAAGCTGACAAAGGAGGCCGTCAATCGTTCGGTCGATGTGATGGGGCAACCGGCCGCGATCGAGCACGCGTTCGCGCTGCATCAACTCTGCCACGCGCATAATCTGCAGGAATTCGGCATGGTGGTGGATCCCGCAGGGCTTCATCCGTCGGTCCGCAAGCCGACGCCAGCCACCCAGGACAAGTAGGAAAAGCAGATCAGATGGACCTCACCTTGAGCGACGAGCAGCGGCTGCTGCGCGAAAGCGTCGACCGCTTCGTCAAGGAGACCTACACCGCCGACCGTCGCCGCAGGCTCGCCAACGATACCGCAGGCTTCAGCCCCGAGATCTGGAAACGGTTCGCGGACCTCGGCTGGCTGGCGCTGCCGATTGCCGAGGCCGATGGCGGGCTTGGCGGCGGCGCCGTCGAAATCGGCATCCTGATGGAAGCGTTCGGGCGGGGACTTGCTTGCGAACCCTATCTCTCCACCGTCGTGATCGGCGCATCGCTGATATCAGCATGCGGCACCAAAGCGCAGAAGCAGGCGCTGCTCCCGAAAATCGCCGAGGGTTCGCTGGTGCTGGCGTTTGCGCATTCGGAACGCCAGGCGCGGTTCGATCTGGCGGACGTTCGGACCACCGCGAAGAAGACGCCTGACGGCTGGCGCCTCGACGGGCACAAGATCGCGGTGCTCGACGGCAGCGCCGCCGGCCAGATCATCGTCTCGGCCCGCATCGACGACGGACGCGGGAAAGCCGGCAGGCTCGGCCTGTTCCTGGCGCCACGAAGCGCGCCTGGCCTCGCCGCGCGCGACTTCGCCCGCCTTGGCGGTGGCAGGGCCTGCAACCTCGACCTCGGCGACGTCAGGCTTTCCGCCGACGCCCTGCTCGGCGATATCAGCGACGTATTGCCCGCGATCGAAGCGGCGGTCGATCGGGCGATGGCCGCGCTCGGCGCCGAGGCCGTCGGCATCATGCAGACGCTGCTGGACCAGACGCTCGAATACACCAAAATGCGAAAGCAATTCGGACGGCCGCTGTCCGCCAACCAGGTGATCCGTCACCGGCTGGCCGACATGGCGATGCAGTGCGACGAGGCGCGCTCGATGGCGTTGCGCGCCGCGCTGATGATCAATGCCGAACCGGTTGAACGCAGCCGCGCGGCCTCGGGCGCGAAAGCCAAGATCGGCAAATGCGCGCGCTATGTTGCCGAGCAATCCGTCCAGCTTCACGGCGCGATGGGGGTCACCGAGGAGCTCGACATCGGCGCCTATTTCAAGCGCCTGCTCGCCTTCGACACGCTGTTCGGCGGCAGCGCCCACCATTATCGCCGTCACGCCGCGCTTGGCGGCCGCGCCGCTCAGGCCTGAACAGGAGCACACCATGGATCTCAGTTTCAACGCCGAAGAGCGCGCCTTCGAGCAGGAAGTCCGCGACTTCATCGCGGCCAACCTCACGGCGGAGATGAAGCGCGCGACCGCGTTGACGCCCTCGGTGTTCTCCGACCCCGACATCGGCATGGCCTGGCAGCGCGCCTTGCACAAGAAGGGCTGGGGTGCGCCGGGCTGGCCGGTCGAGCATGGTGGGCCGGACTGGACGCCGGCGCAGCGCTGGATCTTCGAGGCCGAATGCGCCCGCGCCGGCGCGCCGAACGTGAATGTCATGGGCGTCAAGATGGTCGGCCCCGTCATCATCGGCTTCGGCTCACCCGCGCAGAAGAATTTCTACCTGCCGCGGATTCTCTCCGGCGAAGACTACTGGTGCCAGGGCTATTCGGAACCCGGCTCCGGATCCGACCTCGCCTCGCTGAAAACCCGCGCAGTGCGCGACGGCGACGACTACGTCGTCAACGGCACCAAGATCTGGACTACCCACGCCCATCACGCCAACCGGATGTTCGCGCTGGTGCGCACCAGCGAGACCGAGCGGCAGCAGGACGGCATCAGCTTCATCCTGATCGACATGAAGAGCCCCGGCATCACCACCCGACCGATCCTGACTATCGGCGGCGACCACGAGGTCAACCAGGTGTTCTTCGACGATGTGCGCGTGCCCGTCGCCAACCGGGTCGGCGAGGAAGGCAAGGGCTGGACCTACGGCAAATATCTGCTCGAGTTCGAGCGCGGCTCCGGCATCGCCTCGGCGAAACTGCGCGACGCGCTGAAGACGGTTTCCGACCTGGCCCGGTCCGACGCCACCGGACGCGCCATCGACGATCCCGATATCGCGGTGCGAATGTCGGAGATCGAGGTCGATATCGACACGCTTGAGATGACCGAACTGCGCGTGCTGTCGGCGCTGCAGACCGGGCAGAATCCGGGCGCGGTGTCGTCGCTGCTGAAGCTGCGGGTCAGCGAAATCCGCCAGGCGGTGACGCGGCTCGGCGTCGAGGTGATCGGCCATGACGGGCTCTATGTCGAGCCGATGCGGCCGCTCTACCGGCTCAACGAGACGCCGGGAATTCCCGAGGAGATGCTCCCGGTCGTGCCCGAATATCTGAACGGCCGCGCCTACACGATCTTCGGCGGCTCCTCGGAGATCCAGCGGGACATCGTGGCGAAGATGGTGTTGGGGTTGTAGGCCCTCTCTCCGCCGTCATTCCGGGGCAGCCCGCAGGGCTGAACCCGGAATCCATTTCGCAACGAAGCATGCGGCCCAATAGATTCCGGGTTCAACGCTTCGCGTTGCCCCGGAATGACAGTGGAGAGAGCGCGTCCCTCACACCCCCGCCTTCGCATCCCGGATCGCCTGCCAGATTTTCGCCGGCGTCAATGGCGTGTTGAGTTGCTTGATGCCGAGTTCGCTCAAGGCGTCCATCACGCCGTTGGTGATACAGGGTGGACCGCCGATGGCGCCGGACTCGCCGCAACCCTTGGCGCCAAGCGGGTTGGTGCGGCAGGGCGCGGATTGATCCAGCGTCACCGCAATCGGCGGAATGTCGTCGGCGCGCGGCACGCAATAGTCCTGGTAGCTCGCGGTCAGCAACTGGCCTTCCTCGTTGTAGACGACGCCCTCATACAGCGCCTGCCCGATGCCTTGCGCCACGCCGCCATGCACCTGGCCGGTAACCAGCATCGGATTGACGGCGATGCCGACGTCGTCGACCGTGGTGTAGCGCACTACCTTGCTGACGCCGGTTTCCGGATCGATCTCGATCTCGCAGACATGCGCGCCGTTCGGCCAGCTCGGACCATCGACCTCGCCTTCGGAATCCACGGAAAGCCGCGCGCCATTTTCCTTTTTTGCGATCTCGAACAGGCTGACGCGCCGGTCGGTGCCGACCACGGTCAGCCAGCCATCGCGATATTCAATGTCCCCGACGGAGGTTTCCAGCAGGGTTGCGGCCTTCTCGCGCGCCTTGTTGATCATGTCATTGGTTGAGACGGCGACCGCGGTGCCGCCTACAAAGAGCGAGCGCGAGCCGACGCTCCCGAAGCCGGTGGCCAGATCGGTGTCGCCCTGCACCACGTCGATCTTGTCCATGGCAATGCCGAGCGCGTCGGATACCATTTGCGTGTAGGTGGTTTGCAGTCCCTGTCCCATCGCCATCGTTCCGGAATGCAGGACGATGCGCCCCTCGGCGGTGGCGTGCAGACTGACCTTTTCGGTATGCGCGCGCCCGCCGGTCCATTCGATGTAGCTGGTGAGGCCGCGGCCGTAGAGCAGGCCCTTCTTCTTCGCCACCCGCTTGCGGGCGGCGAAGCCGTCCCAATCCGCCAGTTCGGACGCCCGCGACAGCATATGCGCGAACGCGCCGGAGTCGTAGACCTGACCAACTGCGTTGGTATAGGGCAGCTGCGCCGGCTTGATGTAGTTCATCTTGCGGATGGCGCGCGGATCGATTCCGATCTGGCGCGCGGCAGCATCCATCAGCCGCTCGACGATGAACACCGCCTCGGGCCGGCCGGCGCCGCGATAGGCGCCGATCGGCGCGGTATGGGTCATCACCGACTTCACTTCGAAATGCACCAGCGGCAGGTCGTAGACGCCGGTCTGCACGAACGGACCAAGCACCAGCGGAATGATGTTGGCTGCACCTGAGCAATAGGCGCCGGTGCCGCCGACCGAGCGGACGCGATAGGCCTGCACGCGGCCCCTGGCGTCGAGCGCGAGTGCGGCGGTCGAGGTGAGATCGCGGCCGTGAGTGCCTCCAACGAATTCGTCGGTGCGCTCGCCGCGCCAGCGAATCTTCTTAGCCAGTTTTGTCGCGGCGTAGGCGACGATGCCGTCTTCCGGATAAAGATTGGTCTTCTGTCCGAAGCCGCCGCCGATGTCGCCAACCAGCACGCGAACGCTTTCCTTTGGCCGCTTCAGCACCGCCTCCGCGAGCACGTCGCGGGTGGAGGCAGGGGTCTGCGATTGCACGTGCAGGATCAACCGGCCGGATTTCCTGTCGATCTCGGCAATCGTCGAGCGCGGCTCCATCGCCGAGGGAATCAGCCGCTGGCTGACCAGATCGAGCGAGACCACGTGTGCGGCCGTGGCGAACGCGGCCTCGACCTTGGCCGCGTCGCCGTAGCTCATCGCAGCGACGACATTGTCGGGCGCATCCGGCCATACCAGCGGCGCGCCCGGCTTGATCGCTTCCAGAGGATCGACCACCGACGGCAGCACCTCATAGTCGACCGCAATCGCCTCCGCCGCGTTCTGCGCCAGAACGCGCGACGTCGCCACCACGGCTGCTACCGCCTCGCCGGCGTAGCGCACGACTTCATGGGCGAGCAACCGCCGCGGCGGCACCGTCATCGCCGTGCCGTCCGGCCGCTTGAAGATGGCAAGCGTCGGTAGCGTGCCGATATCGTCCCTGACCAGATCGACGCCGGTGTAAACCGCTGCAACGCCTGGCATCCCGGCCGCCGCCGCGGTGTCGATCGCGACAATCCTGGCGTGCGCATGCGGCGAGCGCAGCACATGCAGCCAAAGCGCGCCGTCCTCCGGCTTGTCGTCGATGAACTGCCCCTTCCCGGTAAGCAATCTCTGGTCTTCCAAACGCCGAACCGGCTGGCCCGCACCAAAACGCAAATTGCCGGGAAGAATGTTCATCAGTTTGTCCTTCGAGCTTCTTGTTCAATTAGGCCGGGTTTTACCGGCTTTTCGGCATAAGACAACTCGCCGCAGGACGCCTCGCTGGAACAGTTGCGACAGCGCCGACGGGCACGGGAGACCGCAGGGGTAATTCGCGCCGCCAAGATCTGATCTATTGGCCGCGGGAGATGTCCACGACCTGGACATTGACGTCGCGCGTCTCCGACCCGCGTTTGATGCCGATGCGGACGCTGTTGCCCGCGCCGACCTGCTCGATCTGATCCGTCAGATCGGAAAGGCGTCGGACCGGCTTGCCGTCGACCTGAACGATGACGTCGCCGACCGCACCTGAGCCGAAGTCGACGCCGCGGATGCCGGCGCGCTCGGCCGGACTTGAGGGCGCGGTGCGAACGACGATCACCCCTTCGACCCCCATACGCGCCGCAACCGCCTCGCTGGCAGCGACGATGCCGATGCCCGGCGTCGGCACCCGGCCGTTCTGGATCAGGTCGGGCACCACGCGATTGACGATATCGACCGGGACCGCGAAACCGATGCCGGCGCTGGAGCCCGAGGGCGAGATGATTGCGGTGTTGACGCCGATCAGCCGTCCGGCCGAATCCAGCAGCGGACCTCCCGAATTGCCGGGATTGATCGCGGTGTCGGTCTGGATCACGTTGGTGATCTCGCGGCCGCTGTCGGTCGGCAGACGCCGCTTGAGCGCGCTGATGATCCCGCTGGTCAGGGATTGGTCCAGCCCGAACGGATTGCCAATCGCAAACGCCGATTGACCAACCTTGAGTTCGCTTGAACTTCCAAGCGCCACCGGCGGGGGCAGTTGGCGGGGATTCCTGATCCGTAAGACCGCCAGATCGTAGTTGGGCGCCACGCCGATGATTTCGGCCCGGGCCACTTCCCCTGATGCGAAGCGTACCGCGACGTCACGGCCGCCTTGTATGACATGATTATTGGTGACCACGTGGCCGTTGTTGTCCCAGACAAATCCGGTGCCGCTGCCGGAAGCCGCGCCGCCTTCGTCTTGCATGAACGGAATGGCGGAGCCGGATCGAACCGCGACCTGCACCACCGACGGTGAGACGCGCTCGAAGAGTTCGATGTTGGCCCGCTCGGCATCGGAAAGCGGCCCGCGCTGCTCGACGGGTCGAGCGGTCGAGTGTGTCCACGGGCTGTAGCGGATGTTGGAGAGGGTCAAGGCCACCAGGACCGCTGCAATCACGGCCAGGAAAAGCGCGAAGCGACGACTCATCGATCACTCATTTGGCAATGCCGCCTCACACATCAAACGTATTTGTGGAAGGCAACCGGTTTTCAGGCACCATAGATTTTCGGGCAGCCATAGCCGGACGCCGCCAGAAGTTTCTCGCTCAAGAGAAGAGGCAACGAACTCAGGCTGCCCTCCGCTTGATTTAGGTAGCGCGGCTCGACCCGCAAGCTGCGTCCTTGCGGCGGTCTACGGGGCTTCTTCTCCCAAGCGCCGGCTCGGACATCGCGCGGCCAAAGATGTCCACAGGTGTCCACAGGCCCAAGAAGCTAACTCACGATAATTTCACGACTTTTCCCGCAACCTAACCTTCAAGGTAGCGGGCCGGGAAACGTTCAATGTCACTGCACAACATCGTTGAGGCGGCCGCTTTGCCGACTTCCGGGATTGAGGCGCGCGCCCGTGGGCCAGCGGCATCCCCGCCCGGCTTTCGCCACTTCCTCAGCACCCCGCGTTCAGCGCAACGCTTTCGGGCGTTCGGCGTCGACCCACTGGTTTCGCCGGCCGTTCTGCCGCGACTGCGAGAATTGATGCATCGCCTCTCCCGGCGAATGGACGCTGAGATCAAATGGCCTCAACATAATGACGCCGCAGCGGAATGCTGGGAGAATCCTCTCGTTCCTTCGGGATATACCTATCTGCTGCAGTTCGTCGCGCATGATCTGGTTCATTCGGCGATCCCGATTTCGGTCGCGGGGGGGTTGGGCAGGACCGCCAACGCCCGCCACGCACCACTGCAGTTGGAAACGCTGTTCGGCAGCGGCCCGGTCGGGACACCGCACATCTACGCGCTCGACGCGCCTGCCGACGACCGGCGGACCAAGCTGCGGCTCGGGCGGATGCGCTGGAAGGAGAACGAACCCAAGACCGGCTGCCCGTTTCGCGACATCGCGCGGGCACCGGCGGAGAACCTAACAGGCGTCGATCGCAGCATCGCCGGCGTGCGCGTTGGCCTCACGGAGGCGCTGGTGGCCGACCCGCGCAACGACGATCACGCCGTGATGTCGCAGTTGACCGCGCTGTTCGCGCTGCTGCACAACGCGCTGGTCGATGTCATTCGCCGCCAGGAACGCGACCCGGGTCCGAACGGGCAGTTTGGAGCGGCCTACAAGCGCTTCCTGTGCGCCCGCGGCGCACTGACGGCGATCTATCACAAGATTCTGCGCAACGACCTGATGCGGCGCGTGATCCATCCTGCGATCTACTCGGCCTATTGCGGGCCGGCCCCGCATTTCATCGACCGTCCCGGGCCCGCCACGGGCGGCGCGGGCGGCTGGCAAATTCCGTTCGAGTTTTCGCACGGCGCATTTCGCTTCGGTCATGCCATGGTCCGGCCCGAATATCGCATCAACGATCTCTCAACCCACGACCTCAACAACACCCTCGAAAAGAGCTCGGCGAACGACCCGGCCAATATGCCGCTCGACGAAACGTGGATGGTGCAATGGTCGCGCTTCTTTGCGATCAACGGATCGAAACCGAACTACAGCCGCCGCATCGGCCCGTATCTCAGCGACGGGCTGGGCAACGAGCAGATATTCCCGGCTTTCGACGCGACGGCGCGCGTTGGGCTGCTCTATCGCGACCTGCTCGGCGCAGGGCTGGCGGGCATGTGGTCGGTCGATGCACTGGTGGCCGAAATCGGCAGCCGCAGGCCGCATTTCATCGCCACATCGCGCCTGCTTGCAGACCGCCGCTATCGCGCCGATACGCTCCGCCAGTGGCTAGCCGCCGCGCCGGCCTATGGCGGATTGACCGCCGCGGATATCGAAACCCTCGCGAACGATCCTCCGCTTCCCTTCTTCATCCTGTTCGAGGCGATGCAGCAACCACAGGCGGGCCTGCGTCTGGGACCGCTCGGTTCGATCATCGTCGCTGAAGTGATCTTCGGCGCGCTTGCCGGCGACCCGTACTCGTCTGGGGAGGGCTCGCTTGCCGAGCAGCTGGCCCGCGTGTCCCGCGAGTTCTACCCGGCAAACGTATTTCAGGACATTCCCGACATCTCGGACATGGCCCAATTGGTGGAATTCACCACCGAGATTGCCGAGCTGAAGCAGGCCGTGCCCGCATTTCTGTGAGCGGAATTGTTCCGTCTCACGCAACCCGGAGAGAAAGACCATGCGCATCGAACGGTTACAGGTGACCAACCATGAGCGTTGGGGCAAGCTCGTAAAGACTTGGGCGACCGGCACCAACTACCTCGAGGACGACAACGCATACCCACTGCCCGCGACGGTGGAGGAATTCAAGGAGCAACTCGCCAAGGCGCAGGTATTCGCCACCGTGCCGGATCGCTTTAAGCACATCAAGTTCGTAGCCCAGGAGCAGGACACGATCACGGTAAAGCTGCCGCCGAAGGTGATGATCGAGGACTCCGAGGCGCTTCTCAACCAACCCGGATCGACCTATCCGCTTCCACCGTTCTACAAGCGCCTGTTTAACGGTATCGACCCGGTGATACCGGAGAGCGAGAAGTTCAAGGTTCACGCCGAACGCATCGGCGACTACACGCTTAGCCTTTGCGCTTGAATAGTCTGCTCACGCCGAAAGCTGAACGATACCGTCGACCGGAAGCCCTGCGCCACGCAAGCCGTGGCGGAGGGTGTTCCAGCGCTCGCCAATACTGATCGGGTGAGCCTGCAGGACCCAGCGTGCCACGGCCTCGTCGGTTGGCGGCGATTGTCCAACCCAGAACGAGCGCAATCCGTTCGCAAATCGTTGGGCTTCGTCCCGCGCGATTTCCGGCTTTCCGAGATAGAACAGGGTTGCCGCTCGCCACGCGGGCAAGATTGGTACGGCGCCTTGCGCCCGATCATAGGCGTCCAGGGCGCCGGCGAAGTCGCCGTTCAGGAAGCGAATGATGCAGTGATACGCCCACTCGAGGTAGGAAGGCGCCGGCGATAGCGCGAGCGACTGGTCGGCCCGAATCCGGGCCTGCTCGAGCGACCCGCAAAAGGCGTCATAATGGGCGCTCGACAGCAAGGTCCACGGATCATTGTCGTTGAGCTCGCAGGCGATCTCCATGTGCGCCGCCGCCTCGGCCTCCCGTCCTGCCATCACATAAGACCAGCCGCAGCACAGATGCGCTCTGGAATCCACTGGATCCAGTTGAACGGCGGTCTTCGCCAGTTCAAGCGTCGCCCTCGCCTTGTCGAGATCGCGAAACAGACCGGGATGCACGAAATGCTCGATGTTATTCATCTGCACGAGGCTGCTGTAGCACGGCGAGAAAGCCGGATTGTCGCGGATGGCGTCACGAAAAATGGCTACCGCCCGTCGCCAGCTTTCAGGGTCGAATTTCGCCATCAGGCTCTGCCCGCGCAGCCAGCGGTCGTGCAGATCGAGCGACACGTCGGGTTCGCCTGCAAGCCGCATCAGCCGTTCGGTCGACAATTGCACGTTCAGGGAGGCCGCGATCCGACGGATAATGCGCTGCTGCGCTTCAAACCAGTTGCCAAGGCCAAGGCGGAAGCTTTCGCTCCAGACGTAGATCCCGGTGCTATCGTCCCGCAGCACCATGACCACGTTGATTTCGCCGCCGGCCTGGTAGGCGGTGGCTTCGATGCAGTACTGCGCCGCCTCCGACGCCGGAAGGACCAGTGCGGCCGGAGGGCGATCGACGACGCTCCATTCGCGGAACCGCACGAGACACGCGGCGAGATGCTGGGAAAATCCCTGCACCAGATGGCTGCGATCTTCGTCAACGCCATGCATGGCGAACGGCCGCAGCACCAGCCGCGTCTTGGCGGGAGACACCAGGGGAACCACGGGTTGGTTGCCGCTCCGGACGGCGCTCAAATCCAGCGTAGACACGCCGCGAGCCGAGGGAGCACGCTCGAAGGCACCGAGCTTGATGTTCGCCACGAGTTCTTCGCTCGCCGGCGAGGGCTCCATGCCGTAGTCGCGATCAAGCAGATCCCACAGCGCGTTGTAGATCCGCAATGCGCCGGCGACATCTCCCTGCTCGGCATGCGTTTGCATCAGATAGCGGCAGGCCTGTTCGTGGGTCGGGTCAAGGTTGACGATCGCCGCCGCCATCTGCTTTCTGACGTCTTCGGTAACAGTCGCGGACGTCAGGCCGGCGTCGAGACTCCGCATCAACCGTTCATGGATGGTTTGCCGCTTGGCCAGCACCCAGACCCGAAACGACGGGTCGAGATCGCCGAGCCCTTCGAGCAGCCGCTCGTCAAGCTGCGGGACATCGAGCAGCAGCGGATGGACACGGCCGCTCTCGGCCATTTGAATCACGCTCTCGATGTCGACTTCGACCTGTCCGGCGTCGATGCCGATCAGGAGGCGTTCCGCGATGAAACCGCCATATCCCGCCTCTTCGAGCACTGAACGCAGTTCGCGAACGACCTGCCGCAACGAGGCGCGCGCCCTTTCTTCGTCCGAGCGACTCCAGAGCAGGCCGACCAGCCGTTCGCGGCTTTCCCGCTTCATCTCCGAGAGCGCGAGGTAGCCGAGGACGGCGCCGGCCTTGCGGGTTCGCAGCTCGATCGGCCGTCCATTGAACTGCAACCCGATGCGTCCCACCAGCGACACCGACAGGCGCGGCGCGCTTTCCGGCGCCGGCCTAGCCTTCTCTCTGGCGATGACGCTCGCGCGCATGGGATTCCCTGAACCGGATGGCAGCTTCAGGCCAGCCTATATCAAGACGACCCCATCGGTATAGGTTGCGCCTCCGCCGGTTCGCGCGATGGCCTCCCGCAACCTTGCCGTGACGATCTCGGATGGCTCGAGCTGGAGGCCGGGCGCGATCACGCGAATCACGGGAACGCTGAGGCATTGGCGGGTGAGATCGACGCAAAAGGTCTCGATCCCGAATGTTTGCAAACGCTCAACGATCAGTCCAAATATCTCGCTCGCTTCGGTTGTGCGAATCGAAAGATGCGTGGCGGGCTCGGAAACCGGCTGCAGCAGCCGGCATTGATCCGCGTTGATCGCGGCGCGACGCAGGTGGGTTCGATCCTGCGCGTTAAGCGCGCCATCGCCGCGCTCGCGGCGTTTGGTGGCCACGACGGCGTCGGCCAGTTCAAGCTGACACATCTCCAGGATCGCCGCGCGGACCGCGGCCTCGATTCGCGGTCTCGCCGCGAGGCCGAAGGCGAAGCCGGAACCGTCGGCCTGACACGAGACGGCGGCGACACAGGGTACGCCGATGTCGGTTGTGATGTCGAGCAGCCATGTCCTGCGCCTTGCGGAGGTGTCGCGCCGCAGTTCCCGTAACAATGCCTCAGCGCCGATGCCGGCGTCATGAACGGGCGGGACCGATCGGCCCGGTTGGCCTCCGCGCCACCACAGGCTCGCCGCGTCGCGCTCGATCAGTTCCAGCAGGCCATGCAGCGCCGCCGCCTCCCTGGACGGACCGGCGGCGGATCCGATGCTCAGCGGGAACGGCGGGGTCAACTCGCGCCGCGCCGGCGGGCGGCGCAGGCAGATGTCCGCCGGCAACAGAACTTCGCCGCCGTCAATCGACCTGTCCGCGCGGCACCATGAGAGCGGCCGCTGCGGCTGGGTTCTGCGCTCTGACAACGCCGTGACGAGTTCATGCGCCATCGGGCCAAGTCCGGCGGGCACGTCGCCGATTGCGGGTTCGAGCAACAGGTCGGCTTCACATTGTAATTGCGACAGATACTCGATCCCCTCGCCGATGCAGCCCTGAAACGCGTCCTGCAGCGTCAAGCCGACGCCGGAAACGCCGACCAGCGGGCTTCCGTCATGCATGGGATCGGCAAGCGCGGGATCGAACTGCGCGCCGAAGCTGACCAGGCCCGGCGCGTCGGGTGCTGCGAGTTCGAACACGCGCGCGAACCGGGCCGCGGCGACAAGCAGGCGGGCGCGATTGTCGGTCACGGGGTCGCAATGCGCTCCGGGCGCAAGGATCGCGTAGTCCAGCGCCTGCAGCAGGGATTGCGCTTCGTGATCGCCGGCCGCCGGCCGTTCGTCGCCGCGCAGCAATGTCGCCGCGCGCGTGAACAATTCCTGGATGGATTTCGCGGCGCCGCTCACGGTGACCTCACGGCTGACGCGCAAATCTCGGACCAGCAGCCAGCTTCGCATCGCCCTGGAGACACCTCATGCTCGCGAAAGCCCTCGTCATCGCCATGGCAGCCGATCTTGCCCGGTCGGACTACGCCAAGCCAACCTTAATTCGCGGTCGCAGCCGCGAGTGGCTGATTGCCTGCCGCTGGGGACCGGAGGGCGAGTATCTTTCGATTGCGACAGCCGGCCCCATCGCCGAGCCGTTCGCTGCGGCCGCACCGCCGGCACTCGCCCCGGTCTACAGCCTGTTCGGCGTGCTGGTTTCGGAATCGGAAACGCAAGCCACGAGCACGTTCCTGCTGGTGCGTCAGCCACCCGGGGCGATCGAACTGGCCGGCACGTTTTTTCCCGCCGATGGATACGCGGTGCTGCGCCACCATGGCGATATCCACCTCGCCTGCAAGGCCCGCTACTCGCATAGTTGCGGCTGGCAGGACGGCCGGGAGGTCCGCAAGGACATCCCGGATCCCGCGCCGTCCTCGGCCGAAGCGATGTCATGGCACATCGACGCGTCCCGGCGCGACTGGATCGGCGAATTCATTCCGGGACAGATGCCGAGAGCGAGGGTCGCGATCCGCGCCGCGGGCTAGGTAACGATACGCGGGAAGGCCTTCACTGGCTGAGCCGAGTCGTTCTGCTCGATCGTCAGCCGGCGCATCGGGTCGATCTTAGCGTTCATCGAAGGCGGGTGACCTTGCTCGAGGAAGTGCTGCAAGGCGGCGCGGCTCTCGTCGGACATCGCGAACAGGCCGCGCATCAAATCGAAGAACCCCGGCTCTTCCGCGACATAGAGCAGTTCACGCAACTCCGCAGGGGTGTATTGCCCCAATGCGGCCATCAGCCACTCGATTTGGTCAGCCGGGTCGCTCTCTGGCCTTCGGTCGGACCTGCGGTCCAGGTGGTAAACAACTGATTTTGCGCTCATTTCGTCCCCCGATGGCTTCGCGCTGGCGTTCAGGCCCCGCACCCAAGCGCGTTGCCTGACAACCCTCCTCTCAAACAATGCGTGAACCCTCGTGATTCCAGCGTGATCGCCGCAACCTAGGTCAGAAAATCCTGGCGATGGCGCGCTGGGCATCCTGCTGAATCGCCTTGAGGTGATCGGGGTCGCGAAAACTCTCGGCGTAGACCTTGTAGACGTCCTCGGTGCCGGAGGGGCGCGCGGCGAACCAGCCGGTCGCGGTCTCGACCTTGATGCCGCCGAACGGCTGGTCGTTGCCCGGTGCCCGGGTCCGGATCGCGGTGACGGGGTCGCCGGCGAGCTGGCGCATATCGAGTCGCTCCGGCCCGAGCGCCTTCAGGGCGGTCTTCTGCTTCGGCGTCGCCGGCACGTCGATCCGCTCGTAGTGGGGCACGCCGAGTTCGTCCGTCAGCCCGGTGAACAGCTGGCTCGGATCGCGGCCGGTCCGGGCGAGCATCTCGGCGGCGAGCAGCCCCATCACCATGCCGTCCTTGTCGGTGGTCCACACCGAGCCGTCGCGCTTGAGGAACGACGCGCCGGCGCTCTCCTCGCCGGCAAAACCAAACGCGCCGCTGCCGAGCCCGTCGACGAACCATTTGAAGCCGACGGGAGTCTCGACCAGCCTGCGGTTCAGCTTCTTGGCGACGCGGTCGATGACCGAACTGGAGACGATGGTCTTGCCGATCGCGGCCTCGCCGCCCCATTGCGGCCGATGCGCGAACAGGTAGGCGATCGCGGCGGCGAGAAAATGGTTCGGGTTCATCAGCCCGCCGCTGCGGGTCACGATGCCGTGGCGGTCGGCGTCGGTGTCGTTGGCAAAGGCGACGTCGAAGCGGTCGCGCATCGCGATCAGCCCCGCCATCGCGAACGGCGAGGAGCAGTCCATCCGGATCTTGCCGTCCCAGTCCGCGGTCATGAAACGGAAGGTGGGATCGACGGCCTCGTTGACGACGGTCGCATTGATCCCGTAGCGCTCGATCAGCGGCTGCCAGTAATGCACGGCGGCGCCGCCGAGCGGATCGATCCCGATTTTGACGCCGGAGGATTTGATCAGCGCGAGGTCAACCGCGTTGCCGAGATCGGCGACATAGGGGCCGACAAAATCGTGCAGATGCGTCGATGAGGCCTGGCGGGCGCGCGCATGGGGCATCCGCGCCACGCCCTTCATGCCGGCTTCGATATAGGCGTTGGCGGCCTTTTCGACCTTGCCGGTCACGTCGGTGTCGGCCGGACCGCCATGCGGCGGATTGTACTTGTAGCCGCCGTCCTCGGGCGGGTTGTGCGACGGCGACATCACGACGCCGTCGGCGAGCCTGCCGCTCCTGCCCTTGTTGTAGCTCAGGATCGCATGCGAGATGACAGGTGTCGGCGTGTAGCCGCCGGCCGCGTCGATCATGATGTCGACGCCGTTGGCCGCGAACACCTCGATCGCGCTCGCCAGCGCCGGCTCGGCCAGCGCGTGGGTGTCGATGCCGACGAACAGCGGGCCGTCGAGCCCGGCTTCGCGGCGGTGATCGCAGATCGCCTGCGTCGTCGCCAGGATGTGGTTTTCGTTGAAGGCGTTCTTCAGCGACGAGCCGCGATGGCCCGAGGTGCCGAAGGCGACGCGCTGCGCCGGATCGGCCGGGTCTGGCTTTCCGGAAAAATACGCCGTCACCAGCCGCGGCACGTTGACGAGCGAGGCGGCATCAACCGGCTTGCCGGCGGCGGGATGGGGAACCGTCACGAGACCTCGCGGGACGCAGTGATTTCGAAGGATGTATAGCCGGAAGGGCTTTCGCGGCAAAGCGCCGAAGCCGCGGGCGCGCTTGCCGCCGGGAACCCGACGCTGCGCGTTTTCAAAAAATATCGAAAACAACCCCATGCAAAGGAGCCGGAAGCCGCCGGCAGTCGACAGGAAACTTGACACGTCGGGCAAATCAGGGGCACTAATTCAGCATCCCGCTATTCCTGTAAATGCCGGTCGCTCCGCAAGCACAAGCGCGTCGGCAAGGTCGCGGCCCACACCCTCACCCACCATTGAAATCGCAACCGGCCGCCGCGGCGAACGATCGCCTGCGCGTGGCCGAACGCGCGCGTTGCAAGCGCGCGTGGCCCAGGGGAATCCCGACATGAACAGCGCGCCTGAACCCACGCCGTCCACCACGATCGCCGCGACCGAGCAGGCCGACGCCGCCGCAACCCCGCGGATCAAGGTGCAGGAGCGCGGCTTCTTCATCGACCATCCGGACGCGGAGACCGGCGAACGGCTGATCGCGAACGCATTGGGGGTCGCGGACCGCGAAGCGATGGATGGCCTGCTCAGGCAATTGGTGCGGGCCAGCGTCAGCGGCGGCAACCCCGACGAGGTCAACATCGGCTTCATGATGTCGATGGTAGGGAGCATTCGCCCACGGGACTCCATCGAAGCCATGCTGGTGGCGCAGATGGTTTCGGTTCACGTGATGGCGATGCGATGCGCCCATCGCCTGGCGAATTCCGACGACCTAGCCCAGCAGGACAGCGCCGCGCGCGCCCTGGGCCGGCTCGCCCGCACCTTTCCCGCCCAAATCGAGGCGCTGAACCGCCACCGCAGCCAGGGCGCGCCCGCCATCACCGTGCAGAACGTCTCGGTCGGCGACGGCGGCAACGCCATTGTCGGCAACGTCACCCAGCATGCGCACGTGATCGTGTCGGACCAGAAACCGGCATGCGAGGCGCGGAAGGCGAAGCGCTCGCCCGCCAGGCAAGCACGCGATTCCGCCGAGGCCGAGCGGGAAGCCCAGGCGTGAGCAATCACCCTGGAAATACCGGGGCGATGCTGGCGAGCCCGCGCTGCGGCGCCAGAACCCGCTCCGGCGGTTCGTGCCGCGCGCCGGCGGTGCGCGGCAAGAAGCGCTGCCGCATGCATGGCGGCGCAGCGGGATCCGGCGCGCCGAGAAAAAACCGGAACGCGCGCAAGCACGGCCGCTTCACGGGGGAGGCGATCGCGGAGCGAAGGTGGATTCAGGACTTGTTGGGGGAAGCTCGGAAGTTGCTGGAAGAGATGAAGTGAGTGGGTATTTTGCCGCGGCAGAGCGCCTAGAACCCACTGATTCTACGACTGTTCGTTAATGGAATTTCAGTCAGAAAGTGCTATATTCGCGACATGAACAAGCCGACTTCCGCTTCGACCGCAGAGCACATACGGACCCTGGCCCGGACGTTCCACGTGTCCTACACGGAGGGTCCGAATGATCGCCTGGCGCACCACATTTCCCGCCTGGCGGGGGACACGGTTGAGCTTGACGAGATCGAGCAGTTGCTGATTGGTTTGCAGCGAGCCAAGCACATTACACGCAGGGAGATGATCCAACTCCAGGCCCGCTACCTGCACGAAGCCAAACCGTGACATTCGATCCGTTCGGCGACTTTGAATCGCGCGGGTATCTGAGGAATCTGGCTCAAGAGAAAGACCCTGCGATTGTGAGGCGGCTGGAGCATGCCTCCTTTACAACCGGGATCGACGACGCTTTCGAAGCGCTAAGAGCGAAGAAGGCCCTCACCTACTCCGACGTGCTCAGCACGCATAAAACACTATTCGAAGCCATGTATCCGTGGGCCGGGCAGGATCGCACCCAGACGGCGCCCAACATTGCGGTGAGCCGCGGCGGCGTCCTCTTCGCCCATCCAAAGTATATTCAGAACGCAATCGAGCATGCGCTAAAGCTCGGCAACGACCCGAAAGCGATGCGAGAGAAAGCGGGCGAAGTGATGGGCTACCTCGCCCATGGCCATCCCTTCCTGGACGGCAACGGACGCACCATCATGATCGTCCACTCCGTCCTCGCCCAGCGTGCCGGCTTCAGTGTCGATTGGGCCTCGACGGACAAGACCGCCTATCTGCAAGCTTTGACCGAAGAGCTGGATGATCCCGGCAAGGGAATTCTCGATAAGTATCTCGAACCGTACATCCGACCGGCAGTCACTGATCTCAAGGAGCACATTGCAGCGGCCAAGGGCCTCGATGGCGGCACCGGCGACGCCGACAAAGTTCGCGGCAGCAACGACGATCCGGCGGTTATGGCCGAGTACGAACAGCAGCAGCTCAAACGTGAGGGCCATACCGGCGGCGCCTAACTTGCGAGCCTACTGATGCTGTGAAGTCGCCGAGCCTCCCCTTGCGGAGCTAGCGTACACCGAGCGAATAATTCCGACGACCTCGCCCAGCAGGACAGCGCCCCCGCGCGCCCTGGGCCCGGCTCGCTGCACGTTCCCCGCCCGGATCGAGGCGCGGAAGAGGTTCGGAAGTTGCTGGAGGAGATGAAGTGAGGGCCTTTTTGCAAGCGGCACGTCTTGGATGCAGCGCGTCGGCGATCGGCATGCCGTTGGGCGGGCGGCTGCCGGGAAGAATCTTTTCGGAAGACCGCTACACGCTTTTCCGGATCATGCGCTAGCTGATGCCGGGCGAGCCAAGGTCCTCGGCGGCGCGGTCGGTTGGGGTCTCGATGGCGACGGCCCCGGCGCCGGATGCGGGGCGAACGAAGATATCGTGCACGAGCCCGAGTTTCCCAAGCCCCAGGATGATCAGGCCATTGATGTCGATCTCGTACCAGGCGTGCGAGAGGTAGGCGTCGCGCGGAAACCGATGATGGTTGTTGTGCAGCCCTTCACCGAAGGTGAGGATCGTGGTCACCAGCTCGTTGGTGGTGCCGTCATGGGTCTCGAAGCGGCGGTAGCCGTAGCGGCCGTCGCTGTGGCAGACCGAGTTGACCAGCGAGGTGGCCATCGTCATGACGTAGCTGCGGAACAGGCCGGCGAACAACACGCAGCCGATCATCGCGTGGACGCCGCCAAGCGCGTAGCCGATGGCGCCGGGAATCAACACCGCCGAGACCGCGTACCAGTACCAGCGTGTCCTGGTGAAGAACATCGCGATCGGGTCGGCCAGAATATCCCTGGCGTAGTATTCGGCATCGGTGGTGGCCTGGTCCCACACCCAGCCGCCTTGCGCATGCAACATCCCCTTGGCGAAGCTGACATGGCGGTTGCCGGCGCCGTCATAGTAAGGGCTGTGAACATCGCCGGGCTTGTCGGAGTGAAGATGATGCCGGCGATGGTTGGAGACCCATTTGAGCACCGAGCCCTGCACCGCCATGGTGGCGATCGCGGCGAATATCGTCCGCATCACCGGGCCGCAGCGGAAGCTGCGGTGGACGAAGTAGCGATGCATCAAGCCGATGCCGACCGTGCTCATCGCAAACGTGCCGGCGAACACCGAAACCTCCACCCAGCCGATGCCTTGCGTGAATGCCCAGACCAGCGCCGCGATCGAACCTGCGATCATGATGCCGAACGCGACATAGGAATCGCGAAACTTGGCGTCCACCAGCGGGCCTTCGACAACCACGCCCGGCGGCATCTTCCGGTCTGCCGCTTCTTCCGACGCCACGCCCTGAACTACGGTCATTTCAGCCGATCCACTCATGGAAGACTAGCTTTTCTGCCCCGCACCCTACAGTTGCGGGGTTTTTCCAGCAAGGGCTCGATCGACCCTGGGAGCGCGCCGTTACTCCTTGGTTTGCAGCGCGCAAAACCCATTGTGCGAGGGAGATGATCCAGCTCCAGGCCGCTGCACGAAGCCAAGCCGCGATATTCGATCCGTGCGGCACCAGCCACCTACGCCGCGGTCAACCTGCGAGCCTTCTTCGCTCGCACTGGCAACCTGCTTTCGATTGAAAACCCGACATTCAGCGCCCGCATGATGGTGGCAATCGTCTCGAAGCGCGGCTTGGCGCCCGGTGCCAGCGTCTTGTAGAGGCTTTCGCGGCCGAGACCGGACGCCTTTGCGACCTCCGCCATGCCGCACGCCTTGGCCACGTCGCCAAGCGCCTTGAGCAATACGCCGGAGTCTTCGTCACGGGCTGCGAGCGAAAGATATTCCGCAATCGCTTCTTCACTGTCGAGATAGTCACCGACCTCGAATGGCGCGTAGGTGACCTTTGCCTTCGCGTTGGCCTTGACGCTTGCTGTGGCCTTCTTCATCGCCCACTCTTCAATTTGGATCGAGTTGACAGTTCACAGCTCCTTAGCTGTCACACTTGGAGCAAAAATTGTCAGGATTTTTTCAGTTCATTCGCAATGTCCTTCACTGCCTTAACAAGCTCCTCCTGCGGGTCGCTTCCGATTCTAGAGCGCCCCTCGAACTGACTAACGTCGATTCGAAACAAGGCGACATGTTCGTGCTTTTTCAAATCGCGATATGTAACTTTGACTGAAAACGGCAACAACCGAGGCTCCTTGAACATATCCCAACTCATTCCAAAGAATGTTTCGTAGCGGTCACCTTGCGGGATCACCGTCAACGGTATCTTGGGCGTGGGCATTTTGGTCGTATGGCTTTCAAAATCGCTCCCACCGTCAACAACCCGGAAGGCAACATTTAACGCCGGCCCCTGCCCCACATTTGCCAAGATGAACATAAGCGGCCCAACGATTGTTGGATGCGGACTTAAATAGGCAATGACTTGTGGTTCTGTTCCCGCTTTACGCAGGAGCCTATTCTCTTTGGCAAGCACGGCAGTCAGCCACGCATAGACCATTGTGGTCAGAGTCAAAACGATTGTTGAGATGGCCGTTGTAAGGCTCGCCCCCTCAGTAGTTTTCAGAAAAGCCCAGAATGTAGTAAACATGGGCACCGATTTCTTCCTCGTGTTGCGAAGCTTATCATTCCCGCCGAGAGCAATTTAGCGGCCGTATCCTACTCCGGTGGTTTCGGATTGCGGTGACGGTGCACTCAAACTCCGGGTAAGAATTTTTCCACTGTCACCGCAATACCAACAAGCGGAAACCAAAAAGAAATCGGCGGCGGATCAAGCCCCTCGGTAAGGGGTCGGTCGGTTGTTTTTGTGGGATGGATCAGCCATCCCAATCAGATAGGCGAACCAACCGCAGTCATGACATACAATCATATTGCATCTGCCCGGATCCCACGTTTCGGACTTGAGAAAAGACTTGAATCTTGCCTCATAGCAAGCAGTACAAAGCTTATGCGCTGGTTCTCCGTTCGCCATGTCCTCCTTAAGAGAGTAGGCGACAACACCGGGGCGCAATTCCTCAAGCTTGTAACGCTGCTTCTCTGCATCCCATGCTTTAAGGCGAGCCACTTCTTTTTCAAGATCGCCTACCTTCTCAACCAGCGTCGCTTGCGCCGACTGTGCTCCGAGGATTTTTTCTTGAAGTTCTATGACGGCCTCATTCCTTCTAGTTCGATCGTCGATATCCTTCAGTCCCTTCGTAATATCCATCGCCGCCTTGAAGGCACTAACGCCCATCATCGTTTCTGCAACAACCATAAAAATATCCCTCCCGGTTGAGCGTGAAATCTGGCGCGCTCCCAGCATTTCACGAATCGCGCCTTCTTGGCTCTGGATGATGCTTCATCCGCAGGAGGCGCCGGCCTGCCCACGAAGTTGCGCCCACACTATGTATCAACGTAGTGGAACCCAAATCTCAGTTATCGAACTATGACCGGCAAATCTTCTCGATTGATGCGTCCGTTGATGCTAGTGCCGGCTTGAGATTGGGCAACCCGGAAAGCAGCGTAGCCTTCACCCAGTCGTTCGGCGGCATCCACAGCCGCCTTGGCGGACTCCCGGATAGGTCCAACACGTTCCATGGGCTTATCGAGCCCGCCAATGATTTTATAAACTGCAAAACCCGCGTGGATTTGGCGGACCTTTCCGACCAAGTAGGTACTCGGAAGCTTCTTCATGGCTCTTGATGCTCCCATTTCTCGATTTTAAATCCTGCCGGAAGGATCAAAGCGACGGCAGCAAGTTTTTCCGGAGGGCCGCTGATTGATACTCCGGTGCGCCGCTTTCGGATTTCCAAGTTGCATATATAGGGTTTGAGCGTCGAGCGAAGTTCGCCCAACGATGAAGCATAGTGTTTGGAGTCTGGGAACCTAATTTCCATCGCCACGCAGTAGTGCCCTATCCCAACAAAGCCTTCTTGGCTGCGGCTGTCGCTATTTCCGTCGCGGCTTTCCAAAGTGCTTTCCCGACTGCATCGCGTGCCGTTTCAAACCACTTCTTCAAATGGATCACCGCGACTGATGTTGAAGGGCCATCTCTGGAAATATCGGCCAAGGATTGTTTGACCTTCTCGCGGTCAGCTTCTGAGAAGTTTTCGAGTTCGTCAGCCAGCGCTGAGGCCGCTTTCATGCGCTCTTCCATCCACGGAAACGCAGAGCCGCAGTCTTCGCAAAAGTTGGGCGGGACGTATTCACGTATCGTGATGATACCACCCACCTGGTAGAAGCCACGAATGCTCGTTTCGCAGGCTGGACAGGCAGTCAGTATTTCGCCGCCACAATCTTTACAGAATTTCCCCGCCAAGTTTGGGCTCGTTTCGATGCTGCTAGTGGCTGCGTGCCCATGCACACAAACCGCCGCAGATTGATAGCCATCTTCGGAAAGTCCTTCTGAGCGGGAGCCTCGGCCGCGCCGCGCGTCAACCCAACTGCTCACAAAAACCTCCCGTTTGCTGGTTGCTATTGCTAGGCACGACTGGCTTCAAAACCACTTGCGAGAACGCTGTCTTGGTTTTGAACCTTGCGAAGTTCCCGGTAAACGATGACCCCATCGTACCCCGTGATAAGGAGTTTGAACGGTACAATCTAAATAGGCTTGGGTTTCTTTGTCATAGCGATTCTCGCTATTTCGGGGACGGTCTGCGAAGGTTTTTGATTGAAGCCCGCAAGTCTCGTATCATTTACGAGTGTTCGAACCGATTCGCTGAACGTCGTACCGCGTTGGTACTACAGGAAGCGACACCGGGGGAAAGCACTTCATTTGAAGCGGTCGCTACTGCTATCGCTAAAAACGGAGATGATCTATGACCAACGCCACCGATGGTGGGGGCAAGCCCCTGCCTATGACCGTCGATAAAGTGAGCTTTTTGCTCGATCGATTGGGTCAAGACTGTTCCCCCCTTCAATACCTCCGAGAGCTGACGCAGAACGCGATTGAAGCGATCCAGCGTACAGGCGCGCCCGGTCAAATAACTTGGGATGTTGATTGGACTTCCTATGACCTTAAGGGCCCCAAGGCTCCCATGAAGCTATGCGTCGTAGACACCGGAGATGGAATGACCGGGAACGACATGATCAAATTCATCAATCAATTATCTAGCTCCGGATCTGAACAATCATTTACCGGCAACTATGGGATGGGTGCCAAGATTGCGGCAGCGACCAAAAATCCAGCCGGGGTTATCTATCACTCATGGAAGAATGGCGAAGGGCATATGGTCCAGCTTGCAAAGAGCGCTACCACTGGCGAGTATGGTCTGCACCAATGGGAACTGAAAGACGGCTCCTATTCGCACTACTTTCCTCTCGATGACGCAGTGAAGCCTGCCGAAATCGGTAAGAATGGAACGAAGGTGATCCTTTTTGGATCGAATGAATCCGACGTAACCATTGCTTGCCCCCCAGATGCACCTTCGCCGTCGAGATGGATTTCGAAGTACCTAAATACAAGGTACTTCCGGTTCCCCGCGGGCATAACGATCAAGGCTAGAGAAGGTTGGGACAGCCCCAGGACTGATAAGGATCGCAATGTCCTGCGAACTATAACGGGCCAAAAAGAGTATCTCGATCAACATTCTGTCGAGAGTGGTGTGGCGACCGTTACCGGTGCAAAGATTCACTGGTGGATATTGAAGGATGAACCGGCCATTACGAACAACAGCGGTTTCATCGACTCTGCGGGCCATGTTGCTGCCTTGTATCAAGACGAACTATACGACCGCTCTACATCACGCGCCGGTACCGCTTCCCTGCAGCGCTTTGGGATACTGTTCGGGTATAGATTTGTCGTTCTATACGCAGAGCCAATTCCAAACAAAGACCAATCTCTCACAACCAATACCGCCCGCACAACACTTCTAGTTGACGGCGAAAAACTGCCGTGGGACGACTGGGCCTACGAGTTCCGGGAGAAGATGCCAAAACGGCTCGCGGCGTTCATCAATGAAAAAGCAGAGGCGCTCACCGAAAAGGATCACATCAACAACATCAAAGACCGGCTGAAGAACGTAATGGACCTGTATAAGGTCAGCCGTTATCGACCTGCGCCTTCCGGCCTCTATTTGTCGGACGAGTCATCCAACGTCCGCGTCGGGCAATCGCCATTCTCGGGATCTAAATCAATGGGCGGTGGGGGAACGGGCGCCCAAATAGGAATGGAAACCAAAGGCCAAAGGGATGGAGAGGTGGGCAACATCTACCATCTTTTCGAAAGGAAAGACGGGGTTCCGAGCAAGAAGTCCGAGACAGACCCGTTTCCAATAGTGACTTGGGTCAGCATTGAGAACGGTGGACGAACTGCCGACGACCAGATGGAAGACAAGGCGGCTACGTTCATTCGCAATCAAAATCAGCTATTAGTGAATGCAGACTTCCGCGTCTTCAAAGACATGATCGTACGTCTCGGCAAAGACAAGGACGGTGGCTCGGGGGCGGGATTCCTCGATGTCGTAACAGAGATTGTTCATCAGTGGTTTGAACAAGCACTAGTCGAAACGATCATCGGGATTCAACAGCTAGGTGGAAGCAAGGAATGGGGCACGGCCGAAATCGACCGCGCGCTAACGCCTGAAGCGCTAACCAGTGCAGTTATGCAACGCTATCACGTGTATGTAGCTTGCAGACGCGAACTAGGCGCGAAGTTCGGAAAACTAGCGACTTCTTCCTAGATTTCACGACAAAAGCAATAAAGGCATGCGTTGGCCCGTGAGCGTGATCAGCCACGGGCCGCAGCGGCTTAAACTACAAAATGGAATCGCTGGGATTGAGAAAGGTCTGGCGCTCTTTGTCCCGATCGAGCACGCGCGCAACAGCAAACCTGCAGCCGCTCAAGCACACGGGCGTAATACGTCCCGTGCCTGTCCTTCATTAATCCCATGAGAGCGCGCGCCAATTGCACCACCGCTTGATACCACCACCAAGCTTTCAAAGGCTGATTTTAAGGGATGTTATTGAATTAAATTATAGACGCTTCTGAATGCGCTGGCGCTCCCTAGGGGAATCGAACCCCTGTTTCAGCCTTGAGAGGGCCGCGTCCTAACCGCTAGACGAAGGGAGCGTGCGAACGAGGGAATAGCCGCGAAACCGGCTTGCTGCAAGGCGGAAGCTTCTGTTGGTCATGCCCGGGCTTGGCCCGGGCATCCACGTACTTGGCTTCCAAGGAAGAAAGGCGTGGATGGCCGGGCCTTCGCCTCGCCGAAGCGGCTTCGGAGCCGCAGGCGGGTCAAGCCCGGCCATGACGGTGAAGGTGAATAACGTGAATCAGGGTTCCCGGACGAATTTGAGCTTGCCGGCGGGCTTGAGCGTCTTGGCATCAAACGTGCGGATTTCGGTCACGCCGGATATATCCAGCGTCACCACCAGGCGGTCGGCGGCCACTGCGGTCGAAACGATGCGGGCGCCCTTGGGCAGCGGCGCGGTGACGTCGGTCGCGGTCGTCACGGGGCTTCCCTCGCCGCGGTAAAGGCGGTACCCGACGGCGATCAGGACCACGGCCACCGCAACGGCCGAGGTGATGCCCGCGATCACCATCATCCGCCGCACCCGCGCGAACAGCGCGGCTTGCTCGGGGGTCGGTTCAGTCGCAACGGTAGCGTTCATGCAAGGCTCCCCTTTTGGAACAAGACGCATCCACCCATGACGGTCAAAGGCTGGAGGTCACCGTCGGCGGCGACGAGGGCTCGCCCCGCCTCGACCGCGTGCTGGCCGTGCTCCGCCCGGAACTGTCGCGCTCGCGGCTGAAGGCGCTGATCCTGGCCGGTTCGGTCTCTGCCGGAGGCCCCCCCATCCGCGACCCCGCTTATCATGTCGCCGCCGGCCAGACGATCACAATCGACGTGCCCGAGGCGGTCGCGCCGGAACCGAAGGGCGAGGACATCGCGCTCCAAATCGTCTTCGAGGATGACGACATCATCGTCATCGACAAGCCGAAGGGGCTGGTGGTGCATCCGGCCGCCGGGCATGACAGCGGCACGCTGGTGAATGCGTTGATAAGCCATTGCGGGACCAGTCTTTCCGGCATCGGCGGGGTGCGCCGTCCCGGCATCGTGCACCGGCTCGACAAGGACACGACCGGGCTGATGGTGGTCGCCAAGAACGACCAGGCGCATCAATCGCTGACGGCGCAATTCGCCGACCACGGCCGCACCGGGCCGATGCAGCGCGGCTACCTCGCCTTTATCTGGGGGGTGCCTGGCCGCCAGCGCGGCACGATCGACGCGCCGATCGACCGGCATCCGCACGCCCGCGAAAAGATGGCGGTGCGCGAGGGCGGGCGCGAGGCGGTCACCCATTTTGAGCTGCAGGCGGCCTATTCCGGGCGCGACGGCAAGCCGGTCGCCGCGCTGTTGGCCTGCCGGCTCGAGACCGGGCGGACCCACCAGATCCGGGTGCATCTGGCCCATCTCGGCCACCCCCTGATGGGTGATTCGGTCTATGGCCCGCACTTCAAGACCAAGGCCGGCCATCTCGCCCCCGGCGGCCAGGCGGCATTGGCCGCCTTGGGACGGCAGGCGCTGCACGCTTATCTGCTGGCCTTGGAACACCCCCGGACCGGGGAATTGCTGCATTGGGAGGCCGACCTGCCGGCCGACCTGCAACTGCTGAAAAGCGCGCTGGAAGCGGCCGTATGACGCAGGCTTTCCATAATAGCGCCATCATTACAAAGAGTTAAGCCTGCGACACGGGGAAGTGACGTCAGTATTCCTTCCCTATTTGTTCGCATTCTGGTATGTTGCACCTGCGTTGAATGTCCAACGCGGAACATCGCAGCCTGATCGGCTTTAACCAAGCGATCATCTGCCTGGCCCGCCGCTATCGGGGGCCTGAACCACTGGAGGGCGCTCAAATGGCCCGTACAGCTACGCTGCCGGTTCTCAATGGAGAATCCGGTCTATCGCGTTACCTCAGCGAGATCCGCAAGTTTCCGATGCTGGAACCCCAGCAGGAATACATGCTCGCCAAGCGCTGGCGCGAACACGACGATCGCGACGCGGCGCATCAGCTTGTCACCAGCCATCTCCGGCTCGTGGCCAAGATCGCCATGGGCTATCGCGGCTACGGCCTGCCGATCTCCGAGGTCGTCTCGGAAGGCAATGTCGGCCTGATGCAGGCGGTCAAGCGGTTCGAGCCCGAGAAGGGATTTCGTCTCGCCACCTACGCCATGTGGTGGATCAAGGCCTCGATTCAAGAGTACATCCTGCGTTCGTGGTCGCTCGTGAAGATGGGCACCACCGCGAACCAGAAGAAGCTGTTCTTCAACCTGCGCAAGGCCAAGAGCAAGATCTCGGCGCTGGACGAGGGTGATCTTCACCCCGACCAGGTCAAGCTGATCGCCA
>LNFM01001197.1_pt1 | contig 60070 bp, 62 predicted proteins | sample 596031 | NCBI WGS metagenome assembly LNFM01 (sample SAMN04254537, study PRJNA301005) | activated carbon metagenome | isolation source: dual media filters at the Ann Arbor, Michigan drinking water treatment plant | place: USA: Ann Arbor | reverse complement strand
TCGCGCACCACCGTGATCAGCAGCGCCTCGCGCGGCCATCCGGCGTCGATCAGCATCTTGCGCTTCAGAAGCACGTAGTCTTCGCAGTCGCCGTAGCCGTCTGACGGCAACGACCATTTCTCGACCACCCCCCAGTGATCCATGTCGGTAATCGGCTTGATGGTCTCGTTGACCCACTTGTTGACCCGCACCAGATCCCGCCACGCCGTCTGCGACATCACGATGTCGCGCGGCTGCGAGGTGCCACCGCGGCACTCGCTTACGTTGTCGGCGCAGAATTCGACCCAGCCGATCGGCGAACGCGCGGTGTCGCCAAGGCTCGCATAGACAGCTTCACCGGCTTTCGCCGCGCCGCTCATTCCCAAAAGGACGGCGATGACCGCCAGTCCCTTTCCCTGTCCCCTGAAAAACATTGTGGCCCCCGTTTCTTGTTGGGACCACGTTTCACACAAAGGATTTGCACCGCCGCTAAGTCAGGCAAGTACATTCGAGTAAAAGCTGGCGCTAATTCGATCTATACTTGAATCGAATTCGACTAAAATTTGAAACAACTGCAATTGATTCAAATTTTACGCATTAGGGTCCGCGAGACTGAAGCTGCAGGGAAATCTGCGCGCAAAAGTGCGCTGCGTTAACCAACTTGCGCTGAGTGCCGGATGCGCAAGGGCGGCGTCCCGGAGAACCGGATACCGCTTTTCAGGGCTGGAGAGAGGTATTTTGGGCGGTTGGCGCTTTACCGCGCAGTAACCGCGTCTTCGAGCGTCTCGGCAATCTGCTCGTGGACGAACTCGAGGGCGAAGCCTTCTTCGAGATTTCGCACCACGCGCGACTGGACCTTGCCCAGCATGACCAGGGATTTGACGGGCGGGCGGTTCTCTGCGGCGATGGCGGCGCCCGAGAGCGACAGGTCGATGATGCGGCAGGTCATCTTGCTGCCGTCCTCGAGGGTGAGCAGCGCGATCGGGTTGCGCGGAATGATGCGGTCGTGGCGGCGGTCTTCCGGCAGGTTGAGAATATCACGGTTGGCGAGCCAGGTGAGCTGGGCGGCGAGCTTGTCGCGCTTGCGCGCGGTAGCGCCGACCGTCATGGCAAAGCCATTGTCGATGATACGGGTGATTTTGCCCTCGACCCGGCCGATATGGTCGAGATAGGCGATTACCCGGTCGCCGACATTGCCGATCCCGGGCGCCAGCAGGGCCAGTCCACCCGGCGACATATTAATAATCTGGCAAGGAAACTCGCGGCGGTCGGGCAGCATGTAGCGGCCGAGCAGGTGGACCTTGACGCGCTGAAAGCGCCGCCGCTCCTCGGCAGACGGGACAGTGGACGGTTTCTTTTGCGCAAACGACATCTTCGGCACCCGACGGCCGATCCTTCGGCGTCAGACAGACCCTAAGGCCGGCAGGGTTAATGATGTCTTATCGGAACTCGCATGAAGCGTCGGCATTCATCGGGTGTGGTAAAATGGCGCCGCGCCTTCACGACAGCAGCTGCTTTTCGATCTCGTAGACCGGCATCTTGACCAGGTCTTTCGCCACCTCGCCATTGAGCGCCTTTCGAACCGCATCCGAATAGTCCGCCCTGATCATGCCCAGCGCGCGGGGCGAGGCGACGATGGTCAGCGCGGAAGTCTCGCCAGATGTGACCGCCGTATCCAGCCGCTCTGCGAGCGCTTTCAGGAATGATCGCTCGGCCTCGTCGTGCCAGTCCGTCTGTTCGACCGAGCTTCGCGCTGCGCCGGTCGACTGGTACACGCGTCCCGGAGCCGCGCTGCCTTGAGCCTGTGTCGGCAGGTCGGATTGCTCGCGCACTTCCTTCGTGTGCAAATTGGGAAACATTCGGTCGCCGAGATTTTCGAGAATGAGCGCCTTGCGGCCGTCGCAGACGACGATCCAGTCGCCGGTGCCGATTTTCATCTTGGTCATTGCCATGCTCCGGAATACTCGGTCTCGTGTGGATCAGAGAGGTTCTTCGAATTCCTCGGGCGACATGCCGAACTGCGACAGGGCTTCTTCCAGATAATCCGCAAGCATCGGTGTTTCGATCAGGTAGGAAGCCGTGCGGTTGTTGTGGGCGCGCGAAGCCTCCGAGCGCAGGTCGTTCCAGTTGTCGAGATCGCCGTCGCCGCGGCCGAGCCACATCATGGCGACGAGGTCGATCTGCTCGTCCACATTCAGGTCCTGAATGAAGCCGGAAAGCTCGGAGCGATCGGCCGTCCTGCTGCGGTCCCTGGAGCCGTGGACGGCATCGTCCTCGGCGGAGCCCGAGTTTGCATTCAAGTCTGCCGCCGTGCCGTCGGACTGGCGCGACTTTGTGGCGATGAAGAACACTTTTTCGGGCGAGATCGACAGGTCCGGCGCTTTTCGCATCTGGAAGTCCTCAGATGCCCCGTGGATACAGTTTCCCGCCGAAGGGCACTTTGCGCAAGATCAAAGCAAGAGCGGGCTTGTCACAGGGGGAGCCTATGCGTTTCGGGGCGATTGTCCTTTGTCGCATTGTTTCTGTACCATCGGGAACATTGCCGCGCCCGGCCGGGCCTGCCAAAAAATGCCTGCGAATGGAGGTTTCGATATGCCGGGAGTGAAACGAGAGCGTGACGGGAGCGTCGGCGTGCTGACGTTGGATGAGCCGGCGACCCTCAACGCCATGACGCCGGATCTGTTGGGCGATCTCGCGATGGCCGTCGGCGAGATGACTGCTGATCCGGAGGTGAGGGCGCTGGTGCTGACGGGGGCCGGCCGCGGTTTCTGCTCGGGACAAAATCTCAAGGCCGCGCAGATTCTGGGCGACGACATCGTCGCGGGGGTGATGAAGTATTACTGGCCGACTTTCAAGGCGTTGCGCGAATGCCGCGTGCCAATTGTCGTCGCCGTCAACGGCGTGGCGGCCGGCGGCGGGTTCAGCCTCGCCATGGCGGGTGATGTGATCGTCGCGGCGCGCTCGGCAAGTTTCATTCAGGTGTTCAGCCGAATCGCGCTGGTGCCCGACCTGGGTTCGACCTGGCTGCTGCCGCGCCTCGTCGGCCGGCAGCGTGCGCTCGAACTGATGATGACCAACGAGCCGCTCACGGCCGATCAGGCCAAGGAATGGGGCCTGGTCCGCGAAGTGTTCGACGAGGCGGCGCTGCGTGACGGCGCGCTGGCGCTGGCGCGGAAACTCGCCGGCGGCCCGACACGGGCGCTGGTCGCAACCCGCCGCCTGATCGACGAGAGCGAACACGTCACCTATGCCGAGCAGTTCCGCCGCGAGATCGAGACGCAGGCGGAGATCCGCCTCAGCGCCGATGCCGTGGAAGGGCGCACCGCGTTTCTCGAGAAGCGCGCAGCGAAATTCAGCGGCCGCTGAGAAGGATCACGCAACATGAAGATCGACAATGTCGCAGACCTCATCGCCGAGACGCTTGCCCAGGCCGGGGTCAAGCGCATCTTCGGCGTCGTGGGCGACAGCCTCAACGGCCTCACCGACGCCTTGCGCAAACGCAAGGCCATCGACTGGATTCACGTTCGCCATGAGGAGGTCGCAGCCTTTGCTGCTTCGGGCGAAGCCCAGATCACGGGCGAACTGGCGGTGTGTGCGGGATCCTGCGGTCCCGGCAATCTGCATCTCATCAACGGCCTGTTCGACGCGCATCGCAGCCGCACGCCGGTGCTGGCGATTGCCGCGCAGATTCCGTCCGCCGAAATCGGCGGAGGCTATTTTCAGGAGACGCATCCGCAGGATCTGTTCCGGGAATGCAGCCATTTCTGCGAGCTGATTTCCGATCCGGCGCAGCTTCCTTACGTGCTGGAGAACGCCATTCGCGCAGCGGTGGGGAAACGCGGCGTTGCCGTCATCGTCATCCCGGGCGACGTCGCGTTGCGTCCATCGCCAACACGCGACATCACGCCGAGCGGAGGGCTGCTGCCGCCCGCGCCGATCGTTCTGCCGGCGGATGCCGAACTCGCAGCCCTGGCCGAACTCCTGGACGGCGCCAAGCGCGTCACGCTGTTCTGTGGCCGCGGCTGTGCCGGCGCGCATGACGGCCTCATGCGGCTTGCGGAGACGCTCAAGAGCCCGATCGTGCACGCGCTCGGCGGCAAGGACCATGTCGAGTTCGACAACCCCTATGACGTCGGCATGACCGGGTTCATCGGCTTCTCGTCCGGTTACGCGGCGATGCATGCGTGCGACGTGTTGCTGATGCTGGGAACGGACTTTCCCTATAAGCAGTTTCTGCCGGCGGATGCGAAGATCGCACAGGTCGACATCCGGCCGGAAAATCTCGGCCGCCGCTGCAAGCTCGACCTCGGCATCGTCGGCGACGTCGGCGCCACGATCGGCGCGCTGCTGCCGAAGCTGAAGGCGAAGACCGACCGCAAGCATCTCGACGACAGCCTGGCTCACTACAAGAAGGCCCGCGCCGGATTGGACGATCTCGCCAAGGGTACGCCCGGGCAGAAGCCGATCCACCCGCAATATCTGGCGCGCCTCCTCAGCGAGCAGGCGTCGGAGGACGCGGTATTTACCGCCGACGTCGGCACGCCCACGATCTGGGCCGCGCGCTACCTCACCATGAACGGCCGCCGGCGCCTGATCGGCTCGTTCGTCCACGGCTCGATGGCCAACGCCATGGCGCAGGCGATCGGCGCGCAGGCGTCGCAACAGGGGCGGCAGGTGATCTCGATGTCCGGCGACGGCGGGTTTGCCATGCTGATGGGCGACCTGATCACGCTGACGCAGATGAAGCTGCCGGTGAAGGTCGTGATCTTCAACAACGGCGTGCTTGGTTTTGTCGCGATGGAAATGAAGGCGTCCGGATTCATCGAGACCGGCGTCGACCTGAAGAATCCGGATTTCGCGGCGATGGCCCGCGCCATGGGGATTCATGCGGTGCGGGTGGAGGACCCCGGCGAGTTGCAAGGGGCAATCCGCGACGTGCTGGCCCATGACGGCCCGGCTGTCCTGGATGTCGTCACCGCGACGCAGGAACTGTCAATGCCGCCAACGATCACGGCAGAACAGATCAAGGGCTTCAGCCTCTGGGTGCTCCGTGCCGTGATGAGCGGCCGCGGCGACGAGGTGATCGACGTGGCGAAGACCAATCTGCTGTCGCGGTAGCTCAGCCGACCTGACCCACGAACTGCTGCAGTTCAGGCGTTCGCGGGGCGGCAAAGACTTCCTTCGGAACGCCTTCTTCATGCACCTTGCCGTGGTGCATGAAGACCAGCTTGGTGCCGACGTCGCGGGCGAAGCGCATTTCATGCGTCACCAGAATAAGGGTCATGCCTTCGCGCGCCAGTTGCTCGACCACGCGCAGCACCTCGTTGACCAGCTCGGGATCGAGCGCCGAGGTGATCTCGTCGCACAGCAGGACCTTCGGCCGCATCGCCAGTGAGCGCGCGATCGCGACGCGCTGCTGCTGGCCGCCGGAGAGCTCGCTCGGATAGGCGTCCATCTTTTCCGACAGTCCGACCTTTGCCAGCACTTCGGCCGCGGTCGCGCGCGCTTCCGCCTTCGACACTTTATTGACGACGGTCGGCGCCAGCATGACGTTCTCGGCAGCGGTCAGATGCGGAAACAGGTTGAACTGCTGGAACACCATGCCGACATGGCGGCGCAGCTCGCGCAAATTGGTGTTCTCGCCGCCGACCTCGATCCCGTCGGCGACGATGGCTCCTGACTGATACGTCTCCAGCCCGTTGATGCAGCGAAGCAGCGTGCTCTTGCCCGAGCCGGAGCGGCCGATGATCGCGACCACGTCACCCTTGGCGATGTCGAGCGAGACGCCTTTCAGGACCTCGTTCGCACCGAAGCTCTTTCTGACGTCACGAATGCTAACGAGCGACATTGAGGCGTCCTTCGATTTTCTTCGCCCACCACGACAGCGGGAAGCACAGGCAGAAATAGATCAGCGCGACCAGCGAGTAGACCAGGAACGGCCTGAAGGTGGCGTTGTTGAGCATGGTGCCGGCCTTGGTCAGTTCGACGAAGCCGATAATGGAGGCCAGTGCCGTGCCCTTGATGACCTGCACCGAAAAGCCGACCGTGGGCGCAATCGCGATGCGCGAGGCCTGCGGCAGGATGACGTAACGCATCTGCTCGATGTAGCTGAGCGCGAGGCTGGAGGAGGCCTCCCATTGGCCCTTCGGTATCGACTCGACGCAGCCGCGCCAGATCTCGGTCAGGAACGCGCTGGTCCAGAACGTCAGCGCCAGCGTCGCGGCTGTCCACGGCGAGACCTCGATTCCGAGCAGCGCGATACCGAAGAAGAACAGAAAGAGCTGCATCAAGAGCGGCGTGCCCTGGAAGAACTCGATGTAGATCTTGGTGAACCATTCCAGCGGCGCGATCTGCGAGGTGCGCATGAACAGCAGCGCCAGCCCGACGATGCCGCCGCAGAGAAACGCGATCAGCGAAAGCACGATCGTCCATTGCGTTGCGATCAGCAGGTTCGACAGTATGTCCCAGAAGCTGAACTGCAGCATGGCTCACCTTGCCTTGAACATGACACGGCCGAGCGCGCGCAGCAGCGAACGCGTCAGCATCGCGAGCAGGAGATAGGCCAGCGCCGCCAGCAGATAGACTTCGAAGTTTCGGAAGTTCCGCGACGCCACGAAGTTCGCGGCATAGGTCAGGTCTTCAGCCGAGATCTGCGACACTACCGCCGAGCCGAGCATGACGATGATGATCTGCGACGACAGCGCCGGGTAGATCTTTCGAAATGCCTGGTTGAGGATGATGCGGCGCAGCACTTCCCACTTGGTCATGGCAAGGCTCAATCCGGCCTCGATATGGCCCTTCGGCACGGCCTCGATGCCGGCGCGAATGATCTCGGTCGAGTAGGCGCCGAGGTTGATCACCATGGCGAGAAAGGCGGCGGTGGTCTCGCTGAGCTTCAGCCCCAACGCCGGCAGGCCGAAGAAGATGAAGAACAGTTGCACGATGAACGGCGTGTTGCGGATCAACTCGACATAGACAGCGACGATACGGCCGAGCCAGACCGGCCCGAAGGTGCGCGCCGACGCACCCGCGGTGCCGACGGCGATGCCAACCACCGTCGACACGATGGTCAGGACGATGGTGAAGATCAGCCCGCGCAGGAGCACGTCCCAGTAGGGCAGCAGTTCGGCGAATTGCAGCTTGTAAGTCACCGCGAGCGTTCCCTCGCCTAGAAGCCGGGCGGCAAGGGCGCTTTCAGCCACTTCTCCGATAGTTTGGCGATTTCGCCCGAGGCCTTCGCCTTGGTGATGATCTCGTTGACCTTGGCCAGCAGCGCCGGCTCGTTCTTGTTCAGCCCGACATAGCAGGGGCTGTCCTTGATCACGAATTTCAGCGTCGGCGCACGGGCAGGGACCTTTTCGGCGATTGCCGCCGCGACCGTGTTGCCGGTGGCGATCAGGTCGACCTGGCCGGAAACGAAGGCGGCAATCGTGGCGTTGTTGTCCTCGAAGCGCTTGACGGTGGCGTCCGGCGGAACTGCGGCGGTCAGCGCCTGTTCCTCGATCGCGCCGCGGGTGGCGCCGATGGTCTTGCCCTTGAGATCGGCCGCGCTCGTCACCGCGATCGCCTTGGTGCCGAACACGCCGGAGAAGAACGGCGCGTAGGCGATGGAGAAGTCGATCACCTTTTCGCGCTCCTCGTTCTTGCCGAGGCTGGAGATGACGAGGTCGGCCTTGTTGGTCTGCAGATAGGGGATGCGGTTGGCGCTGGTCACCGGGATGATCTCGGTCTTCACCCCGAGTTCTTTGCCGATCAGATTGGCCATGTCGATGTCATAGCCCTGCGGCTTGAGGTCGAGGCCCGCGGAGCCGAATGGTGCGAAATCCTGCGGCACGGCGACCTTGATCACCTTCGACTTCATGATGGAATCGAGGGCGTCGGCGTGCGCCTGCGTTGCCACCGCGGCAGCGGCGAGTGCGGCGGCAAGCATCAGCTTCTTGAGCATTGTCGGGATCTCCGGGTTACGCCAAACATCCGCCGCCGAGATCGCTCTCGGTGCGTATCATTCGGCTGATGTGGCCCGGCACCACGTCGCAGTTCGAATCCTGCCTGACGCCTTGCATTTAGGCAATGCTTCGCGGTGCTGTTTTTCGCGGCTGCTGTGGGTTCTTTTGGAGCATGTCCCGACGCGACAATGGGGTGCGCGTGGGGACGCGTTGGCTGTTTCCGGCAAAAGTCGCGGTCCGTTATTACCGCAGACCCTCATACACCATGAAGCCGCGCGCGATCGCCAGCTTGCGCAGGGCGCGCGGAACGAATTTTTGCGGCCGGTGCAGGTAACGCCACGACGTGACCCTGAAATCCCTGATCGCGCCGAGATTGTTTTCGAACGGCGCCAGCACGCCGGTCAGGCTGATCGGGGCGTGCGCGCGGTTGTTGAACGGCAGCAGCAGCAATTCCAGATGCGCGGTCGTGCCGTCTTTGGCGGTCGCCGTGATCCCGGCGATCGCCGCCAGCATTTCCTCGGCGACGTAGCTGACGAGTTCCTCGATCTCGCGGCGGCTGTCCGGCGCAAACAGAGCCGAGAAGCTGGCGTCCTTCAGGTCGCGGCCGAGCAGGGCACTGACTCTGGTGCCGGCAACGCGAAACGGGTAGCCGGCCTGGTTGTCGTAGGACAGCACGAAGATGTCGCCGAGCAGGTCGCGCACGGCATCGGGCTGGATCTCGCTGCGGTCCGGCGCCCGCGCATCGCCGCGCTTGGCATCCCAATAGGCGAAGAACTCGCGACTGGATGGGTGTTTCATCTCGTCCTCGTCTCCGGCGGGCCTTGGCAGGACACATCTGTCCCGCTTTCGTGCACACGCCGTCCCGTGTTTGTTGTGCAGGAGGGGCTTTGCAGCGTCCATGCCGCCGACGCGATTTGGCTGCGTCGGGCGCGGCTTTGCGTTGTTAAGGTTAAATTAACTATGGGATTGGCGATCCCGTTGTCGCGTGTAGAGTGAAACGCATCAGGCAGCGCCGGTTTGTCCGAGGGATTACCGGCGAGGTTGATACACAGGTGGCGTCAAACAGTTTGGTCATCGCGCGGGAGGGGTGGGGATGTGATCCCGGCTCCGGCGCGAAAAGACCGGCGAGACAAGGGCGGACGTTCTCAGCGTCCGCCCTTTTTCTTTGGCGATTGTGCACTTGCACGTGGCGGGCAAAGCCGCCTATCTGGGCCGAGATGTTCCAACACCGATTTGCAAGGTCCGCTCCCCTTGGAATCCCGCCCTGAATACCCGCGCGATGCCGCGCACGAGCCGATCCTGACCCTGCCGGGCGCGTTGACGGCCTATATCGTGCTGATCGCGGTCATTCATTTGCGCGTGCTGCTGTCGCCGGAACTGGAGAACTGGACCATCGACGTGTTCGGCTTCATTCCGAAGCGCTACGATTCCACGCTGCTCGACATCACCTTTCCCGGTGGGACAGGCGCCAAGGTCTGGACCTTCGTCACCTACTCGCTGCTTCACGCCAATCTCAGCCATATCGGATTCAACGTGCTGTGGCTGCTGCCGTTCGGCAGCGCGCTGGCGCGCCGGTTTGGCCCTGTGAGATTCTACGTCTTCATGGCCGTGACGGCCGCGGCCGGGGCGCTGGCGCATCTGCTCACCCATGAACATGCGATCGCGCCGATGATCGGCGCCTCGGCGTCGGTGTCGGGCACGATGGCGGCCGCGATTCGCTTCGCGTTCGTGAGGGGCAGCTTCCTTTCGTTCAACCGGGGCGACGCCGATGCCGCGGCGAAGGTTCCCGCACTGTCGCTCGGCCACGCCTTGCGCAATACGCGCGTGCTGGGATTTCTTGCCGTCTGGTTCGGCGTCAACATCATCTTCGGCCTCGGATCGATTGCGATCGGATCGGACGGCGCCAGCGTCGCCTGGCAGGCACATATCGGCGGATTTCTCGCCGGCTTGATATTGTTTGCGCTGTTCGACCCGGTGCCGCGGGCATTGCAGCATGCAGCGGATGCTTCATCGCCCGATGACGCGGGCCGCGTCTGATCGCCGCTTGCGGCGAAGCACGATTTCATTCATCATCCGTGCAAGTTGTAACGCAAGCCAAAGCTTGTTGCGGTGCATGGCAGCCGCGCTTGCCGTCCGTGCCTTGAAGCAAGGCCGGTGTGGAAACTGTTGATTGAAGACTCGTGGATGGGCCGGGCTCTTTGGGGGGCGCGAGCGGATTCAGGGAGACGACAATGACGGTACGTGCAATTCTCGATACCAAGGGCCACCACATATTGAGCGTCGAGCCTGACGCCAAGATGTCGGCTGCGATCAGGCTCCTGGCCGAACGCAAGATCGGCGCCGTGCTGGTCATGAGCCAGGGCCGCGTCGAAGGCATCTTGTCCGAGCGCGACATCGTGCGCGTGCTGGGTGAGCGCGGTGCGCGCGTGCTCGAGGAACCGGTGAGCGCGGTGATGACGCGCAAGGTCGTGAGTTGCCGGCAGTCCGACACGGTGGCCGGTATCATGGAGATGATGACGCTCGGAAAATTCCGGCATCTGCCCGTGATCGAGGAGGGCCTGGTCGTCGGCCTGATCTCGATCGGCGACGTCGTCAAATGGCGGGTCAGGGAATTCGAGAACGAACAGGAAGCGCTGCGCGACTATATCAAGACGGCCTGAATCAAGACGGCCTGATCATTCCTTCGCAACGTTTTCGGCGGGCTTGCCGATTTCGCTCGCCCCCGGCGCCAGAATGTGAATGGCCTCCTGGATCGATTCAATCGCGCGCTCGGCGGCGCGCGTGCCGTGGGCGATGAGCTCGTCGGCGCGGTGAAAATCGAACCAGCCGATTTTCCCGACGCGGGGCGAGATCAACAGGTCAGGCGGATCTCCCGCCAGCCGCGCGCGGGTGATGCGGTCCTGCATGATGTTGAAGGCGTCCACCATCACGGACGAAATGCCCGGACGGCCGCCACCGCCGAAGAACTCCCGTTTCACCGTGCGCTCGGCGGAGAAGAACTTTCCGATGCCCCGTTTCCGCGGCTCGGGTTCGGGCACCGCTTCCGGTACTACCGACGCCGTCGCATTGGCCGACGGGCCATGGGCATAGACCGTGGTGGAATGCGTGAAGACGTCGCTGGAGAGGTTGGCGGCGATCACGATCTCCGCGCCCATGGCGCGCGCCGCCGACACCGGCACCGGATTGACCAGGGCACCATCGACCAGCCAGCGGTCACCGATCAGCACTGGCGAAAATATCCCGGGCAAGGCGTAGGAGGCGCGCATCGCATCCACCATCGGGCCATGCGTCAGCCAGATCTCGTGGCCGGTGCGGACTTCGGTCGCAACGGTGGCATACTTGATTGGCAGGTCCTCGATCAGGGTCTGGCCCATCGAAGCCTCGATTTCGGCCGCAAGTTTTGCGCCGCCGATCAGCCCGGAGCCGTTCAGCCGGATATCGAGATAGGAGAGGATATTTCGTGGCTGCAGGCTGCGCGCCCATTCCTCAACCGCGTCGAGATGTCCGGAGGCGTAGGCGCCGCCGACCACGGCGCCGATCGACGTTCCGACCACGACATTGGGAATGATGCCGTGGGCCACCAGCGTCCGGATGATACCGATATGGGCAAAACCGCGTGCCGCGCCGCCGCCGAGTGCGAGCCCGATCACGGGCCGGCGGATACTTCCCAGGCCCACCTTGTCGCGGCCGTCGGAACCATTTTGGCCGCGGCCGATCCAGCTATCCAACACAACTATTCTCCTGCGGCTTTCAGGGTATTCGCCGCGACGCCGCCGCGCCAGAATTGTTCCTGCCATTTCGCATGCATGGTTTATGCTAAGGCGCAGGCGAGCCAAGCAGGGATATTATGACGGGGGCAGGACCGCAGGATCAACAGTGGGTGTTCCCACAGGTTCCGCTGGCGTCCGCCCCGAGCCTGCCATCCGAGGCTTGAATTTGCCGCGTTTTCGGTGAAAAGCATGGCGATGACTCCAAGGGGCAACGGTTTCGGGGAACACGGGCGGGCCGGCTGGTCTTTTCCGCCGCTGGCGTTTGCCTTGGCGCTGCTCTCGCTGTTGCCGGCACAGGCCTTTGCCCAGATGTTCCAGGACCGGCCGCCACCGGTACCGCCCGGCCTGGTCCCGGATGCCCCGAGCGGGCCCGCGCTGAATCTGGCGCCTCCCTCCGGGCCCGGCGCAAATCCAGCCTTCCCCGCGCCATTGAATCAGCCAACCATCGTGCCACCGTCGATCGCTACGGTTCCGCCGGGCGCACCTGCGCCGGGCACACCGGCTTCAAACCAGGCGGTGCTGGCGTTGACGGCGCGCTTCGGCAAGGATCTGCCTGTGATCAATGGCGGGCTGGTGTGGCGGGTGTTCGCCGACAAGCCCGACGATACCGGCACGTTCAAGCTGGTCCGCGAGGAGCGCGGCGCGACCCCGAACATCGTGCTGCCGCCCGGCAATTACGTCGTTCACGTCGCGCTCGGCCTGGTAAGTGCGGTGCGCGCGGTCAGTCTGAAAGCCGACACCGACCGCGAATCGTTCGTGCTGCCGGCGGGAGGCCTGCGCATCGAGGGCCGCGTCGGCACCAGCAAGATTCCGCCTAACCAGATTTCGTTCGCGCTCTACAAGGGCAGCCAGTTCGAGGGCGGCACCGAGCGTTCCCCCATGCTTCCCAGCCTCGCCGCCGGCGACGTTGCGATGCTGCCCGAAGGGACCTACTACATCATCTCCAACTACGGCGACGCCAACTCCGTGGTGCGCTCCGACATCCGCGTGCAGGCCGGCAAGCTGACGGACGTCACCGTCAGCCACCGTGCGGCGGTGATTACGCTGAAACTCGTCGGCGACAGGGGCGGCGAGGCGCTCGCCAACACCGCATGGTCCGTCATCACTCCGGGCGGTGACGTCATCAAGGAATCGATCGGCGCGTTTCCACGCGTGGTGCTGTCCGAAGGCGAGTACCGCGCCATCGCCAAGAACGAAGGCAAGGTGTTCGAGCGCCCGTTCAACGTCGTCAACGGCGTCGACGGCGAAGTCGAGGTCATCGCGCGCTGATACAACTCTTCATAGTGAGGCCTGCTTCTTCGCGTGTTGAGCTCACGTGAGTTGTAAATTTCTCGGACAGGTTGCTGGGACTGTCATGGTCTCTAACGCGTACTAACCATCAGGCCGCTTAAAACTGTCATAAAAGCCGGATCGGCGTACCGCTGCTGTGTTTTTTACACTGCCTTAAAGCCCGCCAGCGTTGGATGCAGGCAGGCTTGCGCGGTGGAGAATGCGATGATTGCGGCGAAGAAGTTGTCCAAAAAAAATAATGCCGAACTGTTCGACGATGTCCCGGTTCTGCGACGCAAATGGCAGGCCGCGAAGCGGCCCGGCCAAAGCCTGCCCCGCTATGAAGACGTCATGCTTGGCAGCCTCGGCAAGCTGGCCGACCACATCGTCCTGTTGAGAAGCAACGACAAGACGCTCGAGGTCTCGCGCACCGGCCGCTACGTTCAGAAATGGCTGGACGACGACCGGTGGGACATTCCCCTGAGCGAGCTCTCACCGGATTGCGCGACCGCGCTCGGCGAAGCGGCGGCCAGCGCGATTCAGAATTGCCGTCCATATCTCGCCACCGCACACTGTGTCCGCGATGGCGTGGTGCGGACCTACGACATGCTGGCGCTGCCGACGCTTTCACGCTGGGGCGGCACGCTGATCGGCATCTATGTCAACGAGCGGGGACCGCAATACAATCTCCTCGATACGATCTTCTCAACCACCGACGAGGGGGTGGTGTCGCTGGCAGTGGTCCGCGATTCCGCCGGCTGCCCGTTCGACTTCCAGATCGTGCACCTCAACGAGGGCGCCTCGCGTCTGCTGAAGATGCCATCCGCCGAATTGCTGTGGCGCCGGCTCAGCGCCGGAGGAAGCCCGCTGTGTGGCCGGGAGGTAATCAGGCGACTGCTCGACATCATCGGAAACGGCAACGGCGACCAGTTCGAGATCGACAGCGATGATCGCAGCCTGAGGCTGGGGGTGAAAAGCTTCGGCGACATTCTCTCGCTGACCGTCTCGGACGTCACCGCGCTGAAGCGGCGCGAAGCCTCGTTCCGTCTGCTCTTTGACAACAATCCGATGCCGATGTGGGTGTTCGATGCCGAGACGACCCAATTCCTGAGTGTCAACGACGCCGCCGTGCAGCATTACGGCTACGCCCGCGAAACGTTTCTCGGCATGCAGTTGCACCAGATCTGGCCCGAGGACGAATGGGCAACCCATAGCCAGGCGCTGCAACAGCTCGGCGACGTCTATAATTCAAGCCGCGATTGGCGCCATCTCAAATCCGACGGCAGCGAGATCCACGTACTGACTTTCGGTCGTCGCGTCGCCTTCGATGGGCGCGACGGCTATCTGGTTGCCGTGGTCGATATTTCCGAGCGCCGCAAGGCCGAGGCGCGGATTGCCCACATGGCCCATCATGACGGCCTGACCAATCTGCCGAACCGGGATTTTTTCCAGGACCGGCTGCACGAGGCGTTGCAGCGGGGCAAATCCGGCCAGCGTCGCGTCGCCGTGCTTTGCGTCGATCTCGACCTGTTCAAGAACGTCAACGATTCCTTCGGCCACCCGATGGGCGACCGCCTGCTGAAGCAGGTGGCCGGGCGGCTGAAAGCGGAGGTGAGCGGAGACAATCTGGTTGCCCGCCTCGGCGGTGACGAGTTTGCGATCGTGCTGGCGGCCGACGCGTCGCCGAACGGTGCGAGCGATTTCGCGGCTCGAATGATCCGGATCCTGAGCGAGAGCTATGACATCGACGGCATCGAGGTCACCGTCGGCGCCAGCATCGGAATTGCGCTCTCGCCGGGGGACGGTGAGACCTCGGAAGAATTGATGCGCAACGCCGACATGGCGCTGTATCGCGCCAAGTCGGAGGGCGGCGGCGTCCACCGGTTCTTCGAACGGGAAATGGACCAGCAGGCGCGAAGGCGTCGCGACATGGAGCTTGATCTGCGGCGCGCCTTCGCCAACGGCGAATTCGAGCTGCATTATCAGCCGCTGGTGGATATTGCCGCCGACCGGATCAGCGGGTTTGAATCGCTGCTGCGCTGGCGCCACCCGGAGAAAGGCATGATCTCGCCGGCGGAGTTCGTACCCGTCGCCGAGGATATCGGATTGATCGTCGCGCTCGGCGAGTGGGTATTGCGGGAGGCCTGCACCGAGGCGGCAAAATGGCCTGCGGACATCAAGGTCGCCGTCAATCTGTCGCCGGTGCAGTTTCGCAGCCGCAACCTGGTGCAGGTGGTGATCTCGGCGCTGGCGCATTCCGGTTTGTCGCCGCGGCGGCTGGAGCTCGAAATCACCGAGTCATTGTTCCTGGCGGAGACCGCGGCCAATCTGGCGATCCTGCATCAGTTGCGTGGGCTCGGCGTCAGCATCTCGATGGACGACTTCGGTACCGGCTATTCCAGTCTCAGCTACCTCCGCAGTTTTCCGTTCGACAAGATCAAGATCGATCGTTCGTTCGTGAAGGACCTGGTCGAGCGCTCGGACTGCGTGGCGATCGTGCGGGCGATCTCCGGGCTCGGCCGCAGCCTCAACATCACGACGACGGCCGAAGGCGTCGAGACTGCCGACCAGCTCGACTGGTTGCGCGCCGAAGGCTGCAACGAAGTACAGGGCTTTCTGTTCAGCGCGGCCAAGCCTGCATCGGAGATCGCGGAATTGCTGGCTCGTTTTGGTGCGCGGGTCTCGCAGGCGGCGTAAGTCGTCGCGGGCTCAGACAAGGCCGGGTTTACCTGCGCGCAGAACAGCACAGCTCTTGCTGTTCGGCTGATTAGGTCGCAACGCACCGAGGCACGGCTTCGGCCTCGGTGATCGCGGTTCCGTATGGGCCATCGTTGCTCGACCTTGCAAAGCTGCGTCGGCTCGTCGCGTATTGCTTATCATTCAATGAGCGTCCTATCGCCCCACTCTCGCCAACGGGAGCCTCACTCTCGTCAACCAGACAGCTTAGGTCTCCGACACTGCGATCTTGATCTACATCAACAGCGAAGGAGACAGCATGGCGGACGATTTCAGCCTCGTGGGCGCGAAATGGGGGTCACCCGAACTGGGCACTGCGGGTGGGACGGTCACCTGGGCCGTCGATGACAGTATCTCGCAGGCGGACCTGCAATCCATCAATGCTGCATTCGCTGAATGGTCGGAGGTCGCCAATATTCAATTCGAGCAAGTCTCGTCCACGGCCGTTTCTGACATCGATTTCTCAGAGGGGGCGATCGATGGCGCCAGCAACGTACTGGGGGTCGCGAGCTACAGTTTTTCAGGGGGCCAGCTTCAGAATGCCGACATCGAGTTCGATAGCGCCGACAATCTGAGCGGTTCGGAGTTGACCCTCGTCGCGACCCACGAAATCGGGCATGCGATTGGACTGGGTCACTTCGACGACGATCCCGCGGTGATGAACTCGACCGCCAATTTCGATCTCACCGGTTTGTCGCAATCCGACATCGACGGCATCGTGGCGCTTTATGGTGCCAACACCACCGATATGGCGGATGCGGGCACGCCGCCGGACACCGTCACTCCCGATGACGGCACCGGCGGCTGTGGCGGAACCGAGACGGCTGCGGGCGACGGCGCCACGGGCACCGGTGCAGATGCAGGCATCGGTGATAACGGCGCGCTCCTTGGCTTCGGCGGCGATCATGGCGGCCGCTTCGCCGATCTAGCATCCCTGCTGAATTCAATTCAGGGTGACCTCAGCGATGCAGCCGCCGCATCGGGCGCCGATTCGCCCATTGCGCAGTTCGCCGAACTGAGCGACGTGGTGCAGCAATATTTCGACCAACATCTGTGGGGTTGATCGTGCGCGCGATGGTCGTCATGTCGTGACGACGCGACAATGCCCGGCGCAGAACGAGAGTTCCGTGCCGGGCGTCGTCGTTGAATGACGATGAATAGAGCTGTCTGAAGTCGCAAACAGCGAATGTGACGAACCCAAGTCTAGAACCGCGTCACGATCTCGGACAATGCCGGGCGGGGGCGATCCTCGGCAGGCTTGGCCGGGGTGCCGATATGAATGAAGCCGGCGAGCTTTTCGTCCGCCTTCAATCCAAAACCGTCCAGCACTTCGCGGTCGAACGCGAACCAGCCGGTCAGCCAGTTGGCGCCATAGCCAAGCGCGGTGGCGGCGGTGACGATGTTCATCGCGCTGGCGCCGGCGGACAATTCCTGTTCCCACGCCGGCACCTTGGGATGAGGCTTGGTGAAACTGACCACCGCGATCACCAGCGGCGCGTCCATCAACCGGCGCTTCTCGACCTCGATATCGGCGGCCGGAGCGGAAGGGTTCTTCTTCGCAAAGACCTGCGCGATGATGTCGCCGGCGCGGGCGCGCGCCTCGCCCTCGAACACGATGAAGCGCCACGGCGTCAGCTTGCCGTGATCCGGCACCCGCGCGCCGATGGTCAGGATGGTGTCGAGTTCGGCCGGCGAGGGGCCGGGGCCGCTCATCTCGCGCGGCTTTATGGAACGGCGGAATTTCAGGAGTTCAAGGGCGTCGGGCACGGACGTCTCTTTCGTAGATCTAGGGATTTGTACCACGCAGATAGGTAAGCCACGAAGGGTATGGAAGCCAATTTAGACCGATTGTGATAGTGTGAGCCCCAGCCATATTGCGTGAGCTTTGAACCGTGCACATCCCGCAGATCAGTTCTGATACAGAGTATCGCCGAGTACTCAAAGAGATTGAGGGATTGATGAAGTCCCGTGCCGATTCCCCCGAGGGCGAACGGCTGGATGTGCTGGTTGCTCGGGTGGAAGTGTGGGAGCGGAGACATGATCCGCTCCACACGTCTTCCTGAGCTTCTCAAGCCATCCGCTCCCGCTTCACATCCGGCGGCGTCGCTTCCTCGACCAGCGCGGCGATGGCCTCGTCGGTCGGCATCACCTTCTGGCCGTCGCTGCCGAGCCGGCGGATGGAGACCGAATGGGATTCGGCTTCCTTCTTGCCGACGACGAGCAGGGCAGGGATCTTCGCCAGCGAGTGCTCGCGGACCTTGTAGTTGATCTTCTCGTTGCGCAGGTCGATCTCGACGCGCAGGCCGGCGCGCCGCGCGGCAGCGGCGACCACCTTGGCGTATTCGTCGCCTTCGGAGGTAATCGTCGTGACCACGACCTGGGTCGGCGCCAGCCAGAGCGGGAAGTTGCCGGCAAAATGCTCGATCAGGATGCCGATGAAACGCTCCATCGAGCCGCAGATCGCGCGGTGCACCATCACCGGCGCCTTCTTCGATCCGTCCGCGTCGATGTAGAACGCGCCAAAACGCTCCGGCAGGTTGAAGTCGACCTGCGTGGTGCCGCATTGCCAGTCGCGGCCGATCGCATCGCGCAGCACGTATTCGAACTTCGGCCCGTAGAACGCGCCTTCGCCGGGATTGATCGCGGTCTTGATGCGGTTGCTGCCGCTGGCCTGGATCTGCGACAGCACGGTCGCCATCACGCGCTCGGCATGATCCCACATCTCGTCGGTGCCGACGCGCTTCTCCGGCCGGGTCGAGAGCTTGACCGTGAGCTCGCCGTCGAAGCCGAAATCGGCGTAGGTCGACAGGATGAGATCGTTGATCTTGAGGCACTCGTCGGCGAGCTGCGCCTCGGTGCAGAACACATGCGCGTCGTCCTGGGTAAAACCGCGCACGCGCATCAGGCCATGCATCGCGCCCGAGGGCTCATAGCGATGCACCACGCCGAACTCGGCCAGACGTAGCGGCAGGTCGCGGTAGCTCTTCAGCCCGTGCTTGAAGATCTGCACATGGCCCGGGCAATTCATCGGCTTGAGCGCAAACCAGCGCTTGTCCTCGGCCTCGTCGCCGGCGGATTGCGCCGCGAACATGTTCTCGCGGTACCAGTCCCAGTGGCCGGAAGTCTCCCACAGCACCTTGTCGAGGATCTGCGGCGCGTTGACCTCGCTGTAATCGCCGGTCAGGCGGCGGCGCATATAGGCGATCAACGTCTGGAAGATCGTCCAGCCCTTCGGGTGCCAGAACACCACGCCGGGGCCTTCCTCCTGGAAGTGGAACAGGTCGAGTTCGCGGCCGAGCCTGCGGTGGTCGCGCTTCTCGGCTTCCTCGATCTGCTTCAGGTACGCATCGAGCTCTTCCTGCTTGGCGAAGGCGGTGCCGTAGATGCGCGTCAGCATCGGATTGTTGCTGTCGCCGCGCCAGTAGGCGCCTGCCACCTTCATCAGCTTGAACGCATTGCCGACCTTGCCGGTCGAACTCATGTGCGGACCGCGGCAGAGGTCGAACCAGTCGCCCTGGAAATAGATCTTGATCGGCTCGTCGCCGGGAATGGCGTCGACCAGTTCGACCTTGAAGGCCTCGCCCTTGTCGCGAAAGACCTGCTTGGTCTTCTCGCGGTCCCACACTTCCTTGGTGAAGGGTTTGTCGCGCGCGATGATCTCGCGCATCTTCTTTTCGATCGCGGCGAAATCTTCCGGCGTGAACGGCTCGTTGCGGAAGAAGTCGTAATAGAAGCCGTTCTCGATCACAGGCCCAATCGTCACCTGCGTGCCCGGCCACAGCGCCTGCACGGCTTCGGCCAGCACATGCGCGGCATCATGCCGGATCAGTTCCAGCGCGCGCGGATCGTCGCGGTTGATCAGTTCGATCTTCGCATCCTGCGAAATCGGATCGTTGAGGTCGGCGACCACGCCGTCCAGCGCCATCGCCACGGTGCGCTTGGCGAGCGAGGGCGAGATGCCCTTGGCGATCTCGAGGCCGGTGGTGTCCTTGGGATATTCGCGCTTGGCGCCATCGGGAAAAGTGACGGCGATCTTCTGCTGGGGTTCGGCCGGCTTCAAATTGGCAAGGCCATACTGGAATCCCGATGCGGGCGTATTCTGGTCAGACATCATTATTCTCCTAATGCTCACTCCTGCGAACGAGCGCAGGTAAGCGGGAAGCAGCGGTATAGCAGGCGATTCGCGCCGCGCAATCCAGCATTTCCGGGAAATTCGGAGAGGAAATGGCGACCGCCCAGCAGATGCGGCGGATGGCATTGCACTGTAGTCACGGATCGGTCGCACGCTCGGTATAAATTGCATCCTTAGATTGTCTTCTTACAATAACGCTATTTATGACTTCGACCGGGATTTCGATGAAGTATATCACCTGGCTGAATCCTGCGCTGTTGATGCTGTTGCTACTTCCGGATTGGGCGATGGCGGCGCCGCCGTCGGTCCAGGAGGCTGGAGCGTTTCTGCCGCAACTCGCGATCTATGCAGCGAAGGGCCCGCCGGACTCCTGCGGGCCGGGCTGCGATCGCTGGATTGCCATCGAAGGGAAAATCGAGCCCGGCGCCGCAGCGCGGGTCGAGCGTTTCTTCCGCGAGCGGAAGGACACCCAGCGGCCGATCTATTTCAGTTCACCCGGCGGCGAGATGCGCGACTCGCTGGCGATCGGGCGCCTGCTGCGCGGCCGGAAGGTTATCGGCCGAGTGGGGCGGACAGTCGTCGATGCCTGTCCCGGGACCCAGACCGACGACGCCTGTACGTTGATCAAGACCACGCGTGACGAAGTCGTCGCGAGCCTCACGACCCATGGCGCGGTGTGCGGCTCCGCCTGTACTTTCCTGCTGTTCGGCGCGGTGACGCGCGAGGTCGCACCCGATGCGGCGGTGGCCGTCCATGGCCCGAAGGTGTGGATGGAATTCCGATTGAATGTAAACGAAAAACGCCGCGAGGAAGCTATCGCCAAGGCTCACGGCGAGGCGGAGCGTCTGGCATATGCCTATGTCGAAGAGATGGGCATCAGCCGGGAACTCATCGCGCTGGCTGTCAGCATCAGCCACGAAAACCTCCAGGTCCTGACGCGGCAGGAATTGTACCGCTTCCGAATCGACACCAGGGATTTTGTAGAGTCGGCCTGGAGGTTGGAAAAAGCGCCGCGTTCCTCCGTCCGCAAGATGGCGCAGGTCAGGACCAGCGATGGCTTTCGAAGGCTGGAGTGGCAGCTTCTCTGCGAAAGCAACATGCACGCGCGAATGGTGTTCGCCTACGAGCTTGGCAAGGACGCCGCCGCCGTCAGGATCGTGGCGATGACAGCGGGGTCGGCAAAGCCTCCGCAGTTCTCTCGTTTTCCGGTGCGGTTCGGGGGCTACGAGGGATGGTCCGCTATCATCACGCCCGACACGATGAAAAGTCTCTTTGCCGTTTCACGTCTGGGGATGGGACAAAGCACGCTGCTGCCGGATGGCAGGGCGACGTCGTCGTTTTTCGAAATCGAGACGCGAGGGCTTGAATCGGCATGGACGAAGCTATCGGCGATCTGTCGGGCGGCGCAGGCGAAGGCTCCGGGTGTGAAGTGGCCGTTGCAGCCGGCGCTTCCCCAGCTACCGCCTCAGGTGAGCGAAGGTCTCCCATCGCGGCCGGCTCCGACGAAATGACGCGCGCAAGGCGCCTCGTCGTTGATCGTAGCGACAGGCACGGCCGCTCGTCGCTCCGGTGCCATGTATGTTTTTTGCAGAGCCGTCCTGCATGACGCAGGTCGCGACATCGACACGCGATCGGCTACCGGCGGTTTGGAAGGACATTGGTAGAGGGAGAGTGTCGACTAGCGGTTCGCCGCCCACGGCGCGCTGGCGACCCTGGTCAGTGCGGGCGATGCCGCCATCTTGACCAGTACTTCCTTGACCGGATGTTCGGTCCAGGCCTGCGTCACGTAGTTGCGATGGGTGATGCCGTCGCGGGTCTGCACGAACACGACGCTGCCGGGCCGCAACGGTCCGTCCATGCTCTCGCTGACCGCGATGCCCTTGTCGCGCAGCATCTGCATCAGCTCCTGGTCGCGGCGCTTGGTGTAGCGGGTGTACGAACTCACGAAGAAGCCGGTGCGGTTTTTCTCGATCCAGGATGCGAACTTGTCCAGTTCGCCGTAGACGGCGTCGAGCAGGAACACACCGCGGACCCGGTTCGGGATGCCGCCGACCTCGAGGCTCCAGGCGGTCGGCACGAAGCCGCCGCTGTAGCCGACGATCACGATCGGCAGGTTCGCGAACGCCTGCGCCGACTTCGGATCGCCGTAGAGGCGGGCGAGGTGGGTCGAAGACTCGTCGATGAAACGCTTGAAGCCACCCGGCTGCCAGAACTTGCCGGCGCTGGAGTCGGCCGCGTTGACCGCGAGCTGCGGCGCGAGCAGCACGGCGTTGACGCCGGAATCCGAAATCTGCTGCGGCACCAGTTGCCGGTCGCGGACGTCGCGCTCCAGCGTCGCGCCGTTGCCGTGGAAGAACACCACGATCACGCCCGGCTTGCGGACGTCGAACGTCTCGGGGACGTGCACCAGCACGCGGCTGTCGTTGTAGGTCTCGTCCTGCCAGTAGACCCGGCCGTTGTTGCTGCGCCGTCCCTTGCGGTCGCCTTTGGAGATGTTGAGGAACGGCGCTTCGGAGCGCGGGTTGTTGCCGAAATAGGGGAAGGCCGACGATTTCATGCTGACTAGCGTGGTCAGCTCCTCACGCTCGGTGGGAGCGGGTAGGTTCAGCGTTGGCGTCAGCGACGCGACCCGCACGGGTTCGGCACGCCCTGAGCGCTGCTGAGGTGCAAGCGCGACCTCGCGCGACATCTGCGGCAGGCTTTCTCCGGCGGTCGGGAAGCGATCGGCGAATTTCGGTTGTGGGAAACGATCTTCGAACGTATCGGCCGCGGTCTGCGCCTTGCCGGCTCTGGATTGTGCGCCTTCGGTATTTGCTGCCAGCGCTGCGGCATCGGGCGCCCTCCCGTATTGAACGAGAGCGATGGATAGCGGCACCAACAGTGCAGCCATCGCCACCCAGTGCCACCGAAGGCGGTGGGCACGACGCGGCGCTGCCGGGGACGCAGCCCCGCTCGCGCAGTCATCCATCTGGAATTTCGGATTGGCTCCGACCATCCACCTATCGCCCCAAGAATCCACCCAAGATCCACCGTCGACCGGCGTATGCGCACGCGTCTCGGCGACGTTCAAATTCCGGAAAAACTCCCCATCCGGAAGCGCTTAGGAGACCATGGAATCGTGTCGCGATTGTGGGACCGTCACGATGTTTTCGCAATCCGAGGGTGCCGGAGGTATCATGAAACCTATTTCACGTATCAATTTAAACCCTTGTTAACATTGCTTGAATTGATTGCTGTCAACCTGCACGATGCGTTCCCGGGCGTTGGGCGCTGAAGGTACGGTCCGTATGGCTGCATCAGAAACGGGTGGCGTCGCTCGGCCCGGAGCGCTGGCCCGCAGCGGCAATTCCAGCATCTCTGTTTTCGTCGCGGTTGCGATCGTCGTAGCCGACATGGTGGGTGTCGGCGTCTTCACCAGCCTCGGCTTTCAGGTGAAAGACATCCCGTCGGGTTTTTCCATCCTGTTGCTGTGGACCATCGGCGGCATCGTCGCGCTGTGCGGGGTGTTTTCCTACGGTGAGCTGGGCGCGATGTTTCCGCGCTCGAGCGGCGAGTACAACTTCCTCGGCCGCGCCTATCACCCGGCCTTCGGCTTCGTGGCGGGCTGGGTCTCGGCGACCGTGGGCTTCGCCGCGCCCGTGGCGCTCGCCGCGATGGCGTTCGGCGAGTACGGCAAATCGGTGCTGCCGGACGCCCCGCCGCTGGCGCTCGCGCTCGGCGTGGTGTGGCTGGTGTCGCTGGTGATGCTAACTGGCGTCAAGCATTCGTCGACATTCCAATTGGTCGCGACCATCCTGAAGGTTTTGCTGATCGTTGCCTTCCTCGTCAGCGGATTTGTCATCTCTACGCCACAGCCGGTGTCGTTCGCGCCGTCCTCGTCCGACTTCGCCCATATCGTCAGCGCGCCGTTCGCGATCAGCCTTGTGTTCGTGATGTATTCGTTCTCGGGGTGGAACGCGGCCACCTACATCATCGGCGAGGTGAGGTCGCCCGAACGCAACGTGCCGCGGGCGATGTTCTTTGGAACGCTGATCGTGCTGGTGCTGTATGTCGCGCTCAACGCCGTGTTTCTGTACACCGCGCCGATCGACAAGCTCGCCGGCCAGATCGACGTCGCCCGGATTTCCGGCAGCTACATCTTCGGCGAGTTCGGCGGCCGCATCGTCGGCGCCATGATCTGTTTCGGGTTGATCTCCTCGATCAGCGCGATGATGTGGATCGGGCCGCGCGTCATGATGACGATGGGCGAGGACATTCCGGTGCTGCGGCCGTTCGCCACCCGGTCGGCCAGCGGCGCGCCGGCCTACGCCATCCTGTTTCAGCTCACCGTCGCGAGCCTGTTGCTGTTTACCCGCAGCTTCGAGGCCGTGCTCGATTTCATCCAGTTTGCGCTGCTGTTCTGCTCGTTCTTCACGGTGCTCGGCGTGATCAAGCTGCGCATCATGCGCCCCGATTTGCCGCGGCCCTACCGCGCCTGGGGTTACCCGGTAACGCCGGTGGTTTTCCTGCTCGTGACAGGCTTCATGATGTACTATCTGCTGACCGAGCGGCCGCTGCAGTCAGCGCTTGGTGTCTTGATCATGATTACGGGCCTGGTCATTTACGCGGTCTTTCGCAGGCGGGCAGGCGACGGCCCCGTTGCCGCAACCGCGGGTCGCGAATGAACATGCTGCATTCCCTGCGCATTGCGATTCTTGCTGCCGTCATGCTGTTCGCGGCCATCCTTCCCGGTCGCGCCGATACCGCAACAGTGGACGATACCGCGAAGTTTCTCGCCGGCATGATGCCGTCCGCCGGCTCGCCGCTGACGCCGCTGACCACCGATCCGGCCTGGCAGCGCCACGCGAAGTTTTTCGATGGCGCGTTTGCGCAGCTCGAACAGCGTCAGCTCTCGAAGATTCGCGCCTGGGCCGACACCAATCTCGCCGCGCCGCGGCCCACCATGTTCTACATGTTCTCCGGGCCGGATTTCCTCTATGCGGACGTGTTCTATGCGAAGGCTTCGACCTATGTGCTGAGCGCGCTCGAGCCGGTGGGGTCGGTGCCGGACCTGACGCGATTGCCGCGCAGCGGCATTGCGTCGGCGCTCTACAACGTCGAGCGTTCGCTGGGTTCGATACTGAGCTTCAGCTTCTTCATCACCAAGGAGATGAAGGTCGACCTGCGCGAGGGCCAGATCAGCGGTACCTTGCCCATCCTCTACGTATTCCTGGCGCGGTCGGACAAGACCATCAGGAGCGTCGATCCGATTGCGCTGGACAGCAACGGCGCCATGTACCTCGCCGGCGAAAACCCCGGACCGAACGCTGCGCGCGGCGCGCGCATCATCTTTGCAGGCACCGACGGCCAGGAGAAGACGCTGTATTATTTCTCGACCGATCTTTCCAATTCCGGCGTCAAGGCGAGCGGCTTCCTGAAATTCTGCGCAACGCTTGCGCCCGGCAACAGCCTGATCAAGAGCGCATCCTATCTGCTGCACTCCGGCAACTTCACCACGGTGCGCGACTTCCTGCTCGCCAACAGCGCCACCATCATCCAGGACGATTCCGGGATACCGCTCGCATACTACGGCTCGAGGAAATGGCGCTTCTTTCCCTTCGGCCGCTATCTCGGGCCGATCGATGAATTCCCCGGCCGCTATCAGGAATCCTACGCCGCGCTGTTTCGACGCGCGCAGCCGATGGATTTCGGCATCGGCTATCGCTGGCGGACGCCAGAATCGAACTTGCTGCTGTCGGTGAGATTGCCAGACGACGGCACGGCCAGTTCCGACGCGACGCCATCGGCAGATGCGCCGCCACCGCCGGCGTCGACGGCGCCATCCCGTCCGCGCAGACCCCGGCCGCCGGCGGATGTTGGCGGAGGTCCCCAGCCCAGAGGGGGCGGAGGATTCCCCTTCTTCTGGCGCTGACGAGCGTGCGCGAGTGGATTCACGGTCCGTTGACGCCGCGCCAGCGACCGTAACGCCACGGCAGGTACCAGCGCGCGCCCGGCGGCCTCGTCAGCGGCACGTTGTCGATCCCTGACGTGCCGAACGGATGGCAGCGCAGGATGCGCGCCAGCGTCATCCAGCCGCCGCCCCACAAGCCGAACCGTTCGATCGCTTCGTCGCCATAGACCGAGCATGTCGGCAAATGCCGGCAGTTGTAGCCGACGAGCGGCGACAGCGTGTGCCGGTAGACCCAGATCAGCGCGCGCCCCGCATTGCGCGGCATTTGCCGCACTGCGGCCGCGCAATCCGGGCATTGCGGAGAGTGCGGCGATGAGTGGCGCGATGAACGGAACATGGGCAAGGTGCTGCAATCACATACGTAAATTTGCGGGGTTCCTCGGCACGGAACTCAACGGTGCGGATATTGCGCCACACTTCACGAACAATCGCACGTTTCCGATGGCAGCGCAGCAAAGGTATTATGGACGACGCCCCACCGTGCGGGTACCGTTTTGATAACGTCGGAATGACAGAATCATGTCGCGTTGAAGTGGGGCCATTGCCATTGCTCGTTTACGGGGCTTGGGGGAAGGAACCAAATTGAGGCTTGTGACGTCGCTGAAATTTCGCGGCTGGGCGCTCCTCGGCGCGACCACCCTCTGTCTCGCACTGCCCGGTGCAATCACGACGCTGGGCAATTCGGCATATGCCGGCGGAACCCTCGAGGAACGCAAGCAGCCGATGCAGTTCACGTGGGTTGGTTGCCAGCCGGACTGCAAGGGCTGGGTCTCGGCCGTCGGCATCGTCACGGCGGATAGCCCCAAAGCGTTCGACGAGTTCGCCAGGGATCGCCAACTCGGCGGCGCAACCATCGTGCTGGATTCCAGCGGCGGCTCGGTCAACGATGCCATAGCGCTGGGGCGCCGCTTTCGCAGCCTGGGTGCGCTGACGACCGTTGGCGCTACCGTGCGGAAGCAGGGCGAACGCGCAAGCGTGGTGCCGGAAGCGTACTGCGAGTCGATGTGCGCGTTCCTGCTGCTTGCCGGCAAGACGCGGTACGTGCCGCCCACGGCGCATGTACGCGTTCACCAGATCTGGATGGGCGATCGTGCCGATGATGCCAAGGCTGCGACCTATACCGCCCAGGATCTGATGATCGTGGAGCGCGACATCGGCCGTCTCGCGAAATACACCTTCGACATGGGCGGCACCGGCGATCTGCTGTCGCTCGCGCTCAGCGTGCCGCCGTGGGAAGATCTGCACCGCATGTCGCGCGCCGAGTTGCGACTGGCCAATCTCGTCACCACCGAGTCGGCCGCCGATGTGTTCCCGCAGGGCAATGCCGGAGTGCCGATGGCCGATGCGAAGCCATCCAAGCCCATGCAGGACCGGTTTGTCAGTTCCGCCGTCGAGGGCGAGGCGCAAGCCCTACCGGGCAAATCGACCAAGACCGCCGAGGCCACGGCCCCGACCGGCGGCGCCGCGACCGCGCCGACGCAGCCGCTGAAGTAGGCTCTACCGTCACCAACGCTGTCATCATCCGCGAAGGCGGATGATCCAGTACGCCGCGGCGGCGGTGATCGATCGAGAATTCCCGGCTTACTGGATGCCCGCCTTCGCGGGCATGACAGAATCGTGCTGGGCGGGGATCTGCTCCTACGCCGACGCCGGCTGCTTCGCCTTCGCTTCGATCTGCCCGATCGCATCGACCACCGCGTCGAAGGTCAGCATGGTCGAGGCGTGCCGCGCCTTGTAGTCCCGCACCGGTTCCAGCAGCGCGAGGTCGGCCCATTTCCCGTCCGGGGGCCTGCCGTTTTCCTTCAGCATCTTGCGCATGGTCTCGCGCAATTCGCGCAACTCGCCGGCCGTCGCGCCCACCACATGGCTGGCCATGATCGAGGAGGAGGCCTGGCCCAGCGCGCAGGCCTTCACGTCATGGGCGAAGTCGCTCACGACTGGGCCATCCATCCTGAGGTCGATCTTGACCGTTGAACCGCACAATTTGGAGTGGGCGGTGGCGCTGGCGTGGGGGTCGGGGAGGCGGCCGAGGCGGGGGATATTGCCCGCTAATTCGATGATCCGCTTGTTGTAAATGTCGTTCAGCATAGGTCAGGGTCCCGGGCTCGGCAGTGCGAGCGCCCTTGGCGGCTGGGTTTCACCGTCCTATATATGAACAGGAACGGCGGAAAAACAGCCCGGCTGATTTCCCGGAGCCGGAATGGAAACCAATTCGGCTTTTATCGTACTTGTAATGGGATTCAGGCGTCCGGCGGATAATCTGCCCCCGTCTGCCCGGTGACACTCCGGTCTTTCGGACCGGTCGAACGGAGAAGACATGGACGCATTGATCAAATCCTTGAGGCCCGGCAAGCCCGCAGACGTCAAGCCCTCTGAAGCAAAGCCTTCCGACGTCAAATCGCCCGATGTGGTGCCGGAAACCCGTCCGGCGGAGCTTGATCCATCCGAGTTCCTGGCGGCTGCCGTCCGCGCCGACCTGCCGCGCCCGTCGCGCGCCGAGGCTGAGGCGGCCGTGCACACCCTGCTGAGCTATATCGGCGAAAACACAGACCGCGAGGGTCTCCTGGATACCCCGCGCCGGGTGGTCGAGGCCTTCGACGAACTCTACCAAGGCTACCACCAATGCCCCGCCGAGGTGCTCGATCGCACCTTCGGCGAGACCGCCGGTTACGACGATTTCGTGCTGATCCGCGACATCGAATTCACCTCGCAATGCGAGCACCACATGATGCCGTTCTACGGCAGGGCGCACATCGCCTATACGCCGGTCGAGCGGGTGGTGGGACTTTCGAAGCTCGCCCGGCTTACCGATATCTTCGCCCGGCGCCTGCAGACCCAGGAACATCTCACCGCGCAGATCGCAGCCGCGATCGACGAGGTTCTCAAGCCGCGCGGCGTTGCGGTCCTGATCGAGGCCGAGCATACCTGCATGTCCGTGCGCGGCGTCGCCAAGCACGGCGCGACGACATTCACCAGCCGCTTCACGGGCATGTTCCGCGACAATCCGGCAGAGCAGCAGCGTTTCCTGTCCCTGGTGCGAGGACTGAGCCGGTAACCTCGCCGCCTCTTTGAATTGACGCGTTTTCTTCACGCGAACCGGCGTCCACTTCGCTTGAAAACGCAGGGATCAGCGAGGTCCACCGTGTCCACTTCAAAACATGACCACGACCGCGAAGAGGAGCTGGATTTCCAGCCCAAATTCGACGCGTCCGGGCTCGTGACGTGCGTGGCGACCGACGCTGCGACCGGCGATGTGCTGATGGTCGCGCACATGAACGACGAAGCGCTGCGCAGGACGATCGCAAGCGGCGACGCCTGGTACTTCAGCCGGTCGCGCAACGCGCTATGGCGAAAAGGTGAGACGTCAGGTCAGACCCAGCGCGTGGTCGAGATGCGCATGGACTGCGACCAGGACGCGGTCTGGATCCGCGTCGAACAGGTGGGCGCCGCATGCCACACCGGTAGGCGCTCCTGCTTCTACCGCAAGATCGACGCCGCCGATGGCGGCGCGCGGTTGTCTTTCGTGGATGCGGAACGACAGTTCGATCCAAGCCAAGTCTATCGGAAATGAGTTCCGTGTCCCGGACGCGGTGCAGCGCCCCTTGGCGGTGCACCGCAGAGCCGGGACCCAGACTTGCCAGGGCGCCGGCTTAGCAGCGCACCACGCCGCAGGAGCGGCGCGTTGCGCAGAATCCGGGGCACGAGCGTCCTAGGCCCTTAACCCCCCATTAACCATGATTGCGGCAGTCTCGGCCGCATATAGGTGCTGATTGTCAGCGCCTTAGGCCGCGCGGTCGTTTCGCGAGGAGCGGGGCACCAGAGACATGTCGGTCGACACAACGAACGCCACGGCAGGTGTCGACCCCACGCGCGTCAAGATCGCGGGCTCGATCAGGCAGGCTGCGTCCACCACCGGCGCCAGCTTCGAATACCTGCTTGCCACCGCGAAGATGGAATCCAACTTCAACCCGAAGGCTGCCGCGACGACGTCGTCGGCGCGCGGGCTGTTTCAGTTCATCGACCAGACCTGGCTCGGCACGGTGAAGGAGGCGGGCGCCCATCTCGGCTACGGCAAATATGCCGACGCCATCACCAGGGATCCCTCCGGCAGCTACTCGGTCAGCGATCCCGCCGCGCGGGCAGCGATCATGCGGCTGCGCGACGATCCGGACGCCGCCTCGTCGATGGCGGCGGTGCTGACCCAGTCGAACAGCTTCAAGCTGACCGGCAAGATCGGCCGCCGCCCGACCGACGCCGAACTCTACATGGCGCATTTCATGGGCGTCGGCGGCGCCGGCAAGCTGATCCAGAACGCCGGAGACAATCCGAACGCGTCCGCGGTGCGGATGTTTCCGAATGCCGCGGCCGCCAACCAGTCGATCTTTTACGATCGCTCGGGGCAGGCGCGCAGCGTCTCGCAGGTCTACTCGGTGCTGAACACGCGCTACGAAAGCGCCGCCAATTCACCGGCGATGCGCACCGTGATGGCGGCCGCAGGCGGCGATCTGGCTCGGCGCGTCACGGTCGCGAGCGCCGCACCGGCGACGACGGCGATCGACAACGCAGCCTACCTATCGAGTTTCCCGAACCAGCGCGGCGTGACGCCGGTAGCGGCGACGTCGCAATCGGCTTCAGCGCAGTCGGAGCCGACATTCCGCTCGCTGTTCCAGGCCGGCGAGCGCAGGGAACCGATTTCGCCTGCGATTCAGGAATTGTGGGGCAAGGGCTCGTCGCCAACTCCGGTTGCGCCGGCAAACCCGGTTGCGTCAGCAACCTCGGTTGCCCCAGCAACCTCAGTTGCGTCGGCGAGTTCGACCACATCGGCAATGCCGGAGGTACGTGCACCGGGTCGGCTCGATCTGTTCAGCGACCGCTTCGGCACGTTTAGTAGCTGATCCGATTGTCGAGGAGGCGCATCAGCGCCGTCTCGGGTGAGGTGATCTCGAGTCAGGTGTGCACATTCCGAATTCACCCCTCGGGATGTGCAAACGCGCGCTGCACGCTGTGAGCGGGACGGCTCGCCGCCCTCGCACCCTTAACAAAACGTCAATCAAACCAGCCGTTTATGGTGAACCCTTTGTTAAGCGTCATGGTTTATTTTGTATGACAGTGGCACCGCGTCACGGTGTCGTAACAGGTTGCGTAAGCCAGACCATGATAGTTCGGCAGTTCATCAGTTGGATTCGTACCGCTCCGGCAGGCGAGCGGGCAGAGGCAACCCGGGCCTTGGCGCGGGCCTGGCTGATCTCGGATCTCACCGAGGAGGATCGCACCGCTGCCGAAGGCGCGCTGCTGATGCTGCTCGACGATCCTTCTCCGCTGGTTCGCCAGGCAATGGCGGAAGTGTTCGCGCGCAGCGCGGAAGCGCCGGCGGCGATCGTGCAGGCGCTCTCGCTCGACCAGCCGTCGATCGCGCTGCCGGTTCTCGAACATTCACCGCTTCTGATCGACGCCGACCTCGTCGACATCGTCGCCACCGGCGCCAGCGACATCCAATGCGCCATCGCCCGCCGCATCAATCTGCCCCCTTCGGTCTCCGCCGCCATTGCCGAAGTAGGCTCTGCCGCCGCGGCCCTCGAGCTGATCGAGAACGCCCATGCGGAACTCGCGCCGTTCTCATGGGATCGCATCGTCGAACGTCACGGCCATCTCGCCGCGATCCGGGAGGCGTTGCTGGTTCTGGAAGGGCTGCCCGCCGCCACGCGCGCGGCGCTGGTCGCCAAGCTCACCGATACGCTGGCGCAATTCGTTGTTGCGCGAAACTGGCTGAGTGCCGACCGGGCAGGGCGGCTTGCGGATGATGCGCGCGAGCGCTCGGCGGTGAATATTGCGGCGTGTTCGCGTGGCAAGGATATGCAGGGCCTGGTGCAGCATTTGCGTGCCACCGGACAGTTGACCGCGGGCCTGATCCTGCGCGCGCTGCTGTCGGGCAATCTCGAACTGTTCGAGTCATCGCTTGCCGAACTGGCGGACCTGCCGCTCGCCCGCGTTGCGGCACTGCTGCACGACCGCGGCGGCGCCAGCGTACAGGCGCTTCTCATCCGCGCAGGTTTCCCCGAGTCCACCTTCGGCGCCTTTCGCGTCGCGCTCGAGGTCAGCCACGAGACCGGTTATGTCGATACGCTGGGCGGCGCTGCAAGCCTGCGACGCCGCATGGTCGAACGCGTGCTGACCCATTGCGCGACCGATCGCCAGGCTGCCGAGCCGCTCCTGATCCTGTTGCGCCGCTTCGCGACCGAATCCGCGCGCGAGGAAGCCCGCACGTTTTGCGACGAGCTGGTCGCCGACGAGGCGTTCGTTCCGCCGGCGCGCGATCTGATCGCGGCGTAAGGGGACACATCCGGCAACACATCCGCTGTCGCCCCTGCGAACGCAGGGGCCCATACCGCGTGATCTATCGATGGGGCGAGATGGCCGATGCGCTGCGTTGGCCGATTGCCGTCGTGACTTGTTGAAAGCGAAGCCGTCTTCGACCGTGCCTATCACACCGGCCGCGGCGTATGGGTCCCGGCGCAAGGCCGGGACGACGCGTGGGAGACGGTCGTCTATTCCGCGGGCACAATACTCGGCGCCAGGATGGCTTCGAGATGCTCGGGCCGGTCGCGGTTGACCTTCACCAAAAATTCGTCCGCAACCCCGCGCAACTGCCTGCTCAGGGCGCTTGCCATCACAGTGGTGTCGAGCTTGGTGCGTTCGCGCACAATTGCCTGAATGGCGTTGATGTGATGGGTGATCAGACTCGCAGGAACCTCGTCGAGGTCGGGTGCGTGTTCGATGATGCGGCACAGGCTTTCGGCGGCAGCACCTGCGGAGGGGAAGCCGAAGGTCGCGGCATCGCCCTTGATGTCATGGGCAGCGCGAAACAGCTCCTCGCGGTTGTCGCTGGTGAACCCGTCGCCGAGAATCGCCGCATGCGCTGCCGAGAGCCGGTCGGCCTCGATGGTCATCCAGTTCTTGAATTCGCCGGATAGTCCCGCAAGCGCCTTTTCCGCGCGCCCGACCGGATCGTCGAGGTCGGATTCGGGGACGCGCAGCAATACCTTGCGCAGGGGATTGGGCTGCGTGATGACGTGATGATCGGCAAACGACTTGATCTGCAGCGACCCGGGTTTTTCTTTCGCCATGATGATTTCTCCAGGGCAGCGCTAGACGCTGGTCCGTGCCTTGTCGAGCAGTGACGGCTGTTGCAGGACTTCCATCTCGCCGCCGACGCGGCGTTCGGGGCCGATATAGGCATTGTTGGTGTTGCGCCGGCGGTCCGGACCGAAATAGGTCTTGGTCTTGATGAAGGGACGCGGGTTGGCGACGACGTTGAGAATGCGCTGGTAGAGTCCCTTGGCCGAGATCGGCTTCGCCAGGAACTCGGTGACGCCGGCATCGCGCGCGACCGTGACGCGACGCTTCTCCGAATGTCCGGTCAGCATGATGATCGGCGCGTAGGGGTTACCCTTGGAGTCCGGCTGCCGGATCATCTGCGCCAGTTCGAGACCGTCGAAGATCGGCATCGCCCAGTCGGTGATGACGATATCGGGCACGTAGTGGCTGTACATTTCGAGCGCGGTGGCACCGTCCTCGGCCTCATAGGCCTCACGTGCGCCGAACGAATGCAACAGCGTGCGCAGGATGCGGCGCATGTGCGGATTGTCGTCGCAAATCAGGAACCGCAGCTTGTTGAAGTCGATACGATACATGGTTCGGTCCGGCCAAGACGGGTATACCCGGCGTTAACCGTATCGCGGCGGCAGTTAATGAAGGGTTGCAAATCGGCCCTCCGAGGGCGTCTGCCGTTGCGAAATTAATATCCGAACTGCTCGCGCAGGATGCGTTCTTCCAGGCTGTGGCCGGGGTCGAACAGCATCCGCATCGAGATCGTCTTGTCGGACAGCACCTCGACGCGCTGCACGTCGCGCACGTCGTCATGGTCGGCCGCGGCGGCGACCGGGCGTTTTTCGCCCTCGAGCACCTCGATCACCACGAAGGCGGTGTTGGGAAGGAGGGCGCCACGCCAGCGCCGCGGGCGGAACGCGCTGATCGGGGTCAGCGCCAGCAGTGCCGCGTTGATCGGCAGGATCGGCCCCTGCGCGGAGAGGTTATAGGCCGTCGAACCGGCCGGCGTCGCCACCAGAATGCCGTCGGCGATCAGTTCCGGCATGCGCTCGTGTTCGTCGATCAGGATACGCAGATGCGCCGCCTGGTTGGTCTGGCGAAACAGCGCGACTTCGTTGATGGCGTGATGCAGATGCACGGCGCCGTGGATGTCGGTGGCGCGCATCAGGAGCGGGTTGATCTTGGATTCCCGCGCCGCCGCGAGCCGCGTGTGCAGGTCGTGCGTGGTGAACTCGTTCATCAGGAAGCCGACGGTGCCGCGGTGCATGCCGTAGATCGGCTTGTCCGAGCGCATGTGCCCGTGCAGCGTCTGCAGCATCAATCCATCGCCGCCGAGCGCCACCACGACATCGGCATCGTCGGCCTCGTGGTTGCCGTAGCGCTTGGTGAGCTGGGCCAGCGCGTCTTGCGCCTCGGCGCTCGCGCTCGCGACAAAGGCGATCCGGTCATATCGATGGGAGCTGGTCATCGGGCAACGAACTCATGGTGACGCCGGATTGCGCCGCGCCCGTCTATACACCTTGGCAGGCCTTGTCGAGATGGTCCGGTCAGACTTCCCGGGCAAACGAAATTGGGCGACCGCAGGATGCGATCGCCCAATTACGCCCCAAATTCGTCCGGGTCCTGCCGGCCGTCCCCGGTCTCAATACTTGGCGACAACCGCCGTCATGGGCGCAAAGCGGTAATTCAAACCGACCTTGACCTGGCTGATGTCGGATCGGTCCGTGATCGTCGTGGTGCCGTCGGACGCCAACGCCGTGTGCCGGCCGAACGAGAGATAGTCGTACTCGGCCTTTGCCGACCAGTTCCTGCCGAGGTCGAATTCAGCGCCGTAGCCGATGGTCCAGCCGACGCGGGTGCTTGAGGTGCCGAAACCCGTGCCGTTCGCAAACACCACGCCTGCCTGGTTGGTGCAGAGGTTGGGAACGCCCAGCGCGCCACCCTGCGGATTGAAGCAGGTCGCGCTGATGCGGCTGTCTTCGAATGCCGCGCCACCCTTGCCGTAAAGGAGCGTACGGCCCCAGGCATAGCCGACGCGTGCCGTGGCCGTGCCGATCCACGAGGTCTTGTCCTGGAGGCCGAAAAAGGCCGAATTGAAGCCCAGATTGTTGAACTCAACGCCGGCGCTCCGTCCGCCGTGCATATCGGCCCACGCGATGTCGCCTTCAACGCCGAGAACCCAGTTGTTGGCGAATTGATAGTTATAGCCTACCTGCAAGCCGCCAATCGGTCCGAACACCCAGGGGCTTTTGCTGGCCTGGGGGGTGGCCGGGAATTCGATGTCGGTGCCGCCGCCGGCAGCGCCGAAGAATCCGCCGGCGTAGAAGCCGGTCCAGTTCGTTACCCCGATGACCGGGATCGGCGACTTCGGAGCCTTGGTCGGCATGATGGCGGCGATGGTTTCGGGCGTGAACTGGTAGCGAATGCCGGCATTGCCGGTCCAGCCGTCGATGTTGTTGCCGTTACGATAATCGACGCGCACGAAGCCGAGCCAGCCCGTGTTCACGATCTGCCCGGCGAGGCCGAGCGAGTACTGGCCATAGGTGCCGACGCGGGAGGTCGTCGTGGCCTGGCTGTACGTAAAGGCCGCGCCGAGAACTTCGCCGTTGAGGGATGTGTAGTTCGACCTGACATCGCCGGCGAACTCGTGGAACACGCTGGCCGAAGCAAACGGCTGCCAGATCACGTCCGGCGTCGCGATGGCCCTGCCGACGCGCACCGACGCGCGGCCGATCTGGCTCGTCACATCACCGGTCTGAATGACGCCGGTGATGCCGGTGAAGTTGGTGCCGGCGACGCCGGGCGCGGTGAAGGTGTCGACCGAGGTCTTCGAATAGATGAAGCCTGCCGACGGTTCAATGAACCAGCCCTGGCCCATATCGAAGTTGTAGCCCGTCGATGCCGAGATCGACCAGCCGTGGGCCCCGACCGGCTGGTTGCTGAAGGCGAGGCCCGGGTTGTTCAGGTTGATATTGTAGAACTCCTGGCGAACCATCACGTCGGCGAAGAAGCGTCCGTTGGTGGCGACGAAGTAGGTGCCCCAGAAGGGGACTTCGAAATCGTTGCCGAAGCCCGCATTGTCGGTGGTTCTCGAGCCGAGATAGCCCGCCGTCGTTCCGAGGTGGAGATTCCAGCCGGCGTAGTTGAGGCGGGCGATGTCGGCGCCGACCTGCGCGCCCGCGAAGGTCTGGCGCTGTTGGTTGTTACAGTTGGTGTTGGCGGTGTTGATGACGGCGCCGCCCTGGGTCGAAAGGCCGACGGATCTCGATGTCGAGCTGAGGTCTGCCTGACCGCCGACGCCGCGCGCCCACACGCCGCCGCCCGGCTGATCGGGTGCAGGATTTGCCGGCGCCGAAACGAAGGCGCTGCCTTGTTGGGTGAGGAAGGCAGTACTGACGTTGCCGATCGCAGCCGAAATGGCGGCGCTCGCGGCGCTTGCGGGGATCGCAAGGGTGCCGATGTTGTTGATCGTGACCGGGGTCGAGAACTGCGTGGTGGTGCAGTTGATGGACGACGTGGTGAGCGGAGGCGGAGCCTGGGCGAACGCGGCGGGCGAAGCCAGCAGCAGGCCGGCAAGACCAGCGCAGGCGAACAGGCCCGAGTGGCGGACTGACTTTAAAATGACGCTCATTCTCGTCCCCAAAACAAAGAATCGAAATCAAAAAAATGTCTCGGAAAAAACTAGATGAAGCGCGGCCAACTCGAAAGCGGCGCGCTGGCTTAAGACCCCGTTAAGGAGGTGAATCTCGGTTCCTGTACCATTCGGGCAACATTCTGCGGGGCCGAGGTGCGCCGGATCCGGTAATGAAGTAAGGCCGTCATGCCAACTTTTGCCTCTTAGTGAGACAGGTCACGCTGCGAACCGGCCAGTCGAGGCATATGGTCGGGTCGGGGGATCTGTTCCATGACTTGATGGTCGGCTGATCCCGTGCCTGCTCAGCGGCATCTGGATTGATTGGCGGCCGCCGAGACGATATTGCTTTGGACGTCGGCACATTTCGGGAATGCCGCCGTTCCGCCCGGAGAACGCCCGAATTGGATTGTGGCGCGGACCATTAGCTCGCGCCGGAATGCGAATGCTCAAGCGCCTTGTCACATTGGTGGCTGCGATCGGGGGATTTTTCCTCCCGATGATGCTTGCCGCCGATCCGGCCCGGGCCGAGAAGCGGGTGGCATTGATCGTCGGAAATTCCAGCTACCAGACCGTACCGCAACTGGCCAATCCATCGCGGGATGCGAGCGCGGTAGCAAAGATGTTCCGCGATGCGGGCTTCGACACCGTCGATGTCATGCTCAACGTCGGCAATCTCGATTTCAAGCGCGCGATCCGCAAGTTCGAAACCACCGCCGACCAGGCCGATATCGCCGTCGTCTATTATGCCGGCCACGGTCTCGAGATCAGCGGGGTCAACTACCTCATTCCGGTCGATGCGCGGCTCGCCAGCGACCGCGATGCCGAAGACGAGGCAATCCCGCTGGAACGGCTGGTGTCTTCGGCCGATGGCGCCAAACGCCTGCGGCTGATCGTCCTCGATGCCTGCCGTGACAATCCCTTCGTCCGGGTCATGCGCCGCGAGCGGAAGATGGCCACCCGGGCGGTCGTGGCGGGCCTTGGCAAGGTCGAGCCGACCAGCACGGATACGCTGATTGCCTATGCCGCGAAGGCCGGCTCGACGGCCGACGACGGCGATGGCCTGCACAGCCCGTTCACGACGGCAGTCCTGAAAAACCTCACCGTCCCCGGTCTCGACGTCCGTCTCGCCTTCGGGCGGGTCAGGGACGAGGTTTTGCGGGTGACCGCGAGCCGGCAGGAGCCGTTCGTCTACGGTTCGCTCGGCGGCGGCAATATCGCGCTGGTGCCGGCGCCGGCGGTCGTGCGCGAAGCGCCCGCCACCGACGTCAAGGCGGATTACGAACTGGTCCAGCAGATCGGCTCGAAGCGCGCCTGGGAAGTGTTCCTGGGCACGCACCCCACCGGCTTCTATGCCGATCTTGCCCGCGCCCAGATCGAGGCCCTGAGCAACCAGCCCAACGTCAATCTCGCAGCGCTTCCGCAGCCGCCGACGCAAAGCCGCGAGACGTCGACCAGAGAGGGTCTGGAGTGGGACAGGGTGAAGGACGCGACGGATCCGGCTGCGTTGCAGCGGTTCATCCGGCGCTTCCCGGATTCACCGCTGACGGTGAACGCGCAGCAGCGCATTGACGTGCTGAAGAAGGCGGCCCAGGAGCGCGAACAGCAGGCGCGCGAAGCGCGTGAGGCGGCGCGCAAGGCGGCGGAGCAAGCGCAGCGCCAGGCTGAACAGATCCGGGCCGAGCAGGCCGCCGCCAGGAAGCGGGAAGACGACGAGCGCCGCGCCCGGGCAGCGGAGGCCGAGCAGAAGGCGAGGGCCGCCGAAGCCGAGCGCAAGGCTGCGGAAGCCAAGCAAAGAGCCGAACAGGCCGAACGGGATCGCGCCGCCGCGGAAGCCGCAGCGCAGCGCGCGGCGGCCGAGCGGCAGGCCAAGGCGGCCGAAGCCGAACAGAAGGCGAAGACGGCCGACGCCGAGCGCAAGGCGAACGAGGAAAAGCGCAAGGCCGAGCTCGAGGCCGCCGCGGCGAAGGCTGCGAGCGAAAAGCAGGCGCGCGAAGCCGATGAGGCGCGCAAGAAGGCGGAACTCGCCGCCGCGAAAGAGGTGGCGTGCAAGGCCGAACAAACGAAGCTCGAACAGATCACCGCCAAGGGCAGTGAGGGATCGGGCATCGACGATCTGAAAGCCTTTGCCAGGGAGCTCACGTGTGACCGGCTCGGCGGATCGGTCGTTGCGACCCTGAATACGTTTGCGGCCGAAGCGGCCAAGCGCGCAGCCGCGCAGCCCAATTCGCCCGAGCTCGTCCACTCGGCGCAGACCGAACTGGTCCGGCTCGGCTGCTTCAACGGCAAGCCCGATGGAAAGCTGACCGCCCCTACGAGCGCGGCGCTTGGCAGGTATTTGTCGATCGGAGGCCTGCCGTCCGACAATGTCAGCGTGACGACCAAGCTGGTCGCGGAGCTTGGCAGGCACACCAGCCGCGTCTGCCCGATCGAATGCAGGAGCGGCGAGACGCTCAAGGGCGAGACTTGCGTCGCCGATGAGAAGCCAAAGGCGCCGGCGACCGCCTCGCGCAAGAACGAAGACGAGGAAAACGCACGGTCGCGGCGCAAGCAGACGAGCCGTCAACCCGATCGTGAGGAACCGCGGCGGGCGCGGCCTGCGCCGGAAGCACCGCGTATCCGCCAGCAGGCCGTGGCGCGGCCGAGCATCGTGAGTGGTGGTGGTGGCAGCAGCAGCGGCAGAGCCCAGGCCATCATTGGCGTCGGCTTCTGATAATTGCCACATTGTGCGGGGTTAATCCGGGCTGCCCTGTAATCCGCGTCCCTCACTCGGAGACTTCTTCGATGGCCCGCTACATCAGCTCGATGCTGCCGTTCGCCGCAGTCGCTGCTCTGAGCATGCTGTCGACAACGCTGCCGGCCCAGGCGGCGGAATCCGCATTTGGCCGCGAGGTAAGAAGCACCAGCGCGAGGACCATGGCGCCCGGCGTCAGGCACAGGACGGCACAGCGTGTCAGGTTCGCCGCAGCGCGCGATTATCGGCGCGATCGATACGCCCCCGCGAGCCTCTGGAGCCGTGATTGCTATGGCGCCTGGTGCGGCAGGCAATTCGTCCTGATGATCGGCATCGGTTATTGAAAGCTGTCTGAGGTAGCCTTGGCGCGGGACGGTTATTCGTTCCGCGTCATTTCTCCTGCAGCGTCCTGATCGGATCCCAATCCTCACCCGGAGGATTCTCGGCCAATTCGCGGGCCCGCTTGCAAAACAGCGAGGCCGGCCGGTCGGCGTCGGCTGAACGGCCAAAGGCCGTCGCGGCGCGTGCGAATTCGCGCGCGCGCCAGTGCGCGAGTCCGCTGGTGTAGTTTGCGATCAAGGCCTGCTGTGAGGACGTGAGCTCGCCCACCCGCGCCATCAGTTCGTAGATTTTCAGTGCCTGGGTTCGTCCCTTGACCCTGATCGCGTCGAGTTCGCGCCAGGCAAAATCGCCGCCGGCAAGGGCGACCGTCGTCTCGGAGGCGATGATGGTCGTGCCGTAGAATTTGTTTGCGCCCTCCAGCCGCGAAGCCAGGTTCACGGCGTCGCTCATGACCGAGTAATTGAAGCGCCGCTGTGATCCGAAATTGCCGACCAGCGCCTCGCCGGAATTGATCCCGATCCGCTGTGCCAGCTTGTTCTCGTGGAAGCAGGCCGAAGACGCGTTGAGCTCCACCAGTTGCGTGCAGCAGTCCAGCGCCGCGCGAGCCGCATTGGCCGCATGATCAGGATCGTCGGCCGGCGCGCCGAATACCGCCACGATCGAATCGCCGATATACTTGTCGACATATCCGCCATGGCTCTCGATGACGTCGGTCATGACGGAAAGATATTCGTTCATCAGCGACATCAGGTCGTCGGGCGACATCTTTTCCGCGATCAGCGAAAAGCCTTCGATGTCGGAGAAGAACACGGTCACGTTGCGGGTCTCGCCGCCGAGTTCGGGCAATTTGTTCGACGAGAGCATCCGGTTGATGACGTGCGGGGCGAGATAGAGCGCAAAGCTCTTCTGCAGCAGGCGGCGGTCCTTGTCGGCGATGACGAAGCGGAAGCCGATCGTGGCGGCGAGGGCGAGAATGCTCGCCAGGATCGGCTCGACGACCGGGAGCGCCAGCGCGTAATTGAAGGCAATCGTGGCGCCGGCCACGCCAAGCGCGATCATGGCTGCCCAGGAAAAGAACGCGACGACGGGCCGCAACGTCCAGGCGGCGGCTGCGGCGAGTGCGGCGATCAGAGCTGCGATCGAGAGGCGCGCCAGCGGTCCGGGTTCGACCACCGCGTTGCGCGCGATCAGATTGTTGACCGCAGTCGCATGGACATAGACGCCGGCGATCGTGCTGACCCGCGAGCCTGCGATGACAGGCGTGCTTTCGGCCGCGCAGCGCGGCACGCGCGCGCCCTCGATGCCGGTCGCAAAGCGTTTCGACGTCATGCGACGATCCTCGATATCGAGGACGGTGCCGAAGATGACGACCTTGCCGTCGAACCAGCGCCGGAAATAATCCTTGTCGTTCTTGACGGCGCACGCCCGCAGATCGGCAAACGAGAAGGTCGGGATGTCGTCGGCGCCGCCTTCGAAATTCAGCGTCATCGTGTTCGGCACCCGGCCCGGTACCGGGTAGCCCGCCAGCGTCATCCTGCCGCGCTCGTCGAATTGCGGCGCGGTGCCCAGCGCCCGTGCCGCCAGTTCGACTGCCATGGTCGGCATCTTTGCGTCGTCGAGGGTAAAGGTCAGCGGCAGCCGACGCACGACGTCGTCGCTGTCGGTATGGTCGTTGAGCGGCCGGATATTTTGCTGCTGGCGTACCGCGATGCGCTGCCCCGGCGAGGGCATGATCGGACGGCCGCCCAGAACTTCGCCCAGCACCACCTTGCCCTTAGCGGATGCGCCGGCAAGCGAGCGCAGGAAGTCGCGGTCGAAACCGCGGACCTTTTCGCCCAGCACGCCGTCCCCAAACGGTATCTCTGATTGCTCGAGCGAATTCGGAATCACCACGTCGAAGCCGGCGACCCTGGCGCCGCCTTCGAGCGTTGCAGCCAGCACGCGGCCGATCTCGCCGGTCCAGGTCAGCATCGGCGAACCCTTGAAAGGTGGGGTGCGCAAGCTCTCCTCGTCCATCGCGACGACGACGGCAGGCGAGGTGGCAGGGTCGTGTCTTCTGCCGAAAAGCTCCCAGCGCAGCGCGGTGAGGAGGTCGATGGAGAGCCCGCGGATCGGCCGGGCGATCGGAGAAACCGAAGCCGCCGCGCAGACCAGCGCGATGGCCGCGATCACAAGCCTGTCGCGCGTGGTGCGCCTTATTCTCAAGATGGCTTTCTCAAGCTGGCTTGCCCGACACGCCTATTCCATTCGGAGCAGCCGGCCGACGATCGGCGTCGCGCCGGGCTTGGCTTGCGGGTCTACCCGGAACACGATTTTCGAGGACTTGAACGTGGCGCTGTAGAGTCCGCCGGGGACCAGCGCGACGTTCTCGCTGGCGAAATCGAAGAACTTTCCCTTGAGCTGGGTGCCGCCCAGGCTGATCTCCTGGCGCTCGCCGGGAACGTCGATGCGCTGCAGGATAAGCTTGCCGCGTCCCTTGGCCTCCACCAGCGGCGAGGTGCCATAAAGGGTGAGTTGCGGTTCCGGCAAGGCGGATTTGCTCTGATCGACGCTGCGCAGCACGGTGGCGGCGACACCGCTGGTCTGCCGGGTGGTTGCGTTCGCCTGCTTGGAATCGCAACTCGTCTTCTCAGCCTGAACTTCGGCGAGGTGGACGTTGCTCTCCTCGGTGCCGACAATCACCGTGCCGACGCCGCTGATCTTCTCACGCCGGCAGGAATTCATGTAGCTGAGAACGATCGAGCCGTTCTCTCCGATCTTGATAACGGATTTTGGCGTCACGTAGTCCATGAACTCGGCACCGGTCACCTTACCCTGAACGTCCTCGACAACCGCGACCGGAGACTGGGCCGCGGCGGGAGAAACCAACGCCAGCAGGCCGAGGCTGACAACAATCGCAAACTTCATTTTGGACCCCATTGGAGAGCGCAGGTTCGTTAGTCGCGCCAGCGCTGGAATGGTTGCATGCTTCAGGCAAAAATATTTGCCGGTTGGCCCGCCGGGACCGATGGTTATCACCTAACAGTCCGCGAGGACAACCTTGAGGCGCGCCAGACCCTTAGGCGGATTGCTTCACGCAAGACTGTCGCGATTGTGATTTCCGCCCATTTCCTCCTGTTGTGTAGCACAGCCCGACTGTCGCAGTGTCGAGCGGAGGCTACGGCCAGATTGCGTGAAACAGGGAACAAAGGCATGGTTTTTCGATTCACGGCACAGCGTCATATGCGCCTGGCCGTCACACTTCTGGCCTTGTGTGGTGCGGCCGGAGCGCGGGCGCAGGACGCCCCTGCGGCGTCACCGCAGCAGCAACCCGCAGCGACCCCATCGCCGTCGCCATCCGGACAGAGGGGCGGAGCAGGGCGCAGCAGCGGCGCGGCGACGCCTGCGGCCGAGCCGCATCGCCTGCCGCCGGATTCCACAACCAAACAAACGCTGGCGCTGCCCGGACGCACGCTCAACTTCACCGCCACGGCGGGCTCGATTCGCCTGTTCGACGAGAAGGGCGAGCCGCAGGCCGATATCGCCTACACGTCCTATCAGCTCGACGGCACCGATCACGCGACCCGCCCGGTGACGTTTCTGTTCAATGGCGGCCCGGGCGCGTCCTCGGCCTGGCTGCAGTTCGGCGCCGCCGGGCCGTGGCGATTGTCGATCGGCGGCGATGGCGCGATATCTTCGGCGACACCCGAGGTGTCGCCCAATGCCGAGACCTGGCTCGACTTCACCGATCTGGTTTTCATCGATCCCGTCGGTACCGGCTTCAGCCGGTTCGTCGCGTCGGGCGAGGATGTGCGCAAGCGCTTCCTTTCCGTCGACGGCGATGTCAGCTCGATTGCACTGGTGATCCGGCGCTGGCTCGAAAAGTACGACCGCCTGCTGTCGCCGAAATTCGTGACCGGCGAGAGCTATGGCGGCATTCGCGGACCGAAGATCGTTCGCAATCTGCAGACCCAGCAGGGCGTCGGCGTGCGCGGGCTGATCCTGGTTTCGCCCTTGCTCGACTTCCGCGACTTTTCCGGCTCGAGCCTGCTGCAGTACGTCTACACCCTGCCGAGCATGGCAGCGGTGGCGCGCGAGGCCAAGGGTGGCATGACGCGCGCCGATCTCGCCGATGTCGAGCGCTATGCCCAGACCGAGTTTCTCGCCGACCTGATGAAGGGGCAGGCCGACAAGGAGGCCACGACACGGCTCGCCGACAAGGTGGCGGCGCTGACCGGCATCGATCAGGCCGTCAGCCGCAGGCTGGCCGGGCGCTTCGATGTCAGCGAATTCCGCCGCGAGTTCGACCGAGGCAACGGCAGGATCATCGGACGCTATGACGCCACCGTGTCCGGCATCGATCCGTATCCGGATTCGAGCGACATCCATTTCGGCGATCCTTCCGGCGATTCCCTGATGGCGCCGTTGACGAGCGCTGCGGTCGACGTCACCACGCGCAAGCTCAACTGGCGGCCCGATGGTTCGTACCAATTGCTCAGCGAGAGCGTGAACCGGTCGTGGGATTTCGGCCGCGGGCCGGCACAGTCGGTCTCGCAGCTGCGCCAGATTCTCGCGCTCGATCCGAAAATGAAGTTGCTGGTCGGCCACGGCATGTTCGATCTCGCCACGCCCTATTTCGCTTCCAAGGTGTTGCTCGACCAGTTGCCCGCCTTCGCAGGTGCGCCGCGGGTGAAGCTCGTCGTCTATCCCGGCGGCCACATGTTCTATTCGCGCGACGGCGCGCGTCAGGCGTTCCGGTCGGAAGTCGAAGCGCTGGTGAAGTGAATTCCGGACAACAAAAAACCGGCGCAGTCACTGCGCCGGTTCTTGCCAATCCATACGAGCGATCCGCCGAAAAGAGCAGGCTGGATTGTTGCGTCGTTGCTGCCTCAGTAAACCAGCCCGGTGCCGGGCGGCTTTTCCAGCGCGGCGGCGAGCGAGCGATATTCCTCGCTTGCGGTGCCGGTGAGCTGGGCAAGCCTGTTCAGGTGATACTGCGCCTGATCGCGATTGCCCTGTTCGACTTGCCACAGGCCGTAATACTGCCAGGTCTTGACGTGGCCCGGATCGGCCTTGAGCGCGCGCTCATACCAGATCTGTGAGACCTTGTAGTCGCCGAGCTTGCGATAGGAATAGCCGATCAGATTGGCGACGGCAGCGCTGTCGTCACGGCCGAGCGCCTTCAGCTGTTCGATCGCGGAGGCGTAGTCGTGGCGGTCGTAGATCGCTGCATAGGCAGCACGATAACCATCGGCGAAAGCGGTTCGTTCGACGCCCGGGCGGGCTTCGCTGGATTTCTTCTTCTTTTGCGGCGGCGGAGGCGGATCGTTGTCGGGCGCTGCGTAGACCGCGGTCACGGCGGGGGCGACCGCGAGCGTCAGCGACAACATTGCGAGAGTCAAAAGCCTGATCGCTAGTTTATTCATGCATCTCTCCTGATGGCCGGTTTGGCAATCCTACACCGAAGGTCGCTGATGTGAACACCCGGCAGCCGAGAACATTCCCGATCGCCGACCTCGATTTCGCCAATTTCGTAACTGCCGCAGGCCAAGCGTCGCGGCGCATGACGTACTTGTTGTTCAGATGAACGAACGCCGCGGGTTTGCTTCAGGGGAGGTTCAGCACGCCGGCATTAGCGTTGTCTGTGTGATCAGCGAAGTCAGGCCATCCGGTCGAAGATGCGCCGATCCCCTGGATGAGGACACAACCATGCTCAAGACCATTTCCGCCGCACTGCTCGCGGTTTTCGTCTTCGCCGCACCTGCGTCAGCCGGTGACTTTGGCAGAAACTCGCAGTCGCTGGCCGACAGGGACGGACACGTGAACTCAAGAGTGTTCGACGCCCATGGCTGGGCCGGCCGCGATCACCATCGTCACTATCGCCATCATCATCGTCACGATCGGCACTTCCGGTTTCATCATCATCGGCACCACCACCACTGATACGTGCGCTCGATCACACAGGCCAACGGCAGCTCGCAACCGAGGACGTTGCGAGCCGCCGAAACTGGATCCGCGGGCGCGTTCCCATTGCCCAGCCGCGCCCGCGGGTTTCACACCAGCCCACGCCATTTCCCCCATGGCCGTGGGCTGGTGCCGTTCTCGATTTTTCGGGAATGAGGCCGGGGCGGGATAACCGGGTTGCGAATTCCATTTCGCTGTCAGGCGGTCTAAGAAGCGGCGAAGGCGGCAGGGGACGGGTTTCGCTTGGGGAGATCAGCCAAAATAGCGGCGATGGTTTTGCTGCCGATGGCGCTTGCGGCCTGTGCCGCCAGCGACGACGGCAAGCCGCTCACCTATACCGACGATCGCGGTGTCTCCAATCAGCCCTTTCCCAACAACTACCGCGCCGAAGTACTGGCGTTCCTGAAGACCTACCTCAACAATCCCGTCGGCGTGCGCGACGCCGTCATGGCCGAGCCGGTGCAGCGTGTCGTCGGCGGGCGGCTGCGCTACGTCGCCTGTCTGCGGTTCAGTGCACGCGAATCCGACGGCGGCTACCGCGAACCGCGCGAACGGGCCTTTTTGTTCGTCGACGGCCGGTTTGACCGCATCGTGGAGAACGCTGGCGAACCCTGCGCCGGCGCCGCGTATGCGCCGTTCGCGGAGTTGGAGAAGCTGACGCGGTAGGCGCGTCCCGCAAGGTGGGGGGCGCTGCTGCGGGCAGCCGCGGCCACCGGACGGTACCGTGAACGGAACCGGATCACTTTTTGGCGAGGCTTGAACCTTGTCTTAGGCATCGCGGACATCAACTAAACGGGAAACCGGCTAATTAATGCGAAAAATAGCCTCATATGCGAGGAACCAAAGCGGTTTGTGGCTGTGCCGTCACACTAGCGGGGATTTGGCACAGCGGCGTTTGCCGCAAAGCAACCTAAATGAGGTCACGTTGTTTGGTTTGGTACATGCAACGTTGTAACGGGGATACGAGTATGAAGAAGGTATTGATCGGCGCTGCCGCGCTGGCCGTCCTGGCGGCTCCAGCCTTTGCGGCTGACATGCCGCCCCGGCCCTATGCCAAGGCGCCGGCCTATACGGCGCCCGCGGTCGTCTATAACTGGACCGGGTTCTACATCGGCGGCCATGCCGGCGGCGCCTTTGCCGGGAACGATTCCCTGCAGGGCAGCGATGCCCGCTTCATGGGTGGCGTGCAGGGCGGCTTCGACTACCAGTTCGCCCCCAATTGGGTGTTCGGCGCCGAAGCCCAGTACAGCTGGCTGCCGAGCAATAACAACAATGGCCTGCTTTTCCCGGGCGGTACGCTTGTAACCTCCAACACCGACCAGATCGGCTCGGTGACCGGCCGGCTCGGCTACACCTGGGGTCCGGCGCTGCTCTACGCCAAGGGCGGTTACGCCTGGCGCGACGGCAACAACGTCGGCGTGGCCGTGGCGGGCGTGCCGGCCGGCTTCACCACCAACGGCAGCCACAAGGACGGCTACACGGTCGGCGGCGGTCTCGAATACATGTTCGCACCGAACTGGTCGGCCAAGGCCGAGTACCAGTATTACAATTTCGGCAACACCACCTTTACGTCGGGTCCCGCCGATATCGCCGGCCGCAGCTTCCGCAACGACGAGCACACCGCCAAGGTCGGGGTGAACTACCGCTTCGGCTGGGGTGGCCCGGCCGCTTCCAGATATTGATACGTAAGTTCGTCACCCGAGAAGGCCGGCTTCGCGCCGGCCTTTTTCTTGGATAGCGCATCCGGCGGGCAGCTTTTTTTTCGAGTCAAAATATTTTTCGCGATGCGCGCAACTTTTAGTCACGATCCGCTATTATGGTTTTGCCGGCTGGTGGTGGACAAACGAACATGCGTGTTTTTGCGTTAGGGCTGATCTTTTCCGCAGCGGCGTTGCCATGCCTTGCCCAAACGGTCCTGAAGACCGAACCCCTCATTCTTGCTCCCTATGAGATTGCCTTCGTGCAGGACCCGTCTTGCGGGGCCGGCAAGGTGCTCAAGGTGCAGGGTTCGGTCAGGGGCGTTCAGCGGCGCAAGGCCTGCGTAACCCTGGCTTCGGAACAGGTGTCGCTGGTATCGGCGACCCCGTAGAGCGCTTTCTTCGAATGTCGTCCCGCCGAATCGGGATTCAGACATTGCGGCCGTTTGTCTGGCCAACTGCCCAGCTCGATCTCACCAATTCTGAATTTTGCCTGCGGTTGGCTTGCTGCGGCCAGCGGGACCGCCGCCGTCTCACGACGCCAGCTGCAACTCGGTCATGGCCTCGCGCTCGGCGTCAGCCTTGTTGCGGGCGGGGTCCTCATGCGGCTCGGCCTGGCAGAACTTGATCTCGTAATCATAGTCCAGCACGCGGCGGGGTGCGATCTTCGTCTCCTCGGACACCACATCGACCACGAGGCCGCTCTTCTGGGCGACCTTCCAGACGTCGGCTTCGGTTGGGTAGGCCTTGCTCAGCTTGGCCTCGTTGGAGAACAGCGCGTAGGGCATCGTCGGCTCCGGTAAAAACGGTCAACGCGGCAGGCCGGTCCGGGTTTCGGTTATGGCTGCCATGCCGGTCAGCTTCACAGTCGTGTGAGGTCGAAAAACGTCCTTTCCGGGCCAATTTGTGGGACTTCCCGGGCTGTCTCTGAGTCGTAAACGCAAGGTAAATCCTGCCAAAAATAATCCCCGAGACTCCTCCGCTAGAATCGCCGGATGTTTCCGGCCATGAGCCCGATCTGCCAGATCTTCTGCGAACGCGTCCGCCTGACGCTCACCGTGACGCTGTTCGTCGCCTGCGCTGCCAACGTGGCGCTGGTCTGTGCCTGGCTGTGAAAGTGCGTTCGCGCGCAGCGGATTGACGCCCCGGCCAATCTCCTCATCATGACGACCAACGCGTACCGCGTACCCAAACGCGGGCGAGCTTGTGAGGGACGGGTTGGAAATGATTGAAGCGCTGCAGCAGCGGGTCAACGCGGACGCGGGCCTGGTCCGGCGAGGCCGCTACCTGACGACCACTTTCCTGCTGGAAGTAGGCCGCGCCTCCTGGCTGATCTCGATCTACGAGGGGCGAATCGTGCAGGTCGCATCGGGCCCGTTCGTGATGCCGTCGTCATCCTTTGCACTGCGCGCTTCCGAGGAGGACTGGCAGAGTTTCTGGAGCAGGCGGCCGCCGCCGGGCTCGAACGACCTGATGGCAATGATCAAGCGGCGCGCGCTGAAGGCCGAGGGCAATCTGCAGGTCTTCATGTCCCACCTGCGCTACTTCAAGGAAGCGCTCGCCAAGCTGCGCACAGAGGGAGCCGCCGCATGAGCGCGAAGTTCGAACCGATCATCGGCCGCTACATGCATCTCGATCTGTTCGGCCGACCGCACCGGATCTATGTCGAGGAAGCCGGCGAGGGCACGCCGTTGTTGTGCCTGCACACCGCGGGCTCGGACGGGCGGCAATACCGCGGCCTGATGAACGATGCGCGCGTCACGTCAAGGCATCGCGTGATTGCCTTCGACATGCCCTGGCACGGCAAGTCGTCGCCGCCCGCCGGCTGGCACGACGAGGAGTATCAGCTCACGTCAGTGCAATACACGACGATGGTGCTGGAGATTTCGTCGGCGCTCGGGCTCGACCGGCCGATCCTGATCGGCTGTTCGATCGGCGGTCGCATCGCGCTGCATCTGGCGCTGGAGCATCCCGAAAGCTTTCGCGCCATCATCGGGCTGCAGGCCGGCGCGCATGTCGATCCCTATTACGACCTCAACTTCCTGCATCGCTCGGACGTGCATGGCGGCGAAGTCTGCGGCGCGATCGTCTCGGGCCTGGTCGGCCCCGATGCGCCTGATAGTGAGAGGTGGGAGACGATCTGGCACTACATGCAGGGCGGTCCCGGCGTCTTCAAGGGCGACCTGTATTTCTACAAGCTCGACGGCGACATCCGCGGCCGGGTCGCGCAGATCGACACGCGGCGCTGTCCGTTGTTTCTGCTGTCGGGGGAGTATGATTATTCCTGCACGCCGGAGGAGACGCTTGCGGTGGCCAACAGCATTGCCGGCTGCGAGGCCACCATCATGAAGGGCCTCGGCCACTTCCCGATGAGCGAAGACCCGCAGGCGTTCATGACGCACCTGCTGCCGGTGCTGGAGAAAATCGCGAGGGGGTAGGCGCCTGACGGGCTGGCTATTTGTCGAGCCGCGGCGGCAGCTCGGTCTCCTTGATGGAGGCGTGGACCCTGGCCATGGTGGCGCTGCAATAGGCCTCGCGCTCCCGGTTGAACCGCTCCTGATGCGCGCGGAAATTGGCGACGCGCGCCTTGATCTCGGACTGGAATTCATCCCGCAGGTCGGGCCGCTCCGGCGGGGTCGGTTTTGGCCGTTCGGCAACGCCACCGCTCACGGCGAGCAGGGCCGCGATGTCGTGGATCGGCGCCGGAGCGTTGGTGGTGCTGGGCGGTGGGGCTGGACGCGGGGTAACCGGCGGCGCGACCATAGCCGGCGTCGCCGCCATGCTCTCGGCGTCCGGCTTCTTGCCGGTCACCGATTGAACGAACGCCATCGTCTGTGCGATCAGGAGATCGCGTTCCCTCATCCATGTCATGTGAATCACCTCGGCCCGGCGCAGTCCAGCAAACGGACTCGGCGGAATCAAGCTGGCGCGGAGATGACGGTGGATAAGTGCCGCGCTTTTGTGCGCGAGGTGACAAAACTGCGACAGTTCGCAGTGTGGCGTGGCCGCCGCGCGCCCATGTCAGCGCCAGCAATGGCCGACGGCAAGCCGTCGGCGTGCGAGCGCGCCTAACGTTCGCGCGGATTGGTATTGGGGACGAACGGCGCGCCGATGATTCGGACCTGCGGCTGATCGCTGACATTGATGATCTGGCGTTCGGCAGATCGCGGTTGCTCGGACGTGCTTGTCGCCTGCAGCGCGGTCGTTTGATCGGCGAGGCGGACCGGCGCGTTGTCGCTCGGTTCAACCAGTGTGGCGCCGCTTGCGACCACCACCGCGAACAGGGTGACGACCGCCAGCAGGACCATATTGCAATTTTCTTCGCGAATTTTCATGCGGAAAGAACGAGGGACGTGGCGGTTGGTTCCCGGCGGGAGCCCATCCCATGTGATCGCGGGCACAGTATTTCGCTCTTCGCCAGGGCAGGGTGCTCCTGACCAATCGGAGACATCAAGATGTTGGCCTGGATCGTTCTCGCCGCAACTGCGCCCGCGCTGCTGTGCCTCGGCGCCTCGGCATTTCTAGCCTACAAGGACAGGGCGCAATGGATCTGGTTCGCCGCCTTTTCCCTGGTGGCTGGGTTCGGCGGCCTAACGGTGCTGCAAACGATCGGTGCGTGGCGGCTGGCCGCACAGGGGTAGTTGCCGGGGCGCTGCCCGGACGACGCCCAAGAAAAACACCCCGCCGATGTTGACGGGGTGAAGTTCGGGAGGAAACGGCGCCAGAGAGCGGCGCGAGACAGATCATGCCATGATTCGTCCTGTCGAAGTGTGAGCTAACCGACACACTTGTGTCGCTAACGTATCCTCAACAGATTTTTTATCCTGCCGATCGATCAAAAGTGCCGGCCGATCCCTCCTGACGCACTGTCTCGGAAACAGGCGCGGCCGCGGCGCTATCGGCCCACTTGCTCGGCTCCGCCATCTCCCTCGGGCCCGGCCTGTCGCAGAACACACACTTCAACTCCGTGCGTCCTGTGTAACTGGGGGCCGGTACCATTCTCTTGCCGCACTGCAAACAGCGGGTGACACGGTCCATGGCGACCTCCTGCAACGGTGCTTCACAACCGGCGCAGGAAACCTTGGTTCCGGTGGACGCAGCAAAATAGATGGAAGCGAAAAACGCGCCTGACTCCTGCGCTCGCCAGTTCAGCCGATCCGGGAACGGATAGAACAGCCGCCGGTTAATCAGCATGGATCGTTTCTGTCTCCCCATCATTTCTGCAAGCATCCTGCTGCTCGTGACCGCGTTCGCGCTGGCAACGCCAGGATTGAAGTCGGAAGGCCCTCCGCAGGAAACGCTCCTGTTGCGGAGCGCGCCCCGGTGAAGCGGCGACGGCGGCCTGGTCCAACCCGGGCAAAAACGGCCCGTACCTGAGCAATCGCAGCTTGGATTAAGTTGCACGACAGCCGGTAATTGGTGCCGGTTGAGAGGATTGAACTCCCGACCTTCGGTTTACAAAACCCATGCCGTCCCTGTCAGATCAATCACTTAAATCTATCAAGCCATTGAAGTAGAATATTTTTCCATTCCGTGGCAACCCGAGGCATTCCACTGTATAACGGTCCGAGTGCACCCAATTTGCACCCAGAAGCCGGACCTGACATGCCGCGAAAGAAGCTGACGACTGCCGCCATCCCCCATCTGGAGCCCGGCGAATGGTACGACACCATCGTGCCGGGGCTTATCCTGCGCGCCGGTAAGAACCGGCGCAAATGGGACTGCCGCTTCCACGCCCGCGGCAGCTACCAACGCGAGCCGCTCGGCCATTATCCGGCGGTCGGGCTCGATGCAGCGCGCGACGCAGCGCGCAAGATGATCGAGCGTGCCGACAAAGGCTTGCCGGCCGAGGCTCCGATACCTCATCCCCGCTCGTCCGACGTCCTTACGCTCGGCGGCATGTTCGACAGGTACGAGGCGCTGCGCAAACGGGAAGGCAAAAAAATCAAGACCCTGGACGAGGCGATGAAGCTACTCCGCCGAAACCTCGCGCCCTATTTGTCGTTGCCCGCCGACCAGTTCAGCAAGGCCGATTTGCGTGCTGCCCGTGACGCCATGGTCGAAGCCGATGCCATGATCGCTGGCAACCGCCTGTTGCAGCGGCTCGGGCCGGTGATGAAATGGGCGGCGCAGGAGGATTTGATTCCGACCAACTTCGTTCCTGACATCCGCAAGGCACCCGAGATCGAACGTACCCGCAAGCTAAGCGACGCCGAGATCAGGGCGATCTGGAAAGCCTGCGGTGAGGATCTGGGCAGCCGGGAGGCGGCGAAGAACTTCGGCCGCATGGTGAGGTTTCTGTTGGTGACGTTGCAACGGCGTGACGAGGCGGCAAGCCTGCGTCATGGCCATGTCCTCGATGCGACGTGGAGACAGACCACCAACAAGTCGGATCGGTCGCATAGCCTGAAGTTGCCGCCGTTGGCGCTGGACCTAATCGGGCAGGGTCACGCCCGTGATTTCGTGTTCGAGGGCAGTGTCGGCAAAATCTCCGGCTTCTCGAAACTAAAGACCGCGCTCGACGAGGCATCGGGCGTCACCGGTTGGCGGCTTCATGATCTGAGAAGAACCGCCGCCAGCCGGATGCAGGGGCTGCGAATTCCAAATCACGTCATACAGGCGATCCTGAACCACGCGGTCGCGGGGGTCGCCAAACACTATTTGCAGGATGACCTCGAAGCGCAGAAGGCCGACGCATTAAAGATATGGGCCACGGCGCTGACTGATATTGTCGGCGCGCCTGCGGAGTGGCGGGCATGAAGGGCGCTGACGCGGAGAAACTGCGCCAGGTGCTGGAGTGCCTGGGCGCGCAGCTGCTGATGACCGAGCAGCCGGACAACATCGAGATTTCGCGCGCCATGGCCACCGATATCGTCGCCATCCTGAGTTCTTTGCCGGCGGGCAAGGCCGGGCGCCCGAAGCAATGGACAGCCGAGACCCAGCTGCGCGCGGTCTTGGGCATGATTGACGGCACGCCGGTCAAACAGCTGGCGCGCGAGATCGCCAAGAAGACCGGCCAGCCGAAGACGAGCGCCGAGCGCCGGTTGCGGGCGCTGAAGAAAAGCCCGCGGTTCACGAACTGGAAGCGCGGATAGTTCAGGGAGGGGGTGCAAAATATCGCCAAATTTTGCACTCTGCCGCGCCGGTTTTAGTGCTGCTACGTGAAGGACCACGACGGAGTTTTCCGGGCGGAGGTCTTTTCATGTTGACGGATGAAGAACTCGAATTGGGCGGTTTGCGGTTTGAGGATTTGCAGGAAAAGCGGATCGTCGAGAACCGAACCGACCTGCTGCGCAAGCAGACTGACCTAGGTTTCCCCAAACCCATCAAGACCGGTGCATCGCAAGCGATGTTCCTGAAGTCCGAGGTGTATGCGTGGCTGCGCAAGCGTGCCGGGCTGCGCGAAGCATTCGGGTCGAAGCTATGAGCGCAGGTCCAAGCATAAAATTTACTGTTCTTGAATCCGTCTCCCGTCTTTCGAAACGCTACTTGCCCGCGAGCGATGGCAAGAGCGTGATCAAGGAGTCGTTTACGCAACTGTATGAGGGATGCTATCAAGTCGCAATCGTGCCGGCGGGCGACATCCCGGCGGCGTTGCAGACATGCGGAAAAGTCTTCGACGCGCTGACGTACAAGCACGCGATCACTCTGGGCGTGCCACGCGACGGTTCGACCGCAGGCCTCATCACCACGCAGGACAAGGTCAGGGAAGGCACCGCCCCTGCCACTGCAATTCCGCGCGACCTTGAGCATTTCGGCTGGCCCGAGCGCGCGCTGTTGTTTCTCGACGGCGACGACCGCGACGGATTGTACGAACTTTTGTGCGGGCTTTATCCGGCGCTGGCCAAGGTTGCGGCGCTGGCGCGGCCCTCGGTGTCCGCGTGCGTGGCCCATCCGGTGACCGGCAAGGCGCTAAAGACCGGCGAGCATGTCTATGTGGTGATCGACAAGCCGGTGCGTTCGCACGACTGTCTCCATGCAATCATGCGACTGGCGTGGGTGCACGGCCAAGGCGCGGCGGCGGGATGGCTGGCACTATCGATACGGGGTGATGTGCTGATCAGGGGGCCGATTGACGCAATCGTAGGCTCGCCTGAACGGTTGAGTTACGAGGGCGCCGGCAAGCTTGAAGACGGACTTAAGGCGTTGCCGCGGGACAGCCGCGTGACTGGCGGCAGCGGCATGGTCGATGCCGACGATCTCATCGCGTACGCCGATCAGCAGGCACCGGAACAGCGGTTCCGCGAAATGGTTGATGCGGCCAAGAACGATCCGACGTTCATGGCCGCGTGTGCTGCCGCCAAGGCGGACTACCGTGCAGCCCACATCAAGAAGGGAGCAGCGCAGCGCCTGAAGAAGGACCCAAGCCTGACGCCCGAGGCGGCCGAGGCGCAGGCGACGGAGAGCTTCGACGCGACGGAAGCCGCCGGTACCTGCGACGCCAACGGGCGGGTCTGGATTCCTCTGGCGGACGACCATGTTTTGTACTTTCCCGACGGGAAAGCATTCACCGTGGCGGACATCAAGGCCGACCCGACGCAGTTCAACGACAAGGAGTGCTGCGATCCGGCCGAGGGGATGGATTACCAGTCGCGCAATTGTGCGGTTATCTACACCAACTACGACGACCAGATTCAGATATACTCCAGGGCGCACGGCGACGCGTTTGCCTATGTCGCGTCGCTCGACGGGACGCCTTGGGCTGTGCTGTTTGCGCGCATCACCGGCGTGCGGACCATCGACGAAGTCGAGACGACGGCGTTCTCGGAGGACGCCATCGCACTGGAGTTCACGGAACGGCATCGCGGTGAGGTGCGCTACACCGCGCAGTGGGGCAAGTGGCACCTGTGGGACGGGCAGCGTTGGGTCGAGGACCGCAAGCGCAAGGTTTTCAACATGGCGCGTGCGCTCTGTCGCGAGGCCTCACTGGCCGTGAATGGCCGGCCCACCACCAAGCGGGCGGTATCCAACAACAAGACCAAGATGGGTGTGCTGGGACTGGCCATGGACGACCAGCGCACGGCGGCTGTGCCGGAGCAATGGGACGCCGACATTTGGAAGCTTTGCACACCTGGCGGCATAGTCGATCTGCAAACCGGCAAGATGCAGCCGGCAGTGCCGGGCGACTACTGCACGATGATGACGTCGGTGGCACCGGGCGGGTCGTGCCCGTTGTGGATGGACTTCCTCAACACGGTGACGGAGGGTGATCAGGAGCTGATCCGTTTCCTGCAAGTCTGCTGCGGCTATGCGCTCACCGGCTCGACCCGGGAACAAATCCTGTTGTTCTTGTGGGGCCGCGGCGGCAACGGCAAGAGCGTGTTCATCGAGACTATAACCGGGGTGATGGGCGATTATCACACCGGCGCGGCCATGGACACGTTCGTCGAGACCAGGGGCGGGCAGGACCGGCATCCGACCGATATGGCGGGGCTGCGGGGTGCCCGGCTGGTGACGGCGGCGGAGACCGAGCAGGGCCGGCGCTGGGCAGAGTCAAAGATCAAGACGATGACCGGCGGCGACAAGATAACTGCAAGGTTCATGCGGCAGGATTTTTTCACGTATGTGCCGCAGTACACGCTGATGATCTACGGCAACTTCAAGCCGGGGTTGAAGTCGGTCGACGAGGCGATCCGGAGGCGGATGAAGCTGATCCCGTTCACGGTGACAATTCCAAAGGACAAGCGCGACAAGGATTTGATCACGAAGCTCAAGGCGGAGTGGGGCGGCATCCTTAAGTGGATGATCGAGGGCTGCATGATCTGGCAGCGTGACGGATTGGCCACGCCGCAGTGCGTGGAGGCCGCCACGGCCGAATATCTACACGAGGAAGACCTGATCGGGCACTGGATCGAGGAGTGCTGCACCTGCGACCCGCAGGCGCTGACTGCGCACAGCGTCTTGTTCGATTCGTGGAAAAGCTGGGCCGAAAGCGCACGCGCCTATATCGGGACCAGCAAGCAACTGGCGTCGGAGCTGAAAGCGCGCAATTTCGCGTCGAAGGATATGACCCAGGGGCTAGCCTTCATAGGCTTGAAAGTCGCGAATCGTTTCGACGATCTGGCCGATACCCTCTTTATGGATTTGTTGAAGGGGCAGAAGGGGCCGGTCAGCCCGAACAAGGACGACGAGAACTATGCGCCGAAAGTGTTCGCGTCGCAGCAGATCATGACAGACGAGCCGACGCTTGCAGCGGCAATGCAGCGACTGCTGAAGAGCGGGAAGATCAAGACACACGGAACGGCGCCCACACTTGCCGTTGCGCAACCTAAGTGACACGCCCGCACATGTACGCCTGTAACCATACTTTCGACCAGTTCGACCACCGCAGACCCGAATGGTCGAAATGGTCGAAACCACCTTATAACCCGCCTAGCACTTTAAGCAGTATTTCACCTTTAAAAGTCCTAGCGGTCCATAAGGTGGTTTCGACCATTTCGACCATTCGGACAAGTAGCGCGGGCGGGCGCGCGGGGCAGAGGGCTCCTCCGCAACGGCACCGCTTGCGGACCGAGCCGGCGCGCTCACCGAGATCGCGACACCGAGCGGGAAGCTGAGCGTGCAGAGCCGGCTGGATGGTCATGAAGGCACTGAAGCGCCTCGGCGAGCCGGAGCCAACCGCTTCATATTCTCGCGCTTACTACGAGATAAACAAGCCGCGTGCTTGGCTTGCTCAAATTTTCAGGAACGGGATGGATGATCGCAATGGCGCAGCTAAAAGAACCGCCCCTTTGGACCGACAGGGAGATTGTTATGGCGCGTCTAGCGCGAAATATTGGACGCGGCCATAATGCAATTTACCATGGGACGCGTCACCTACCTTTGGTGCTGCGCAGCGGAAAATTGCTTCCCGCAAACATTGAGAAAACCGGCGTCTTCTTCACTAGATCCCCTGAGGTTGCAGCATATTGGGCTAATATGTGGGGGCAGGAGATAGACCAATTTTACGGAGGCATCCTGGTCTTAAATCGCACCTCACTCGTGCAGAACTATCGCCTGGAGCCCTCGCGCTACGCTGTGGATTGGAAATACGACGAGCGGGAAGAGAGCGTTTGGGGTCGCACTATGAACATTCGCCGCCATCTTCTGGGCGTGATAGGGCAGGCTAGCGTCGATGCCATCCTTGGCCCGCAAAGGCATCCCGTTTTTCCGGACGGATACTTCGGCTGGACGGAACGAAAACGAAAAATGTTCTGGAAGGAAGAAAGACGACTGGCCCAGGAATTTGTCGGCAAGGGGCGGGCCAAGGTGCGGAAGATTATTGTTCAACAGCGGGGCCGAACTGGCTCCCCCGCGCTACTGCCACCGCCGAGCGGGCGGTGCGATGTGTCTCAAGGTCGACTTCCATGACCTCATCGGGCGCTCTGCCAGGCCGGGCGGCTCAACCCAGGACCAGTTCGACTCGACGGCATTGTAAATTCGCCGCTTAGGACGAATTGCGTTATGGTGGGTTCACCCCAATGAACAGGGCAGATGTCATTGACCCAGAAACCAAAAGCCGAGGTGCTACCCCCTCGTAATGCGATGGCGCTGGACACGCTTGCCGGCGTGCGCGCCGAGATGGCCAGGCTCTATCGGCTCGCGCTGAACGGGAGGATCCGGTCCGACGAAATGACCCGGTTCATTTACGCACTGAAAGAAATCCGGGCGTGCTTGGAGGCCGAGATGCTTACGGACGTGCAGCAGCGGCTGGTATTACTATCGCGAGACATGGACAATCAAAATGGTCAACGCATCACTCATCAGCCGGCTTTCACAGGCCGTTGATCAGATTGAACAGCGGCGAAAACTGAACCGCCCCTGGAAGGTCGTGACGGTTCGACGTAGCTATGGCGAGGACGGCAATGCAGCCTGCGAGCGCCACTTCGCGGCTCATCCCGAGGATAGGGACGCGAACGTGGTGATCTATAATTTTTTCGGCAAGGGGTGACCCGTCACGGACTGATTGCGGTCCCGGCCGAATTTATAAAACAGAGCCGGATCGGGCGACTGTCGAGGCTTAGACTGTTCATAAAAAAGCCTGATATGCGGACAGTCAGCATCGCCGGGGCACTGAAAACCATGACCAAATCACCCCTGAAAAAGATGGCACCAGCCACTGTAAATCGAACAGTCACCACACCGAGACGGAAGCGGAATGCCGAATACAGGACCCGCGAGCACCTGACCGGCGCCGAGATCGATCGGCTGATCGGTGCCGCCAAGGCCAATCGCTGGGGTCACAGGGATGCCACCATGATCCTTGCCGCCTTCCGCCACGGTCTGCGGTCGTCCGAGCTTGTGGACCTGCGTTGGGATCAGATCGATTTCACCCAGGCCGTCCTGCACGTCCGCAGGGCCAAGAAGGGCACGCCTGCCACCCATCCAGTTGTCGGCGATGAATTGCGGGCCCTGCGCAAGCTGCAGCGGGAACAGGAGCCCAAGTCACCGTTCGTGTTCACCAGCGAGCGGGGGTCCCCGTTCACGACGGCAGGCTTTGCCCGCATGGTGGAGCGTGCTGGTGTCGAGGCCAAGCTAGGCTTTCCGGCTCATCCTCACATGCTGCGCCACGCCTGTGGTTTTGCGCTGGCCAACAAGGGCCACGATACCCGAGCGTTGCAGGCTTACCTGGGCCACCGCAACATCCAGCACACGGTGCGATACACCGAGTTGTCGCCGAGCAGGTTCAAGGACTTCTGGCGATGAACAAATTCGAGGTATAGCGGTGCCCATCTTCACCCGTACGAGCGGGATAGCGGGCGATGGCCGCTTTAAGCCCGCTTCACTTGTTCGGCGTATTGATAGCGTTCTGCGTGCAGAGTTTGCGGGTGGTGAATGATCCTATGATTGACGCCGCACTTGCGAGCGGGCTAAGCAGGGATGCATCCTGAGAGGGCCTAACGGCCCCGCCAACCAGCCTTAGACCGGCAACGGTGGCACGACGATGTGGCCCGCATGGGCAACAGCAGGTCGCCAGTCCTCCAGATGCGTGTGCAATTTGGAGGATTTTCTTATGCTTCAGTCTCGACGTGGATTTCTGATCGGTGCCGGTGCCGTCCTGACGACGGCGTTCGTAAAAGCTGCTCGTTCCTTCATTCACCGGACGAGCCAGCCTCTGCTGGCGTCACCTTCGCAAGTGGTCGAGACCATGTATTGGCATGAAATTCCCGACGAGGGCTATCAACTTACGCTTGGCCCGTGGAGGTTTGCGCCTCCCCCACCGAGGTGGCGAGAGTTTTTTGTCAGCGAAGGCATTCCGCACCGGACGGACGAGGAGATCGAGAAGATCTGTTCCTCTCACTTGATTGAACCGGGGGATTTCGACAAGCCCGTCCAGAGGCGCTACTGGGAGGATTGGTTCGACATCACAGGTGGTCCGCTCGCTAAGGCTTATCACTTGCTCCAGAGAATCGATCTCGGCCCTAAGCGCGACTCAGGGCACGGACCGCTCCTTGAGTTCAACGTAGGGTCCCATCCCGGCGACAGCACCCGTTTTGTCAACGCGAAGGACAAGCTGTCGCTGTCCCTACTGCAAGCGCGACTGATTGATCTCAAGCTGCCGATCAAGGTCGCGGAAGGCGATTAGGATCACTCGCTGTCACGGCCGACGCGGGTCAACGGCCGTGTGCCCGCGCGGTTCGATTTAATCCAGTGCATGAGCCCGGTTGTGGGCACCTTTTAAACATGGCGACCGGCCCTATTTCCGCGCTCGAATATGCAGGGTGGCTGAGCGGGGATTTTCGATCCGAAAGTTCCACCGTGGACCCGCGCGACGATTGGGTCCGGTCGGGAGGACACTCGAACCGGGGGAGGGGAAAACTTATCGAAAGCACGCTTAGTTTAGCGAGGCGGGTC
>LNFM01001196.1_pt1 | contig 60105 bp, 44 predicted proteins | sample 596031 | NCBI WGS metagenome assembly LNFM01 (sample SAMN04254537, study PRJNA301005) | activated carbon metagenome | isolation source: dual media filters at the Ann Arbor, Michigan drinking water treatment plant | place: USA: Ann Arbor | reverse complement strand
TCCGAACTTGGCTTGACCGTCCGAACTTGGCTTGACCGTCCGAACTTGGCTTGACCGTCCGAACTTGGCTTCTTGCGTCGTGTGAGCTCCGAACCCGCTGCTTGAACTGCACTCGAGAACGACGTCGGGGCGTGACCGTGGGTTGACGGTCGCGCCCCGACGTCGTTCGCACGCCTCGTCGCCGGCAACGCGCTAGCGCGGGGGCTCGAAGAGCACCTGCACCGTCGACCCCGTGGTCGCCGCGCCCGGCGGGATGTTCTGCATGACCGCGATGCCGGTGCCGACCGGCTCGAGCGCGATGCCGGCCTCGTCGGCGGCGTCGATCGCCTCGGCCAGGGTGAGCCCGGTGAAGTCGGGCAGGCCGCCGTCGATCTCGACCGGTCGATCACCCGGCAGCGCCGGCTCGATGTCGAGGGCCGGCGTGAACCCCTCCGCGAGCTTCACGTTCGACGCCAGCAGGCGGATCGGATCGGGAGCCGGGCGCGAGCCATCCTCCCGCGGCACCCCGAGGTGCTCCATCACCCGCGCACCGAGCACGGCGAAGGTCGGCGCCGCGACCTCGTTGCCGTAGTGCCCGCCCTGCGGAGCGTCGACCGACACGAGGATCACGACGCGCGGGTCCTTGGCCGGCACCGCGCCGACGAACGACGCGAAGTAGTCGTCCTCGGCGTAGCCGCCCTGCTTGCTGGCCTTCTGTGCGGTCGAGGTCTTGCCGGCGACGCGATAGCCGGGGATGAGCGCGTTCTTTCCCGTGCCCTTGTCGCTGTGCACGACGTTCTCGAGCATCTCGAGGACGGTGCGCGCGGTCGCGGCCCGGATGATCTGCTCCTTGGGCGCGCGATCGATCGGCACCTCCTCGCCGTCGGGCGACAGCACCTTGCGCACGACCGTCGGCGCCCGGTAGGCGCCGCCGCCGGCCAGCACCGCGAAGGCCGCCGCGACCTGCAGCGGGCTCGCCGTCATGCCCTGGCCGAACGACACGTTGGCGCCCTGGATGTCGGACCACTTCTGCCATGGCGCGAGCACGCCCGCGGTGGCGCCCGAGAGCTCGACGGGGGGCCGCTCACCGAAGTGGAACCGCTGGACCCACTCGTACAGGCGCTGCTTGTCGAGCCGCTCGTAGATCTTCGTCGTGCAGATGTTCGACGACACCGCGAGGATCTCGCTGACGCTCAGCCACTCCGACGACTTGGTGTCCGAGATCGAGTGGTCTTCGGTGTACTTCCACTTGCCCTTCTCGCAGAAGAAGCTCTCTTCCTTGCGGATGGCCCCGGTCTCGAGCGCGGCGGCGACGGTGATCGCCTTCATGGTCGAGCCCGGCTCGAAGTCGCTCTGCACCGCGTGGTTGACGGTCTGTGCGAGCGTGTCGACCGGTCGATTGGGATCGAACGTCGGCCGCGAGGCCATCGCCAGGATCTCGCCGCTGCCGGGATCGAGCACCACGACGCTGGCGCTCGCGGGTGTCCACGTCGCGACGAGCTCGTCGAGCGCCTCCTCGGCCATGTTCTGGATCGCGGAGTCGATCGTCAGCACGACCGTGTTGCCGCGCGACACGTCGGTGTCGGGGAAGCCCTCGACCAGCAGCTTCTTGCCGCGCGCGAAGTAGGCCGGGCTCATCGCGTCTCGCCCACGGAGCATCGCCTCCATGCCGTACTCGATGCCGAGGTTGCCCTTGCCCTGCGCGCCGACGCGGCCGACCACGTGGGCGGCGAGCGAACGGCGGGGATACACGCGATGGGGCTCCGACTCGAGGCTCACGCCCGGGAGCTCGAGGGCACGCAGGCGCTCGGCCTGGGCGTCGTCGAGCGACATCCGCAGCTGCCGATAGGCCTTGTCGCGGCCGATCTCCTCGCGCAGGTACTCGGCGTCCTCGTCGGGGAACAGCCCGAGCAGCGCGGTGACGACGTCCTCGGTGCGGCCCTGCGCGCTGATGAGCCGCGGGTTGACGACGACCTTGTGCATGCGATCGGTGACCGCCAGCGCGATGTAGCCGCGATCGACGACGTCACCGCGCGTGGCCTCCACCTTGTACGTGCGCAGCTGCTGGCGGTTGCCGAGCTCGGCGTAGTGCTCGTGGTTGCGCACGCCGATCGAGTAGGCGCGCCACACCAGGCCCATCACGCCGAGCGCGAGCGCGCTGCCGACGATCGCGGCGCGTCGACGCACCGCGCGGAGGTCGGTGGCCATCGGCCGCACCAGCTCACCGCCGCGCTGCAGCAGGTTGCGCGGACGGTTGGGCGCGGGCGTGAGGGTCTCCACCTCGACCGGCCTGCCAAAATCGGCCGACTACGGCAAGTTTTCGGCCCTTCCAAGGGCCCGGCGTCACGGCGACGGCGGCGCGTCGACCAGGCGAATCGGCTGCACGAGATCGGGGACGACCGCGACCATGCCGAAGCGGCTGCGCGCGGCGTCGCCGATCTGATCGGGGTGTCGCAGGTACGCGCGCTCCGCGAGCAGGCGGCGCTTCTGCTCCTGCAGACGCGACTGCTCGTCGGTGAGCTCGGTGATCTCGGCGCCGAGGCCCAGCACGCGCGCCGAGGCGTGGACCCGGACGATGCCGGCGGCTGCGATCGCGACGACGACGATGCCCAGCAGCAGCGAGATGCCCCCGGGCGCCACGCCGCGGCGCAAGCCGCCTTCGAACGCGCTGCCGTCCGGGCGCTCGGTCGCGCGGGTCCAGCCGTGCGCCCAGCTCGCGACCGGAGCGAGGCGCGAGCGGTTGGGGGCGCGTGGGGAACGACGGGGGCTGACGACGGGATCGATCATGCTTCGATGCGCTCCAGGACGCGGAGGCGGGCACTTCGCGCGCGCGGGTTGTCGGCGAGCTCGTCGGGTGCCGCGGTCACACCCTTGGCGAACTCCGGCGGCAGGGCAAATTTCGCGCGGGGCAGCTCGTCCGCCCGCATCGGCACGTGGGCGGGCACCGGGGGAGGACGGCTCAGCGCGGCGAACCGCTGCTTCACGCGACGGTCCTCGAGCGAGTGGAACGAGATGATGCCGAGGCGCCCGCCGGGCGCGAGCAGGGCCGGCGCGTCGGCGAGCAGGCGATCGAGCTCGCCGAGCTCGTCGTTCACGTACAGGCGCAGCGCCTGGAACGTCCGCGTGGCGGGGTGGATGCGCAGCCCGATCTTGCGCCGCTGCGGGGCGCTCATCGCGTTGCTCACGACCTCCGCAAGCGCGGACGTCGTCGTCGGTCGCGCGGCGACGACGGCCGTCGCGATGCGTGCCGCGTCGGGCTCCTCGCCGAGCTCCCGCAGGATCCGCGTCAGCGCGCCGACGTCGATCGCCGCGAGGATCTCGGCGGCGCTGCGGCCGTGCGTGGGATCCATGCGCATGTCGAGCGGCGCGTCCACACGCCACGAGAAGCCGCGCGCGCCGCGATCGAGCTGCAGCGACGAGACCCCGAGGTCGGCGAGGATCGCCGACACGCGCGCGACGCCGTCGTCGCGCAGTCGCTCGGCCATGCTCGAGAACGGCGCGTCGACGAGGATCACGTCGCCCGCCCCGGCCGCGTCGAGTCGCTGCCGCGCGAGCGCGCGGGCGTCGGGATCGCGGTCGAACGCGAACGCGCGCGCCGGGCGGCCGGCCTCGATCAGCGCGATCAGGTGGCCGGCGAGGCCGCAGGTGGCGTCGACCAGGACCCCGTCGGGGCCCCCGAGGGCCGGGACCAGGGCGCGGCAAACCTCACGCACGAGCACGGGGACATGTTCGGTCTGCGCCCCCAAGGCCCCGTGGCGTGCCAAACTTGGAACAATCGGTCAAATTCCCCGCGATCGTCACCTTCGACCCCCACTAACCGTTGACCTCGGCACGCACAATTCCGTAGCGTGCGCCCCTCAAGGCCCCCGCCGATGATGCAGCCCGCGCGCGCCAAGACCTACCGACAACTCCAAGAGGCTTCAGAACTGCTCTGGGAGAAGCTCGGCATGCTGTCGGAGCAGCAGCGCGTGAACTTCGACCAGCGCTTCTTGATGTCGTGGATTTATCACGACTTCGCGCTCGAGGGGACCGTGCTCAACGTCGCCGAGATCAAGGCGGCGATCGACGACGAGATCATCAGCGCGCCGAGCCTGATCCCGGCGTACAGCCATGTCGTCGCCGTGCGCGACGGCATCCGGCACCTGCTCGAGACCCGCGGCAAGCGGCTCGGCCTGAACCTCGACTGGTTGAAGCGGCTCCACCAGCTGCTGCTGCCCGTCGACAAGAAGGATCAGGTCCAGTACCGCAAGGACAATCCGATCCACCGGATGTACTTCCACGACCTCGCGCCCGCCGACAAGATCAGCTATCGGATGCGCAAGCTCACGGATTGGTTCCGCACCGACGAGTGCAAGCGGGCCCATCCGATCGAGCTCGCGGTCGAGGTCCATCGCGAGGTCATCCGCATCTTCCCGTGGCCGGAGATCAGCGGCCGCGTCGCACGTCTCGCGATGAACAACATCCTCGTGAACGAGGGCTACTGGCCGGCGACGATCCACGCGATCGATCGTCAGCGGTACTACGACGTGTTGCGCCTGGACCAAGATCAGCTACTAGAACTCGTGTTGGAGAGCATCGAGCTCGGCATGGCCTCCTCCAACAAGCTCTACCAGGGCATCGTCGACGCGTCGCGCGGCCCCTGAGCTCTGTTCCTCATCCTCGCCGAGTGCAGGCTGTCCCCATGGGTCCTCGCATCCCGCATCCCTCGAACGTCCGGTCCGATGCGGTGCGTGTCGATGTCGCGGTCCATGCCCGCGCCAAGCTGCCGACCGCCCACGGCGAGTTCGAGATCGTGTCGTTCGTCGACGCGACCGGGCGTCGCCTGGACGACGTCGCGCTCGTCTACGGCGGTCCGCTCGGCGGCAGCGACGAGCCGGTGGCGGTGCGCGTGCACTCGGAGTGCGTCACCGGTGATGTGTTCGGCTCGCGGCGCTGCGACTGCGGCGAGCAGCTGCAGCGCGCGCTGGCGCAGATCGTCGCGCGCGGCCGCGGCGTGCTGCTGTACATGCGCCAAGAGGGCCGCGGCATCGGCATCGCCAACAAGGTCGCCGCGTACGCGCTGCAGGACGCCGGCATGGACACGGTCGAGGCCAACCTGCACCTCGGCTTCGACGACGACCTGCGCAACTACGACACGGCCGGCGCGATGCTGCGGGTGCTCGGCGTCGAGGCGGCGCTGCTGTTCACCAACAACCCGCGCAAGGTCGATGGGCTGCGACGCGCCGGTCTCGAGGTCGTGCGCCGGGCGCCCCTCGTCATGGCGGCGCGGGCCGAGAACGCCGCGTATCTCCGCACCAAGCAGGTCCGCTCCGGGCACCTGTTGGACGACGGAGTGGATGACGTAGAGTAGCGGGATGCGCTCGCTCCCCGCCTGCGTCGCGATGCTGGCCTCGGCGCTCGGACTCGCCTGCGGCAAGGACGACGCCGCGGCCACGACGACGAGCGCAGGCACGGGCACCACGGGGCCGGAGCCCACGACGACCACCACGTCGACGACAGGCGACCCGACCGACGCCACGGCGACGACCACCGCCGCCGTCGCCGACAGCTCCACCACCGACGACGGGACGATCGACGGCGAGTGCTCGATCTGGGAGCAGGACTGCGCGAAGGGTGAGAAGTGCGCGCCGTGGTCGGTCGAACCCGACCTCATCCCCGACGAGGTGCGCTGCTGCCCGGAGGACGCCAACGCCGTGCAGCCGGGCGACGAGTGCGTCGTCGAGGGCTACCTCGGGAGCTGCCTCGACAACTGCGAGCTCGGCTCGATGTGCCTCGACTTCGACGGCGATGGCATGGGCACCTGCCAGGAGTTCTGTGACGGCAGCGCGGCGAACCCGACATGCGAGGCGGACGAGGAGTGCTTCATCTACTTCGCGGGCGTGCCGTTCTGCTTCGACAAGTGCGATCCGCTGGTGCAGGACTGCCCCCCCGGTGAGGGCTGCTACCCCGACGAGGAGGCGCCCGGTGGGACGGGCTTCCTGTGCATGCCGACGATCGGGTCGTCGCTCGCCGGTGATCTGTGCTGGTTGCTGAGCGGCTGCGCGCCGGGCCTGCTGTGCGTGACGCCGGAGTTCGTCCCCGGCTGCAACGAGAACTTCGGCTGCTGCACGCCGCTGTGCGACGTCGAGGAGGCGCCCGACCCCTGCCCCGACGTGAACCCGGCGCTCGAGTGCGTGTCCTGGTACGTCGGTGGGCAGAAGCCGCCCGATGTGTCGTACGAGAACGTCGGCGCCTGCGTCATCCCGCCCTGATCGCGGGCGCGCGCGACCCACGTAGCGCCTAGGCCGGATAGGCTGTGCGCATGCGTTGCCCGATCCCCGCCGCCTCCTTCGTCGTCGCCCTGGTCCCCGCGCTCGCCCACGCCGACACGCTGCAGGTCGGCGCCGGGAAGCCCTACGCGACGATCGCCGAGGGCGTCGCGGCGGCCGCCTCGGGGGACACCATCGAGATCGACGCCGGCGAGTACGTCGACGACATCGTCTCCATCGACAGCAAGGACCTCACGCTGCGCGGCGTCGGCGACGCGCGGGCGCACCTCGTGGCCACCGGGCTCATCGGCAACGGCAAGGGGATCATCGTGATCGGCGGGACGTCGAACATCGTCGTCGAGCACCTCGAGTTCTCCGGCGCCGTCGTGGGCGACGAGAACGGCGCCGGCATCCGCATGCAGGGCGCGTCGCTGGTGGTCGACGACTGCCACTTCCACGACAACCAGAACGGCATCCTCGCGGGCGGCGACGCGCCGTACACCATCGAGATCAGCCACTCGGAGTTCGACCACAACGGCAACCCCGGGTCGGGTCAGGAGCACAACGTGTACGTCAGCGGTGACGCGACGTCGTTCACGTTCCAGGGCAACTACACCCACCACTCGTACTCGGGGCACACGTTCAAGTCGCGGGCCCAGGTCAACTACGTCCTGTACAACCGCATCATGGACGAGGCCGATGGCACCGGCTCGTACCTCATCGATCTGCCGCAGGGCGGGCTCAGCTACGTGATCGGCAACCTCATCGAGAAGGGGCCCGCGGCCGAGAACACCGGGACGGTGATCAACTACAAGGGTGAGGGGCAGACCAACGACCAGCTGCGGCTGTTCGTCGTGAACAACACGATCGTCAACGACAACGGCTCGACACCGGCGTTCGTGCGCATCTACGCGGCCGACGAGGTCGTGCTGCGCAACAACCTGTTCGTCGGGCAGGGGACGCCCATCGTGCTCGAGCCCGGCGCGGCGCCGACCGTCGTCGACGAGGGCAACCTCCAGACTGACATGCCGGGGCTCGTCGACCAGGTCGGCTACGACTATCACCTCGTCGACGGGTCGCCGGCGATCGACGCGGGCGTCGCGGCCGGGGCCGACGGCGACTACGACCTCACGCCGACGATGCACTACGTCCACCCGGCGGGCCTCGAGCCGCGGCCGGTCGTCGATGCGATGGACGTCGGGGCGTACGAGTTCGGCATGGGACCGCCGGCGGGCGAGACCGGCGGCGACACCAGCGGTGGGGAGGGCTCGGGGGACTCGGGCGATTCGGCGACCGCCGACGACTCCGCGTCCGCGGGCGACGGCGGCAGCGACTCGACGATCACGGCGGGCAGCGCGGCGAGTGTGGGTGACGAGTCGAGCGGCGGCTCGGCCGGGGCGGGCGAAGACGACGGCGGCGGCTGCGGTTGCCGCAGCGCACCCCGGGGCACCGCCGCCGTGTGGTGGATCGGGCTGGCCGCGGTGCTGGTCCGTCGCCGTCGCACCGCGGCCTAGGGCGTCACGAGGTCACGATCACTTCAGATCGGCGAGGTGCCCCCGCAGGTACCGCTCGAGCGGCATCGACTTGCCGGTCCCGTGATCGGTGACGCTGCCGCGTTGCACCGCGATCGTCCGGACCTTGTCGCCGCGGGCACCGCACCCGACCTGATCGCGTCGGGTGGCGTTGCGCGCCGAGACGGCGGCGACGCGCTGGGCCTCGAGCAGCCGCGCGCGCAGCAACCCCAACGCCGTCTCGCGGTTGAGCGCCTGGCTGCGGCCACCGTCGACGCGCACCACGGTGCCCGAGGGCACGTGGCGGAGGACGACGACGGTGTCGGTCTTGTTGCGGTGCTGACCGCCCTTGCCCGTGCCGCGCGTGAAGCTCTCGTCGAGGTCGCGCGGATCGATGTGGAGTTGCGCTGGGGTGGGCTCGGTCAGCACGGCGACGGTCACGGTGCTGGTGTGCACGCGGCCGCGCCGCTCGTTCGGCGGCACGCGCTGCCACCGATGACCGCCGGGCTCGCCGGCGAACACCGCCGCGGCGCGGCGGCCGACGACGCGTACGACCATGAGGCCGTCGCGCGCGTCGAGGATCTCGTGGCTAAAGCTGCTCCAGCGCCATCAGTCGCTGGTAGACGCGGTATTGGTCGACGACGAGGCGCTTCGCGTCGTCACCACCTTCGGCGGCACGGATCTCGAGGATGAGGGCGTTCATGACCGGGTTCCCTTCGGAAGGGACCCGCCGCGGCGGCGACGGGTCGACGTCGGACCGCCCGCGGACGCGGCAGGATCGCCGCGTCGCAGGCACGTCGAGCCCGCGTGCCGTCGACTCCGCCGAGTCGCCGACGCGCGGGGACCCGCTCGGCTAACGCTCGCGGCGTTCGACGGCCGCGCGCACGCCGGCTGGCGCATGGCCAGCACAGGTGCAGTCGTGGGCGCCGAACATGGGCTGGGTGTCTAGCACCGGGGCCGACCTCGGTCAAATCGAGCTCCTCCCGCGGACGCGCCGCCACGTCCAGGCGCGGTGGTACGCTGGGATGGTGATGCGCTGCTGGACACTCCTCGCGTCGATCGGCCTCGCGTGCGGCGACGCAGCGTCGCCGGCGGCCGACACCAGCGCGGCAATGTCGAGCTCGGGTGTCGCCGATCCGACCGCGGCGAGCGACGGCGATCCCTCGACGTCCGGCGCTCCCTCGAGCTCGGGCGACACCACGAGCGGTGCGAGTTCGTCGAGCACGGGCGCCGACTCGACCGGCGCGCCCGCGTTGCCGCCGGCGATCGGCCTGGTCCAGTACGACGGCGATGTGCACTTCGGCGACGCGGCGACGAACCTCGCCAATCTCACTGCGTGGGCCGAGCAGGCGGTGGAGCAGGGCGCGAAGCTCATCGTGTTCCCGGAGGGCTCGACCCACGGCTACGCGTCGCCGACCGAGCTGTGGTGCGCCCCCGGGATGCTCGAGTACCAGGGCCGGGCGTGCCGCGACGTGTCCACGGTCGCCGAGCCCCTGCCGGGCGGACCGACCACCGCGTATTGGGCGGCCTTCGCGGCCGAGCACGACGTCGTCGTGGTCTTCCACGTGCCCGAGGTCGACGGCGACACGTTCTACGCGTCCCTCGGCGTCGTCGATCCCACCGGCTACGTGACCCGCTACCGCAAGCGAACCCTCTACTACGTCGACGAAGCGTACGCGACGGCGGGAGACACGGCCGTGGTCCTCGACACGGCGTGGGGCCGGTTCGGCCTCATGATCTGCCTCGACGGGACCTACGACGGCGCCTACTACGACACCTACGTCGAGGCCGGGGTCGACGGCATCATCATCTCGATGGACTGGGACGACGATCCCGACGGCGACGCCGCCGCGATCACGTGGTTCCGCGAGCGGGCGGCGACGAACGGCCTGCCGATCTACGCGGCCGACGTGTCGACGTGGGACGGCACCGGGCTGTATCCGCCCGGCGACGTGCCGCGCGAGCGCAACGGACTGCCGCCGGTCGCCGTCGGCGTCGACGGGCTCTCGGTCCACGCCCTGTAGGACGTGGACCGAGCCGCGCCGCCTATTCCTCGGTGCCGCCGTCCGTGGGCTCGTCGTCGCCCGCGGGCTCGGCCTCGGCCGCCGCGCCTGCCGTCTCCGCGACCGCGGTGGTCTCGGCGCCGTCGTCGGTGCCCTCGATCATGCGCGCGACCGCGACCACCCGCTCCTTGTCGTCGATGCGGATGATGCGGACGCCCTGGGTGTTGCGGCCCAGCACGCTGATCTCGTCGACGCGGGTGCGGATGACCTTGCCACCGCTGGTCACCACGATGAGCTGATCCGAGGCGCGCACGAGCAGGCTGCCGACCACCTTGCCGTTGCGCTCGGTGACCTTGATCGTGATGAGCCCCAGGCCCGCGCGGCTCTGCGAGCGGTACTCGCTGACCGGCGTGCGCTTGCCGAAGCCGTTCTCGCACAGGGTCAGCAGGTCCTCGTCGGCCTCGGGCGCCAGCGCGTCCATGGCGACCACCGTGTCGCTCTCGCGCAGGCCCATGCCACGCACGCCGCGGGCCTGGCGACCCATCGGACGGACCTCGTTCTCGTCGAAGCGGATCGCCATGCCCTCGGCGGAGCTCATGATGATCTGCTGCTTGCCGTCGGTGAACCGCACCGCGATGAGCTCGTCGTCGTCGTCGATGACCACCGCGTTGAGGCCCGTCGTGCGGATGTTGCTGTACTCCGACAGCGCGGTCCGCTTGATGTAGCCGTTCTTGGTCGCCGTGACGATGTGGTGGGCCTCGGTGACCTCGGCCTCGCTGTACGGGACCATCTCGATGATCTTCTCGCCGTCGCGCAGCTCGAGGAAGTTCACCAGGGCTTTGCCGGCGCCGTCGCGGCGGCCCATCGGCAGCTCGAACACCCGCTTGCGGAACACGCGGCCGGTGTTGGTGAACATCAGCACAAAGGCGTGCGCGGTGGCCTCGAAGACGTCGGTGATGAAGTCGTCGTCGTCGCGACCGCCCCCGCCCTTGACGCCCTTGCCGCCGCGGCCCTGGACCCGGTACTCCTCGGACGGCAGGCGCTTGATGTAGCCGTTGCGGGTGAGCATCACGACCATCGACTCGTCGGCGACGAGGTCGATCGGATCGATGTCCTCCTCGCCTTCGACGATCTCGGTGCGGCGCGAGCCCTTGGTGCCGATGGCGCCGGTGCCGGCGCCCTGGCCCTCGGGATCGCCGTACTCGTTGCGGATCGCGACCAGCTCGTCGCGGATGACCTTCATCAGCAGCGTGCTGTCGGCGAGGATCGCCTCGAGCCGGGCGATCTCGGCGCACAGCTCGCGGTACTCGCCCTCGATCTTCTCGCGCTCGAGGCCGGTGAGCCGCTGCAGGCGCATGTCGAGGATGGCCCGGGCCTGGCGCTCGCTGAGGTTGTACGGCCCGCGGCGCGCGGCCTCGATCTCCTCGGCTGGGCGGCCACAGCGCTCGAGGAAGGAGCCGAAGCCGGCCAGCGGCTCGGACATCAGCGCGTCCTTGGCGGCGTCGGGGTCGCTCGACCCGCGGATGATCGCGATGACGCGATCGATGGCGTCGACGGCGACGCCGAGACCCTCGACGATCTCGCGCCGCTCCATCGCCTTGCGCAGCTCGAAGCGCGTGCGGCGGGTGACGACCTGGCGACGATGATCGATGAAGTGGACCAGCGCGTCGCGCAGCGTGAGCAGCTGCGGCCGACCGTGGACGATGGCGATCATGTTGACGCCGAACGTCGTCTGCAGATCGGTCATCTTGTACAGGTTGTTCAGCACCACCTGGCCCGCGGCGTCGCGCTTGATCTGGACCCAGATCCGCATGCCGGTGCGGTCGCTGTAGTCCTGGACGTCGGAGATGCCCTCGATGCGCTTGTCACGGACCAGCTCGGCGATGCGCTCGATGAGCCGCGCCTTGTTGATCTGGTACGGGATCTCGGTGACGATGATGGCCTCGCGGCCCTTCTCTTCTTCGATCTCGCAGCGGGCCCGTAGCGTGATGCTGCCGCGGCCGCTGGCGTACGCCTGCATGATGCCGCCGCGGCCGATGATCAGGCCGCCCGTCGGGAAGTCGGGGCCGCGCACGTACTGCAGCAGGCCGCGCAGGTCGGTCTCGGGCCGGTCGATCAGCGCGATCGTGGCGTCGACGAGCTCCGTGAGGTTGTGCGGCGGGATGTTGGTCGCCATGCCGACGGCGATGCCGACGGCGCCGTTGAGCAGGAGGTTCGGCACGCGCGTCGGCAGGACGCTGGGCTCGAGCTCCTTGTCGTCGTAGTTGGGGACCCAGTCGATGGTCTCCTTGTCGATGTCGGCGAGCAGCTCGCTCGCCAACTTCTGCATGCGCACCTCGGTGTAGCGCATGGCGGCCGGCGCATCGCCGTCGACCGAGCCGAAGTTGCCCTGGCCGTCGACGAGCGGGTAGCCCATCGCGAACGTCTGGGCGAGGCGGACCAGCGCGTCGTAGACCGACTGATCGCCGTGCGGGTGGTACTTGCCGATGACATCGCCGACGACGCGCGCGGACTTCTTGTACGGCTGCGTATGCGTGTTGCGCAGCTCGTTCATCGCGTACAGGACGCGGCGGTGGACGGGCTTCAGCCCGTCACGTGCGTCCGGCAAGGCGCGCGAGACGATCACGCTCATCGCGTAGGCCAAGAAGGACCCACGCATCTCGTCTTCGATGTTCAGCGCGAGCTTTTGTTCGGTCATGCCCAGTCGTCCGAGGCCCTGGCGCCAAGCGCCGCGGGAGGCCGGAGAATAGCCGTTTCGGGCACGTCACGGAACGCTGTGGGGGGCCGGTTTTCGGGCGTTCGGGCGCGATCTCCCGCGAGGTCGGCGAGGGCATCCACGTGAGATCACTGGTGCGTGCGCACCGAGCCGAGCGGCGCGAATGCGGACGAGGCGTCCGGGGGCCACCGGCCGGCAAGCCACTCGTCGAAGACGGCGAGGACCGGGTCACCCGCGAACGTCGCATCGGCGACCGCGGCGCGGGCAGTCCGCGCCGACGCCTGCTGCTCCGGTGTCGGTCGGGGGAAGACCAGCAGGCGCGTCAGCGTCCGGGATGGGACGAGGGCGGTCTCGGGCCCCGCCTCAGCGAACCCCAGCCACCGGGCGGCCGCGAGGGGGTCGCCGAGGGCCGTCGCTGCGATGACGCCGAGTCGGCCGCGGTCGTGCGGCTCGAAGCCGACGCTCCAATCCGGCGCGGAGATCGTCGCGAGGACGTCATCATAGCGGCGCTGCGCCAGCTGGGCGGTGGCGCGCGTGAGCCGTACGGCGGCGATTCGGTGGTTGCGTGCGCCCCCGGCCTTCTCGAGCTCCACCGCGCCCGCGTCTGCGAGTCGGATCGCCTCGATCCACTCGCCCGCCGCGAGCGCGATCGAGGCCTCGACTTGGAGGAACTCCCCCTCGGCGACCGGGTCGTCGCGTACCGGCCACGCGCGCCGCGACAGCGTGAGGTTCTCGCGGGCGATGTCGACGAGGCCGTGCATCGCGGCGACGGCGGCGACGTTGTACGCGAGCGCGCTGATGCTGGCGTCGCGGTCGCCGTGGACCTCCTGGGCGGTGTGCAGCGCCTCGAGATAGAGCGCGAGCGCTCGCCGCCAGTCGCCCTGGATGTCCGAGATGCCCGCGCGCAGCGACGCCGCCTCGATGACCAGCTCGTGGCCCTGGTCGAACGCGGCGTCGATGATCGGCGTGACCGTGGCGACCACGCGCTCGGCCCCGTCGGTGTCGCCCAGGCTCAACAACGCGAGGCTCTGGGCCAGGCGCGGGCGCACCAGCTGCGGCGCCTGCGGGCCGAACGCGCGCTCCAACGCGACGCTCGCCTCGGCGAACGCCGACGCGGCGCCTCGCACGTCCCCTCCCTCGAATCGCAGGGCGCCGACCGCCGAGGCGATCTTGCCCGAGATGCCATCATCGCCGCCGGCGGCGACGACCACCGCTTTGGCGATGCGGCCGAGCCGCTCGGCGTCGATGGGCGTCGTCGGGGAGCGCTTCGACACCATCAGCATCGTGACGATCGCCGCAGCGGCAACGCGGCCGTGTCCGTGCTCGAGCGCGCGGACCAGCGCGGCGTCGAGGAGGGCGAGCGAGCGTTCGATGCGGCCCTCTTGGAGCTCGAGGGCGCCGAATTCCGCCTCCACCGAAGCGACGAGGTGGGGGTATCCGACGGCCTCGGCGCGTCCCAAGAGATCGTCGAGCGCCGCGCGGAGCTCGGAGCCCGGGGCGCCCATCTCTCGCTTGACCCCGAGCAGCCGCAGCTCGGCGCGCAGCTCCGTGACCGACGCGCGCATGCCCTGGTCCTCCGGCATCGGGGTCCAGGCCCCGACCCCCGTCGCGCGACAGGCCGAGAGCGCAGGGAGATCGGCGAGCACCGCGTCGATCGACGGCGGGTCGATCGGCTGGGTCGCCAGCGCCGCGGTCAGGGTCTCGAAGCTCGCCCGTCGATCCTCGAGGCACTCGATGCGGACGTCGCCGCCGCTGTCGCCGTCGTCATCGTCGCGCTGCGTCGTGCACACCTCGTCGTGCAGCTGGGCCCAGCGCCCCGCGTAGTCGTCGAGGGAGGTCCGCAGGCGTTCGGTGCGGCCGGCGACGAACGCCGGCGCGAAGCCGGTCTCGGTGACCGCGATCTGTCCGCGCTGCGTCGGGCCCCAGGCCGCGGCGATGATCTCCGCGCCGCGGGTGCACGGGTCGACCTCGGGCGTGCGCACGAGCGCCATCCAGATCCCCGCGGGGATCATCGCGCCGGCCACGGCGACGGCGATCCGGGGGCCACGCCGCCGCGTCGCCCGCTCGAGTGCGTCGATGAGCGCGTCCATCGATGCGTGGCGCTGCTCGGGCGAACGCGCCAGGCCCTGCAGCACCACGCGGCGCAGGCGACCAGGGATCGCCGCGTCGCCGGCATCGTCGATCTCGCCGCCGCAGGTGGCGGCCGCGATTGCGGCCGGCGAATCGCCGCGGAACGGTCGATGACCCCAGAGCGCCTCGAACAGCGCGATGCAGAACGAGAACTGATCGCTGCGCGCGTCGACGACCCCGCGCCCGTGGTGCTCCGGGGACATGTACGCCGGCGTGCCCGCGCCGTCGCTCGTCATCGCGACGTTGTCGCTGGTGCCGTGCGCGAGCCCGAAGTCGGCGACCTTGACCCCCGCGCCGTGGGCGGCATCGCCCTCGACGAGGACGTTGTCGGGCTTGAAGTCGCGGTGGACGAGACCCGCGGCGTGGGCGGCCGCGAGCCCGCGGGCCGCCGCGAGGAACGCCGCGACGATCGCCGCGCGCGGCCGCGCGAGCGCGCTGCACCACGCCCGCAGCGTCGTGCCCTCGACCAGCTCCATCGCGATGTAGACACGATCCTCGTGGGTGCCGACGTCGAACACGGCGACGACGTTGACGTGGCGGACCTTCGCCATCGCCTGGGCCTCGGCGAGCAACCGTCGTCGCCGCTGCGGATCGGCGCCGACCACCGCGTCGAGCACCTTGATCGCGACGCGTCGATCGAGGTCGGCGTCGTGGGCGACCCAGACCTGACCCGCGGCCCCGCGCCCGATCGGGTTCAGCAGGACGTAGCGGCCGATCTGGCTGCCGCGGGCGATGGCCAGGGGCTTACGCCCGCTGCCGTCCGCGCCGAGGGTTCCAGCCTCGGTCGCGTCGGTCCTCGAGTCCATCGTCGACACCCACCGCAGGATAGCGCAGGCGCACCGCGGTGGACCACGGCCCGGGCCTCAGCCCGAGGCCATCAGCACGTCGTAGCGGCGCTGCATCTCCTCGGGCGACACCTGCTCGATCGAGTGCCCGATGTTCCACTCGTGCCCGAACGGATCGCGCACGGTCCCCGAGCGCTCGCCGTAGAAGTGGTCGGCGGCGGGCCGGATCGTCGTGGCGCCGGCCGCCACCGCGCGGGCGATGAGCGCATCCGCGTCGTCGACGTGCAGGTGCATCGACATCACCGTGCCGCCGCGCGTCTGCGGCCCGACGAGGCCCATCTCGGGGTACTCGTCGGAGAGCATCACGGTGGTGTCGCCGAACTCGAGCTCGGCGTGGCCGACCCGGCCGCTGGGCTCGACGAGCCGGTACTTCTCGCGGGCGCCGAACGCCTCGACGTAGAACGCGATGGCGCGGGGCGCATCGATGACGCGCATCTGGACGAACAGCTCGTGGATGGCCATGGGGAGAGTCTCCGGGCGGCAGTGTGGCCCGGTCGACGCCGAGCGGTCTTGAACGGAATTTACCGCCCGCGGCGCAGCGGGAGGTGGTGGGCCGAGCGCGGCGCCAGCTCGCGGTAGCGCCCCGGGGAGACCCCGGTGAACTCGCGGAACTCGCGGTTGAGGTGCGCCTGATCGCTGTAGCCGGCGGCGAGCGCGAGCTCGATCGCGCCGAGGCGCTGCTCGTGGCACAGCCGATCGAGGACGCGGGTGAACCGCTGCACGCGGCAGTAGAGCTTCGGCGTCAGGCCGATGCTGCGGCGGAACACCTCGATGAAGCGGCGGTGGCTGAGGCCCGCGTCGCGCACGACCTCGGCGACCGACGTGCCGACCGAGAACCCGTGCAGCGCGGCGGCGACCGCCGGATGCATCGCGCGCAGGCGCGGCCGCTGCTCGAGGAGGATCGCCTCGAACGCGTCGAGTTGCGCGGCGGGCGAGGGGGCCTCGGCGATCCGCGCCCGCGCGGCCTCGGCCTTCGCGCCCCAGAGGTCGCCGAGCGGCGTGTGCCGGCCCGCGAGGCGATCCGCCGGGACGCCCAGCAGCAGCTCGCACGCGCCCGGCCGCAGCATCGCGCCGACGGACGTGCCGGGCTCGCTGACGTCCCGCACGTAGTAGCCCGAGCGCACACCGCCGACGAAGGCATGGCCGGACAACGACGGCACCTCGTCGTCGATGCTGTCGAAGAACCGCACCGGGCGATCGAGCCGGACGACGATGTGGGTCGTGCCCGTCGGCAGCATGCACTCGCGATCGACGTCGGGCTCGACGGGGTCGGGCGCGCTCGCCCATAGTCGCTCGACGAACGGCCGCAGCGCGGCGCAGGGGCGACGCATCACCCGGTCAGGGTAGCCCGCGGGGACCCGTCATGGCAGGTCGAGGTTCGCGGAGCACAGCAGCGGGTCGCCCGGGATGCAGCGCTCGCTCTCGCCGTCGCAGTCGAGGCCCGGCGCGCACGCGAACGTGCCCGCGCAGCTGTCGCCCTCGCCGGGCAGCGCGCTGCAGAACCCCGCGGGGCAGTAGCCGCTGGCGCACTCGAGGTGACCGCTGCATGCGCCGCCCTGCGGCGTCGGGCCGACGCACGTGCTCTCGGTCGACAGCGGGTCGAAGTCGCAGCGCAGGTCGTCCGCGCACAGCCCGAGCTGGGAGCACGACTCGCCCTCGCGGGGCAGCGCGATGCAGGTGGCCGAGAACACCTCGCCCTCCTCGTAGCGGCAGCCCAAGCCCGGCGCGCACTGGCCGTCATCCTCGCAGGACTCGCCGAGGCCGGGCAGCGCGACGCAGGTCGCGCTCGCGTCGTCGCAGCGCTCGTCGTCGGCGCAGCCGCCCGGGCAGGTGCCGAGGCAGGGGTCGGCGCACAGGCCCGTGCACGTGTTCTCGCCCTCGCACAGCTCGATGTCGCAGCGCAGGCCCTGGGCGCAGTCGCTGTCGCCACCGCGATCGGTGCACGCGCCGCCGACGGGGACGTCGCCGTGGAGCGGATTGCACGGCCGCTGGCACTCGTCGTCGTCGTCGTCGTCGTCGAACGCAGCGGCGCAGCCGACCGCGTCGAGCTCGTCGATCCACGCGCCGATGCACGCCGGGTCGTAGGCGAGGCCGGTCACCTCGGCGCGGCTGCGCAGCCCTTCGACGCGCCCGTCGACGTCGGCCTTGCACGCGTCCAGGCTGTCGTAGCGCCGGCCCTGCGCGCACTCGCAGTCGAACATCCGCTCGCAGTACGCCGCGTCCACCGCGTCGTCGGCCTCGGCCAGGGGCACGAGCGTCGGCGGGTCCCCCTCGATCTCACACGCCCACGCCGCGGCGCCCGAGAGCACCACGCCGACGACGACGCGCAAACCAACCCTCGCTTCGGCTCGTCCCATCGCTCCACCCCAATCAAAAGCCGGACTCAATGACCGGCGTGGGACGAGCTTAGCACCGCACGGCGCTGGGCGCACGCGGGCGCCCGAACGCGCCCATGTCGGCTCACTCCTTGTCGTACTTGGCCATGCAGGCCGGGAGGTACTCGTTGATCGACTTCTGCAGCAGCTCGTCGGTCGCCTCCAGGGCGAACTTCTGACAGATCGCGACCTTGGGCTTGTTCATGTCGGTGCACTGCTTGCGCAGCAGGCCGAGCTGGGTCGTCAGCGCTGCGTCCTCGATCTGCGGGTGGAACTTCTTCATGAAGCCCGTCTGCGCCGCGACCACCTGCTCGCAGGCCTCGCCGATCTTCTTCGGGATCTTGGTGCCGTCGGGGATCACCGTGATCTGCTGGATCTTCGCGGTGATGTCCTCGGCCTCCTTCTTGGCCGCGGCCTCCTTGGCCTCGCGCTCCTGCTTGCGCTTCTCGATGCGGGCCTTGGCCTCGGCGTCCTCCTGGGCCTTGGCGTCGGCCTTGGGGTCCGCGGCCGGGGCCGCCTTGCTGTCGCAGCCGAGCGGCAGCGCGAGCACGAACGCGAGCGAGAGCGAGGGGAACACGGGGGAGATCTTCGACATGGACGGCTCCGGGCGGATGGGCGGACGACGATGGCGCACTACTTGACGCCCTTGCCTTCGTTCTCTTTGGCCTTGATGCGCTTGAGCACCGCCTCGGCGTCCTCGATGACCTCGTCCTCCTCGGTCTTCTTCTCCGAGGCCATCTTGGCCATGTTCACGTCGACGTTCTCGAAGCGCGCGAGCATCTGGTAGAGCGCCAGTCGGGTGCCGGGGGCGGGGCCCTCCTGGTCCTTCTTGTCGTCCTTGGACGGCACGTGGATGTCGCCGGCCGCGCCGTCGATGATGCACTTGTGCGCGGCCGCGAGCACCGCGTCGCTGTCGCCGTTGGCGGGCAGGTCGGCCAGGAACGTGAACTTGCCCTTGTAGTGGGTGACGAGGGTGTCGAGCGCCGCACTCGAGGCGCAGCGGGCGAACAGCGGGTCGTACTTGTCGGGGACGACGGCGGTCTTCGAGTCGATGACGTTGTTCTCGTCGCGCTTGGCGAAGTCCGAGCCGGCGGTCGCGAGCATCGCGAAGTCGGTCAGCAGCTGGCCGTAGACGATGGACCGGACGTACGCGCGCTTGAGCCCGGTGCCGCCGAGCTTCTTGGAGAACACGAACGTCAGCTCGTTGTAGCCGCCGCCGAGATCCTCGCGGTGCACGCCGAAGCCGAGGTCGGGATCGATCTTCACGCCCTTGGCCTTGGGCGGCACCTTCGCCGAGCCCTCGACGGCCCACACCGAGTGGGTCTCGTTGAGGTACTCCTCGCGGTCCTTGAGCTCGCGGAGATCGGTGAGCTTGATGAGTAGCTCCTCGTTGTCGCGGATCTCCTTGGCCCAGCCCGAGAACGGCGTGTCGACCGACTGCTCCCACGTGAGCGCCGGCGGCTCCTCCTGGCCGAGCTCCTGCTTGATCTGGCGCAGGACCCCGCGGAACGGCTGATCGCCGGCGACGACGCGCCGCGCGTACATGCGGACGTTCATCCAGTCGCCCCAGATCTTCATCTTGTCGTCGACGTACTGCTTGCGCATCGCCTCGACGGTGGCCTTGGCGTCGCCCGGCAGGGCGTCGATCGCCGCCTGCGCGTCGGGGCCGTTGAAGAACTGCAGCAGCTTGAGCTGCCCGTACATGCGCAGGATCTGTTCCTTCTGATCGTCGCCGTAGCCGCGCATGACCCGGTGGATCTGATCGGCGTAGTCGCGGCGCGCGTCGGTGCGGAACGCCCACGAGTCGGCCTCGGCGACGCCGGTGATCACCGCGCGGATCTTCTGCTCCTCGGTGAGGCCGGGCGCGAGCTTCACGACCGACGCGACGCCGGCCTGGACCTCGTAGTTGTACGTGCCGTCGGCCTCGACCTGGTCGCCTTCGGTGACCGGCGGCACCTTCTGGAGGGTGTAGAGCTTCTCCAGCAGCGGCATCAGCTTGTCGCGCGTCGGGTGCGGCGGCACCTCGGCGGCGACGACCTCGGCCTTCTTCTCGTCCTTCTTGCCGAGGTCGATCTGGCGGCTGAGCTCCTTCTCCCGGCTGTCACAGGCCAGCAGCAGGGCGAACGGGGCGAGGGCGAGCAGGAGGCGGGCGGGGCGCTGCGGTCTCATTCCGGGGACTCCACGGGCATCCGGTGGCAGCGAAACGCCTGCAGAGCGCTGCGGAGGCGGGCATCACCACGCGGGTGGGTGAGGGATCTCAGGCGCCACGGTAGGTAAACGCCCTTGGCCTGTCAAACCGCGAACGCCCCGCCGAGCGCCGTGGTCTGCCCACCTTGACCCCGCCTTGGTTCCAGAGCATCTTACGTTACGTCAGGTTTCGGGCCGCGCCCCGAACGAGGAACCCCCACGCATGAACGCCCAGATTGCGAACGATTCGACCGAGACGACGCCGGAGACCACCGCCCCCGAGGCTGCCCCGGGGCCGCTATCGTTGACCGACATCGCCGCCGAGAAGGTCCGGGAGATCCGCTCCTCGGAGAACATCGAGCCCCACTATGCCCTGCGCGTGAAGGTCATGGGCGGCGGCTGCTCGGGCTTCCAGTACGACCTCTACTTCGACGAGAAGGCCGAGGGCGACTACGAGTTCGAGAGCAACGGCGTGCAGCTCGTCTCGGACCAGATGAGCTTCATGTACCTGATGGGGACGAACATCGACTACGTCGAGGGCCTGCAGGGCGCGGGCTTCAAGTTCAACAACCCCAACTCGACCGGCTCGTGCGGCTGCGGCAGCTCGTTCTCGGTCTGAGCCCGACCGCGCCGTGATGGGCGCTCAGTCCGGAATCATCGACGGCGTCTGCGTGCAGGCGTCGTCGGCGTAGTCGTAGTTGTACGGGTTGCAGAAGCCCTCGCCGGGGCGCGGGATGTCGCAGAACACCCAGTCGTCCGGGAGGCCGCGGCCGCGACAATCGTCATCGGTCTCGCACGACGCCACGCAGTAGGTCGTGTGGCCCTCGCAGACGACGCCGCAGCGGTCGAAGCGCGGGTCGGCGTCGACGCACTCGCTGTGACTCTCGCACTTGGGCACGGGCTCGAGTCGCTCGCCGCCGTTGTCGTTGCACACGGTGAGCGCCGCGGCGCAGAGCGTCACCGCCAGTCGCGCTCGCCACGTCGAGACGTAGGCCGCCGCCCGCGACGCGCATCCAAACCCAACCACCATGGGCGGCCAACGGCGGCGCGGTGCGGGGCTTTCACGCGGCCGTGGAATTCCGCCGGGGGGCCTCGCGGGCTCCCCGCCTCCTCGGCGACCATGCGGTGGGGCGTCACATCCCGAGGCGCCCGGCATCTGCACGGGACCTCACGCATGCACGCCGCACCGCTGCCCGCCATCGCCCAGAGCATCGTCGACGACCTCGAGACCTTCGGATTCCCACGCGCGTTGGCGCGGCTCGCCGATCCCAAGGACGGCGGCGCGCTCGCGCCGGTCACCGCGGGCTTGCTGCGGGCGCGGGCGCTCGTCGGCGTCGAGAAGTGGCGCGACGCGTACGACGTGCTGCAGCACGTCCGTGGTCTGCGGGAGCTCGACTCCGCGGCGCGGCTCGAGGCCCAGGTCGGCACCGCGAAGGTGCTGCGGATCGGCTGGTGGTCCCTCGACTCGGCGCTCGACATGGCGCTGGCGGCGGCGCGGCAGGCGACGCGCACCGATGCGCTCCCGCTCGCGGTCGACGCCCACCTCGAGGCCGCAGTCCTGTTCGGTCGCAAGCGCTGCCGCGATCTCGCCAACGCGCAGCTCGACGCCGCCGCAGCGCTCGGGGTGATGCCGGCGCGCGTGCTGGCGACGCGCGGTGATCTGGCGATCAGCTTCGACGAGCGGCCCGCGGCCCGCGACGCGTACGCGCAGGTGCTCGCGCTGACGAGCGACCAGGTGCGCGAGGCCGCCGCGGCGCAGCGCCTCGGGCGGCTCGGGCTGCTGCGGCTGTGCACGGTGCTCGGCGAGTTCGCCGCGGCGTCCGATCACCTCGCGGCGCTGGGCGATCGACCCGGTGGGGATCTGCCGGCGCGGCGGCTCGCGTGGCAGCTGCACGCGTCGCAGGGCGACTGGACCGCGTGCGTGCGGGTGCTCGACGAGATCCTCGCGGCGTCGCCCGACGGGGACAACGCGCGATCGCTCATGCTCGAGGCCGCGTCGGCGCGCTGGCGCAGCGGCGACGTCGAGGGCGCGCGCGCGGCCTGGACCCGCATCGCCGCGACCGGCGGCGGCGACGGGGCGGCGCGCACGGCCGCGGGCATCCTCGACAACCTCGCCTCGGGGAGCAGGCGGCGCACGCGGCTGCAGGCGTTCCCGTCGGTGACGCAGCTGCGCAACCACTGTGGCCCGGCGTCCGTCGAGCTGTGCATGCGCTACTTCGGGACCTCGGCCGAGCAGGTCGCGGTCGCCCGCGAGATCAAGCACCCCGACGGCGGCACGCCCGTGCATCGCATGCGGCGATACATGGACGCGGCGGGGTTCCACACGCGGCGCGTCGAGGCCGATCTCGATCGGCTGCGGGCGATCCTCGACGGCGGCATCCCGGTGATCCTCGAGGAGGACTACTCCACGTCGCGGCACGTCGCGGTGGCGATCGGCTACGACGACCAGCGGCAGATCCTCGAGGTCCAGGACCCGATGACGCACCAGGTCCGCGAGACCCGCTACGCCGAGCTGCCCAAGCTCCGCGAGTTCTCGAACCACGGCGCGCTGGTGGCGGTGCCGGCCGGTCGCCCGGATCTGCTGGCGATGCTGGACGCCGCGGGCGCGACCGAGTGCGCGTACATCAGTCTGACCGATCTCGCGTGGGAGGCCCACGAGCAGGGGCGCGGCGACGAGGCCGATCGCCTGGCGTCCGAGGCGATCGCGGCCCACGAGGCCTACGAGCTCGCGTGGGTGTTGCGGTTCGTCCGCGCTCAGGATCGCGCCCGCGCCGAGGCGACGCCCGAGGCGGCCGCGGCGGTGCAGGGCGTGCTCGATCAGATCCTGCGGCTGTGGCCCGACGACGAGTGGCCGCAGCAGTTCCTCGGGCGCGTGCGCGACGGACAGGGCCGGGCCGCCGATGCGCTCGCCGCGTTCGAGCGCGCCCGCGATCGCGATCCCGACGACGCGAACAACTGGTGCTCGATCGGCGACTGCAAACTCGCGTTGTCGGACTACCGCGGCGCCCGTGAGGCCTTCGAGGAGGCGCTGCGTCGCGACCCCGCGCACGTGCGCTCCAACGAGAACCTCGCCGATCTGGCGCTGGACGACGGCGCGGTCTCCCTCGCGAGCCTGCTGAACGACTGCGCCCGCGAGCTGTCGCCGAACAACGCGTTCAACTGGTACGTGCAGGGGCGGATCCTCGCCAAGCTCGATCGCGTCGAGGAGGGGATCGCCGCGTATGCCCGGGCGGTCGAGCTGCGGCCCGACTCGTCGGGGTTCATCACCGATCACGCGCGACTGCTGGCGCGGGCGGGCCGGGTCGACGCGGCGCTGGCCGAGTTCGCAGCGCTGCGCGCCGCTCGGCCGAAGGACACCTACGTCCTGACCAACTACGCCGATCTCGCGTTCAACTACGGGCGCTACGACGCGTGCCTCGAGGTGTGCGCGGCGCTGGCCGAGCTCGATCCGACCTCGTCGACGCCGCTGGCGATCGGCGGCGCGGCGAAGTGCAAGCGCGGGGACCTCGAGGCGGGGCTCGCCGATCTGCGCGCGGCGCTGTCGCGGCGGCCGACGTACGCGTGGGCGCAGCGTGAGATCGGCGACGCCCTCGCGAACGCGGGGCGGTGGGACGAGGCGATCACCGCGTGCGCGGCGAGCCTGGGCCTGGCGAGCTCGGCCGAGGCGCTGTTCCGGCTCGGCGACGTGCTGGCGCGCGCCGGACACGGCAAGGATGCGGTCGGGCTGCTGCGTCGGGCGACGCGGGCCGGGGCGCTCACGGATCCGCAGCTCGATCGCATCGCCGAGGTGCTGCTCGCGGTGTCGGGCGCTGGGCCGACGCACGATCTCTTCACCGAATTGACCGCCGAATTCCCGCGGGCGGTCGGGTTGGCCCGCGCCCACGCGCGCTTCCTGCTCGAGACGATCTGGGCGCCGGGCGCCGCGGTGTCCGTGCTCTCGCACCTCTCGGAGCTCGCGCCCGGCAACGCGTGGGTCCTCGCGGGCGAGGCCGACGATCTGATGTGGGCGTCGATGGCCGACGAGGCGCGGGGCGAGGCGCTGTTCCGCGAGGCGATCGCGGCGGGGCCGGAGCTCGTCGCGCCGCGGCGGTTCTTCGCGCGGGCGCTCGTTGCCCGCGGCCGCTTCGCCGAGGCGCTCGAGGTGCTCGCGCCGTGTCCCACCGACGCCGAGACGCTCGGCGATCGCGTGCACGCGCTGCTCGGGCTGGGTCGCGAGGACGACGCCCGCGCGGCGATCGACGCGTGGTGCGACGGCCTGCCCGAGGGCGTTCGCGAGGCGCGTCGGCGGCCGCTGTCGTATCGGATCGCCTGGGCGACGCGGCGCTTCGACGAGGCGCTCGCGCTGGCGACGTCCTTGTCCGCGGACGCCGGCGAGCTCGACGACGACGGCAAGCTGAGCCGCTGGGAGAAGGCCCGCTTCGAGTGCCTGGTGGCCCTCGGTCGCCGCGACGAGGCGCTCGCCTTCGGCCGGGCGCAGTGCGGACGGCCGCGGGACTTCGGCGAGCTCGCGTACGCGGCGCTCGGCCAGCGGGATCGCGAGCTGGCGCGGGTGCTGGCGACCGAGTGTCATGGGCGCGCGCCCGACGATGCGTACGGGCTGACGGTGCTGGCGCGCGTGGCCGAGCTCGACGGCGAGGTCGATCGTGCGGTCGCGCTGTGGCAGCGCATGAAGCAGGTCAGCGCTTGGCACGTGCACGACGAGAACCTCGGCCGCATCGCGCTCGGCCGCGGCGAGCTCGATGCGGCGAAGGGCTCGATCGAGGCGGCGGTGGCGACCGGCCACACGTGCCCGATCGCGCTGCAGCTGCGCGCCGAGCTGCGGCTGCGCATGGGCGATCGCGACGGCGCGCGGACGGATGCCGAGCGCGCGTGGGGATGCCTGGCGCTCGAGCAGCGCGACGTGTCGGAGGATCTCGCGGGGTTGCTCGCGGGGCTGCAGGGGCGCGCGGACGAGGCGACGGCGGCGTTCGAGGCGTGGGGCAGGGGCGAGCAGTCGGCGGGGGATCGCGAGCGGATCGCGGCGCTGGGGCGGGCGCTCGGCCTCGCCTGATCCGAGTCCGACGCGGGCCTCCCGTCGTGTCAGATCCGTCCGAGCGTCGCCGCGCGTAGGCGCGCCGCGACGCGTGCGCGACGTGGACCGCTCGTGACACGGCCGCGCTCGGTGCTTGCCTGCACGCGCGCGCGGGGGGCGCGGCGGACGGCTCGCTCCGCCGCGCCGACCGAGCCCGATTCTCATGGGGCTCGCGCGCGGAGGCAAGGGGCGTCCATCCTCCGTCCCGTGGCCGAGCACCGCCTGACCCGCGACACCATCACGACCGAGGCCGAGCTGCGCGGGCTGATCGGCCAGCCCACCGAGATCGTCTGCGCCAAGCGCAGCGATCGGCTCAACGTCGCGACGCGGCCGTTCATCGAGCGCTCGCCGTTCGTGTGTGTGGCGACGGCGGACGCCGAGGGCAACTGCGACGTCAGCCCGCGCGGCGATCCGCCGGGCTTCGTGCGGATCCTCGACGATCGCACGCTGCTGCTGCCCGAACGGCCAGGCAACCGGCTGGCCGACTCCCTCGTGAACATCCTGCACAACCCGCGGGTGGGGCTGCTGTTCGTGGTGCCGGGCGTCACCGACACGTTCCGCGTCAACGGGCGCGCGACGCTGGTGACCGACGCGGCACTGCTCGCGCTCTGCGTCGTCGAGGGCAAGGCGCCGGCGCTCGGGATCCTCGTCGACATCGACATCGCGTACACCCAGTGCGCCAAGGCGTTCCTGCGCTCGCACCTGTGGGATCCGGCGCGGTTCATCGAGCGCGCCGCGCTCCCCACCACCGGCGAGATCCACCGCGCGCTGCAGGGCGACGATTTCGACGTCGAGGGCTTCGATCGCGAGCGTGCGGAGCGATATGCCCGGCGCGAGGGGTTCTACTGAGCGTCGAATGTGTCGGTGCCGTCACGCACCGCCGCGTTCATGCGACCGGATTGTCATGGTCGCGTGGCGTCGGCCGGGCATCTTTGCCCGCATGACGATCGCACGGCTGTCCCTGCCGCTCCTGCTCGGCGCCTGCACGGCGAACGCGGCGTCGCCGACCTCGGGGTCGCCGGGCGCGACGCTCCCGTGCGAGCCGTTGCTCGTCGGCGCCGTCGCGTGCAGCGAGGTGCTGCGGATCGCCGCGCGCCCGTCCGACGACGACGAGTACGATCGCCTCGAGCTGGTGCTGCACGCGTGGGAGCGCGACGACGGCCTGCTACAGGAGGTCGGCGCGAGCTGGGTCCGCCTGCGCGGGGAACGGGAGGTGCCCGTGCGGGCCGATGAGATCCATCCCGGGATCACCATCTCGACCGAGCGGATCGACGTCGATGCCTGGCGGGTGACGCTCGTCGACGGCACTGCGCCGCGCGAGTTCGTCGTCACCCACGACGACGAAGGTGAGCCCGCCGCGTTCGCGACCGTCGTCACCGGTGATCCCGAGCCGACGCGGTGTCGCGTGCACACGGCTCGGCTCCGCCGGCGCACCGCGCTCGGCCTGTCGTTCGGGCTCGGCGGCCTCGAGGCGCGCTGCGAGGACGACGACGGCACCGAGGTGCACGGCATGGTCGCGCTCGCGCGACCGTGGTAGTTCGCAATGCGTCCAAGATGCGTGACCGCGCGGACTCCCGCGCGGCCACGCGAGCGCGTCACTCCGAGACGGTGATCGACACCGGCACGATGTCACCGTCGCCGTCGATCACGCGCATGCCCGCGCGGATGTCGGTGTACGTGTTGTTCGCAGGCAAGGTGATGTCCGCGCCGACCAACGACGGGACACAGACGATGTTGGGATCGGGGCACAGACCCGGCACCACGGTCAACGCGACCGCGATCGGAGAGAACCCCGAGCACACGCCGCCTGTGCACGTGCGGCCCCAGAGCCGCGCGCCCTTGTGCGAGAACCCGTCGTACGAGTGCGCGTGGAAGCTGACCGTCCGCGCGCGGTTGGACGGCGGAGCCGCCGTCACCCTGAACATGCGGAGATCGCACGGGAACGCGTCCGCCTCTTCGTAGGTCTCCACCTCGTCGAGGGCACCGGCGATCGACGCGCTGTCGTCCGTGGGCTGCGGGCCGGCGTAGATGCAGAGCTCGCGCAGCTCCACGTCGAGGTCTTCGTCCTCGAGATCTTCGTCCTCGAGCCCGGCGTCGTCGAGCTCGACACCGTCGCCCTCATCACACGCACCGATCGACACCACCATCGCGAGCAGAGGCCCGCAGAACATCACACGCATCATCGTCGACATACCCATCTCCTCGTTGGGCACCGGTCCATCCGGTGCCCGCGCAGCAGAGCCGCAGCGATGTGCGGATGTGACGACGAGCGATCACGAATCGCACGGAGGATCGTTCGCGCCGATCGAGGTGTGCGCCAGCGCTCGGCTGTGGCCGAATGGCCGGGCAGACGAAGAAAGTACCCGGCGTCGCTGGCACCCCTTCGTCCCGTTGCTATCCCGTGCTCCGGAACCAGGAGCATCTACGACATGAACCGATTGACTCTCACGACGCTCGCCACCCTCCTCGCGCTCGGCACGACCATGGGCTGCAACAAGCAAACGACCGCGACCGCCGAGCCGGGGAGCGCAGAGGCCGAGGCCGAGGGCGACAACGCCGCGGCAGGGGCCCACACCGAGGACGACGCCGCTGCGGCGCACGCCACCGACGAGGACAGCGCCGCGTCGGCGCAGGTCTCGGGCGAGGACGCGAAGGCCGAGGCCGAGGCGTCGAGCCCGGAGTGAGGCGCAGCATGGCGTTCGGGCACCAACCTCTCCTCCTGTCGCTCGCCGTGGCGTGCGCGGCGTGCCGTCCACGGACGGACGCCGACGCGCCCGTCGAGCATCCGACGTCGGCGGCGAAGGTGCCCGACGCCGAGACGCCGCCCGTGGACCGCCCCACGGTCGACGTCGATCTTTCGGACTCCGGCATCGGTGCGACGATCCGCGGCCCCGAAGGCGCGAAGGCGGCGGCGCACGGGGACTACGTCACCGTCGACGCCGAGCCGGACTTCCACATGCAGGTGCACCGCGGCCCCGTCGACCTGCTCGCCGAGAAGGCCGCGATCGTGAAGACCTGGGGCCCTGCGTTCCGGCGCTTCGTGCAGGACGACAAGACCGCCGTCATCTACGAGACCGAGCTCGCCGGCGACGACCGCTACCACTTCTTGTCGTGGGGCGAGAAGGACGGCCTGCTCTACCACTGCCGATCGGACAAGCGTGGGGCCGAGTCGGTCGAGGCGGTCCGCCGGATGCTCGACGGCTGTCATGCGGTGACGGTGCACGAGCGCGTCGCGGGCGAGCCGTAGCCCGTCACGGGGACCCGCGGCCCCGAATTGGCGAATCCTGCAGCGACGCCGTCGCCCTTGGGCTATGGTTGGCCCATGGGTTCGATGGGTAGTCTCGATGGCCGAATGTGGTTGGGGATTGTCGGCCTGCTGGCCTGCGGCTGCGCGGGTCGAGCGACGGGCAGCGAAAGCGGTGGGGACGCGACGGGCGGCGACCCGACGAGCGCGACCGATCCCAGCAGCCCCACCGATCCCAGCGGCACCTCCGCGGACACGGGGTCTGGCCCGGGCCCGTATGGGGTCCAGCTGACGGTCAGCAAGGACGTCGACATCCTCTTCGTCATCGACAACTCGGGATCGATGGGCGAGGAGCAGGGCCGCCTGGCCGGCGACATCGCGGCCCTCGTCGCGGTGCTCGAGGACCCTGCGGTGCGGGCCAACTATCGCATCGGGTTCACGACGACCGACAACGGCAACCCCTGGTGCGGGAGCACCTCGCCCGAGGCCGGCAAGCTGCAGATGTCGAGCTGCCGCGGGCGCACGGGCGACTTCGTGTTCAACGGCAACCCGCCGGCGGACGCGTCCGCGATCGCGTGCACCGACGTGTGCAACCTCGAGAGCCTCGAGATCGTGCCGACGACCACGGAGTTCGACCCCGACCCGAAGCCGCGGCCGTGGATCGAGTACATCGAGGGGCGCTCGAACCTCGGCGACGTGACGAGCGTCGCGGCGATGCAGTGCGCCGCGCCGCAGGGCATCGCCGGCTGCGGCTTCGAGTCCCACCTCGAGTCGATGTACAAGGCGCTGCTGCGGGCGCAGAACGCCGATGAGGAGCAATACGGCTTCCTGCGCAGCAACGCGATCCTCTCGATCGTGATCGTCACCGACGAGGTCGACTGCTCGTACAACGACGCCTATCAGAGCATCTTCCTCCCTGCGGACCAGGGCGGGGACCCGGGCGTGTTCTGGTCGGATCCCGAGGCGTCGGCCCCGACGTCGGCGGTGTGCTGGAACGCCGGCGTCGTGTGCGAGGGCAGCGGCACCCCCTACGACAGCTGCCGGTCGTCGAACAAGGACGTGACGGGCGCGAGCGACGTGTCCGACAACGATGCCGTGCTCCATCCGCTGTCCCGGTACGTGGACTTCGTGCAGGAGATCGAGGTGCTCAAGCAGCAGTACACGCCGAGCCAGGAGGTCCTGGTGTCGGTGATCGCCGGCGTGCCCGACGGCTACGATGGCACCCTCACGTACTCGAACTCGCTCGACCCGATCGACCAGAACGACTTCGGCATCGGCCCCGGCTGCACCTACGACGACGTCGATCCGATGACGCCCGTCCAGACGGCGCGCCCGCCGGTGCGCATGCGCGAGTTCGCCGAGCAGTTCGAGGTGGGCGACGGAGCCAACCTCTACTCCGTCTGCCAGGACACCTACTCGGACGCCCTGTCGGCGGTCGCGAACTCGATCCGCGATCAGATCAAGCCGGCGTGCATGCCGGTCTGCGTCGCGGACACCGACCCGGTCTCGACGGGCCTGCAGCCCGAGTGCACGCTCGTGCAGCAGGCGCCCGAGGTCGGCTCGGGCGAGATCACCGAGACGGTCGTCGAGCCGTGCCTGGCGGACGGCACGCTGCCCGACGCTGTGGATGTCTGTTACGTGGCGCTCGTCGACGACGCGCTCTCGGACTTCTGCGACGACATGGGGTGGAACCTCGAGTTCCAGCTCGTGCGCCGGCCCGGCGTGCCCGCGCCGGGCGGGACCTCGGTCGGCGCCGACTGCACGCTGTCGCAGAACAAGGCGATCGACTGTCCGGATCTTCCGTAGTGGGCTCGTCGAGTGGCGCGCGCGGGCCGGGCCCGCGCGACGTCCACCGACGTCACTTCCCGGTCGGCGGGACGGCCTCCACGCTCTTCGCCGCTTCCTTCGAGCGCTGCATGTACTTCGTGAACGCCGGGATGGCCACCGCCGCCATCACGCCCACCGCTGCGATCGCCCCCGGCCCGCCGGTGCCCGAGACCGTACCGGCGCGCACGCGGTACGCCTCGATCCGTGGCGAGCTCGGATACGCGGACACCAGCGCGCCGTAGGCCGTCGCGGCGTCGCGCTTGCCCGTCATCACGTCGAACCTCGCCTGCTGGGCCGCGCGGCCCTCGTCGGTGACGGCGTCGCCGAAGCCGCGTAGCGCGAAGTGGAAGACGGCCCCGTCGGCGCCGCTCGTGGTCCACATCGACATCGAGGACAGCGGGGCGATCGCGGCGAAGGTGGCCCCGACCGCGTCGGCCGGGGTGACCTTCGCGTCGGCCCCGACCGCGCTGCCGATCGCGGTCTGCAGCTGCTCGCGGACGCCCGGCGAGTGGAGTCCGTCGAGCTCGAGGTGCATCGCCATCGACGCGCGGCCGTCGCGGAGATCGCCGGCGAGCCCGGCCGGCAGCGCGGCCAACAGTGCGGCGGACGGCTCGCCGCCGCTGGCCTTGGCGACGTCGGGGATCACGGCCGTGCCGGTGCCCACGCCGATCGCGGCCCACTGCTTGGTCACGAACACGGTGACCTCCGGCTGCAGCCCGAGCTGATCGCGGAGCTTCGCCAGCTCGGCGGACGGCTCGAGCTTCGCGCGGAGCACCTGCACCTTGCCGCCGCTGCCGTCGTCGGCGTCCTCGATCACGACCTCGAGCTTCGAGCCGTCGGGGAGTTGCTTGGGGATCTGGTCCTTCGCGAGCGCCGCCATCGGGATGAGGCCCTGGATCGGCGTCGCGTCGGTGAGGCCCACGAGCGTCACGAGCCCCGGCGTGGCGCCGATCCCCGACATGAGGATCTCGCCCGACAGCGCGCCGAGCATCGTCTTCACCATCCCGGGAGCGCCGGCGGCGGCCTTCGCCGTGATCGCCGGGACGTCGAGCCGCATCCACCCGAAGCTGCCGCCGGGCTGCACGACCGCGAGCGCGGCGGCGGGCCCGGGGCCGTCGACCTCGAGGAATTCCTCGATGCCGGGGGGACGCACGTCGACCTGCAGCACGCCGTCGTTGGTCCGCACCGCGAGGAGCACGGGGCCCTTGTCGTCGACGAACGAGACGAGCACGTTGCTGGCGTCGGGCGCCGTGGCGCCGAGCCCCGCGACCAAGGTGCCGCGGTGCTTCGCGGCCTGCTTCGCCGGGGCCCACGCCGCCAGCAACGCGGCGTCCTCGGAGCACGCGACGAAGCCCGGCGCCTCGGCGACCGCCTTGCACGTCAGCGTCACCTCCTCGGGCTTCACGGACAGCGTGCGGATGAGCTTGGGCAGCGACTCGGGGTCGTCGGCCGCGAGCGCCACGATCGCCTTGCCGTCGCCCTTGCCCGAGATCGTCACGCCGCGCTCGAGGTGCAGGCCGCTGGCCGCCAGCGCCGTCTGGACCGCGTCGAACTCGACCAGCAGCTTGCGCATGCCGGCGTCGGCGTCGGGCTTGGCCGGGTCGCGCAGCGCGTCGAGGATCCGCGACCACATGTCCTTGCCGCCCAGCGCGATGCCGGCGAAGCCGTCGATGAAGTCGTTGGGCGCGCGCACGACGACGAAGGTGTCCGCGTCGGCGCCGACGAGGTCGAGCAACGGATCGAGCGCGGCGGCCGGGGTGCTCGGCGCGGCCGCGGCCAACGGGGGTGTCGGTGCGCTCGGCGTGGCCGGCGTGCCGGGCGTCGCCGCCTTGCTCGGGGCGCCGGGTGTGCCGGGCGTCGCCGGTGTGCTCGGGGTCGCGGGCGCCCCCGGGGTCGGCGCTGCCGGTGCGTCGTTCTTGCACGCGGGGCCGAGGGCGAGGGCGAAGGCGAGGGCGAGCGAGGTCGATGGGCGGGTCACCGCCGAGGTGTACCGCAGGCGCGGGCGCTTTTGGGGAGGCGTGCCTACCAAGCAAGTGGGGAAGGGCGGCCCGCCCTTCCCCTCCGTCGGGCGGAGCCCGCCGGAGTCCTCCCCATCCCTCATCGCTTCGCTCCTTGCCTTCGTCGCGGGTGAACGCTTCGCGTTCCTCCGCGTCTCAGCCCGTCGTGGGCCGCACTCGCTTGGGCATGTCGATGACGTCGAAGTCCGCGGCGGCGACGATCTCCCCGCCGAACACTGCGCGGGCCTCCTCGACGAAGGGCGCGTCACGCTCGTAGCGGCGCGAGAAGTGGGTGAGCACGAGGAGCTTCACCCCAGCGTCGTGGGCGATCTGTCCGGCCTGGCGCGCGGTGAGGTGGCCGTGGTGCGCGGCGCGATCGGCATCGACGTCGAGGAACGTCGACTCGCACACCAGCATGTCGACGTCCTTGGCGAGGGCGAAGGCGTTGTCGCACAGCCGCGTGTCCATCACGAACGCGAACGACTGGCCGCGCCGCGGCACCGCGACGTCCTCGAGCCGGACCACCGCATCGCCGACCACCAACGACCCCGCCTCTTGCAGCGCGCGGACCTGGGGACCGGCGACGCCGACGTCCCGCAGTCGATCGGGCAGCATCGTCCAGCCCGCGGTCTCCTCGATGCGGTAGCCCCATGCGGGCACGCCGTGATCGAGGGGCAGGGTCGACAGCCGCAGCGTCCGATCGCGCCACAGCTCGCCGGGCGCGTCGAACGGATGGCCGCGGACCGTCGCGCGGTCGTGGTAGATCGACGCGTGGCGCAGGCGCTGGTAGTAGACCTCGCCGCTGGCCGGGTAGTGGATGTCGACCGGGTGCGGGCAGCCGTCGAGCGACAGCAGCTGCGAGATGCCGGCCAGCCCGAGGCAGTGATCGCCGTGGAAGTGCGTGATGCAGATCTTGGTGATGTCGGTCGAGGCGATCTCGGCGCGAATCAGCTGCCGCTGCGTGCCCTCGCCGGGATCGAAGAGGAAGCCCTCGCCGTCGAAGCGCAGGAGGCAGCCGTGGTGATTGCGGTGCCGGGTCGGCACCTGGCTGCCGGTGCCCAACACGGTCAAGGCGCGCGTCGACACCTTATAGGCCGACCCGCACGCCGAAGTCACGGCACGCGCCGCGCGTGCGCTTCTTCCGATCGCCGCTCAGCTGCTTGAAGCTCGACTTCGCCGCGTCGTCGAGCTTCATCTTGCACGCCGCGAGGGTCGCGAGCTCGGTGGCCTCGGGCGTCGGCTCCTTGAAGCGGCTCTTGTTGGCGTACTTGTACGTGTCCTTCGCGTTCCCGGCCTTCCACGCGAGCCGAGCCTTCTCGAGGTTCTCGGCCGCGGTCATCGGCGGCTCGGCGCTCGAGGTGCCCGAGCCGCTCGCGGCGTCGGTGCGCGAGCTGGGGCGCGACGCAGGCTTGGTGGTGCTCGCCGGGATCGCGGCGTCGTTCGGCATCGGGGCGGCGCCCGCGGCCGGCTCGACGGTCGGCTCGTCGTCGGCCGGCGCGGCACCGGTCGGTGCTGCCTCGGTCGGCGCGGGCGCTGCGTCGGTGGGCGCGGCCGCAGGATCGTTGGGCGCAGCTGCGGCCCCGCTCGGTGCGCCCGCGGGCTCGCCCGGCGCGTCATCGGCACCTCCTGCGGCCCCGCCATCGCCCGCGCCGCGCGGCTCGGCGATCGCGACCGTCGGCGGTGGGAGGCTGCCCCCGTCGACGCGCGCCCCGGCGATCGTCCCGCGATCGGCCGGCGTCGCAGGGTCGCCGCTGCATCGCGCGATGAGGACGGCGACGAGGGCGGTGCCGAGGATGCCCGCGACCGCGAGCATCGTGCGGCGATCGCCGTGGTGCTGCGGAGCCGCGTGGTGGCGGGGTGCTTCGACGCGCGCCGTCGCGGCCATCGGCGCGTCGCCGATCGGCGCGGGCGCGACGTGGGGCGTCGCCGCCTCGACGGCCCTCGGCCCCTCGGCGTCGGGGGCATCGACGAGCTCTGCGGCGTCGACGAGCTCTGCGGCCTCGACGAACTCCGCGGCGTCGACGAGCTCTGCCGCCTCGACGAGCTGCGCCGCGTCGGCACGCGCGGCCGCGTCGGCGTTCCCGGGCGCCGGTGGCGGGGCCGCCTCCGCCTCGATCAACCAGTCGTCCGGCAACGTCGTCACCGCCGCGGGCAGCTCGGCCTCGGCGGCCGCCCGGTCGGCGTCGTCGGTCCCGAAGGACGGTGCCGCGCGGCCGACGACAGGGGGAGGGGGGAGCTTCGCCATGGCGACAGCGTAGCGCAGCTCATCGCGAAGCGGTGATCAGCCGCTGCCGGGGATCCGGCCCTTGCACTTGTGTACGATCGACCCGAAGTTGCTGCGGAGCAGCGTGTCGAGCTGCTTGGGATCGGTGAGCGACTTGGTCCACGGCTGCTCCAGCTCGCCCTCGCGGTAGATCGCGAACGCGCGGTTGCAGTCGCCGGCGCGGCCCAGACAGCTCGCGGCGGTGTAGTGACCGTGGGTCTTGGCGGTCGTGACCTGGGAATCCTCGTCGTCCTTGGGCTTGACCCGATCGCGGGTGCGGACCACGGCGTTCCACGCGTCGCTGCAGGCGCGGATGCCGATGTTGCCCTGGTAGGCGCCCTTTTGCAGGGTCGTGAGCGCCCGCAGCAGCTCGCCGCGATCGTCGAGCGGTCCAGTGCAGTACATCGACGCCAGGGCCTCGACCGAGCGCTCGATCTGCTCGACGAGCATCTGCCCGGTCTCCTCGAAGTACTTGCTCATCAGCGCCTTGCCGGCCTCGCACTTGCCGGCGAGCATCGAGCACTGGGCGCGGTGCATGATCGCCCAGCGGGTCGCGCCGGGATCGAGCTTCACGAGCTGGTCGACGTCGGCCAGGCAGGTGCCATCGCGCTTGGCGAGCTTGCGCGCGATGGTGTCGGAGATCTCGGCGATCGCCTCGCGCGAGGCCCCAGCGCCTGCAGCGGGGGTCGTCGCGACGGACGGCGTCGTCGCAGGCGTACCGTCGGCGCACGAGCACTTGCAGTCGCACGGGGGGCAGGTCGGCGGCGCCCGGCTGGGGCCCGGGGGGCGATCGCAGGCCCGCGACGCCGCGATGCCCAGGAGAACGACGCCCGCACCCACCCACCGCCCAACGACCGATGACATCACGTCGAAGCGTCACACATCATTCGGTGCGGCACCACCCGAGAGCGTCGCGCAGCTGCGGCCGATCCGCAGCCGCGCGCGTCTCACGGGCGCTCGAGCCGGCGCCGCACCGCGCGGAGCAGCTGATCGGGATCGTACGGCTTGCGCAGCAGTTGGATCGACGATTGCCGCACCAGCTCGCCGACGTTGGTGTCGGCGGTGTAGCCGGACGCCAGCAGGATCCGTAGGCCCGGTCGCGTGCGGTTCAGCTCCGCGATCACCTCGTGCGCGGACAGCCCCGGCATCACGACATCGAGCAGCACGAGATCGAACGCCTCGGTCGCGGCCGTGTCGCAGGCGGCGTGGCCGCTGTTCACCACGGCGACCGAGTACCCGGCGCCCTCGAGGATGCGCCGCGCGACGCCAGCGACCGCGGTGTCGTCCTCGGCGACGAGGATGCTCTCGGTGCCGCCACGCACGGGCCCCTCGAGCTTGGGCCCCACGTCGGCCGCGCTGCGCTCGGAGATCGGCCAGTAGATCTTGAACGTCGTGCCGACGCCGGGCTCGCTGTAGCAGTGCAGCAGGCCGCCGTGCTGCCGCACGATGCCGTGCGCGACCGACAGCCCGAGCCCCGTCCCCGCGCGATCCTGCTTGGTGGTGAAGAACGGCTCGAACACCCGACCCACGACCTCCGGCGGCATGCCGACGCCGTCGTCGGTGACGGTGATGAGCACGTAGCGCCCCGGCTTCGCCCACGGGTGCGTGGCCCGGAACGCGCCGTTGACCACGACGTGCTCGATCTCGATGGTGAGCCGACCGCCGTTCGGCATCGCGTCGCGGGCGTTGATCGCCAGGTTCATCAGCACCTGATCGAACTGCGTCGGGTCGGCCTCGACGTACCCGTCGTGGTGATGCGGGATGAAGTCGACCGCGATGGTCTCGGGGATCATCCGCGTCAGCAGCGGCACCAGGGCGGCGACGCGCGCGTTGGGCGAGATCGACACCACCGACAGGGGCTGCGCGCGGCTCATCGCGAGGAGCTGCTGGGTGAGCGCTTGCCCGCGGCGGGCGGCCTCGATCACCGCGTCGAGGTCGGCGTGGAGGTCCTCCTGCGTGCCGGCCTCCTTGGCCATCAACGCGCTCGACAGCACGACGGTCAGCAGGTTGTTGAAGTCGTGCGCCACGCCGCCGGCGAGCTCGCCGACGCTCTCGAGCCGCTGGATCTGGGCGATGCGGGTCTCGAGCGCGCGACGCTCGCGATCGTTGATGCGCGACTGCTCGAGGTAGCGGATGCGGTTGGCCGCGACCGCGACCTGGTCGGACAGCTGGACGAGGTATTCGAGCTCCTCGGCGCTCGGTGGGCGACAGCCCTCGTCGCCGAAGGTGCCGACGCCGAGGGCCCCGACCGGCTTGTCGAGCAGCATCAGCGGCACGTTGATGATCGTGCGATTGCCGAGCAGCTCGACCATCTGTTTGTTGGTCCGCGGATCGGTGCGGGCGTCCTCGACGACGACCGGCGCGAGGCCGTCGAAGATCTCGGCGATCATCGCGTCGCCGTCGATCGGGATCGTCGCGGCGTGCTCGAAGATCTGGTCTCGCCGCTCGCTGCGGACGTCGAGGATCCGCAGCACGCTCGAGTCCGCGGTGTCCTGCACGCCGAGCCACACGTGGGCGTAGCCGAGCTCGCGCATCGTCTCGTCGCGCGTGGCCTCGAGGAGCTCGGCGAACGAGTTGGCGCGCTGCAGCGCGCGGGCGAACTCGAGGAGGCGGCGGGGCACGGATCCAGCATCGCGGGTTTCTCCGATGCTCCGCAACAAAGGCGTGGAGTGCGGCGAATGCTGTTCGCCCGCGCAGGGGAACGGCCGTCGAGGGACGTGGCATTCCGCCCCGCGTCACACGGGGATCGGGGCGCCTCCAACCATCGCGGTCCCCTCGCTCGCCGCGGCGCGCCCATGACCTCCCGCACCCTCCGACTCCACGGTTGGTCGAGCACGATCGAGCTTTCGGCTCCGTCGCGGGCGGGCGCGCCGGTCGACGATGCGGCCGGGGTGCTCGACCTCCTGCGGGCGCTGGGCGGGGACGTCGAGCTCGATCGGTACCTGCCGGCGCTCGCTGATCTCCTCGACGATCACGGCCCCGACCAGCGCGATCGGGACGCGATCGTCGCGGCCACGCTCGACGCGGTTCGCCGCGGTCGCCTCGTGGCCCGGCGGATCGCGATCCCGGCCGGGGACACGACGCCGATCGAGGGGGCCGTCGATCTCGCCGACTTGGCCGACGCTCCCGGGGCCGAGCGCGGGCCGGTCGAGCCGACCCCCGAGGGAGCTCGCGGGGTCCCCACGACGTGGTTCGAGGCGACGATCGTCGACGAACTCGGCGAGGGGATCGAGGGCGTGCCGGTCATCTTCCACGTCGACGGCACGCGACGCACGGTCGTGAGCGACGGCGGCGGGCTGGCCCGGCTCGACGACGCCGAGGGGGACTTCGCCGTCATCGAGCTGGAGGACACCCCCGCGCTACGCGAGCCGTTGCACGCGCGTTGGCGATCGATCCGCGACGGTGCGTGGTTGGAGCCCGGGGACGACCGCTCGGTGCTGCAGCTGCGACGCACGATGCCCGAGGTCTCGGTCCGAGGCCGGCGGCCGCACGTGATCTCGATGCAGCAGCGGCTCGTGCTCGCGCGCCTGCTCGGGATGCTCTTCGACACCGACAAGACGTTCCTGCTGCCGACGGCCTTGGGCACGATCCGCAGCGTCAAGCAGCTCTACGACGAGAACCACGGCGCGCAGGTGCTCGCGGTGGGGCACACGGATTCCGAGGGCGACCCGACGTACAACCTCGCGTTGTCGAGCGAGCGCGCGACGATCCTGCTGGCGTATCTCGCCGACGACGTCGCGACGTGGCTCGAGCGCTACACGGCGGTGCAGCCCGCGGGACAGCTCTGGGGCGCCAGCGAGGACGCCGCGATGATCGCCGCGATGCCCGACGCCGCGAGCCGCGATCCCTCGGAGCCGCCGGTGCTCTGGTACCAGCGCACCCGTGGCCTCGACGCGGACGGCGTCGCGGGCCCGAACACACGCGAGCGCCTGGTGGCCGAGTACATGGCTGCGGATGACACGTCGTTGCCCGAAGGCACGATCACGCAGGCCCACGGCTGCGGCGAGGGCTTCCCGGCGATCGCGACCGCGGATGGGAGCGATGCCCCCGAGAACCGCCGGGTCGAGCTGTTCCTGTTCGAGGACGAGGTGCTGCCGCCCGCGCCGGGGCCGACGTCGGCGCCCGAGGATCCCGAGTACCCCGAGTGGCAGCGCCGCGCCCGCGAGACGCACGACTACATCCCCGGCGACCACGTGCTCGCACCGCTGGTGGTCGCGTGGTCGCAGGCGATCATCGCGTTGCTGCCCGCGGACACGACACTGACCCTGGTGGGTGAGGGCATCACCGAGCAGACCCTCACCCTCGCCGACGGGGTGGCCGAGGCGGGCGTCGTGGGGTTCGCGTTCCAGGACGTGTCCGGGGCGCAGGCGTGCACGTTGACCGCGCGGGCCGGCGGCGACGAGGTGGTGCTGTGGCGCGATCAGACGCCGACGCGCGCAGAGCCGCCGCTCGAGTGGCTCGCCGATATCGCCCAGCTGGTCGCAGATTCGCCCGAAGACCCGGAGGAAGTCCCATGGCCGACTGGATCGTGAAGCTCGTCGACGACAAGGGTGCTGCGATCACGGACGCGACGGTCAGCCTCGTGCGCGAGGCCGACGTGCAGAAGACCAAGCGCGACGCCGAGGTCGTGCCGACCAGCAACGCGGCGGGTCCGCTGCCGACGATGACGCACGCGGCCGACGGGCTGTATCGCCTCCCCAAGCCACTCGTGGACCCCAAGGGGGACTGGCGCCTGGTGGTGCGCAGTCGCGTCGGCAGCGTCGCGCGCGGCGTCGTCATCCAACCGCTGCGCATCGAACCCTCGGAAGATCGCGGGTTCACCACCACACCGCGGAACCTCGATCCCAAGGGCGTCGCCGCCGAGGTCGCGACCGTCGAGATCATGACGACCCACGCGGCGAAGGACTCGACCACGACGCTGTGGGTGCGGCAGCTGCCCGCGTCCGAGGTCGTGCTGATGTCTGGTACGCAGTACGAGACTTCGGCCGAACGCTTGCGGACCTTCTGCGAGGGGCGTCGCGACGCACTCGCGGGGGCCAAGGTCCCCGCGGATCGTCGGATCGACGACGGCACGATCGTCACGATGTTCTCGCTGGATGACCGGGCGACGCTGTGGTTCGCGAAGGCCCGCACGAAGGCGATCGGATGGGTGCTGGTGCACCGCGTCGACGCGCCGGCCAGGCCGGCGACGCCGATCATCCCGGGCGGGCCGTGGCCGAGCAAGCCCAACGCGGGCTCGCGCAGCGTGGCCCTGCACCCCACCGATCTGTATCGGTACCTCCACGTGATCGGCCGCGACGTGGCCCACCGCGGTCGCGTGCGTGAGGTGTCGATCTTCAGCCACGCGTACCGCGAAGGGCCGATCCTCTACAACACCGACGATCACACCCCGACGCCCGGGCCGCGCGACGCCAACGACTTCGACTGCCGCACCAAGGACTGGGAGGACCCCGAACTCGGGAACTACCGCGCCGCGGTCCTGGCGTTGGCCCCCACCGGGCGCTGGCACATCTGGGGCTGCAACTCGAACTCGAGGAACGTGGCGCTGTGCGCCGCCGCGAACCTCAGCCGGTCGAGAAAGGCGCCCGACACCGAGCTGTTCGAGGTGAAGGTCTCCGGGCAACGCGGGCGATTCGAGGCCAAGGTGTCACGTCGGCGCGTTCTGGAGATCCAGCTCGAGTGCCTGACGAGCCGCGATTCCAACGAACAGCGCACGTACGGCTCGATGCTCGTGGGGGCGTTCCAGCGCGACGTGTTCTCGGCGCTCCCGGGGACCTGGTCGAGCTTCGGCCCCGCGACGCGGACCATGTACGTCGATCCCGATCCGAAGAGCTGGCCCATCGTCGAGCAGTACTACAAGGGGGAGCCGGCCCTCGCGCCGAAGTTCGTCGTGGGCACCGGCCTCGACGGCGAGCGCTATGTGAACTATCGGCCCTTCGCGGCCGTACCCCGGCCGTCGATCCCGGCCACCTCGGCGCAGTACGAGGTCACTTCTTGGGAGAAGGACGGGGCTTGGCGCTTCGTCGCGCGGTTCCACGGGCGGCACTGGATCGAAGGCAAGTTCGACCCGAAGTGCATCGTGGACGCCCTCGCCGACGTCGGTCGTATCGCGCCGGCGCACGCGGGGAAATCCGGGCACCGCTATGTGTTCGAGGCGCCGAACACCAACGACTCGGTGGCGGCGCTGGTGGTCGAGGTCGGGAACGCGGTGAAGGTGTATCGACTGCTGCAGGGCGCAGGGGGGGAGTTCGATCGGCTGGGCACGGAGGTTCTGCCGAGGTAGGCGCGTGACGTGGAGGGCCTCTCAACCCTCCGGGGCCGGCGGCGGCAGCCACCGTGGCCCCGCGATCGTGCGGGCGGTCCCCGCCGGCCGCGCCAGGATCCCGAGCAGCCGTAGCGATCGATCCACCCGCGCCTGCGCCCGCCTCAGCGCGACCGGGTCGCTCGTCCACGGGGCGTCCACGAGATCCACGATCGTCACACCGCCAGCGTCGCGCACGACGCCGCCGCAGTGGTCGAACACCGTCGGGCCGCCGACGAGCGCCACCACGCGCGGCCCGAAGTAGGTGCGGGCCAAGGGCGCCGGCGGGCCCCACTTCACGTAGGTGCCGACGTGGACGCCGCCGCCGGCGAGGAGGTGCGTGGCGGTCGGCTGGACCTCGAAGCGCACGTCCACGGCGCCGAACTCGAGGGGCAAGCACGTCGCGGTCCGATCGATCGCGGCGAACAGGCGCTGCGCCGACCCGGCGTCGATGCGCCCGCGGATCTCCAGCGCGACGACGCCGAGCCCGGCCGGGCCGACGAACGCCTCGATCTCGACCGCGAGCGGAGCGACCCGGCGCAGGCGCAGGCGGAAGTCGTCGTCGGTGCTGGACGCCGCGTGGGTGAGGACGGCGGCGCGTTCGAAGGGGTCGTGCACGCCCACCGCGGGGCCCCAGCGACGCGGGGCGAGATCGTCGTCGCTGCACAGGACGTCGAGCAGGGTGCCGAGTTCAGCCGCCGCGCGGATCGATCGCGCGAAGAACAGCGACGCGCGGACCAAAGCGATGGTCGGGGCGATGCTGGGGGCGATGCTCGGTTCGTCCATGGCGGCTCACATGCGCGTGACGGTGATCTTCGTGACGCCGCCCGTGGCGTCGTACTGCACGATCAGGCGGTGGTCCTCCGCGATCCAGCAGTCGTGCTTGGGGCCGTGGAGGCCCGGCGGGCCCAGGTGCGCGGCGAAGCGCGCCCGATCCCACGCGAACTCGACGCCGCGCGGGAGCGGCCCGGCGTACTGCTCGTGGCCTTCGACGCCCTCGTTGAAGAAGAAGATCGTGACCAGCCGCTGCTGCGCCTCGTTGCCCTGGAGGTCGACGCCCGCGACGCGCGACACCCAGTGCACGATGCCCTCGTCGGGCTCCCAGGCGGACGCGGCATCGAGCGACGCGAGCGTCTGCACGAGCGCTGGATCGCCGAGCGGACTCCCGAGCAGGTGCTCGGACAAGGGGACGTTGGGTGGGCTCATCGTGGCTCCTTCACTCCCAGAGGCTGGAGGGTAGCGGATCGTCGTAGACGCCGAGCTCGCGGTTGCGATCCTGGACGCTTTTGTTCATCGCGTCGATCTCCTCGTCGGTCATGCCCTTGCTCTTCAGGCCGTCGCGGTGGGCGTCGAGGTCGTTGGTCGCGGCCTGCTCGAGGTTGGCACCGTCGGCGGCACGCTTGGCGTCGGTGTTCTTGCCGCCGTACGTGTTGCCGGCCTGGTGCACGTCCTTGTCGACCTCGGCCGCGGTGAGGTTGTCGTAGAGCTTGTTGGTCTCCTCGCGGGTCAGCGGCGGCTCGCCGCGGGCGGCCCGCTCCGCGTTGATCTTGTCCCGCACCGCGCCCTTGGACGGGATGTGATCGTGCTCGAGGCCGTCCTTCACCACGGCGCGCGACTTGAGCTCCGCATACGAGCCGACGTCGCCGCGCTTCACCGGCGTCTCTGCGTTGGGGCTCTGCCCGTCCTTGGGCTTCGCGGGCTTGTCGGGCTTCGCGTGCAGGCCGAGCAGGTCGACGCGCGTCACCGGGTTGGCCGCGTAGGCGTACAGGTTCGTGCCGCCGCTGGTGCCGATCGGATCGCTCTGCAGGTAGCGACCGAGCCCCGGGTCGTAGTAGCGGTGGCGGTTGTAGTGCAGGCCGGTGTCCGCGTCGAAGACGTGGCCGGGCCAGCGCAGGTCGTACGCGATCGTGCTGCGGGGGTCGACCGTCACCGCGCCGTAGGCGTCGACGTACTCGGCGCGCCACACCACCAGCCCGCGGTGGTTCTCGATGCGCATCGGCATGCCGAGGTGATCGGTGAACACCACATGCACACGTCCGTCCTCGGGCTCGGCGTCGACGCCGTCATAGTCGACGAAGACGATGGGCACGAGGGCGTCCTCGGCCGCATACACGTAGATCCGCAGCCGACCGTCGGCGTCGCACTCCGCGGCGAGGCGATCGCCGTCGTACCAGAAGCGCCGGCGCGAGGCCCCGCGGCCGCAGTCGATCCGGCGCCCGATCGCGTCGTAGCTCGCCGTCCACGGGCCGCGCGCATCGCCGTCCTCGACCGCGACCAGCCGATCGAGCGCGTCGTATCGGTACTGGACGATGGCGCCGCCGAGCGACGTGCGTCGGCACAGGCTGTCGCGGGCGTCGTACTCGAAGTGCACGCCGTTGGCGAAGCGCAGGCGGTTGCCGTCGCCCATGACGACGCCGACGAGGCCGGGCTTGCGCTCGAGGTTGCCCGCGGCGTCGAGGACGATCTCGTCGCGGCCCGCCGGCGTCTCGACGGCGCAGAGCCGGTGCGCGGCGTCGACCACGAACCGGGTCGTGCGCGCCGTGCCCCCCTCGATCGCGTGCGCCTCGACGAGGTCGCCCTCGGCCGAGTACGACCAGCGGTGCACCCACTCGGGCCCCGCGTCCTCGACGTGGTCGCGCGACCATCCGATGCGGGCGATGCAGCGGCCCTCGGGGTCGAAGCGGGTGAGCTCGCGGCGGCCCGGCGCGTGCTCGCGGAGCACGAGGCCTTCGGCGTCGCGGCGCACGCGGTGCACCGCGCCGGTCGGATCGACGATGCGCGTCGATCCGTCGCGCGCGTGCTCCCAGCGCGAGACGAAGCGCCCGAACACGTGGGTCCGGCGCACCCGACCGTCGACCCACGCGTGCTCGACCCCGCGGCCGTCGCAGAGATCGTGCAGTCGCCCGCCGTCGGGGCGCGCGGCCATCCGCACCTCGTGCGCGTCCGTCGACGCCTCGACGAGCGCGCCCCGGGCGTCGTGGGCGAAGCGGTGCACCTCGCCCGACGCCAGCGTCCGCGTGGCGACGAGCGTGTCGGCGCCGTAGGTCAGCGCGAGCAGCACGCGGCCCTCGCCGTCGCGCTTGGCCACGAGCTGATCCCCGACGTCCCAGTCGTACGTCTCGCGCACGCGCCCGTGCCGGGCGACGCTGACGAGCCGGTCCTTCGCGTCGTAGCCGTAGCGGCTCGTGCAGCCGCCGGGGTCGACCAGTTCGACGAGCTGCTCGGTCGCGTTCCAGCGGAATCGCGTCTCGTTGCCGAGGCCGTCGATCGTCGCGACGGGGAGGTTCCACGAGGCGATGCGCGTGCGGGAGGTGCAGCCGTCGCGATCGACGATCGCGACGACGTTGCCGGCCCGATCGCGGGTGTAGCTCCGCGCGCGCCCGTACTCGTCGCGCTCGGCGACGACCCGCGCGAGGCCGTCGTGGTCACGATTCCACCGCGCCGGCACCGCCGGCGCGAGCGCGTTCGGGCACGCGGCGCGCACCGAAGCGGGCGCGACGGCGGCGAGCGTCCCCGCCGGGGCGATCGTGTCGCGCTGCGACCCGAGGACCCACGCCCGCGGCGTGCTCGGCAGGCGGTGCGCGAGGGGATCGGGGAGGTTGGGCACCTCGAGCTCGGGCGGGAACACGTGGCCGAACCGATCGGCCCGCGCGACGTGGCCGCCGCGCTCGTCGTACAGCCATCGGATCGCACGGCCGCCCGAGTCGATCTCACGCCGGACCTGACCGTCGTGCTCGTCGACGATGCGCTCGAGCACGCCGCCCTCCGGATCGACGCGCCGCCGCAGCGTGCCGTGGTCGTCGTAGTGGTACACGTACACGCCACCGCTCGGCTCGGTGACGACCGTGCGCATCGCCTCGGGCTCGTACGCGAACGCGGTGCGCCACAGCCCGTCCTGGCTGTCGGCGAGGGCGCACCGACCGTCCGCGTCGTAGCGCCAGGTGTACGTGAACCCGCAGGGGTCCTGCCGCGAGATCCAGCGGTGGTGATCGTCGTAGCCGTAGCGCCGCTGGCCGGAGGCCGCGTCGATCGACGCGACCAGATCGCCGCGGCGATCGTAGGCGTACGCCGCCCGTCGCACGTCGCCGTTCGGGGCGCGCTCGCGGACGCCGACGATCCGCCCGTGGGCGTCGTGATCGATCGCGTACTCACGGACGCCGGCCGAGCAGGTCTCGCGGATGCAGATCAGGCGAGCGCCGTCGTACTCGAGGTGGATCGACCCCGCCGCGGTGCGCACGAGCACCAGCCGCGCGAGGTCGGTGGCCCCCGCGCGTTCGAACGTCAGCGCCCGATCGGCGAGTCGCAGGCCCCAGTGCCGCGGCCCCTGTCGCGTGAGGGTCGCGCCGCGGCGCGTGCACGAGGAGGCGGGGGCCTCGAGCGGCTCGAACACGATGGTGTCGCCGCTCGGCGGCTCGAACGTCGTCGCCTGGGTGTCGAGGTGCAGTCGGTGCGAGTAGCCGTGGCGGAACCCGTGGCCGAGCGGGCCGTCTTCCCGCGCCCGCGCGGTCGTGTAGTGGCGGGACCACGTGAACGTCCGCGGCGGCGCGGCCTGGGCGTCGACGACGTCGTCGAACACCGCGCCGGTGACGATGTCGACCGGATCCCCGCCCTTGCACTTGCCGCCGTTGTGGCCCTTGGCCTTCTTCGCCGCTCGGCCCTTGCGGACCTTCTTCGCCAGGGCCCCGAGCGCCGCCATGCCCGCCTTCATGCCGAGCGCCATCAACGAGACGGTCGGCGAGCCGCCGACGCTGACCGGCAGCGGGATCGACAGGCACACCGTCGTCGGCAACACCAACGACTTGGGCGACGAGCCCTTGGCCCGCGGCACCGGTGGCATGCCGATGCACTGACAGCTCAACGCCGGCAGGCCGAGGTAGCTGAACGCGTCGCCGTCGGCGGCCACCGTCGAGCTGCCCATGAACATCTCGGACTCGTCGGCGGGCGGCTTGACGAACACGCCGCCGATGGGGATGTGCTTCGGGATCGAGATGCCCCCGGTGCCGGCCTGCGCGCGCTGCAGCCCGCCGACCTTCACCGTGCCGCCGATGAACGGCGCGTAGTCGCAGGGGTCCATCAGCATGCCGGTGTACGGATGCGGCACCGGCACCGGCGGCACGGGGCCCGGCGGCTGGATGATGTGGACGTCGATCCCGACCAGCGGGTCGAAGTGTTTCGCCGCCGGTGGCATCAGGCGGCGTCCTGCACATCGAGCTCGCGCCAGCTCGGCCCGAGCAGCGCGACCATGCGGGCCTCGATCACCGGCGCGAGGCCGGCGTGGCGTGGGGTCGCGGCGAGTCGCAACATCGCGACGCCGAGGGCGGGCAGCGTCGAGGTGCGCCGCGCGTCGGCATCGAGTTGCTCGGCGACGCCGAGGGCGGCGATGCCGAGCGCCCACGCGCGGATACCGTTGCCGGCGTGCTCATAGCAGTACGAGGCCATGCGTCGCGACTCGAGTCGCATCCGTGTGTCCTCGAGGGCGTCGGCGAGCGCGGCCGCGGCGTCGTAGCGCTCGGCGCCGAGGGCGAAGGCGCCGGCGGCGACGCAGCACGCGCCCTGGGCGAGCACCGCGTCGAGCCGCAGGCCGAGGCCGAAGCTCTCGCCGCGGGCGTGGGCCGTGACGGCGTGGTGCTCGGCGTCGCGGTAGCCCCGGATCGCGCCGGCGTGATCCCCCGCGCCGAGCGATCCGCTCGCCATCGCGAACGCGACGGCGAACTGCAGGTGCGCCCATCCGTTGGCCTGGGCGATCGCGTCGGCGCGCGCGGCCCGATCGCGGGCGAGCGCCATGTCGTCGCGGGCGAGCGCGGCGCTCATCTCGACGAAGGCCTGGCGGAACTGGCCGGGGGGCGCGTCACCGCCGGGCGCCTGCGCCGAGAGCTCGACGTACGCCGTCGGCATGTCGAGCCCGGCGACGACGGTGCGCACGCGGCTCGCCTGTTGCACCGCGATCGGGGCCAGGGCCGCGGTGTCGCTGCGATCGACGAGGATCACGCGGACGCCCGCGTCGGGCAGCGCCGCGACGAGGCGTCCGAGCCAGCCGATCCACGCGCTGGCGTCCCGGACGGCGCGTGGCTCGAGGACGACGACGAGGTGACGGACCATCGGCTGGTGATGCCGCCACAGCGAGCCGAGCGCGGCGCAGAGGCTCGCGACGTCGTCGGCCGTGGCCGCAGGCGCGCGCCATCCGGTGACCACGCCCGATGCGGCGAGCTGCGGCGCGGCGACGTCGTACTCGCGGACGATCCACGCGCGCACGTCGAGGCCGTACCGCGCCGCGGCCTCGAATGGCAGGTCGACGCGGAGGAACACGTCGTCGGTGTCGGCCGACGGCAGCGACTCGAGCGTGAAGAACGTGTCGAGCATCCGCCACTCGTCGTCGGCGATGAGCCAGTGCAGCGCGCGGGCGCGCTGGTCCTCGGCGAACGCACACCACTGGGTGCGCAGTCGCGTGAGGCGCTCGGCGATCGGGTTGGCGGCCACCACGGTCGTCCTGTTGGAGTGGCAACCTCCTCGGTGTGACAGCGGGCCGATGCCGGCCGAACGGCCACCACGGGGCCACCGTCACATCCGCGCGTCGACGACTCTGTCGGTCATGCCGCAGGATCCCCACGTCGCTGGTGCACGCCTCGACGAGGTGGAGTACGCGTTCCACCTCGTCGATGCGTCGGGCGACCCGGGCGCCTTCGAGGTGCTGCGCGCCCACTGGGTCGAGGAGGTCTCGCGGGCCTACGAGCTGACGCTCGACCTCGTCACCGCCGACACCGGCCTGTCGATCGACGACCTCATCGGGGCGTCGTGTGCCCTGGAGCTCGGTCGCACGGTGCTCCGGTCGGTCCACGGGATCATCCGCCGCGTGGATTGGATCGGGCACGGCGCCGATCACCTCGAGCTGCGGGTGCACGTCGTGCCCGCGTGGTCGCTGCTCGAGCAGCGCGTCGACTCGCGCATCTTCCAGGATCTCACCGTCCCCGAGATCCTCGAGGCGGTGCTCGCCGGGCCCCTGGACGAGTACGGCCGCCGCGTCGATCTCTCGCGCCTGCAGGCCGAGTACCCGCGGCGCGACTACTGCGTGCAATTCCGGGAGTCCGACCTCGCCTTCGCGTCGCGGCTGATGGCCGAGGAGGGGATCTCGTTCGTCTTCGATCAGAGCGACGACGACGCGGCCGAGGTGCTGGTGCTCGTCGATGACAACGCCCAGTTCGAGGAGCTCGCGCTCGAGACCGAGGGGGAGATCCCGATCATCGGTCACCGGCCGGAGTCGGTCGATCGCGAGTCGCTCCAGCGGTTGCAGTGGAGCCGGACCGACCGCACCTCGGCCGTGCTGCTGCGCACCTACAACTGGCGCGCGCCCGCCGAGCCCACGGACGCCGCCGACAGCGTCGAGGCCCCGCGTGGGCGCGTGCGCGAGGCGTATCACCACGACAGCAGGCGCCACGTGACCGACGCGCGCGACGACGCCGGCTACGACGGCACCGACGATCAGGTGGCGCGGCCGGCCCTGCACCGACGTGAGCAGCTCGCGGCGTCGATGCGACGTGCGGTCGGGCAGTCGAACGTGTCGTCGATGACGGCCGGCCGCACGATCACGGTGGGTCGGCATCCCCTCGGCGAGCTCGACGGCGCGCGCGTGCTGGTGACCCGGGTCGAGCACACGGGCTCGTGCCCGGAGCGGGACGTGGCGGCGATCACCCTCGAGGCCAACCGCTACTCCAACCAGCTCGAGTGCCTGCCCGTCGACGTGCCGCTGCGGCCGCCGCTGGCGCCCGCCAAGCCCCGCGTCCACGGACCGCTGACGGCGCGCGTGACCGGGCCCGCCGGCGAGGAGATCCACACCGACGCCCACGGTCGCATCCGCATCAAGTTCCACTGGGACCGCTGCAACCCCGAGGACGACACCGCGTCGTGCTGGGTCCGCGTCGCGCAGATGTGGGCGGGCGCCGGCTGGGGCACGTGGTTCCTGCCGCGGGTCGGCATGGAGGTGGTGGTGCAGTTCCTCGACGGCGATCCCGATCAGCCGCTCGTCGTCGGCTGCGTCTACAACGGCAGCAACGGCGTGCCGTACACCCTGCCGGACGACAAGACCAAGTCGACGATCCGCACCCGCAGCTCCCCGGGCTCCGAGGGCTTCAACGAGCTGCGCTTCGAGGACGCCGCCGGCAACGAGGAGATCTACGTCCACGCGCAGAAGGACCACAACATCGAGGTGCTCAACGATCACACCCGCAAGGTCGACGCGAACGAGACCGTGACGGTGGGCGGCAATCGCGTGGTCACGATCCAAGGCAACCACCTCGTCGAGGTGAAGGGCGATCCCGCGGAGAGCAAGAACGGCGACAACACCGGCGGCTCGTCGTTCAAGGGCAGCAGCACCGCGGTCACGGGGGACTACAAGTGCACCGCGTCCGCGACCGCGTACATCAGCGCGCCGGACAGCATCACGCTCGAGTGCCCGGGCAGCTCGATCAAGCTCGAGCCGGGCAAGATCACCCTGTGCGCGGGGGGTGGCGCGACCATCGTGCTCGACGCCAATGCGCTGATGCAGTCGGCTGCCGGCGCCAAGGTGCTGCTCGACGGCAACGCGCTCGCGCAGTCCGTCGCGGGGAGCAAGGTGCTGCTCGACGGCAACGCGCTCGCGCAGTCGAGCGGCGGCAGCAAGGTGCTGCTCGACGGCAACGCCCTCACCGAGGCCTCCGGCGGCGGCAGCGTGCTGCTCGACGCCAACGCCACGATGACCGGCGCCGTGTGTACGGCGGCGTCGACCTCGGGCGGCAAGGTCCACCTCACCGCGGACGCCAAGCTCGAGGGGGCCACGACCACGTGCGTCGGTGCAGGGGCGACGGTGAAGCTCGGCGGCGGTGCGGCGGAGATCAAGGGCGGCAGCGTCACGTCGGCGGCGGACGGCGTGAACACGGTGAGCGGGGCGACCGTGGCGCTGAACTGACGTCGGTCAGCCGGGTCGCCGCCAGAACTCGGTCGCCGTCCAGTCGAGCCGCACGGTGCCGTCGCGGTAGACCCGGCCCGCCTCGGCCAGGCCCGTCGACACCTCGTCGATCCGTGTGTGCACGTTGGTCGCCGGCGCGAGGACCACGTCGCGTCCGGCGGTGAACGACTGCTCGCGCACCACCAGCATCGCCGCGCGATCGAGCCGCAGCGCCCGCTCGCGGCTGGGTGCGAGCAGGTGCGGCAGCCGACGATCGCCGCCCGGCGCCGCGCGCCGCACCTCGGCCTCGTCGAGCACGCCGCCCGGGAAGAACCGGGCGAGGATCTCGTCGTTGCTGCGCAGCTCGTCGCCGCCGCCGACCCGCCGCAGGTACGTGAGGACCTCGGGATCGCGGTGGCCGAGCTGCGGGACGTCGGGGATCTCCAGCAGCGATTGATGGCCCCACCCCGCGGCCCCCGGCACCTTGCGCGGGAAGGAGAACGTGCTGTCCGCGGTGACGCCGAGGCTGGTGTGACAGCCCATGCACGCGTAGTGCTCCTCGTCGGTCTGCAGCCGCAGACGCCCGTCCGCGTCCTCGATGTAGCCCTGGATCCGCCAGCCGAGCTGGTTGAGCAGGCCCGTCTCCGCGTCGCCGCCGAACAGCGGTAGGGCGCCCTCGTCCTTCTCCTGGGCCTCGATCGCGTAGGTCGAGAAGTAGCGCTCGCGCGGGAGCTCGCGCTCCTTGCGGAGATAGCGGACCTCCTTCATGCGCGTCGCGAGCAGGCTCGGCGCGTCCGGATCGATGTAGCGCACGGTGTGGAGGAACTCGGTGCCGGCCGGGTACGTGCCGCGATGCACCGAGTGATCCGCGGCGTCGCCGAGGTAGTGGCCCGGGATCCCCCTCAGCGCCGTGATCGACGGCTCGAGCGTCCCGTCGCCGTCGAGGTCGACGCCGATCCGTCGCTCGTCGAGCGGCTCGGTCGGCCAGACCACGTCGGCGTCGGCCAGGGCAGGATCGGCGGCGAGGCTCGCCTCGAGCACGGCGAGGTTCGCCGCGTAGATCTCGAGATCGGGCGCGCCGTCGCGGCTGCGGAAGGCGGTGGGGAGTCGGATCGCGACGTCATCGGTGCTGCCGTTGGTGGGCCAGAAGGCCCCGGGGAAGGGCTTGTAGCGGAACGCCCGCCAGAGCGTGCCGTCGCGGGCGAACCCGGCGTCGTCGAAGCCCGCGGCGAAGTCGAGGTCGAAGCCGAAGGCCCACGCGTTCGTGCGCCCGCGCAGGATCTCGCGCGTCGCCGAGTAGTTGTCGGCGCGCACGTAGGCCAGGACCTCGGCCTCGGGGATCGCTGCGATCTCGGCGCGGCGATCGACGAACAGGTTGGTCCAGTGGTTGGTCTTGCCGACGTCCGAGAAGGCGTACTCGACCTGCAGCTCGGCGTCGTCGCGAAGGTTGGGATAGACGCTCGCCGTGTGGCAGGTCCAGCACGGGTTGGAGACGCCCGCCGTCTTCGTGTAGCACTGGATCGGGATCGGGGCCTCGCGGTTGTCGAGGCGCTTCGCCGCGCGGCGGGCCTGCGCGAGCGGGTGGAACCCGTCGGCGCCGGGACCCGGATCGGGCGCGCGCTCGCGGGGCGGAGCGGCCGCGCGATCCGAGGCCGCGGCGTCGAGCGCCTCCGGGCCGGCTGCCGTAGGCGTCGCGGCCGGGGCCTCGGCCACGCACGCGACTGCGAGCAGCGCGAGCGTGGCGAGGGTGTTGCGTCGCATCGGCACGGCCTCAGCGCTCGACCAGCGTCATCGAGACCCGGCCCGAGCGGGGCCCGAGCTCGCCGAACGGGGCGAAGTCGGATTGCGGGGCCGCGGCGAGATCCTCGGCGGGGTGCTGGACGCTGAAGAACAGCGAGCGCTCGTCCGACGAGAAGATCGGGCCGGTGGCCTCGGCGTCCGACGGCACCGTGACGATGCGCCACGCCCGGGCCTGCTCCGGCGTCGCGGCGGTCTCGAGGAAGTACAGCGCGTCCTGCTTGTCGGCGGCAAAGTTGCCGTCGGTGCCGAACCAGATCCCGCCGTCGCTGTCGATGGCGAGGTTGTCGGGGTTCGCCGCCTCGAAGCTGGTCGCCCCCGCCGATCCGCGCCACGCGGCGTAGAACGTGAAGTCCTCCGAGTCGGCGGGGTGGGCCGCGTCGTCCTCGACCAGCACGAAGATCGCGCCGAAGTCGTCGGAGCGACCGAACGCCTCGCGATCGTTCTGCGGCGTCGCGGGATCGTCGACGTTCAGCGTGCCGTCGTCGCGCAGCGCGTTCAGGCGGTCATGGTTGGTGAACGCGATCCACAGCGTGCCGTCGGTGGGGTTCCACTCGAGGTCCTCGGGGCGGTTGAGCTCGCGGATACCGAGCTTGTTCGACGCCGAGTACAGGCCCATCAGCACGGTCTGGTCGTTCGGGAAGCCGCCCATGCCGTTCCAGTTCACGTCCTGCAGCGCGTCGCCGACGGTCGTGCCCGCCCCCGCGCCGCCACCGGCGTTCGGGGCCACATCGTTGACGTTGTCGATCGACAGGCGGATCCACCGGCCGACGCCCGGGCTGCCCGCCGACGGCAGCGCCCCGCCGACCGTGAGTCCTCCGAGCGCCCCCGTGTCGCCGTCGTCGGAGTTGTCGAGATCCTCGAAGTGCGCGACGTACACGTAGCCCTCGGCCAGCAACGCGCGGATCTCGGCCTTGGTCATCCCCTCGGTGTAGTTCGCCGACGAGACCCACTTGTAGATGCGTCCGCCGCGGCGGTCGTCGCCGGCGTAGAACACGATCGGCTGGTCGGGGACGAGGTTCCAGTCGTCGCCGACGTGGAACGCCGCGTTCTCCCAGTGGGCGCGGCCGAGCGAGCCGATCTTCAGGTGACCACGACCGGTCTCGGCGTCGTAGGCCTCGCCGGGCGCGGCCTCGGGATCGATCTCGGCGATGTACGAGTAATAGTGGGGCCGGGTGTTCACCGCGACGCCGCGCGTGTAGTCCGCGGAGGCCGACGGTGTGGTGTTCCAGACGATGTCCGCGCCGGGGTTGCAGGGGCCGGGCACGAATCCGTTGGAGCTGTTCCAGCAGGTCTCGAGCTCGCCGTACGCGAAGTTCACGTTCTCCTCCGCCGTCAGGAACGTGCCCCACGGCGTGACGGCGCCGGAGCAATTGCTCGACGTTCCCGGCACGACATTCGCGGGCAGAGGAGCGCCAGTGTCGTCGGCCGCGACGCCGACGTCGATGCCGCCGACGATGCGGAACAGGGTCGCGCTGGTCCCGTCGAAGCGCGTGTTGTCGGCGGAGGTGTCGATGCGCCAGCCCTCCTCCTCATCGCGCTCGACGCGGTACAGCGCCGCACCGACCGCGCGCTTGTGCCATTCGATGTAGGCGTCGACGCGGGGCGCGGTCCACTCGGCCGAGTCCGTGACGTCGAACTGGAACTCGGGCACGCCCTGCTCGGCGAGCCAGGTCACCAATTGCAGGCCTTGGCCGGTCGGCGCGGCGCCGACGTTCGCGCGGTCGTTGCTCGCGTACTCGAAGTTGGTGAACATCCAGCCCGCGGCGCCGGAGCCCCCGTAGTACGGCGATCCGTCGTTCTCCCAGCCGTCGCCGAGGAAGCCGTTGAAGTCGTTGTTGGCGCCCCAGAACGGGGCCGCCGGCGTCGAGTCCTCGGTCAGGGGGTCGGTGAACGCCGCGTCGATCTGCGGGCTCAGCTCGGCGATCGTGCGCAGCGACCCCTCCCCGGGGCTGTATTCGAGGGGGAAGCCCTCGACGTCGCGGCCACCGTTCTCGGCCTCGACGAGCTCGCGGATGACCGAGGGAATCGTGTCGTCGACCGGCGGATCGCCGGTCGTGCCCGAGGACGAGCTGTCGTCGGCGTTGCCGGAACTCGACGACTCCCCGGGCGCCGTGGTCGTGGTGGCGGTCGGGTCGGTGGCGTCCGTCGGGTCGGTGGCGTCCGTCGCGGTGATCGAGGAGTCCGAGGAGTCCGTGGTCGCGGTGGGGGTGGCGGTGGTCGCGGAGATCGTCCCGCTGGAATCGGCACCCGACGAAGACGATGATGAGGATCCGTCATCGGCAGCGGATCCGTCGTCGCCGCAGGCGAAGGGCGCGAGCAGCGTGAGCAGCACGAGGGAACGGCGCGAGTCGATGTGCATCGCGGCGAAACCTAGCGGCCGATTGCGACGCTCGGTTGACGCATCGGCGACAAGTCGCGAGACCGCGCATCACGATCCGGTGTCGCACGAGGTTGCGGTGCCGACGTCTTGGCGTGACGTCGGTGCTGCGCGCGTCGGTCGAATGCGGCAGTCGTCGTCGCGGATCGTCGACGCACCGATCATGCGCTCGCGCGCAGGGCTCGGCGCGGCGACGCAGCCTGGGATCGCCAGGGCCAAGGCCGCGAGGCGTCGGATCGGGGCAGCGGAGCAGCGTCGCACCACCCCCGTGGTAGCTTCGCCGACGCCCCCGCGCGCCCACACCCCGATGAAGCAAGCCGCCGACGTCCGTCCCGAGCCCACGTTCGCCCGCAAGGCCGCGATCGCCACCGGCCGCGCCGCCGATCACGCCGGCGCGGTCCGGGTCGCGCCGATCCCCGACTTCGATCTCGATCGCACGATCTTCTCGACGCTCGAGGGCGCTGCGGCCCGCTTCGTGATGAAGACCCGCGTGGGCAAGGAGGCCCACTGGGACGAGGCGGCCGGGAAGGCCGTGCAGGCCCAGTACGACCGCGCCACCGCGGATCTGCAGCTGCCCGCGGTCGACCCGGCGCTGCTGCGGTTCATGGTCGAGCATTGCGACTTCGACGTCGAGCACGCGGACGGGTCGTTCCTCGATCATCTCTACTTCTGCTTCGAGTACAGCGCGCTGCACTTCCCCGGGCACTCGCCGCTCGTGATGCTGCTGCACTCGATCCTCGGCACCGGCACCAACACGTTCGCGATGACGGCGGACAAGATCCCCGCGCTGCAGCCGTTGATGACGCCGTTCGAGTGGACCCACGTCGAGGCGTTCCCGTCGATCCTGCGCCTGCTCTACGACGAGCCGCTGCGGGCCGAGCTGTGGGCCAACCTGTCGCGGCTGTCGTCGCTGCGGTCGATCGCATTCCACCGGGTGATCGACAACGCGCCGGTCACCCTGTCCGCCGACGACCTGTGGATCCAGCTCGACTACCAGCTCATCCACCTCGTCGATTTCCTGCCGGTCGCGAACTGGGCGCTGCACGCGAACGACACCGCGTTCATCCTGTTCCGCGACCTGTACGAGCTGCTCGGCCGCGCGGGCAAGCGCTCGGCGAAGATCGACTACACGCCGGCGACCGGGCCCCGCACGCGACAGCGCGAGGACCAGGACCTCGGCGCGTGGTTGACCACGCTGATCCCGGTCGGCGTCAGCGCGAAGATGGCGGCGCGGTCGGTGCAGCGGTTCTCGGCCCGCATCGGCCACTCGCTGGCCTACGAGCTGACCTGGGCCTGACGCCGTCGCTGCGCCGGTCCGTCCGCCGGCGTCACGCCTGCAGCACGTCGAACACCCCGGACTCGCCGTAGGCCGGATCGCCGAAGCTCGTCACCGGCGCGCCCGCGTCGTCCGTGACCCCGACCGCGTTGGCGATCGTCGCGAGCAGCTTGTTGTGCGGCGCGTCCACGTCGTTGACCGTGTTGTCCTGCGCGGTGACCTTGATGTACTGGCCGGTCTTCAGCGCCCCGCCGCAGCCACCCATCATCACGTACGGCATGTCCATGAAGTGGTGGGCCTTGCCGTCCGACAGGTTGTTCATCCAGACGACGGAGCAGTTGTCGAGTACGGTGCCGGACCCCTCGGTGTAGCTGTCGAGGCGATCGCACAGGTACGCGAGCTGGGTCGCGTACCACCGATCGATGTCGAACAGCATGTCGAGGTACCCGTCGACGGCGCCGCCGGAGCAGTCGTCGGCGGTGTTGCCGTGCGACAGCTTGTGGTGGTTGTACTGGTGGCTCATGCCGTCCCAGGTGAACACCGGGCCACCGGCCTCGGAGCCCCACATCAGGGTCGCGGCATGGTTGGCGCCGCACGCCATCGCCAGGGCGATGATGTCCATCTGCATCTGGCCGACGGCCTTGTACTGGGCGTCGGAGTCGAACGGCATGCCGCTCATCGCCTGGATCTCGGCGGCCCGGGCGTCGTCGAGCGTGCAGGGGATCAGCCCCGCGTCGCCGAGGTCGGTCTCGAGGTCGCGGATCGCGGTGAGGTGCATGTCGAGCTTGTCGCGATCGGCCTTCGACAGATCGATCGACTTCAGCCGCGCGAAGTCCTGCTCGACCAGGTCGAGCACGCTCTGGCGCCGCGCCGTGAGCCGCATCAGCGCGCTCTCGTCGAGGTTCGACAGGCCCATCAAGTCCTGGTAGGCGAGCCACGGGTTGTTCTCGCCGACCGCGGGCGCGTTGGCGCCGAGGTACGAGACCACGCCGTTGGTGCCCTCGTAGCGGTAGCCCACGTGGAGGTTGAGCGCCGGGCGGGCGCCGTCGTTGAGCTCCGACGCGATGAACTGATCGAGGGAGATGCCCTGCGCGAACATCGTGCCGGGATCGAGTTGCTGCGCGGTGAGGCGGTGGCCGACGCCCTTGACGTGGTCGCAACCCGCGACCGGATCGAAGCCGAAGCCACGCGGCACGGTGTGGATGCCGCGGGGGATCAGCATCTTGCCGACGTGGCCCGACAGTGGCTCGAGGGCCGTGCCCGCGAGGCCGCTCGCCGCCAGCGCGCCGTACGGCGACGTCGGCCAGAAGCGGGTGATCTCGACGCCGTTGCAGCACGCGAACGCGATGAAGCGCCGCGGCGCGGGCGTCGTGCCGCCGGCGCTGGCGCGGCGCGGCATCAACGATTCGAGCACGGGCAGCGCGACCGCGGCCCCACAGGCACCCCTCAGGAAATTGCGGCGGAACATGTTCACTCGACCTCCTGCGCCGCGCGATAGCGGAAGCTCACGGTTTGGGTCAGCGCGACCAGCATCTCCTGCACGTCGTAGCCGCCCTCGGTCATCGCCTCGTGCAGGCCGTCGAGCGTGCAGGTGTCGACGTCGGTCTCGACGCGCGCGCTGGCGTAGCGGAACCACTGCGTCAGGTAGCAGCGCTGGGCGGTCGGCGAGTCGGCCAGCTGCTCGATGAGCCCGACCGCGTTGCTCGCGGTCAGGGTGCCACCATCCGGATTGGCGAAGCTGGCGTTGGTGTCGACCGGCTCGCCGTTGTCGAGGGTGCGGATCGCCCCGACGGCGTCGTAGCCCTCGAAGGCGAAGCCCGGCTCGTTGATCTGCGCGTGACAAGGCGCGCACTGCTCGGGCGACGTGTGGTGCGTGACGCGCTGGCGCGTGGTCTTGATCGTGTCGTCCGCGGGCGGCAGCTGCAGGTCGACGCCCGGCGGTGGATCGGGGATCTCGGTGCACAACACCTGCCGCTGGATGAACACCCCGCGGTGGATCGGCGAGGTCTCGACCAGGTACGCGTTCGAGGCCAGGAACCCGGGCTGGGTGAGGAAGCCCGAGCGCGTCGCCGGATCGAGCTCGACCGGCGTGAGCGTGTCGCCGAAGTCGCCCTCGATGCCGTAGATCGAGGCCAGCGTCGCGTCGACGTAGGTCGTCCGCGACGTCATGAGATCGGCGTAGGTGCCCTGCTGCTCGAGGATCGTCCGGCGGAAGAACTCCATCGTCTCCGCGGCCATCGACGCCGGCGACGCCGGATCGTAGCCGGGGAAGACCATCGGGTCCTTCTGGATGTTGGGGTACTTGTCCATGTGCAGCCACTGCGCATGGAAGTCCTGGACGGGATCGGCCGCGCGGCCGTCGGCGAGCAGGCGCCGCGCCTGGGCCTCGATGCCCTCGGGCGTGTCGAGCTCGCCGGCCTCGGCCGCGGCCAGCAGCGCGTCGTCGGGCGTCGAGTTCCACAGCATGTACGACAGGCGGGCCGCGACCTCCCAGCCGTCGAGCGCGACGAGCTCCGAGCCGGCCGCAGGTGAGGAGAGCTCGACGCGGTACAGGAAGCTCGGCGATTGTAGGAACGCCTCGATCACCATCGCGATGCCCTGCTCGAAGGCCGAGCCCGACTCGTACATCCCGTCGCCACCTTGGTAGATCGACAGGAACGCGGCCCGCTCGGCGTCGGTGAGCGGGCGGCGGAACGCCCGGCGACCGAACGTGTCGATGAACGTCTCGGCGCAGCCCACCGCGTCGGGGGCCGGATCGCAGCCGACGATCGTCGCGAGGTTCGCCGGCGTCGCGAGGATGCCGGCGGCGATCTGCTCGGCGGCGCGCCGGTAGTCGCGGGCGAGGCGGTCGGGCACCGCGAGCTGATCGGCGTTGTTGCTGAACCCGTTGACCGAGGTGTCGCCGAGGAACGCCGACGAAGGGTGATCGTCGACGCCCAACAGGTCGCGGACGCTGTTGTCGTACTGCGCGTGGGTCAGCCGGACGAAGTGGGTCAGGGCGCCCGGCTTGGTGTCCGCCTCGCAGTAGGGATCGGAGCTGCCGTCGTCGCCCGAGCCGCCGTCGGCCCCGTCGTCGGCGGTGCCTCCGTCGGCCCCACCGCCGGCGCCCTCGTAGCAGCCGGCCGCGAGCCAGAGCAGCAGGATCGAGGCCTGGCGCGGGAACGCTCGGTGTTGGCGCATCACGTGGTCGGGATACGCGGGCCCCGCGAAAAGGGTGAAGTCGTTTTCGGCGACCCGAACTTTTCTCGCCGGCTTCGCCGGGTCATCGGCCGCGGTGATCATCGGGTGGGCCAGTGCACGATCTCGACCCGGTCGCGCGGCGGACCACCGCGATCGCCTGTGGCCGGCCGCCCCCGCGCACGCGCGGTCGGCCTTCGTCTATGGTGTCCGCATGCGTCTGTTCCCCCTGATGTTCGTCGTGTCGATCGCCTGCGGTGCCGAGGGCGACGACGATCCGATCGCGTCCAGCACCGAGGGCGACTCGAGCGGCGGCGCGGGCTCGGCGAGCGGCGCGACGACGCAGCCGTCGACGTCGACGACGGCGGGCACCGCGACGACGGCATCGACGACCGCGGCGGACTCGACCACCGACGACACCGCGACGACGCCGGGCAGCACGGACGACGACGGCAGCACGGGCGAGCCCGGCCTCGGCTGTGCGAACCTCGATCTGCTCGTCTGCGAGGACTTCGAGGGCGAGCCCCTCGACGGCTACCCCGAGGGGTGGGGCAAGCGCGCGAGCGGTACGTGGCTCGGCAACACGATGGGCGTCGCGGATGACGACGCCTACCGCGGCACGCAGTCGCTGCGGATCGCCGGCGGCGAGAACGGTGCGCAGTGGCTCTCGTACAACGGCGGGCTCGGCGGGCTGGCGACCGAGCACTGGGGGCGCATGTTCGTGCGCGTGCAGACGCCGGCTCCCGTGCCGCAGGACGGCGTGCTCCACGGCGATCTCTTCGAGTCCCGCGGGCCCTACGGCGAGGGCAACACCAACTCGGTGCGCTGGGGGATCGTCGAGAACACGGAGGGCAACTTCCAGTGGATCTACAACGTGCAGCGATCGTCGGACGAGTTCGGCACCGGCACCGACTACACGTACCAGTGGATGGACGCGTGGTTCTGCATGGAGTGGCACCACGATCAGGTCGCGCAGGAGGCGACGCTGTGGCTCGACGGCGTCGAGGTCACGGCCATCACGCAGAGCGCGGCGACGAACCCGGAGATCCCGGTGTTCGACGACATCAGCATCGGCTGGGCCAACTACCAGAGCGCCGTGCCCGAGTTCGTGGTCCACATCGACGAAGTCGCGCTCGACGACGCGCGCATCGGCTGCGACGGGGTCTGAGGAGCGGCCCGCGTTCGCCCCGTCGGGGGCGCTGGGCGAGCCGCCGCGCGCGCGCCGGACAGCGCCGCGGCCTTCGTGGTATGTCGGGCGACCGATGGTGACCGCGCGTGGCCTGCCGCCCGATCTCGCCGACCGGCTCGATCCCACGGACGCGCCGCTCCCCGATCCGCGCGAGCTCCGACACGCGGCCGTCGTCGCGATCCTGATGCCGCCGGTCACCGGTGACGGTGACGACGACGACCCGCGGCTCGTGCTCATCGAGCGCTCCGGGGCGCTGCGATCCCACGCGGGCCAGCTCGCGTTCCCCGGGGGCAAGCCCGAGGTCGAGGACGCCGATCTCGTCGCCACCGCGCTGCGCGAGGCCGAGGAGGAGGTCGGCCTGCCCCGCGGCGACGCGCGGGTGATCGGTCGCCTCGGCGCCGTGCCGACGCCGACGGGGTTCCTCATCGTGCCCTTCGTCGCGTGGGCGCCCGCGAGCTGGCGGCCCGAGCCCACGAGCCCCGAGGTGCACGCGATCCTCACGCCCAGCATCGGGCGCCTGCTCGATCCGGCGATCCACCGGATCACCGGGCGCGGCGTGTGGCAGGGCTACCACTACGAGATGCACGAGTTCGCGATCCACCAGCCGCCGCTGTGGGGGGCGACGGCGCGCATGACCTGGGATCTGCTCGAGCGCGTCCGCGGCAACGGCCC
>LNFM01001193.1_pt1 | contig 60192 bp, 54 predicted proteins | sample 596031 | NCBI WGS metagenome assembly LNFM01 (sample SAMN04254537, study PRJNA301005) | activated carbon metagenome | isolation source: dual media filters at the Ann Arbor, Michigan drinking water treatment plant | place: USA: Ann Arbor | reverse complement strand
CGTCGAGATCATCCTCATCGGGCTCAGAGGCCTTGCTGAAGCTCGAGAGAGGGATGAATCGACGGTCCGTTCCGTAACGGCTTTCGATCAGAAGGCCGCACACGCGTTCGACGAATGCCAGCTTTTCGTCGGGTGCATAGGCGGGAAGTTTGACCGAAAGTTTCGTTGTGTTGTTGCAGCTACAGGTGCTCATGCTATAGACGCTACACGAACTCTCGCGAAATTGAAATGCCAAACCGCACAGAATGGTCAATAACGCACAAACTGACGCAAAATGCTTGAAATGTACAAAAATGCGTAGATCGGGGGTAGTTTATCTGCTTAGCGTTTCGCCTCGCGTTTTAGTTTGCGGACGTTTCGTTCTATCCAGCTTTCGGCTTCGTTGTAGTATTGGAACTTTTCTTCGTCGCGCCGGAAAGCCGTCGTGTGATTGTAGCGGCGGCCGTTAACGTGCCTGGTCGGGTGGGCGATGTGAAGCATTTCGTGGAAGACGACGTATTCGACGACGTAGCGTGGCGTCATCGCCGTGTCGAGCGAACGGCTGATGGTTATGTGGCCGTGCGTTGCATCGTGGTGGCCGAGGATGCGGTATGTTTTCTTCGCAGACCACGTCAGAACAGGTTTCGGGATCGCGTTTCGAAAATATTTCTCGTTTAGCGAATCAAATATTTCGTCGAGGTCGTAGAGAGAGCCTTTGGAACTGGTCACGACCTTGCGGCCGCGGCTTCTTTTACTTTCGGTGGCTTTCAGGCGGACCGTTTCGGACTTTACATAGGCCGAATAGACCTCGCGGGCGCCGCTTGGTATCTTTTTTCGAAGCAATTTGCCGACGAGAATATAGGCGAGGCCCTTGTGCGAGGCGAGCGGCATTTCGTCGCAGATCTTTCCGATGCGGACAAAAATTTTGGCATCACGGATCCTTATCGTATGATTTATGCCGATATACGGGTAAAATGATACAAAGATCGGCGGCACGGGCCGTTTGGGGTCGTACCATGAGAAGGCTTCTTTGTAGAGGTCGGTTATTTGGTCGATCAAGTTAATAGGACGTATATGACCTATAGGACGTATTTGTCCTATCCAACGTTCGGTTTTAATGTTTTTACAATCGGTTTAAACAATTTTTATTGACAGTATCGCGGTGCAGATGCTATCCCTATATATGGGAACAGCATACAGCCGCGTGGCAGTATGCTTCAAGTAAACCACGGACACGACCGCGACGGAGATATGAGTTCCGGCATTCCCGACTCTCGCGGACAGGTCATTTTAACGGCCATCATAAACGAACACTTCGTCACGGGCGAGCCTGTCGGTTCCAAGGTACTCGCCGAACGTTTTGCCAATCTCTCAGGAATGAGCAGTGCGACGATACGGAATGTGATGGGTGAGCTCGAGGAAATGGGGATGCTCGAACAGCCTCACACCTCGGCCGGCCGGGTTCCTACCGACAAGGGGTACAGGTTTTACGTTGACAATCTGTTAGGTGTTTTGAGCATCTCGAATGACGACCTGTTTCGTATCGACGAGCAATATGGCCTGAATTCGCATGATGCTGATACGCCTGACCGTTTGATGGAACGTACTTCCCAGCTACTATCTGCTCTTTCAAATAATGTGGGCATCGTGGTATCGCCGAGTTTGGCGAATGATCGCCTGCAGCATATCGAGTTTGTCAATCTGAGTGACAATCGGATCCTCGTCGTACTCGTTTCGGCACCGAATATTGTGCATAACAAGATAATTCGGCTGAACGTGACGTTTTCGAAGGAGGAGCTCGAACGCACGGCAAATTACCTTAATAAGGAATTCGTCGGCAAAAGCCTCGCACAGATACGGGCCGAGATCATGCATCTGATGCATGAGGAAAAGGCTCTTTTTGACAAGCTGCTTCAGACGGCGGTGATCCTCTGCTCCGGCAGTATCGAGGACGAGGAAGACACTCTTGGCGAAGTTTTTATTGACGGCACGTCGAATATCCTTTCGAAACGCGATTTTGCCGATCTGGAAAGACTTCGCGAACTGCTGAGCACCATCGGTGAGCGATCTCGTCTCCTGCAGATCCTCAACGAATGTACTCCGAAAGACATCAGCTCAAAGGGTGATGTCCAGGTCGTCATAGGCAGAGAAAATCGAAGCCCGAGCCTACAGAACTGCACGCTCATCTCGGCTCCATACCGGGTTGCGGGCGGTTCGGCGGTAGGAACGCTCAGCGTTCTGGGCCCGACACGTATCGAATATGCGCGAATGATCTCGATAGTCAGCTATGTTGCCCGCACGCTTGAGAAAATGATGTCAACCGACATCGCAAAAAACTAGGCATTTAGCCGACATTCTGGCCATCCCACTGACCGAAACATGAACCCCAAAGAACCCATTCCAATGCCCGAAGAATCGCTCGATGAGCTAGATCTGGACTCGATCTCGTCGGTCGACGATTTCATCAAAGAACTCGAAGCCAAGGAAAAGGACCTCCATATCACCTCGGACTTGACGATCGAGATCTCTGATTCGGAGTACGACCCGCGCAATACGCCGGATTTCCTCCCCGAACAACTGGCCGCCCCGCAGCCGGTGAGAATGCAGCGGCCCGAAGGTGCGCCCAGCGAACAGGGCTTCAAAACAAGAGTTTACGAGCTCGAACAGGAAGTAGAGCAGCTTCATCGCCGGATCTCCGAGCTTCGAAATGAGCGTAACGACGTTCAGGAAAAGAGCGACCGGCGGCTGAAAGATTTTGAGAATTTCAAGTATCGAATGGACCGCGAACGCCGCGGAGCTTTCATCGACCAGATCAGCAATCTCGCTAAGCAGATGCTGCCTGTCCTCGACAATCTCGATCGAGCGATAAACGCTCTCGAGAGGTCGAAAGCCGAGAAGAGTCAGGAATTTCAACAGTTCTACGACGGCATCGCTCTCGTTCATCATCAGGTAAATGAGGTATTTGCCGAGATGGGTGTCCAGCCGATCTCAACGGTCGGCGAGCCGTTTGACCCGAACTTTCACGAGGCGGTTGCGACCGAAGAGCGCGAAGATGTCCCTGGAAACACCGTTTCCGAGGAGATGCTTCGCGGCTATCGCATCGGCAACCGCGTTATCCGCCATTCGATGGTGAAGGTCACCGTCGGAAGACCTGCTCCCGCACCACCTTCGTTGCTGACCGACGAACTCCCCGATCTCGACCCTGACGACAACGGCGAGAATTCTCCCGAAAACAACCTGCCTGACCTCGATCCGCCTGATAATAACGAGGTCGACTTTAATCCTGCACAAGAAAACCAATCATAAACGAATCCCCCCTCAGAGGAACTCAACGCTATGGGCAAAGTAATCGGTATTGATCTAGGCACGACAAACTGCTGCGTCTCCGTTTTGGAAGGCGGCACGGTCCAGATCATTTCAAACAAAGAAGGCGGACGCACGACGCCGTCAGTGGTCGGATTTACCGACAAAGACGAGCGGCTCGTCGGCCAGATCGCAAAGCGGCAAGCGGTAACCAACGCTGCGAATACGCTATATGCGGTCAAAAGGCTGATCGGGCGAAAGTTTGACGCGCCGGAGGTCGAAAAGATGCGTGCGAACGTGCCCTTCGAGATCGTCAAGGCGCCGAACGGCGACGCCCACATCCGCGTTCTCGACCGCGTTTACAGCCCACCTGAGATCTCGGCGATCGTGCTTCAGCGTTTGAAGCAGTCGGCCGAAGAGTTTCTCGGCGACAAGATAACCGAAGCGATCATCACGGTTCCTGCCTATTTTGACGACATGCAGCGTCAGGCGACGCGCGACTCGGGTAAGATCGCGGGCCTCGAGGTGGAAAGGATCATCAACGAGCCTACAGCCGCCGCACTCGCTTATGGATTCGGCAAATCGAAGACCGAGAAAGTTGCGGTATATGACCTCGGCGGCGGTACATTCGATATCTCGATCCTCGAGATCAACGACGGTGTGTTCGAAGTTCTCTCGACGTCGGGAAACACGTTTCTCGGCGGCGAAGATTTTGACCACCGGATCATCGACTGGATGGTCGAAGGCTTTAACAGTGAATACGGCATCGACCTTCGCGGCGACCGGCTGGCTTTGCAGCGTTTGAAAGAGGCCGCCGAGCGTGCAAAATGCGAGCTTTCGAGCGTTTCGGAGACCAACATCAGCCTGCCCTTTATCGCGGCGGATGCCTCGGGCCCGAAGCACATCAATACGACGCTCACTCGTAAGAAATTTGAAGAGCTGGTGCAGGATCTCGTCGAATCTTCGGTCGAGCCGTGTCAGAAGGCGCTTTGGGATGCGAAGCTGCAGCCGAGCGATATCGACAAGGTCATCCTCGTCGGCGGCCAGACGCGTTCGCCGATCATTTCGCGAACGGTCACGGAAGTTTTCGGCAAAGAACCTTCATCCGAGATCAATCCGGACGAGGTCGTCGCAATGGGCGCGGCCATCCAGGGCGGCGTTTTGACGGGCGATGTCAAGGACATCGTGCTGCTCGACGTTCTGCCTTTGAGTTTAGGTCTTGAGACGCGCGGCGGTTTGTTCGTCAAGCTTATCTCGCGAAACTCGACCATTCCGCTCAAGAATACGATGACGTTTACGACCGTTGTCGATAATCAGCAGTCGGTCGAGATCCACATTTTGCAGGGCGAACGTGAAATTGCATCGGCAAACAGATCGCTCGCCAAATTCGAACTCGTCGGCATCCCACCGGCACCACGCGGTGTTCCTCAGGTCGATGTTTCGTTTGAGATCGACGCGAACGGCATCGTCAGCGTTTCGGCAAAGGACAAGATGACGGGCCTCGAACAGGCTCTGCAGATCACGCCTTCGTCGGGCCTCTCGCCGGACGAGATCGAACGCCTCATCATCGAAGCCGAGACCTCGATCGAACGCGACCGGGACGAAAAAGAAGCGATCGTCGAACGCAACCGCCTCGACACCCTGATCCGCAACTCGCGGCGAGCGATGTCCGAGATCGGCAAATCCTTCGACCTCAACGAGCAGCAGGAGATCAACGAAGTCCTCAACGTCGCCGAAGAGATGCTCGCAACCGCAACCGTTCCCGAGCTAAAACTCCAATACGACCGCGTCGAAACCGCCGCTAATAGGATAACGGCCGCGATGCTGGCGATGACTTAGGGGTCGGCGCATTCCATCTACAGTTCAGAGGCGGGCTTTGCCCGCCTTTTTCTATTGACAATGCGTATAGCCATGCTATACACTCTGAGTGATGATCAAAAGCTTTCGACACACCGGCATCGAACGATTTTTTCGTACCGGGACGAAAGCTGGAATACAAGCGAAGCATGCCGAGAAATTGCGCCGACAGCTCTTTGCTCTTGATAACGCGACGGTTCCGCTGGATATGAACGCACCCGGCTGGCGTCTTCATCCGCTCAAGGGCGAACTGGCGGATCATTGGTCGATAGACGTGAGCGGCAACTGGCGGTTAACCTTCGCTTTCGAAGGAACCGACGCTATTTTGGTGGACTATCAGGATTATCATTGAGGTATTTATGGCAATGTTCAACCCGCCGCATCCAGGCAGTGTTTTAAGGGATTATCTTGGCGATATCTCGGTAACGGACGCAGCTAAGCACTTAGGAGTAACGAGGGCCGCACTTTCTCGAATATTGAATGGAAGTGCGGGCATCTCAGTCGAAATGGCTCTGCGTTTGTCAGATGCATTGGAAACGAGTCCCGATCTGTGGGTTGGGATGCAGTCGAAATACGACCTGTGGCAAGCATCGCGAAGCCCTCGAAAGAAGGTTGGCCGGCTTCTGAGTGCTTGACCTGCTCTATTAAGAAAATAAAGGAATATTCCGATCGCACAATTGCATGACTGGCCCGATTTTTTCGAATGAAATTTTGCTCGGCGGAATGTGTGTTTTCGTGTTACCATCCGCGAATGAAGAGTTTGTTGCTTATCGCTCTTTTGGCGATCTCGTCTTTTGGACAGATCCAGCCACAATGCAATGTCGCCATCGATAGGTTGCCGGCATTGCAGGGGGTTAGGCTTCGGATGGCGGAGTCGGAGGTGGTAAAGCTGCCCGTCGTCGAGATACCTTCACCCTCGCCGGGTAAAACTCGGCAGTTCGAAGCGATAGACCGCGTCCACATCCCGGGCTTTAAGCCAGGCCCCGCATTTACCCTGATGATGTACGATCAGAAGGTGATGTCGCTTGTTGTTTATAGTCCAGATATCGCCGCCAACACTAACGAATTTGTGAGGGGTCTCTCAAACACGCTCGACCTTCCGCTCGCTCTCTGGGATAAGCAGTCAACCTTGCACAAAATTTCGTGCCCGGAGTTTCAGATAACTGTCATGCCAAGAGGAAGCCTTCTTACTCTGGTAGATCGTTCAGCATCTGCAGATCTTGCCCGTGCGAACGCCGCTGAAAAGCTGAAAGCGTCAAAGCCATAAAACTCATGAGGACGGGGTTGGCCGGCTCGTCAGAGCTTGCTATGAAAATAGGAGAGCGGGAGAATTGCACAATTTAATGACTGACCGGAATTTTGTTTGAGGAAAATAGAAGGTTCTCAATTCGTTTTGGGGGCCTTCGGCCCAGTGATGTGCGGAAGGGCTATGCCCTTCCGGCGAGCTTTAAAAAATCTGAGGCTCCGCCTCATCTTTGTCGCCACTTTATCTGATGAACATCCATCTTGAGCGGCTCGTCTTCAAGCGGGCAGCCTTTCCAGATGCGGGCACTAGAATTCAGGTAGTCTTCAGGACGTTCGACGAAGCCTTCTTTGACGGGGTTGTTGTGAATGTAGTTCACCTTTTGCATCAGAACGTCTTCGGTCTTTATTTCGAAGGTGTTTGAGTGGTGTTCCCAGACGGAGTGTTTGTATCCCCGCTTTTTCTCTTCATTTCGCAGCTTTATCAGCGACTCTTCGTGGCCGCTCTCTTTCAGATATTTAATGATCTTGTTAGCCGACACGCCGTTTATGTAGCGAAGCGTATCTGATTGGTCTAGCTTTGAATCTGTGATTATGTGAAGGTGGTCATACATTATCGCGTAAGCGAAGAGCAGAAATCCCGCCGATTCTCTGGCTGCTTTGAGGGCTTCGCACATGACATTTTTGAGAGCATCCGTTCGAAAGATCGGCAGCCTTTTGTGGGTGACCGAGGTGATGTAATAGAAGGGAGTGTTTTTGGAGACGGATATCATTTTTTGGGGTATCTTGGATGGATTTTGACCGGAAATCAAGTAGAGGCGAAGCCTCGGGGTTATTAGGAGCTTAACGGAAAGGCAAAGCCTTTCCGCACAGCACTAGGCCATAGGCCTTAGGAATCCCTGCAGGGACGGGATCCGCAACACCACATAAACCTAAGCTCGAGCTCGAAGACTCGGTTGGGCCGCCACGGCTAATTGCTATTGTCAAAAATTTGCATTTGTCGCAGAATATAAATACGCCAGTTCATTTGCGGATGAGCTGGCGTTTTTGAAATTTGAGATATCAAATTTGACGTAAACGAAATGGCGAAGAGAGATTATTACGAAGTTTTGGGCGTTACGAAGACGTCGACCGAGGTTGAGATCAAGCGTGCTTATAGGACGCTGGCGGTGCAGTATCATCCGGACAAGAACCCGGGCGATGCGGCGGCTGAGGAGAAGTTTAAGGAGTGTGCCGAGGCTTACGCGGTGCTGAGCGACCAGCAGAAGCGGGCGGCGTATGACCGGTTTGGTCATGCGGGCGTCGGGGCCGGTGCGGCCGGCGGCGGGTTTGATCCGGGGTTCTCGAATATCGAGGACATCTTCGATATGTTCGGGTTCGGCGATATGTTTGGCCAGCGGGGTTCGCGGCGGACGAGCGTTCAGCGTGGGTCCGATCTGCGGTACGACCTGGAGATATCGCTCGAAGACGCGGCCACCGGCAAGGACGAGAAACTCCGCATACCGCGGCTCGAAACTTGTGAGGATTGCACAGGAACCGGTGCCGAAAAGGGCACATCGCCCGAGAACTGCATCGCCTGCGGCGGCAGTGGACAGACGCGTTATCAGCAGGGCTTTTTCAGCGTGATGCGGCCATGCGGCAACTGCGGCGGTAAGGGCCAGATCATCAAAAATCCCTGCAAAACCTGTCGCGGGCAAGGGCGTATCGAGAAGGAAAAAACGATCGAGATCAAGATCCCGGCCGGTGTCGATACCGGTTCGCGGCTGCGGGTCACGGGCGAGGGCGAAGGCGGTTTGAACGGCGGCCCGGCGGGCGATCTTTACATCGTCCTGCACGTCAAGGAGCACAAAGACTTTGAGCGGCAGGGAGCAGATCTTTATTCGGCGGTGCCGATAACGTTTGCTCAGGCGGCGCTCGGTGCGGAACTGACGGTCAAAACGCTCGATGGCGAGGAGCAGTTAAAGGTTCCAGCCGGAACGCAGACCGGTACGGTCTTTCGCGTCAAGAATCAGGGCATGCCAAACCTCGGCGGCCGCGGCAAAGGCGACCTGTTCGTCGCCGTCACGCTCGTCACGCCCAAAACGCTTACCAAAGAGCAGCGAAAAGTCCTCGAACAGCTTGCGGAGATCGAAACAACCGATTTCGCCGACGAATCGTTCATGGACAAGGTCCGAAATATTTTTGGATAGTTTGCTAAGGGCAGCTTTTGCCGATCGATGCTCCGAGTTTTATCGCCTGCTCGCGATACTTCGGGGCATCGCTCTTTTTATCCGGCATCAGGCACAAAGTCTGTCCTGCCATCACGAATGCATTGGTGTTTTTAGGATCGAGTTCGGTACTCATTCGAAAATAATCGAACGCCTTCCGGTGATCCCTGAGGTGATAATGCGCGAGGCCTAGATTGTATAGTGCATTGGGCTGCTTATCGTTGATCTCGAGGCTTTCACTGAGATCTTCGACCGCCTTCTGATAGTTCTTTTGATTCAGATAAATGGTGCCGCGATTGTAATACGTTGTTTCCAGGTGAGCATCATGGTCCAGAGCCTTCCCGTAATCGGCGATCGCGGCGGCGATCTTATTGAGCTTTGAGTTGGTCACGGCACGGTAAAAATAGTACGTTCCGTTGGCTGGATCATTCTTGACCGCCAGATCAAATTCAAGCAACGCGGGCCCGTGATCTCCTTTCGCCGCAAGCCCTTTGCCTCGTTCGAAATAGGTTTTTGCGCTCGCCGGATCGGCTGGGGTTTTAATAGATCTGAGAGTGGCTTCGGTTTTAGCCAGCGTCTCCCTGGAACTCTTCAGGACCTTTAGCGAGCTTACCATGGTCGAATAGGTCGGATTGCTCGCTATCGCCCGGTTGAAATCATACTCCGCCATCTCCATGCGGTTCTGCTCGAAATAGATCTCGCCGCGGTGATAGAGCGCAAGGGCATTATTTGGGTTAAGAGTGATAGCCCGGGTAAAGTCACCTATCGCGCTTGCGGTGTCGCCCTTTTCCTTGAAAAGCAGGCCGCGATATGTGTAAGTATTCGGATTCTGAACGTCATACATCAGCGAACTGGTGTAGTCAGCGAGAGCTTGTTCCTTGTTTCCTTTTTTATCGTAAGTGCCAGCCCGATTGTAGTAGGCGTCGGCATTTCGCGGCTCTAAGGAGATAGCTTTGTTAAAATCTGCGATAGCTTTGTCGTATTGCCGCATCGACGAGTAGGCACGGCCGCGGGCGTTGTATCCCTTGGCATAATTCGGAAGCAGGGCGATGACCTGAGTAAAATCCTCAACGGCCAAGCCCATTCCAATGTCGAGCTGACGGGCAAGCCCGCGATTGAAATAGCATGCCGAATCTCGCGGAGCGAGCCGTATGCAGTCAGTGTATGCCTGAGCGGCCTCGACATATTTCTTTTGGCCGAAGAGTGTGTTGCCCCGGGCAAAATGGTCTTTTGCTGTCTGAGCGGACGAAACGGCTGCTAAAAAGAAAATGATCGCGGCTGCAAGGGCGGTAATTTTCATCTGAAAAGGATATCACGAGCAAAGTCCTTCGTGAACCGTGCATCTACACCACTTATTTGGTCGAAAACAGCACGTAGAAGTTAACAGGCTTAGCCAGTTTCCGTCCTGTATAATCAAGAGCTTATGAAGTTTTTACAAGGGTTTCTGTTGTTCTCATTGATCGTCGCCTTTTCTCTGGCTACAGTCGGCCAGTCTCCGTCAAAGATCCTGAGCCAGGCGAACAAGGCGCTCGGCGGCGAGAAGGCTTTGAAGGCCATCTCGAGCTGGCAGCAGACCGGTAAAGTGACCCGGCTTGCGGACGGGGCGACAGGAAATTATTCCGCCTATGCGGCGAGCGGCGGGTTGTTTGGCGGGCTGTACGACGTAAACGGATTCGAGATAGGATTTGGTTACAACGGCAAATCCGGGTGGGTGCGCGATTCGAAGAACGGGCTGCGGACCGTCACTGGTGAGGCGAGCCGCGATTTTCAGGCCGAGGCCGTTTATCGGGCTTCGCGATGGCTGCGGGCGAAGGATGAAAAGACAAAGATATCGGCGGGCGGCAAGGCTACGATAGCTGAGCGTCCGGCGAATGTTGTCCTGCTAACGACAGCTAAGGGATCGCGGATCAAGCTATTTTTCGATGCTGCGACTGGGCTTTTGCTCAGAGATGAGACAGAGATCGGGGATCTGGTAAAGATTTACGAATATGGCGATTATCGACGCGTCGGTGCGGTCCAGATGCCGTTTGAGATCAAGTACTCGGAAGGCGATGAGAAATACGATATTCGGCTCGACGAAGTTAAGTTTAATCAGCAGATAGCCCGTTCCAAGTTCGATTTTCCGGTGGTGTCGAACGAGCCGCTTCCGAATATTCCCGCACTCCTCGACGAGGTTCGAGCAAACGCGGACAAGGTCGATGCGATCCTCGAAAACTACAGCTTCACCGAAGAACGCATCGAGCGCGACCTGAAAGACAACGGCCAGTTGGTCGTAAAAGAATCGGAAAAGACGCTGCTGACGTTTTACAAGGGTTACCGAATAAAACGAACTCTAGAAAAGAACGGCAAGCCGTTGTCACCTTCGGATCAGGCAAAAGAGGACAAGGACGTCGAGAAACAGGTTGCGGAGATCGAGAAAAAAATAGCCGAACGCGAGAAAAAAGCCGAGAAAATGGCTGCAGGTTCGGTCGGCCAGCCCAGGGGCGAAGGTCAACGGGTTACGATCGCCGAAGCCCTGAAAGGCTCGCTGCTGGTAAATCCGCGTCGCGAGCGTTTTCGCGGACGGGACGTTATCGTTTTTGACTATGAGCCAAATCCGGCATTCAAGCCCAAATCGCGAATGGAGCAGCTTTTTGCCCTTTGCAACGGAGCTGTTTGGGTGGATACGGCGACAAAGCAGATCGTCCGCCTCGAGGCTCAGCTGACCAAGAGCGCCGGGAATTTCCTTGCCAAGGCGAGTCGCGGGGCGTCATTTACCCTTGAGAATGACATCGTCAACAACGAGATCTGGCTGCCGTCGCAAGCGGATATAAACCTGCAGATCAAGCTCTTCCTGATCGCCGGCATAAATATAAATAATCTGGTGAAGTACGGAGATTACCGACGCTTTGAGACCGAAGTTAAAGACGCAAGCGTCGGCGACGAGAAAAAACCTTAGGTGAGCTCTTCGCCCTTTGCACGGAGTGTTCGGCGCCAGAGTTCTCGGTAGGAAGTGAAGCGGCCCACGAGAGTGTTTAGGTAATAACGCTGGGCAAACGTCATGTTGCGGTTATCGCTCATGCGTTTGATACTGGCCTCGAGGCGGGCGCGAGCTTCGAGCGGGGCACGTTTGGTCGCACCATTGAAATAGATGTCAAAATCGATCTTTAGCTTGCGAATGTCGTCCTCGAGACGGCTGAGCTTCTGATCGGTCTCGATCTGATCCTGCTTGCTCTTGCTGTTTTGGTAAAGTTTGTTTCCGATAGCCATTTTGTGACGGTTCCTTAACGAGGCAGGCTGAACGCAAAAACGCGCCTACTGTTAAAATATATTAAACAGCAGCAAAATTCCAGAAAAATCGTCAAGTCTTGGCGGAGGGTATTATGTTCTTTGGTGGCTCCGGCTAGGCTACCTCTAGATAGCTTCATTGATCTACAATTATCAAATGCCATCACCCGCGAGTAATAGTGATCTTCGAAATCTTCCGTCGGTCGACGAACTTCTGCGTTCGGACGCGGGGCGGCAAATATCTATGAGCATCGGTGAAAGGTCTGCCGTGAACCTTGCCCGTGCGGTGCTTGGCGAGGTGCGCGAGGAGATCGTGGCTGGTGCCGGGATCAAAGGCGGGAAGACGGAGCTTTTCGACCGGATCATTAGGGAAATTCAGCGTAGGTGGGACGCCGAAGAGAGATCGGGAACGCGACGCGTGATAAACGCGACTGGCGTTGTCGTTCATACAAACCTTGGCCGGGCGCCTCTTTCTGAGGCAGCCCGAAATGCGATAGCCGATGCCGCCGGATATTGTGCGCTTGAGTACGACGTGCTCGAAGGAAAGCGCGGCAAACGCGGCGCACGTGCCGAGACGCTTTTGGCGGAATTGACCGGTGCTGAGCGCGTTCTCATCGTAAACAACTGTGCAGCGGCGGCGTTTTTCGTTTTGACGGCATTTGCGGCGGGCGGCGAGGTGGTTATCTCGCGGGGCGAGTTGGTCGAGATCGGCGGTGATTTTCGTGTGCCCGATGTTTTGACGCAGTCGGGGGCGACGCTTTGCGAGGTTGGAACGACCAATCGGACAAAACTCGCCGATTACGAAAAGGGAATTTCGGCGGCGACCAAGCTGATCCTTCGCGTCCATCCTTCGAATTACAAGATCGTCGGTTTCACTGCGATGCCGACGCTCGCTGAGCTTTCAGAGCTGGCACACCGGAATGGGATCCTGATCTACGAAGACATCGGCTCTGGTGCGATCATTGACATGGCCCGATTCGGCATTCCGGACGAACCGGCGGTGCGGTCGTCGATCGAGGCGGGAGTCGATCTTGTTTCGTTCAGCGGCGACAAGCTGCTCGGCGGGCCGCAAGCCGGGATCATCGCCGGCAAGGCCGAATACATCGACCAGTTGAGGAAGCATCCGCTTTATCGAGCATTGCGCCTCGATAAGATCGCTTACGCAGCCCTTGAATCAACGCTGGAAGCTTATCGGCGTGAGGCATTTGAAGAGATCCCGGTGCTCAGCATGTTTTCGGCAAGCGCCGAAGAGATCGAGCGGCGTGCGACGGGCTTTATCGCTGAAGCGAAGGCCGTAAATGGGGAGTTGAACTTTGAGATCGTCGACGGATCTTCTGCTGTTGGTGGTGGAGCGGCTCCGACGGTGACGCTAAAAACGGCTCTGATCGCCATCAGTCACCCCAGGTTTTCGGCATCTCGCCTAGAATTCAAGTTGCGTAATGCTCGTACTCCCATTATCACCCGCATCGTTGACGATCACGTGGTGATCGATCTGCGGACCGTAATGCCTCACGAGGAAGCCGAGATAATCAGCACGCTCGTAAACTGAAACGAACTAGCCGTTCTTCTGTGAGAAATCCTGCATGAAATCGACCAGAGCCGTTACGCCTTCGCGGGGGAAGGCGTTATAGATCGACGCCCGAACGCCGCCGAGTGAGCGGTGGCCGCGAAGGCCGTCGAGCCCGTTCGACTCGGCTTGGGAGCAGAATTTTTCGTCAAGTTCAGCGTTTGGCAGGTGAAAGCTGACATTCATCATCGATCGAACGCTGCGATCGGCATGGCCTGTGAAATACCCGTCGCTCGTATCGATCGCATTGTACAGGACCGCCGCTTTTTCGGCATTACGCGTTTGCATCGCCGTTACGCCGCCTTGCTCCTTAAGCCAATCGCAGACCAGGCCGATCATGTAGATGGCCCAGGTATTCGGCGTGTTCGCCATCGAATCGTTTGCGGCAATGTTTCGGTAGTCAAGCAGCGAATGAAGGCCTGTCGGTATTCGCTCAAGCATGTCTTCGCGGATAAAAACGACCGCGACACCGCTCGGGCCGATGTTTTTCTGCGCTCCGTTGTAGATCAGTGCGTAATTGTTCCAGTCGATAGGTTTCGAGAGGATGTTCGATGACATGTCGCAAACGACCGGAATGCCGCCGCCGTCGATGTCATATTGAAACTCCACGCCCTCGATGGTTTCATTGGCTACGTAATGAACGTAACGAGCATCCTTGGTAAAGTTTAGTTCGCCCTGTTGCGGCGTACTTTTGTATCCACCCTCGGCAGAGTTGTAGATGACGTTTATATTGCCGCACCTACGAGCCTCGGCCAGAGCTTTCCTGCCCCAAAAGCCGGTGATCACATAATCTGCGGTTTGATCCGGAGCCAAGAAATTGATCGGGATCATCGAGAACTGAAGGGAGGCTCCGCCCTGAAGGAAGAGAATTCGAAAATTGTCCGGAACGTTGAGCACATCTCGAAGCCCTTGCTCTGCCCCGGCGAGAATACCTTCGAAATGCGCCGAGCGATGGCTGATCTCCATCACGCTCATACCGATGCCGTTAACCGAAAGCATTTCAGCCTGGGCTCGTTCCAAAACCGGAAGCGGGATCGCCGCCGGACCCGCACTGAAATTGTAAACTCTATTCGTCATCAAACCTGTAGGTGCCTTATTGCACGTATAAATTAAACTGTTAGGTTAACACAGCCACGGAGGTTATCTAACCGAAGAAAAGCGGATTTTTGCAGGCTGGTCGGTAACTTTTCACTTCGTATTTGTCGGAAATTGATTTAGAATCAGAGAAATTATTACGAACGTTCACCGTCGCTTGAGCATCTTAGAAGCGCCGTTAAAGGGCGTTTGTTAAATCTCGGAGGAAGTTTATGTTTCGCAAGTCGTTAATGTCGCTTGTTTTTGCCGCAGCCACCTTGGCCGTTACCGGTTCGACAGTTTTTGCCCAGAATGCCCCGGTCTCCGGTACGGTCGAGATGACCAAAGCTGATGGCACACGCGTTCCCGTGGAAGGTGCGTTGGTCGAGGTTTATAGAACCGATATCAAGGCAAGTTCACCGCCGGCTAAGACCGGTAAGAAAGGCGAGTTCAGTTTTGCCGGACTCACCCTCGGCCAGACGTTCATCCTTTCAGTTTCTGCCCCGGGTGCTCAGCCGACATATTTGCCGGGTGTAAAAGCCGGACAGGAACGTTTGCTGATCGTCTTGAATCCTGGCGACGGTACACGGGTCTCCGAGGAAGAGGTACGGGCCGCTGCAGCGGCGCCGCCGGCAACGGCTGCGAGTGCGGAAGACGCAAAAAAAGCCGCCGCTGAATTTGAGGCGAAGAAAAAAGAGATCGAAGAAAGGAATAAGAAGGCCGAAGCAACAAACCAGATCATCATGTCGGCCCTGAAGGGAGGCAACGATGCCTTTGCCGCCAAGAACTATGATCTAGCGATAACTGAGTACGATCGAGGAATCGCCGCTGATCCGACCTATCTTGGAAGTGCTCCGATCTTCCACAATAACCGAGGGATCGTGCTTCGTGCCCGCGGTGTTGACAGCTATAATGCCGCTATCAAGAACACCGATGTTTCTGAGAAAGTTGCGCAGTTTGCTAGAGCTGAAAAAGACTTTGCTGACGCTGCCGCAGGCTACCTGCTGTCATGGAATGTGCTGAAAAGTGCTACTGCTGCAGACATCGGCGAAAATCGAACCAACTATGAGGCGAATAAGAAGGGCACGCTGGTCGGCGCTCTTGAAACATTTCAGATCGCCGTCAAAACGGAGCGAGTAAATCCGTCGGTCATCGACGCCGCTAAAGCGATCATCCCTGAATATATTGCGGCCGAGCCTGACCCAGCGAAGAAGGCACAAGCTAATCTTGCCCTAGCCGATCTTTATCGCGTCGGTGGTGATTTTGATAATGCGATCATCGCCTACAAAGCCATCCTTGAGGGCAATCCTGACAATCTGGACGCACTCGTCGGAGCTGGTTTGAGCCTCGTCAATGTTGGTTACATAAATTCAGATAAGACAAAACTTCAGGATGGAGCCAATTTACTCCAGAAATTTGCTAACGCTGCTCCGGACACGAATAAATTCAAAGCCGATGCGGTCGCGCTGATCGACACGCTCAAGAAGGAGCAGAACGTGACCCCGCAAAAGGTAACGACGCCCGTAAGAAAACGAAACTAGAAGTACCTAAGTTATTTGCACGCTCGGGCCGGTTCTATGATCGGCCCGTTTTTTGTTTATGAGCTTCGAAATACGAGAGATACAGCCCGTTGACCTTCCGGCTGTCATGGAACTGCTCCAGGAATTCGCAGAGTTCGAGCAGCTTTCTGAATATTGTACGGCGACCGTCGAGAGTTTTGCGGCGGCCCTCTTTGGTGAGAATAAGATCGCAGACGGCTTAGTCTTCGATGCGGGCGGGCGGCTATGCGGATACGCGATCTTCCAACCCCATTTTTCTTCATTTCGCGGCGAACGTGGACTTTATCTTGAAGACATTTATATAAAGCAGGAGTTCCGGGGCGGGGGATTAGGGCGAAGGGCGATCTCGCAGATCGCGAAGATAGCCGCTGCACGAGGGTTTGAGCGAATCGATTTTCAGGTGCTCAACTGGAATACGACAGCGATCGACTTTTACCGACGGCTAGGGGCCGAGAGCAACGTAGATGAGACACACTTCAAGATACATGGCGAGGCATTTAGGAAACTTCTTGTTGCAGATAACTAGGAAGGAAGCTCTATTCGGAAGGTCGTGCCGCTTCCGAGTGTTGAGTTAACGGCGACCTCGCCGCCGTGGAGGCGTGCAAGGTGTTTCACGATAGCGAGCCCGAGGCCCGTGCCGCCGACTTCGCGTGAACGGGCACGATCGGCCCGGTAGAACCGCTCGAAGATACGTTGGGCGTGTTCCGGCAGGATCCCCTCACCCGTGTCGATAACGGAGATCACATCGCGGCCGTCTGCCTGATCAAGCTCAACTGTGACCGAACCGCCGTGGCGATTGAACTTGATAGCGTTGTCGATCAGGTTCGTCAACATTTGCTCGAGGCGGACATTGTCTGCAAAAACGGTTGCACCTGACGGGATGCGATTTCTTAACGCGATATCACGCTGCTTCGCCTTATTTGAAAGCGAGTTCATTACGTCCTGCACTTCGTTGTGAAGCTTTACCTCGCGAACCTCGATCGCTACATTTCCTGACTCGATCAGTGAGAGTTCCAGAATGTCGGCGATCAGGCTGTGCATTCTTTCGGCATTGCGCCGGATGACGTTGAGAAAGTGCAGGTTATTCTCGACGTCATTGATGCCGCCCTCTTCTAATGTTTCGACAAAAGCCAGGATCGAGGTCAAGGGCGTGCGAAGCTCGTGCGAGATGTTCGAGAGGAATTCCTGCCGCACAAGTTCGAGCCGGTCTATCTGGGTGGTCTCGTAGAAAAATCCGATGGCAAAATTTCTCCCCCCTAACTCGATAGGGGCGATGTGAACGTCAAATTTCCGCTTTTCAGCATTCGGAAGTTCCAGCCTCACGTCGCCCGACGTCTGCGAAAGCATTGCCTTGCGAAAAGCCTCGTGAAGGTCCAGGTCGCGAATAACCTCGCTCAAACGCCTTGATTCAAGCTCGAGCGACTCGCGGCCGAAAGCGACGGCCGCCGGGACGTTGCAGTGGGCGATCCGCATTGAGGAATCAACGACGATGACTCCTTCGCGGGCAGTGTCAAGGATCTTTTGAAGGAGACTGTTTGACGCCGGGTTTGGTGGCGAATCCTTAGCCGATGAGGGATTTGCGAGGCTTACTTGCATCCTATAAAACGATATCCTACGCCGACGACGGTTTCAATACATGAGCCGCATTCGTCGAGTTTCTGGCGAAGCCGGCGAATGTGCACATCGAGCGTTCGAGTATCGCCGAAATAACTGTAACCCCAGACATTATCCAGAAGCTGTTGTCGCGATGCGACGCGGCCCGAATTCTGGATCAGGTGTTCGAGCAGGGCGAACTCCTTTCGCGTGAGCTTTACCTGTCGATCGGTACAGGTAACTCGCATGTCCGCAAAATCCACTGAAAGCTGCGCATCCGAATATGCCGGCGAGGAATCGGTCTCGACCCGTCGAAGTACTGCCCGGACGCGGGCGATCACTTCCTTTATCGAGAACGGTTTGATTATGTAATCGTCTGCACCGGTGTCGAGCCCGAGTATCTTATCGCCCTCAGCAGCTTTGGCCGTGAGCATGATCACGGGGGTTTTCTCGGTCAATGACTCGCGTCGCAATCGCCTGCAGAGTTCCATGCCGCTCATGCCCGGCAGCATAAGATCTAGCAGGATCAGTGAGGGACGATGCTTTTCGTCGAGGGCCAGTCTCAGTCCTTTTTCACCGGATTCGGCGATAACGGGCCTGAAACCCTCGCGCTTAAGGTTGTACTGCAACCCTTCAGCGATGTCTGCATCATCTTCGATGATCAGAATTGTATGCTGCATATAGATGTAACGGTCATCCGAAATCTGCCAGAAAACGACAGTCTATTGCGGCTGAATTACTAGCGCATTAACGCAATGTTACAGTAATGTTAAATGATTAATCGAATTTAGCCGATGACATCTCATCTCGCGGGCGGTAGATGCGGCGAAGCGTGCCGCGGCCGTCGTTTATCGAGGCCCATGAGTCGATGTCCATGTCGATAACGGCAAGAGCGGCGGTGGGAAATGGTTCGAGCGCGCCCGTGAGGAAGCGGACAAATCCCTCGATCCCGGGATTGTGCCCGACGAGCATCGCCGACGGGTAAGCGTCGTCCAGTTCGGCAGCGACCTGGCGCAGGGTTTGGGGGCTCGCTTCGTAGATCCGGTGTTCGAACCGGAGTTCTGCATCCAGCTCGCCAGCCTTTTTGACCAGTTCAGCGGTCTGTCGTGCTCGTTTTGCAGGTGATGAGAGGATGAGGTAAGGCTGAAGTCCTTCACGATGCATTAGCTCGCCCATGAACGGAGCAGCCTTTTCACCGCGATGATTGATCGGCCGGTCGAAATCGGACATATCTGGGTCTGACCAGCTCGATTTCGCATGCCGCAGTATGTAAAGGGTCTTCATTAAGCAGGGCCAAGCAGGAAACAGCCGGTCCGAGACTGTTACTGCTTGTCGAAATTCTACCGTTCATAGAGCAAAATCGACAACCTGTTGATATAAGATTGTGAAATGCGGAACTGGAGCAAAGTATTACAGGACGGATGGAACAGGTGAACGCAGCCTTGCTCGTAAATCTACTCGGTTTCGCTGTCGGCGTTGCGCTCTACTTTTTGCTCGCCGTTATGGTCGTGCGGCATCGCGACCCGCGGCGGGCTGAGAATGCCGACCTATTGCTGCTGATGACCGCTGCACTCGGCCTGCTTTGGAACCTCGGTGAGCTGTTTTCCTTTATCCAAAAGGACATTGGCATGATCGAAATACCTCCCGTCCTTGCAGCCGTTTCCTTTTCCGCACTGGGGTTTCTACCGTCTGTGGTCGTTCACTCGGCCCGTTCGGACGTCTCGAAAGGGTCGTGGCTGACCATTGCCGCTTACGTCCTCAGCATCGTGGCCGCGATAATGCACTTTCAGGCCGCATTTGGCGGTATGACGGTTCCATCGGTCCTTGCACTCCAGACAATGACGTTCGGGGCTATTGCTCTAGCGGCCGGGTTGCTGATCTTTAACTTTCGTCAAACGGTTCAGAAGAAAGCTGTATTTGCCGCGTCGCTTTTGGTATTTGCCGTGTCGGCGCTTCACCTGAGCGGGGAACGTGAAGGAGTCAACTGGTATATCGAACTCATCGCGCATCAGTCGTCGATACCGCTTGCTCTCGTCATCCTCTATCAGAATTATCGATTCGCGTTCGCCGATCTTTTTCTCAAACGAGCGATCTCGTTGACCCTGCTCGCGGCGATGGCACTCGGGCTTTATGTCGCGGTTGCCGTCCCGCTTCTTCGTTATCACGAAACGCACGATCGCAATGACGTTCAGGCTGCGGCACTGGTCATTGGTCTTTGGGTTGGGACGGCGCTCGTTTATCCGGCGATCTACAGGTTTGCGGTGTGGCTTGTAGACCGAGTCATCTTGAGCCGTCCTGACTATTCGAAGCTGATGCGATCCATAGCGTATGACATCGAGAACGCGGAAACAGTCGATGCGGTGCTGACGGCGGTCGAGACGCGGCTGAGGTCGAGCTTAACCGCTGCGATGGTGACGAGGAAAGAACTTCCGCGATCCACCGAACGGCTTGCGACCGCCGTGATCGAATCGGATCGCGATGCCGCGAGGATGACGATCCCGACGAGTGATGACCCCCAGTTTCAGGTCGAGCTCAGCGGATTTTCCGGCGGCAGAAGGCTGCTGTCGGATGAGATCGCGTTGCTCGAATCGGCATCGATCCTGGCAGCAAGACGCATCGACGCTCTGCGCGTAAGTCTCGAGCGGTTTGAACAGCGATTTCGTGAACAGGAATTCGCCAAACTCGCGACCGAAGCCCAGCTAACGGCGCTCAGGTCGCAGATAAACCCGCATTTTCTGTTCAATGCACTGACGACGCTCGGTTACCTGATCAAGACGTCGCCCGATAAGGCGTACGATACGCTTCTGCGGTTGACGCAGCTTTTGCGCGGCGTGCTCAAGGACACCGGTGAGTTTACGACGCTGGCGAATGAGATCGACCTGATCGAAAGCTATCTGGACATCGAGCGAGCGAGATTTGAGGAGAAGTTACGTGTCGAGATCGATGTGGATGCGCATACTCGATCGTTTCGGGTTCCTTCGCTCATCCTCCAGCCGCTGGTCGAGAATGCCATAAAACACGGTGTGTCCGAGAACCGAAGGGGCGGAACAATTAAAATTTCGGCCGCGGCGAGCGACGATTGGCTGAGACTGCGTGTGTGGGATTCGGGCGCTGGTGGAGAAATTCGACGCGAAGAGAATCTGAATGGCGTCGGGCTAAGAAATATTAGGGAGCGTCTCGAATCGTACTATGGTTCGGATGCTAAGTTGACGATCGACATCCGTCAGCAGGAAGGAACAACTGCCGAGGTCTTGATCCCTCTTGACAGTGGCTCATCAACAAACGCCGCGAGAAATATCGAAACGGTTTATGCCGCAGGGAAGTCTGCGATCAGATGAATAATAAATTACGGATAATAATTGCAGATGATGAGCGACCGGCGCGCGAGTTTTTGAAATCACTACTGCGTGAGTTTGAAACGGTCGAAGTGGTTGGCGAAGCCGAGAACGGCGCCGACGCCGTCGAAATGATCAAAACGATCAAGCCGGACCTCGCCATTTTGGATCTCAAAATGCCGGAGATGTCAGGGCTCGAAGCGGTCAGAATGCTTCGCAAGACCCAGATGCCGCTGATCGCCTTTGCGACCGCTCATGACGAATATGCGGTCGAGGCTTTTGAACTGAACGCCGTCGATTATTTGCTAAAGCCGGTAGAGAAAGCGCGTCTCGCTGAGACGATAAATCGGGCCGTCGAACGACTCGAGCAGGAGGACTGGCGGGCAAAGGAGACTGCAAAAATTCGTTCTGCAGCGGTCGCTTACGATGCTGGTCATCGCGGCGAATCACTGCAGCGGCTCCCCGTAAAAGTGCGTGATGAAATTTTGTTAGTTCCGGTAGAGGAGATCATCAATATCGTTGCCGATGGGGAACTCCTACACATTGAAACAGTACGCGGAGCAAAATATACGATCAATCACCGCCTTAAAGACCTCGAAATCCGTCTCGACGGGAATAAATTTGTCCGGCTTTCTCGCGGGGCCCTTGGTAATCTTGATCACGTCAAACGCATCGCCCCGATGCCCGGAGGAACCTACTCTGTGACCTTCTCCAATGGCAGCGAACTGTCTTCAAGCCGTCTACAGTCGAAGATTCTTCGATCCCGATTCCTAAAACTCTGAGCATTTCTTCAACCGTTCATTGCGTTAAAACGACCGTTTGTTGAAAAAAGGTCGATGGTTTTTTGCGCGCGTGCGAAACTACGGAATTGATTTTTACACATTTGAATTCTGTATTATGAGAAGTCTTCTAATCGTTTTTCTATTTGCACTGACCTTTTCAGTTTCGGCCTTTGCTCAAGGCGGAACGATCCGCGGCACAGTCACGGGTCAACTCAACGGATTGCCGCTTTCCGGAGCCTCAGTTCAGATAACACAGACACGGCAAACGGTCGAAACAAACGATCAGGGCGTATACGAGTTTCGCGACCTGGCGCCCGGCCGGTACACGATCGTCACTCACATCGATGGATTTAGCGATCAGGCGAAGACCGTCAGCTTGACCTCGGGAGCCGCTACAACACTCGACTTTGCGTTGAGTATTACTTCCTTGCGGGCGGAGGTGACAGTTACAGCCACGGGCGCAGAGGAATCAGTTTTCGAAGCGTTCCAGTCGGTCACGGCCGTCGGCGGGACGCAGATCCGCGAACAGGCTAGCAATGGCCTGGGCGACATCCTTGAGCGCGAGGCTGGCGTTGGAAAACGTTCGTTCGGCCCGGGCACGACCCGTCCGGTGATCCGCGGTTTTGACGGCGACCGGGTTTTGGTGCTTCAGGACGGCATTCGCAACGGCTCGCTCGGCTCTCAATCCGGCGACCACGGCGAACCGGTCGAGGCACTCAGTCTCGAGAGGCTCGAGGTTTTGAAAGGGCCTGCGACCTTGCTCTACGGTTCGAATGCGATCGGCGGCGTCGTTAACGCCGTCACGTCCGACGAGGACAACGCCCACGAAGGTTTTCGCGGAGTCTTTACCGGCCTGGGAGCGACCAATAGCAGGCAGGGTGGTATATCGGGCGGTGTCGAGTACGGCTTTGACAAATGGGTTTTCAAGCTTAGCGGCAACGGGCTCCGAGATGGCGATTACCGGACGCCGTTCGGCATCATTCCAAACTCGTCCGCGCGTTCGTACGGGGGCAGCACAAGCCTTGGCTACTTTGCCGACAAAGGCTTCATTGCGGGTGCGTTTACGATGGACAGACGGCGATTTGGCATACCCTACGCTGCATTGTTCGAGGAAGGGGCTCTCTTGACCGACAAAGATGGTAAGCCGTGCGGAGAGGATGAAGAGCGTCCGCAAGGGGAAGAGCCTGCGTGCCAGTACAATCTCGATTTGATCCAGGACAGGTTTCGCAATGAATTACCGGAAGTTCCAGATGAAGAGATCGACCTTCGGATGAGGCGAAACAATTACCGCGTTCGCGGAGGCTTTCGCGATGTTAATGGCCCGATACAACAGGGAAATTTCCACATCGATTGGACCAAATACCGTCACGAAGAAGTCGAGACCGCAGATGGTGAAGATGAGGTCGCGACCAACTTTTTCAACGACACATTTTCCTATCGGGCAATGTTTCAGCAGCGTAAGGCCGGTGCACTGACCGGAAGATTTGGCTTCGAAGGCTTCGGCCGCGATTATCTCACTCTTGGTGCGGAACAACTGGTCGATGGGCCCGTTCGACATAACAACTTTGCGGTCTTCGGGCTTCAGGAACTAGACTTCGGGCGTGTATCCCTTCAGTTCGGCGGCCGTGTCGAGACCAATCGCTACGACCCTACTAATCGAGCATTGTACGAAGAGAGAAAGTTCACTGGCTTTTCAGGAGCGGTCGGTGCGAGATTTCGCCTCTGGGAGGGCGGAGCCTTTGTCGCGAATTATACGAGTTCGTACCGTTCTCCTTCGCTGGAAGAGCTTTACAACGAGGGCCCGCACATTGGCACGGTGACGTTCGAGATAGGTGACCAGGATCTGCGTCGGGAACGTTCGAACGGCATCGAATTTAGCCTAAGGCAGCGTCTCGACCGCGTACGGTTCAACGGCAGCATTTACTACTACAACATCGACAATTTTGTTTATCTCGCCCCTCAGGATGAGGACAACGACGGAAACGTCGACGTCGATGATCTCCTGCCGGTGAGTGCATTCGTCCAGGATAAGGCAAGCTTCGTGGGTGCCGATCTTTCTATGGATGCGGACGTTAACAAATGGCTGGGAATATTTGCGAACGCCGACATTGTAAAAGCGGAGATACGCGATCGCAACCTGCCGCTGCCGAGGATAACCCCGGCTCGTTTTCGGTTTGGCGCGGATATGCGTTACAAGGGGCTGTCAGTTCGCCCCGAGGTTCTGCTTGTAGGATCGCGGGATCGTGGCGACATCTTCTCACTTGAAACGCCAACAGACGGCTATGGCCTCTTCAACGTAAACGCGACCTACACGATCGCAACCGATCGCGTCGCTCATACGTTTGGGGTAGGAACGTCAAATCTGGGCAACAAACTCTACCGAAATCACCTTTCGTTCATAAAGGACCTCGCTCCGGAACCCGGACGGGGAGCGAGGTTTAGCTACACCGTTCGCTTCTTTTAACTCTATGACCCCTGTGGTTATCGCTCCGTGCCTCGCCGTTCGAAAGAATGGAGGGCACGGATTTTTAACATTGCTCTCGCGTCGATGCTGGGTTTCCATTCACGCACGACGGTCGATATAATCTAGAAAATAACTTGTAGGGGAATGTATGAATACCGAAACTCTATCTTTCGAAACCGCCAACGGCCCGACGACCGCGTATGTTGCCCAGCCTGAGGCTCCTTCGGGAAAAGGCGTGATATTGATCCAGGAATGGTGGGGATTGAACGAGCATATTAAGGATATCGCTCGCCGCTATGCGGACGAGGGATTCGTCGCCATCGCACCCGATCTATACCGCGGAAAACTCGCCGCAAACCCGACCGAAGCCGGGGAAATGATGAACGCCTTGGCCCTCGATGATGGGCTGGATACGATCAAGAATGCGATCGATGCGGCGTCGCTTTCATACGATCTGCAACACTTCGGCGTCACTGGCTATTGCATGGGCGGAACCTTTGCGTTGCGCGCCGCATGTTTGCTCGAAGGAATAAGTGCAGCGGCTCCGTTTTACGGGGACATTCCCGAAGAAGAGGTGCTGAAAAAGCTTCGGACGCCGACGATCTTCGTATCCGGCACGAAAGACGGTTGGATCAATCCGGAAAAGGTGGCGCAGCTCGAAGATGCAGCTGAGCGTTACGAGCTTCCCATTCACTCTGTTAAATACGAAGCCGACCATGCGTTCTTTAACAACACACGGCCGGAAGTATACGACGAAAATGCTTCACGAGATGCGTGGGCACTCGTTACAGGATTCTTTAACGATAAGCTTTAGAACGGTCAGTGACTCCGCTGACACTTTCGGTCCACGGCGGAAGATCTCTGTTTTCTTTCGGACCTAGATTCTTTTTGAGCTGCTTTTGCCGGTACATGCCGGCGTCGGCTCGGTCGATGGTCGACTCCAGATCGGTTATGTCTCCGAAGTCCTCGAACGCGTACGATACCCGTATCGCGATCGGGTTCAGTCCGGGATCGACACGGACGGAAGAGAGCATTCGTTCGAGCCTCGCCATCCGAGAGATAGCCGTGGTCGACTCGAGCCCGATCATGATCACAAAAAACTCGTCCCCTCCCCACCGGAAGATAAGGTCCTCGGCACGAATAACCTCGCGGATCGCCCGAACGACCGCTCTGATAACAATATCCCCGGCAGCGTGTCCGTAAGCATCGTTGACCATCTTGAGATCGTCAACGTCGAAAAAGCCGAGGCAGCCCGAAACCGACTCGCCCTCCACGCCTTTGCGTTTCAGATAGCCATGAAAAGCGTGGCGGTTAAGAGCGGTTGTAAGCGGGTCGACATGGGCCAATTCCTCAAGTTTTTTGTGGGCTTTCCTGAGCTTTTCGTTGGCTATTCGGGCATCAGCCAGAACTTGTTCCAGAAGTACGATAACCATCCCAAATCCCAATAGTATCTGTAGAACGAGATCGATCACTGAGCTGTACTCAAGATAAGCAAACTCGACCTGCATAGACTGTCTGAGCGAAAAGACGACAAAATACTGCAGAAAATCGAGCGTAAGCAGCCCAAGAGCGACTAGCATTACCTTCCAGCCAAAGGTTTTAAGCTTGGTTCGCCAAAGAGAGATGAACGCGACGGCGAAAATTCCTGAGAGTATGACCGAGTGAATGTTGAATATCAGATTGAAATCGGTGCTTAGAAACGGCAGAGCAAATGCGACAAGGATGAAAGGGACTATAAAAAGCTCGTGCCTAACCCTCGTTTCGCTGTTCGAAGCTAAGCTACGACAGCCCATTATCAGCAGGAAGCCAAAGGCGTATTCGGTCAGGAAATAGAAACTGAAAAGCTGAACAGAATAGCTGTCGTAACTGAATGCCAGACGAAGGCAAAATAGCGCAAACGACAGAAAGAGCCACGCATTCGTCCAGTATCTGAGCGCGACGACATTGATCGAGCGCCGCAAAAACAGCGTCAACAATGTAATGAGCGAAACCCCGGCAAGCTGGATTATAAGGCCTATTTTCGAGTCCATTGAGCGTGACTACAGGTAGTTGGAACTGGAACGGAGCCTGGGAGGAAATAGAGGTGTGGGGTGGCGAAAGTCTTCCGCCAACATTATCTTATCTGATTTGCCGGAAGCGTGTCTACATTTTTCGGACAAGCACTTTTGGGGTCTCGCGGAAGTCTTTCGACGCTGGCAGTTTAGCCGATTTCTATCAAGGAGCGCAGCTCGTTCCGGTCGGGTAGGCCCTGTCGAGCTCCGATTCGGCGGCATTTCAGCGATGCGACCCCATTACCGCATGCGGCGCTTTGTTCGACCGAATGGCCACTCAACATACCGAATAAAAAGCCAGCCCGAAACGCATCGCCCGCTCCGGTCGTGTCGATACACCCACCTGGCACATCGTAACCCGGGCTCTCGATAAACTCACCGCTGCAATGGAGAAGTGAACCACGCCGGCCAAGAGTTAAGGCCGTCACGCCGCATCCATATTTCGCCGAAACTTCACGAAGGGCGTCTCGCGGGTCTTCCACGCCAACGAGACGACTCGGAAGATCGGCCGACATTATACAAACGTCCACTAGGCGAAGAAGCTCCTCGAGGCCATCGAAAATATTGTCCACGTCGGCCGAAACTACTACGCCCGCCTTCTTCGCGGCGGCGGCCAGCCGGATGGCCGCCTCGCCATCGTGGGGCGTGAGATGAAGCACTCTTCCGCGTTCGGCTAATGACAAAGGAGCCTCTTCGGGCCCGTAACTCAGCCTAGCGTCGCGTTTCCAGATAACCGTTCGCTCGCCGGACGTTTCATCGACGATTATAAATGCTACCTGCGTCGCCGCACCGGCGATCGTTTCGACATATGTGAGATCGACGCCCTCCTCCACAAGCGAGCGAAGCCCGATCGCACCCGCTTCATCATCCCCGAATCGGCCGGCATATGAGCACCGCATTCCCAGACGAGCAAGGCCGGCCATCGACGAAGCGATCTCGCCGCCGGGAGCGATCGTGTACTCATTTAATTCGATCTTGGAGTTATATCTTGGGTAGCCAGGAACCCTGATAAGGTAGTCGACGGCGTTCGTGCCGAAGCCAACCGCGTCAAACTCAGCCTCAGGGCGGATTGGAAAAGGAAAGAGCATAGCGAAAGAGAACTACTTTTTGTATGGCAGAATACCGAACTCGAAATTAGGTCTTGCCAAACTATTCGAGTTCAAGTTAGATTGAATGTCAGACCTATTTCACGCGATTTCGGCGTGAAAGACAAACCGCCGAGTTTCAGGTTTCTGGAGATCCATAATAAATGCCAACATCCATTTGTCCCGAATGCAGCGAAGAAGTTTACGTAGATGCCGAAGTAGAACAAGGCGACACGGCCGCATGCGAGGAATGTGGTTCCAGACTGGTAGTCGTCGGTCTCGACCCGATCGAACTCGACCTGAAAGACGAGGACGCTGACGAACATCCGGACCGGGATGAATTTAGCAGTTACGATTTTGACGACGACAGATATTGATCGTCGGCACCCACTTCCCACCTCCAATGGCCGTTCCGGCCGCATATCACCAACAAGTTCGATCAACCTGACCGATTTCGTTCAGGTTGACCTATCAAGAAGACCGACCCCGGTTCCCACGTTTTGATGAAAGGCAGATATTGACGCTTTCAACGAAATGGCACGGTGATTGTAGTACCCCTTATTACCAGAGACACCTGCCCCGTGTCTCGCAGCCCGAAATATGGGTCGGTATGTGGTTAGCCGCAATGTTGCGGTGAGCACTCCGCAATCGGGATAATGATGAAGCAGTCAGCATTCAACAAGATCAAAAGTTCGAGGCCGCTTTTTTGGTGCGCCTTGGGTGCCATACTCATTCCGCTCATTTGGCTGGTGATCGACCAGTTCGGAGCCAAGGTCGCGTTCCTCCTCGTTCCGCTGGCTATACTTTCGATCATTGCATATCGACTGCACGTCAGGAGTCTCGCGGTGAAGACCCGTGAGATCACCGAGGCGAGCCGCGTTCACTTAGCTACCGTGGAAGCCCTTGCGACGGCTATCGACGCTCGTGATCAGGTTGGCGTCGGCCATGTTCGACGTACTCAGATCTATGCTGTCGGCATCGGTCGGATACTCGGCGTGTCCGAAGCCGAGATCGATGCACTTCGAACCGGTGCCCTGCTTCACGACATAGGAAAACTCGCTATTCCCGATCATATTCTTAACAAGCCCGGCAGCCTGACCCCGGCAGAGCTTGAAAAAACAAAGATCCATCCTGAGGTTGGTGCTCTTATCCTCGAAAAAGTAGGGTTCGACTCGCCTGTTATCCCGACCATCAAGTATCACCACGAATGCTGGAACGGAAAGGGCTATCCCGAAGGCCTGAGTAAAGAGGAGATCCCGCTGACAGCACGGATCCTGTCCGTCGCAGATGCCTTTGACACGATCCGCGGAGCGAGGCCTTATCGAGCCGCACTTCCTAGGGAGAAGGCTCGCCAGATCATCCAGGCCGAGGCCGGTACGCGGTTCGACCCGATGATCGTAGACACTCTACTTCGTAATCTGAAAATACTTGAGGCCGAGATCGAAAGTCAGGGACTCCTTTATTCCGAAACCGCATTAGATTCGCGCGATACTGCCAAGCAGAACTATGTCGAGCAGATAAAACTGGCAAATCGCGAGGTTTTCAGCCTGTACGAGATCGCTCGCGAATTCAGTTCGTCGGTCGATCTGCAGTCCACGCTTGAGCTATTTTCTAAGAAAATTGCCGAATTTGTTCCGTTCGAGACCTGTGCTCTCTATTTACTTGATCACACCAAGCGTTTCGCTACTGCGGCTCACGTTGACGGCGAGAATGCCGAGCTTCTCAAGCAGCGTCAAATGAAGGTCGGCCAGGGGGCTACCGGTTTTGCACTTAAGGAGCGCAAGATCGTCCACAACGTCGAGCCGGACCTTGATTTTCAGTATTCTCAAACTGAACTTACCCAGCTCTACCTGACGATGGCTTCGGTCCCGCTTGTGGCTGATGACGAACTGATCGGTGCGGTCACGATATATTCGCAGGAACTCGAACAATATGGCGAGGAGCACATTCGTCTCCTCGAGACGATTACGCGTATCGCCGCCGACGCCATTGGCAAATCGCTCAAGCACGACGAAGCAACCACGCACGCGATGACCGACCCGATGACCGGACTGCCTAACGCGCGCAGCCTTCAGCGGCAGTTCGAAAAGGAGGTCTCGCGAGCGAGCCGAGGCGGTAAGAGCTTCCAGGTGCTGATGCTCGATCTAGACGGATTCAAGGCAGTGAACGACAACCATGGCCACAAGGCCGGCGACGAAATGCTCCGCGAGATCAGCAACGTCATCCGCGAACAGCTTCGCGAATACGACTTCCTAGCTCGCTACGGAGGTGACGAATTCGTCGCTCTCGTCCCGGAAGCTGAGCCTGGCGATGTCGAGGAACTTTGTCAGCGTATCGAAAAAGCTGTGAGCGAATTCCGTCTAACCATCGGCCCGGGCAAATACGCGTCGGTCGGCGTCAGCCTCGGAGCCTCAGGTTATCCGCAGGCGGGTGAGACATTCGACCAGATGATAGTTGCTGCTGACAAGGTCATGTACGAACGCAAAATGTCTCGCAAACGGTATGCAATGATCAACAACGTCGATATGGTAAACCGCTCGAAGAGCACTTTCCTCATCGATTTCCCCGACATCCACACGACCGCGTCACCTTCGAGCGACAACCTCATCGTCGAATTGGATGAAACTCACGTTCTCGCGTCATCATCGTCGATAAATTAGTAAAAAAACACGAAATTTAAGCGTGGAAAAGTAGAATCTCACTCAATTCTGTATCGTTTCGACACAACTTGTGCGGTTTACAGCAACCTCGGCGTCCCTTGTACCAAAAAGATAAGGTGGAAAGTAAAAAAGGCGGCCGCTTTTTTTACGGCCGCCGCAGGGTTGTCGGTTTTGGAGCTTAGTGATCAATCCATCGCGACAAAGTCAATATCGGCGAGCGTGTCAACTACCTGTATGAGCCGTGCCGTGAAGCGGTAACGTTTGGATGTCACGCCGACAACAAGCGTAGAACCGGCCTCGACGTCCTCGAATCGATAATAGCCGAACGAGCCTGTGCTAACCGTTCTGGCAAATCCACGCACATCGACGATCGTTACCTGAGCGTTTCTGAGTCCTCGTCCGTCGGGCGCCGTCACGCGTCCTGAGACCTCGACGCCGGAGGCAGTGGACCCGACCTGGACATTACCGGCGGTGTAGGTCGTCGTAAGCAATGCCCCTTGAGTACTGGAAACACTCTGTCCGGTTGGTATGCTGCCGAATGTGATCGGATAAGTACCGATCGTTACTCCGGCGGGTACCGCGAAGGTCACGGTAACGACCTGTCTCGTTCCCGCCGCGTACGCATTGGTCGAATCGACGAGGATGCCGATCCTGCCTTGCGCCGCTTCGCCGAGATTGGTGCCGAGATTAGCACCGGCCGGGGTACCGTTTCCAATGGCAACGGTCGGGTTTGTAAAGATCGCCGGATTGAAATTGAGAGAGAAACTGGCCGAGGACTCGTTTCCGAGTGAATCTAGCACAACTGAGACCGTGACGGACTGTCCCGGCTGGACGGCTGCGTTCACTACGCGGAGAGCACGGACCGTTGGCAGGGGCGGAGTTGGTGATGGCGTTGGTGTCGGCGTTGCGCCGGCGATCCGGCCGGGTGATCCAGTTTCAACCGCACTATTGACGGCCACGAAAGCACCATTCACACCAACTGCGCTGAGCTGAGAGATCGTCGCGTTGTTCAAGCCGGCGGCGTTGTCAAATGTCGGAAACGCGGGCCCGGCCGGCGAAGCACCAAATATGACCCGCGCCTGAACTACACCGGCTTCATTGAAAATGTTGACCTCATCCCCACCGGTACCCAGTCCGATGCCCGAGCCCGTGTATGTACCGATCTGCAAATTGGCTGGCGGGTTAGTACCGAACCAATTGTTCCTAAATGTCGCAGCTATCGTGGCGGGTGTTGCAGACTCTACAAAGATCACTGACTCGCCCGGAGCGATGCTGGTAATTCCATTTAGCACCACGGCCGAAGCGAACGCGGCGGAGCTGTCGTCGACGCGCCAGTTGGTAATGTTAACCGCAGTTGAGCCGGTATTTGTTAACTCGAACCAATCAGCCGCGACAGGACTGTTGCCGCTCGCCCAGGGAGCGACCTCGGTCACGCGAATTCCGGGCGTCACCGGTGGAGGCGTCGGGGATGGTGTCGGAGTCGGTGTCGGAGTTGGCCCGGTGCCAACGATACGCCCCGGAGATCCCGTTTCGACTGAGCTGTTAGCAGCGACGAAGGCGCCGTTTACGCCGACCGCACTGAGCTGAGAAATAGTAACGTTATTCAACCCGGCTGCGTTGTCGAAGGTAGGAAATGCCGGTCCAGCGGGCGATGCTCCGAATAGGACGCTTGCCTGCAAAACTCCTGCCGCGTTGTAGAGATTCACTGCGTCGCCGCCAGTACTTAAACCGACTCCGCCGCCAGTGTAGCCGCCTATCTTGAGGCCGGCGGGCGGGTTCATTCCAAACCAATTTGAACGGAATGTTGCGGCGGTCGCATCCGGCGTAGAGGATTCGAGGAATATGACCGATTCGCCCGGGGCGATGCTCGTTATGCCGAGCAACGCGACGGCTGCGACGGGCGAACCCGAGCTGTCGTCGAATTTCCAGCCGGTGATGTCGACTGCAGTGGCTTTCGTGTTCGTAACCTCGAACCAATCCGCCTGGACTGGGCTATTTCCGCTTGACCAGGGAGCGACTTCTGAGATGATCAACCGCCCGACGGTACCCGGCGAACCGATCTCGTTCGGATCGTTGGCGGCAATAAATGCTCCGTTTACGCCTACCGCACTCAAGGTCGAAATGTTCGTATTGTTCAGTCCGACTGCGTTATTGAATGTCGGGAACGATGGCCCGGCAGGAGAGACCCCGAAAACTACGTTCGCCTGGAGTTCGCCGGCTGGATTATAGAGATTTAGGGCATCACCGCCGGTACTCAAGCCGATACCCGACCCGGTGTAAGTTCCGATCTGCAATCCGGCGGGTGGATTCGTCCCAAACCAGGTCTGTCTAAAGCTGGCAATTAGAGCCGCCCCGTTCGTAGTGCTGCTTTCGAGGAAGATCACCGACTCGCCAGGACCGATCGTTGTGATACCCGCTAGATTTACTGCCGCCGTGAAGGAATTTGAGCTATCGTCGACCTTCCAACCGGTGAGCGTAATCGGGTTTGCCGAGGTATTTGTTACCTCAAACCAGTCAGCCTGCACCGGGCTATTTCCACTTGACCACGGAGCGACCTCCGAGATGATCAGCGAATTGAGCACGGGGGTCTCGTTGACCTGATCGATGATGTTAAGCGTGTAATTGACGCTCGCGTCCGGTGTGGCTCCTACCGTCGGATCGTCAACATTTACCGTGATGCTGTAGCTCGATCTCGTCTCAAAGTCGAGAACCGTGCCCGCTCGGATAAAAAGTTCGAAACCGGTGATCTGGAAAAACGCTGCGTCCGGACCGGTGATGGTCAGATTGTTCGCTCCGAGTTGATCATCGGTGACGGCGATATCCGCGACTTTTACGGGTGCGGTGGTGTTCGTATTCTCTATGATCGAAGCCACCGGGTTGTTGAGAGCGATCATGGTCGGAGGCTGATTTGGTGCCGTTGACCGTTGATACACCCAAAGCTGCGGAAAATCGAATCCGCCGCCGCCATTTTCGCTTACCACATACAGATTGCCATTGAAATCAACCGTCAGGCCTTCGTGCTGCTGCGCAGGAACGGTCAGCGGATTTCCGACATCGCCGCGAATCGTTAGACTGTTCGCGATCACGCCCGTCCGGCTGATGTTAAGTATCTTGCCGGATTCGTGACTGAGTACGAGCAATCTGGCCGAGTCTGCGCCAGTAAGCGTTGGAATATTCGACATTGCGTAGACATCTGCAACATCCAACAGGCCCATGAGAGCGGGGTCGAAAAGGTTGATCGAATTTACGGTTGAGGCTGATCCGTTGGACGCAGTGCCGGCTGCAAAATCGACCGTTGTCTGAAAAATCCCTTGCGGGTCGATCTCCTTGGCGACGATGAATCCGGCGGTTGTTGGATCGTAAGTGAGGCCCTCGAGCCCAATGTTTTGGACAAATGTTCCGAGCGTTACCGTCTGGGCGGCGGCACGGGTTAACGTCGTGCCCGGTACGTATGTAAACTGTACAACTCGGCGGTCACGTTCTTCGGTCATTACAAATTTACCGTTGCCGATGTAGGTAATGCCTTCCGGATCGTAAAACTCAGTGCCCTGCGGACTTGAGCCCTGAGCAAGCGTCATGGTGTCGATCAACTGCCCCGTCTTCGTTACCTGGGTGACCGAAGTGCCGCTGTCACCGACGACGAAAAGTGTGTCGGTATCCCAATTGTAGGTAACGCCGGAAACTTCCTGAGCAAGTAGATTGTTTGGTGGTGCGGTCGTGCGTGTGGGCTCTGGCAGGTCATAGCGGCCCACTATTATGTATTGTGAAAGATCGATCGACGTAAGCGGAGTCGCGTTCTGTCTGCGTCCGGGCGATCCGGTTTCAGCCCCGTTGGACGAGAGAAATGCTCCGTTTACTCCGGCCACACTCAAAGCAGTCACAGTCGCGAGCCTGCCAGTGTTATCAAACGTTGCATTAGCAGTCGCACTACCAAAAGCTACGCCCGTCACGGCCGTGCCGTCCGCAGCGAATAAATTAACTGCGTCGCCACCTGTGCCTAGTCCGACACCCGATCCGCCATACGCCCCGATAAGAACTCCCGCGGGTGGGGTTGCGGATCCAAACCAAGCGGTCGAAAATGCGGCCGTTATTGCGGCGTCGGTTGTTCCGGCTGCTGTGCCTTCGAAAAATATGGCAGATCTGCCCGCCGGTATGACCGTGACTCCGCGAAGCGGAACGGCCGTAGCAAAAGCATTCGAGCTGTCGTCCATTCTCCAACCTGTGATGTTCAGATCGGTCGTTCCGGTATTTGAGATCTCGAACCAGTCGGCCGCATATGATGCATTTCCGCTCCCGGATGGATGAACTTCGGATATGCTTACAACTGCCGCCTGAACTTGTTCCGGGCGTGCAGTGTCTTCAACGCGATCTTGTTGAACGGCAACAGTATCCGGGCTGAGCAATGCCGCCCTTTCGGCGCCTACGCTGCTGGCGTAGAAAATGACCAAACCTACAAACAAAACTAATATGCCGCTACGAACGACGAACTTGTTATACATACCGATCCTCCAAAAGGCGAACAAAAATTGGTAAAGATCGCCCGTGAACCCGAAAGCCGGGTGGCTGGGCGCAGAACTTCTGTCTTCGAAGTCAATAACTTACCAATTTCCAAGTCGTGAATCGGAGAACTTTACCCTTCGCGTTTACATTTCCGTCATATAGTGACGGAATGAAAGGAAGAATTAACATCCTGGATGTCGAGACGTTTTGCGGGCGCGTGGATCGTGCTAGTGCGCCCGACGAAGGTGGCGGTTGTTTACTAATCTTTCCAGCCCCAAGGGGCTGACGGTGCGGTGACCTCTTTTGTGATGTCGAACTTGACCGAGAACAGACGTCCGCGGCCCAGTCGTCGCAGATTGTACGAATAGTGCTGTCCGGGAACCAGTTCGATCCACCAGATGTTCGCGGCTGCGGAGGGAGCATCGCCAACGGGCGGGGCGACGACCCTGGTCGTCTGTTCGTCAGCCGGGAAGAACTGCCTGATCGCCTCACCGGCGTTGTTCGTAGTACCGCCGTACATCGTTACTTTGTCGGGTTTGCCGTCTTCGTGGCGGTGGTCGTGCTTTAGTTCGATCCGCCCCTTTTTGCGGGTCAAAACCCACGTGCGTGACTTATCTTCACCAACGAAGAAAGGAATGCGAATGCGGTCCTTTTCGCACGAACGTACATGCATTACAAGAGTCTTCCCGGTAAAATCCGGGCTCGGCGACGTGTCGGCATCGATCTTCCCCGCGAACGCCTTACCGCAGAGTTTTTTTAACTCATCCCAGAAAATGTCATTCGGAGCCTTTGTCTGCGACTGTATCTCTGAGCAAGACAACAACGTAAGAAAAGCGAGGCCAAGGACGGAAATTACCGATCGCGTAGTGTTCATAATGAAAGTTCGAATCGTCTAATATAGTAAGATTCTACTCGAAGATGAACAGCAGTGTTAGAAAAAACGTACTTGAGCATCTCGCGAGGATGCTCGACGAAGAGCGGAACGCGATCCTCGAGGCTAACCGCATGGATGTCGCGGCCTGTCCGACCGAGGACGATGTCATAGTCGATCGGCTAAAGGTCGATGACAAGAAGATCGACGCAATGATCGCGGCGGTGCGCAGCGTGATCGCCGCACCTGATCCGGTCGGCAAGATCCTCTCATCTCACACACGCAAAGACGGGCTGCGGATCGAGAATCGAGCGGTGCCTTTTGGTACGATCCTGATCATCTACGAAGCCCGCCCTGACGTTTCGATCGAGGCGGCAGCTATTGCACTCAAAGCCGGAAATAAGATCCTGCTAAAGGGCGGAAAGGAAGCCCGAAATACGAATCTGTGCCTCGTAAAACTCTGGCGACGAGCACTGAAAGTAAGTGGAGCGGAGATCGACACTATCCAGTATCTCGACATTTCCCGCGAGGAAACTCAGAGCCTGATCCGCGGCGAATACGAGAAATTCGATCTTGTGATCCCTCGGGGAGGTGAGGCACTGATCAACTTTGTGCTGCAGAATTCTACTGCTCCCGTCATAGTCAGCGGTCGCGGAAATAACTTCCTTTACATCGACAGCGAAGCCGATCTCGAAATGGCCGTCAGGATCGCCGTTAACGGAAAACAGCGTCTGAGCGTATGCAACGCGCTGGACAAGATATTGATCAATGACAACTTACCGGACCTTAAGACGAAAACGTCGCGATTGATCGCTGCTCTGCGAGAGCACGGTATTGAGGTTATTGGCGACGAGGAGATAGTTGAGATAGATCCGAGTGTTTTGCCGATACCGGACGAAGATATTTGGTACGAAGAGTTTTTGTCTGCGAAGATCGTCATCGGCATCGTGACTTCGACCGAGGAAGCGATCGAGACGATCAATGAGTATTCTGGCGGACACTCGGCCGCGATCGTAACGTCGAATATGGCAACGGCAGATAGATTTCTGGACGAAGTCGATTGTGCGGCGGTCTATCACAATGCTTCGACAAGATTTACCGACGGCGGCCAGCTCGGCCTCGGAGCCGAGATCGCGATATCGACACAAAAACTGCATTTTCGCGGACCGCTCGGCGCGGAGCATTTGCTCACGAATAAGTGGTTCGTTTATGGCGACGGACAGATCCGGGATTAACGTATTGGCCTGCGTTCCCGGCTTGAGACATGAAAAAGAAACTCGTCCTAAAAATCGGAACCTCAACGCTTACGAGCGGAACAAAGCTGATCTCTCGCGGCAAGATCGAGGACATCGGGCGGCAGATACTAGAGCTTCGCGAGGAGTATGACATCGTCCTCGTCTCGTCCGGGGCGATCGCTGCGGCAAAGCAGTACATAAACATCAAGGATGCCGGTAAACCCATCGAATCAAAACAGGCGATGGCCGCCATCGGCCAGCCGCTGCTGATGCGGACATATAACGAGGTTTTCTCCGACTTCGGAATCCCAACCGCGCAGTGTTTGATGACGTATCGTGATTTTGAGAACGAAACCTCACGGCAAAATACGCTCAACACGATCACTGAACTCCTGAAATACAACTACCTGCCGATCATCAACGAAAACGACACGACGTCTGTCGAAGAGATCCTATTGGGCGACAACGACAAGCTCTCAGCGCTCGTCGCAACCCTGATCGAAGCCGATCTGCTCGTCCTTGCAAGCGACATCGATGGCGTTTTTGACAAGAATCCACATCTTCATGCTGATGCTCGGCTTATTTCTGAGATAAAAGATATCAATGAGGCTCGTTCTCTGGTCGAGGAACGCGATTCCGGCCTTGGAACCGGCGGGATGAATTCAAAACTCGAGGCCGCGATGATCTGTCAGGAAACAAATACTGAAACTTGGATAGTGAACGGCGGTATGCCGAATTTTATGATCAGTGCACTCGCAGGAAAGATCGCTTTCACGAAATTCACTATTTCATGAACTCAGCCGGAGGAAGTGGACGGTGGGTAAAACGGGCCTTGAGCACCGCTCCCTTGAACCAGAAGACCTTGTTCTGCCGCACGCCTATTGAAGTGACCCCTTTGCCGAAGGTCCTGAGATCTATTTTTCCCGAGAGTTCGAGCTTTCCATCAATGTAGTGCCGCATTTCGGTGCCGTCGTAGACGAGAGCTACGTGAAACCACTGGCCGGTTGGGTGTTTAAAATTCTCGGCGTATAAAGGCATGCGATTATCGCCGGATTTTAAGAAAGTGTCGAGAAACCACTCCTTGCCACTGAGGCGAGATTCGAGCATCGCTCGGCTTTCGACGTTCTCTTTATCTTCGATGTGAAGCCAACGCTGCTCGGCCCCGCCGCCTTCGTCGGGCCGGAAAACTGCTTCGATCGTAAATTTGTCAGCACCGGCCAGCGGATTGTTTTGAATAAATATCCCGTCCCGCACTCCGTCGAAGACGACCGCATTGCCGCGATCGGTTTTTACGACTCGCGGCGATCCAAGCACTTCGACTGGATGCCCGCCGATCTTCTTAACATTATCGATCTTCCAGACGACGGACGTCTTGCGGGTTTCGAGGGACTGGGCAAACGTGCAGAAGGTCGAAAGCAGAAAGATGAGAATTGTCAGAATACGCATGTGGGGGATCAATACGGGAACATCTCGATCTTGGTGAGCTGGCCGTTTTTCATTCGAATCACCCAGTAAACACCGTATTCGATCTCTAGCAGATTTCTGAACAATTCCTTTTTGGCCAGAAGATTTGCCAGTGCGGGGATCGTGTTGCTGTGCCCGACTATCAGGTAGTGGTCGGTCTTACTCGCCATAATCTGTGCGACCAGATCGGCGTGCTTTGAGGGGTCATAGGTCTGGACCTGTTTTCCGCGTTTCTTCGCGGTAGGCTCGGCGGTTAGGCGAGTGCGTTTGTAATTGGTCGCGAAGATCTCGTGAGGCTTATACTTTCGTGCAACCGCTTTCATCAGCCTCTTGGCGCGCTCCTCGCCCTCGCTCGAAAGGTGCGGGTCGGGTTCTGTTGGCGGGACTACAGCTTTTTCTGCGTGGCGGACGAGAACGATCGTCTTATTCTTGGACTGGCCAAATGCGGCCGGAGCGAATGCCAGGATCAGGATCGCTCCGGCAAAGAAAGACAAGGTGATTAATTTCATCGTTCGCTGATATTACACAAACATCTTACCGGGATTCAAGATGCCGTTCGGGTCGAAGACCCTTTTAATCCCCTTCATTATCTCGAGCGTCGGCTTATCGATGGCGTAGTGCATGTACTGGGATTTCACGTAGCCGATGCCGTGCTCGCCAGAGATCGTGCCGCCGAGGGCGACGGAGAGCTGGAATGTTTCTGAAACGCATTCGCGGGCACGGGCAATTGCGGCTGGATCTTCGCGGTCCACTACGAAATTGACATGAATATTTCCGTCACCGGCGTGTCCGAAGTTGGCAACAAAAGTATCGTGCTTTTTGCCGATCCTTTCGATCTCGGCGACAAGTTCCGGCACCTTTGAGCGCGGTACGACGACATCCTCGTTGATCTTGAGCGTGCCGTACTTCATCAGGCTGGGCGAGATGGCGCGGCGAACATCCCACAGCTTGTCTTCTTCCTCTTTCGATCTGGCCCGGAGGATGTCGAAGCCTCCGTTTTCGGCAATGATCTGCTCGATGAGTACCGCGCTTCGCTCAACTTCCTCTTTCGAACCGTCCACAGCGACGAGCAAGATCGCCTCAGCTTCCTTCGACAGCCCGAAAGCGAAGTTTTCCTCGACCGCCGCGACGCAGAATTTGTCGATGACCTCCATCGCCATCGGCAGAAGGCCGTGAGGAGTGAACTTGGTGAGCACTTTGCAAGCGGCCTCCATCGAATGAAAATTCGCCCGAACGGTCGAAGTCGCTTCAGGCATCGGCAGCAACTTCAACGTCGCCTCTGTGATGATCCCGAGCATTCCCTCGCTTCCGCAGATCAGCCCGGTCAGATCAAAACCGACGACGTTCTTGACCGTCTTGCCGCCGGTGCGGATGATCTCGCCCGTCGCCGTCACAACTTCCAGGCCAAGTACGTGGTGCTTGGTCACGCCATATTTTGGCGTTCGCATTCCGCCGGCGTTTTCGGCGATATTTCCGCCAATAAAGCTGTCTTTGTAACTAGCTGGATCAGGTGCAAACATCAACCCCTTCTCGGCGGCCGCCTGTTGGATATCGTATGTAGTTAGCCCAGGCTGACAGACGACATACAGATCATCAACATTCAGCTCGATGATCTTTTTCATTCGGTCCGTTCCTATCACTATCCCGCCGTCGACCGGGACAGCTCCGCCGGTGTAGCCAACGCCGCCGCCGCGAGCCGTTACGGGAAATCGATACTTGTTGGCGAGTTTTAGGATCGCCACCATCTCAGCTGTCGATTCTGGAAAAACGACGGCTTCGGGCGGAAATTTTTCTTTTACAGCATCGGCTCCGTACGGTTCAACCCGGGTCGGGTCGACAACGACGTTCTCTGCACTGACGATCGCTCGCAAGCCTTCCAGAACTTCCGGAGTGGATGCGGGGGTCGTCTTGCGGCCGGTGGACTCAAAATGTATTGATTCGAAGGTTGCCATCAAAAATATGATATTCCATTCAGCGGCCCTTCGCATTTACCGAAAACGCAAGGTCTGCTAAACTCACAAAAACTTCAGACGAACACAACCAAGGAGCAATAAATGGCCGAACAGGACGACAAGCAACCATCGGGTGACGCTTACGAGCGTGATATGGCGACCGATCTCAATGACAACACCCCCGACAAGCCGAAGGGCATGGCTCTTCATACCAAGATCCTCATCGGGCTGGTTGTGGGCATCGCCGGTGGGTTGATCGCAAATCAGACTCTCGGCGGCAATGATGCGAACGTGACGTGGACGATCGCGAACATCACGCAGCCGATCGGCACCCTGTTTCTGAATCTGCTGCTGATGATCGTCGTGCCACTTGTCTTTTCGTCGCTTGTTGTTGGTGTTGCGGGCATTGGAGACATTCGGAAACTGGGCAGGATCGGTCTGAAATCGTTCGCCTATTGCATCATAATTTCCGCAATTTCCGTCGTTATCGGCCTTGGGCTCGCAAATACGATCCGTCCCGGCGAAAAGGTCAGCCCGGAGATCGCCGCTCAGCTGAAGGAGAAATACAGCAGCGGGGCTACGACAGCAACCGACGCCCAGAAAAAGGCCGCCGAGGCAGCAAAAGCCGATTCACCGCTTATGCAGGCGGTTAAGACCATCGTCCCCAAGAGTGTCTTCAACTCGATCGCGGGCGAGAATCCGAACATGCTCCACATCATGTTCTTTGCTCTCATCATAGGCATTGCGATCACGCTGCTGCCGGCACCCGTCTCGGCACCGTTCGTAAGCGTGATGGAGTCTCTGTTCGCGATAACGTCGAAGATAATCGACATTATAATGAAGTTCGCTCCGTACGCCGTGGCTTGCCTTATTTTCACGAATATTGCGGTTTTTGGCATAGATCTTCTGAGATCGCTTGGCTGGTTCGTCGCTACCGTCCTGCTGGGGCTCGGCCTGCATTTCTTCGGTGTCTATTCGCTTTCTGTTTGGTTACTGTCCAGGATCAACCCCATCGAGTTTTTTAGACGAAGCTGGACAGTGATCGTCACGGCTTTCTCCACCTCATCGTCAAACGCAACGCTGCCGACTGCCCTTCGCGTCTCACATGAGAATCTCGGTGTTCCGAAGGAGATCAACAATTTCGTCCTCACGGTCGGGGCCACGGCAAATCAGAATGGCACTGCCTTGTACGAGGGCGTCACGGTGCTGTTCATAGCCCAACTTGCGGGTGTCGATCTAACGCTCTCGATCCAGTTGATGGTCGTATATCTCGCGATCCTAGGCGGTATCGGCACAGCGGGCGTACCGTCTGGTTCTATACCGTTCATTATCGGTATCCTTGCGATGATAGGTATCGATCCGGCATTGATCGCGATCATTCTCGGCGTCGACCGCATACTCGATATGTGCCGTACCACGCTCAATGTTGTTGGTGATCTGACCGCGGCCACTTTTGTTGCCCGGAGCGAGGGATTTGAGCTTATGCAAGAGCCGGAAAAAGTTTGAGTTGCGCGTGATTGAGAGTATATTGTGATTATGATCCGAAATGAAATCTCAGGCATGCCTTCAGTTACTCGGCCGCCCGTTCGTCTGCGTCTCCCGGTCGACGAGTACTACAGGATGTATGAGCTCGGCTTGATCGACGTTCAAGACTTTGAGAAGTCTGAGATCATTGATGGAGAATTAGTAAGGAAAATGAGCATCGGGGATAAACACGCTTGGCTGGTTAATTTTCTCAACCGATTCTTTTCCCGACATATGCCGGAGTCCGTTTTGGTCAGTGTTCAGAACCCACTGCGTCTCGGCGATTACGACGAGCCGGAACCGGACATCGTTCTCGCTGACTTGACCAAATATGACGGACGCCGTCATCCAACGCCCGAAGAAACACTTCTGGTCATCGAGGTAGCGGAGACTTCATTGCGGATCGACCGGAGTACAAAGCTGCCTTTATATGCCTCGAACAAGATACCGGAATTTTGGATCGTCAACATACCGGATCAGATCGTCGAAGTTTACACGAATCCCGAGTTTGGGATGTATAGAACGACCGAGATCTTCAAAGCGGGCGATATGATCAAGTCGGCCTTGCTGGACGGGCTTTCGCTTTTGGTAGATGAACTTTTGTCCTAAGTTTTCCAAAAATGTTTCCAATCGGTGATGACAACAGAGGCCATACGATCATGCCGATCGTGAATTGGGTCTTGATCGCGGTCAACGTTCTTGTATTTCTGCTGCTGCAGCAATTGGGGACCAATGACGCTTTTTCGTACGCGTTTTCGCTTGTACCGCGTGAGATCACGTCGGGAACCGACCTAAGTGGGATCATCGACTTCAAGGACTCGGCCGGAAAGATCATCGGCGAGGTGCCGCATTATCCTACCCCGTTACCGGTTTACTTCAATTTCTTGAGTTCGATGTTCATGCACGGGAGCATCATGCATATTCTCGGTAACATGATGTTCCTCTTTGTTTTCGGGGATAATCTTGAGAATCTGCTCGGCCACGTCCGTTACTTTTTATTCTACATCTGTGTTGGTATCGCAGCTTCAATAGCGCAGATCATGATGGACACGAGTTCCGTGATCCCGATGCTGGGAGCCTCGGGTGCAATATCTGGTGTGCTGGGTGGATACCTGCTCTTATTCCCGCGGAATGAGGTCAGAGCAATAATCTTTTACCACCTGACCACGGTTCCAGCGTTTGTGGCCCTGGGCCTTTGGATAGCGTTTCAGATCATTCAGGGATATCTCGCCCCTTCGTCCGGGGGCGGAGTCGCGTACGCGGCGCATATTGGCGGTTTTATAGCCGGGCTTGCTCTGATCAAGCTTTTTGCCCTGGGACGAAAGTAGCGTTATTTGGCCCCGAGCAGTTTACCGATGAATTCGCGATCGTCATAGTCACCAAACGCTCCAAACCTGACAACGGCCATATCTTCGGAAGGAATTATGTAGAGCCGCTGATTACCTGCTCCGGCCGCCATGTAGATCTTTGTTGAAGCGGACATTTTCTTGCCGATATCGCCCGAAATGCTGAGCCTCTCACCGCCCGACGGCCCGATCCCGTCTTCATTAAGCCAGAAAGTAATGCCGTAAGCCGGATTGGTTTTGGATCCGATAGTGAGTTCGTCCAGCAGCTTTGCGGCGATCAGCTGCTTGCCGTTCCACTTGCCACGGTCCTTTAGAAACTGGCCAAATTTGATCCATTCGGCTGCCGAGATGACGGCTCCCTGAGGCAGCAGCGGCTGGTTGGCATTTTTTCGCCAAAGAGATACTTTTATCCCCAGTGGTTCCAGGATGCGCTTTTTTAGATAACTATCGACGGTTTCGGCACGAGGTTTAAGTTTTCTGGTCAGAACCTCACCGAAGATTTGAAACGGAACCGGCCCGTACTCGAATCTGGTGCCGGGGTCGTGCCGGGCGGGCGACTGGATCGCCTCGGAATAGCTCGGAACGCGTCCAATTTGTCCGGCATCGATGCCGCTGGTGAGTGACAACAACTGTCGTATCGTGACCTTTGATTTTCGGGGATCGCTTTTCCATTCGGTGATCGTGTCGGCAACCTTTTCATCGAAGCCCGAGATCAACTTGTCCTCAATGGCAGCGGCGAACATTACACCGGAAAATGATTTTGTTCCACTCGCAAGCATCCACGGCAGATCCTTGGTCCCTTGCATTGCATAATCTTCGAAAACGACCTTATCACCCTTCATCACGACGACCGCGATGCCGCGATGATCGCGCGAGTATTTTGCCGCAGCCTCAAACGCTTTGCTCGGCTCTTTCTGCTGAGCGGAAGCGAACACGGCGAACACCAATATCAAAATGACCATGACAAATTTCATATTCTGTCGGAAAAAATAGCCGACAACCGTGACTAGCGGATGCCGGCTTCTAAGGTTAGTTCGCCCCTTGATCATTGACGCTGGAACTCGGGTGTTCCAAGCACCAAACTTACGACCTTGAAAACATCCGGATTGCCGCTCGGCCTTAAAAGGCGTGCCTGCCGACCGCGTGCCCCGGCCTGGCCTTCACGCATGTTCGGGACCATCACTTCGTCATCGACCTCGTTCGGTGCCTTGACCTCCGGCAAAGGTTGTTCTATCTGTCGGGAGAGCGTAGCTTTGGTCGTTGGTGAGATCTCACCAGCCAGAACCAGCTCTATCGCCTTGTCGAGGACTCCTGTCTTCTCCTTCGCCTCAAAGCGTTTTAGATCGACCCTTGTTCCAGCGATCTGATTACTTGAGAGGGCGATCGCGTAGTTCAAGCGTTCGAGCAAGGCTCCGGTGTTCACCCAGTCTTCCGCTGTGTCAGGATACCCGGTCGGAGCCTGATAGCCGTACGGCGTCTCACCGAGTTTGTTAAGCATGGCCAGCATTTGAGCACCGCCATTTGTGTCGGCACCGAGAGCACGGATCGAGCTAACGGCCAACTCGAACGGGGATTTGATCTTTGCCCGGTAATTTTCCGGAGCGAAAAATTCCTTATCTTCGAATAATGCCCGGAGTGTTGTCTTGATGTCACCTTTAGACTTAGTAAACGCATCTGCAACGCGTCCGACGAGTGCATCGGTCGGCGTATCGCTTACAAACTTTACCGCAAGCTTCTTAGCTATGAATTTCGCCGTTGAGGGATGCGAGACCAGGATATCGATCACTTTTAAGCCATCCTTGATCCCGCCCTCGTCGACCTTTTGCCCAAGAACGGTCTTAGGGCCATTTTCGTGCCAACGCGAATTGAAATAGAACGAACCACTCTGTGCGTCGTCGGGAATGCCCATCTGTCGCTGAAGGCGGGCGAGACGCTGCTCTTCGTTTCCATTTATCTCGCCGGCGGCAATGCGGCGATATCCACGAGGGTCAACGATCGTCCAACCGGTAAACGCCTTTGCTACGTCGACGATGTCTTTAGGTGTGTAGCCGCCATCAACACCAAGTGTGTGCAGCTCCATCAGTTCGCGAGCGTAATTTTCGTTAATGCCGGCACGGGCTTGATTTGCATTACCAGCCTGAGGATTTGCATTGAGCTGCTTGATACGCTCATCGAGCTGCGCGTCCGTCAGGCCGAACTGCTGCTTCAGCCGTTCGCGTGCTTGAGGGCGGAGCTGACCATTGCGCATCGCCTGCCGAAGACGGTCGGCCATCTGATTTCCTCTTGGCTGCTGCGTATTCTGCGCACGCGACTCAAAATTATCAAGGTAAAAGAGCATCGCCGGATGCTGTGCCGTACCAACAACAAGATCCTTGAAATTGCCGAGGGCGTTCTTTCGCAATACGTCGCGTTCATAGCTAGGGATATACCAGCGAACGGCGGCCTTTCCGGCAAAAACGTTAAAGTGATTCTGCCAGAAATCGACCATAACCTCCTGCAGCTGTCTCTCGGAATAAACAGCACGCAAAAGGCGGTTTGCGGTTATCTGCGGCAGGAGCTGATTAGCTGGTTTCAGATCGTATTTCTGATAGATCTCGCGAAGCTTTGCCTGACGATCCTGACGCTCCTTCTCAGTCATTTCTTCGGCATTCGCATTTGGCTGTGCAGCTTGTCGACCGCCGTTTTCCATCCGCTGAAGGGCTTGCATAAGGCCGCCGGGATTTGGATATTTCGCAAAAACCTCCGCGGTCGTCATGTTAAATATCTCGAGATTCTTCAGCTTTCCCTCAGCCAGGTTGTCGGTGATCGAAGCAGGGTTTAGCTGTTGGTCGATGTATTTCTTTACGCCGATGGTTCTGACGCGTTCGATATCGCCCGGTTTGGCACCAAAGCCAAGGCGGTTAAGGACATGAAGGATCTTTTGATCATCGTTGAGCGGCTTTGCAGGCTTTTTCGTGTCGGCAGCGAACAACAGGCCTGGCATAACAATAGCCGTCATGGCGGTCAGCGAGACGAGCCGATTCAGAATAGAAATGCGTTTTATCATAATTTCACTATCCCAGCATAAATTCTTTGCAATCAATGCTTCCTGCAAACTTAGACGCTGCTAAAGGCTATAAGGCCGAAAAAATCTTGAAAATGCTAATCCGGACAACAAACCGCACGCCTGCCGACATCAAATTTTTGTTATGCGGCATTACACGCTAAAATAACCTAGGTTTTCGAACTCGCGAGTGAAAAAATGAAAACGATCAAGCTCTCCATCTTTAGCGTCTTGTGTGCTCTGGTGATCGGCGCCTATGCGGTTCCGGCCCAGGACTCGGTGTTTTCGGACCCGGCCGTCGATTACAATTTTACTGTACCCGAAGGAAAATGGAAGATGACGGTCAAGCCATCGGCGACAAGTCCCAATGTCGAGTATGTGTATGGTGACCGCTTCGACGGGCATCTTGAGGTTCGTAAAGTTACGGTGCCTCGTGATTCGATCATGGCGGACATCGTCGAAGAAGAAGAGAAACGGCTTCAGTTCAGACAGGGATTTGCGGCAGGAACTCAGGATAACTTTACCGGCAAGCTTCGAGGAGCGGTCTATAATTTCGAATACATAGCCGGAGGGCGAAATATGAGCGGACGCTTCTATTTTCTAAAAGCAAATGAAACCACGGTTTACGTTCTGCGTTTTACCGGGCAAAAGGATTCGCTCCGTTCCATCAGGAGTCAGACCGATTCGATCTCCAGAACATTTGCGGTCAAGGGCTAGCCCATTACGATCCGGGTCTTTGCTCCAAGTGGAAGAACATAACCCGAGCGGGCATCATTTATAAGGTTCTGCACTAATGCGGCGTCGATCTTTTCGAGCCGCATTTTCGTTGCTGATCGTGAATCCAGATCAGTTAATATCTTGATCCGGAACCTTTCGGCTTTTCCTAGCAAACTCCAGGCGGTCTGTCCGTTGACCTGGTATTTCTCACAAAGATCTCGGGCGAGATCTCGGCTATTTGCCGCTTCAAACCATTTCACAAAATCCTCGCGCCCGAGCCCATCAGAGCATTTGGCGAGCAATACGATCGTTCCGCCATCCCGGCATGCGTGAGCCGACGACTCGAGAGCCTTGTGGGCCTGAATCAGGTTTAGATCATGTGGCGACCCTCCGCAGCTAACGATGACGCACTCGCGTTTCTCGTTGATCGTCACTGCGTGATCGGCGTCAAAGGCATCGCAGGCCGCTCGATGTGCAGTCCGCCAATCACCGCAAAAGAGATCGGTCGCCTGACCTCGATCATCAACTATTGTGTTGATCGCAAATACCGGTTCGATCTTTTCAACTGCCTCAACAAAGGCTTCGTGAACCGCATTCCCCTCAAGTAATGCCGTTCCAACTCCGTTACGGCGGTCGAGCGATTCACAGTCGAACGCTAGCTTATGCGTGCCAGAGATCGTTCGCGACGACGCGAGGCCCGGGCAGATGAGCTTTCGCCCACCGGTAAATCCTGCGAAATAGTGGTACGAGATACCGCCGACGAGAATGACGTGATCATGCTCGACCAGTGCCCGATTAAGTTCGATCGGAATACCGCTCGATGTCTCACCGATCTTGATCAGTGAGACCAAGTCTCGCGGATCGTGGTCGAGGGTCTTGATCCTGTCAGCGATGAACGGTGTTAAAATTTCGGCTCTTTCGTCCGCACGTACTTTCCTGTGGATGCCCGTGGCGAAAATAATACGAAGCTCGTGCGGGGCAGACCCGTTTGCTATCAGGCGGCGAACGAGAAGGTTGACGATCTGCCCTGCGGCGGTCTGTCGGGTAGCGTCAGGAACGACGATAAGGACGGTTTTGCCCGGCCCTACCACTTCTTCGATCATTGCAGAATCGATCGGCTCATCGAGGCGTTCGTTTATTTCAATATCGGACAGGGGCCGTTTTGAACTGGGCTGGCCAAGAACGCGGAAATTATCGCCGAACTCAAGTGGAATGGCTTCGTCTCCGTATTTGAGTGCGATGGTTGGCATTTAGTGCTGCCTCGCAGTTTCAAAGCATTTACCGCCGGTCTCGCAAACAAAGGTAGTTTCCTGACCGCTTCCGGCCGATTCCATCTGTATCGTCAGATGTTCGATCCCGAAGCGTTCATTGAGCCGGTCACGAACAAGAGTGAGCAAGCCGGATTGCGCGACCGAAGACTCATGGCGAATATGGGCTGACAGTGCTTCCATCCCAGAAGAGATGGTCCAGACGTGCAAATCGTGTACACCGGTGACACCTTCTGTTTCCAGGATTATCGATTCGACCGCAGCGATATCAATGTGGGCAGGTGTGCCCTCGAGTAGAACGTTGACCGAAGCCGCGATCAACCGCCACGCACCAAAAATAATGATCAAGCTTATAAAGACGGAACAAACCGGATCCGCCCAGAGCCACCCAAAAGCGAACACAAGCACACCCGCGACGATCGCTGTCACCGACCCAAGCAGATCACCCATCACATGAAGCCACGCTCCCCGCATGTTGAGGTCGTTATGATGGCCGTGGTGGAGTAGTTTTGCGGCGACGATGTTAACGATGAGGCCGCCGGTAGCTATCGCTGTCAGGTTGAGGCCGTCGATCTGGGGCGGAGCTTGCCATCGCGAATATGCTTCGTAGATGACCCAGAGGGAGATGAGAACCAACGCGATGCCGTTTACAAATGCGGCAAGTATCTCAAGACGGTAATAGCCGAAAGTCTTTTTCGCCGTCGCCGGCCGCGATGCAAACCAGATCGCCGTTAGCGTTAGCGTCAATGCGGCAACGTCAGTTAACATGTGGCCCGCGTCGGCGAGAAGGGCAAGCGAATTTGTCAGCCAGCCGCCGGCCGCCTCGACGACCATGTAGATCGCCGTGATCGCAAGCGCCACTTTTAACCGGCCAGTCCGGCTAAGCTTGTGACTGTGATTTGAATGATCGTGCCCGATAACTGCCTCCTAATAACGCCGAAGCACGGAGCCGTTCCTAAGTGAGATGATAAATCCGCTGCGATTGCCGCGGTCGTCGTTGATCTCGACGGCAGTTTCAACCGAAGGAGAGGAGATCTGCAGCTTGAAAGAACCGTCCGCTGCCGAATTCGTCTCCCGGCCCTGGCACTTTATCGTCACACCGGGCCGCGTGCGTCCGCTGAGGAGATATACGCTGCCTCCGACGCGTTCGACCGCCCATTCCGACGCCTCGATCGCGACGGAATCGCCCCCGCGAACGATCGTAAACTTCCAGGGATCATTCCAGCTCGTAGTCTGTCCGGAACGCCCCGTCGCCTTTAGACGCCAGTAATAACTGCCGGGCGAGAGTGACGCGAGGCGAAACTCACGAGCCGTCAGGCCGCTGCGATCGACCATTATCGCGTCGGAGGCAAATGTCGCAGAACGCGATACTTGGAGATGGTAGTTCGATGCTGGATTTCCTTCAGCATCCTGCCAGTTGAAAACCACACTGACACCGCTTCCGGGGTCGACGATCTGGGCCGAATTATCGGGCGAGGTCTGTCGCGGAAGCCCCATTAATCGCTCGCGGGCCGAAAGTTTTCCATTATTTACCGATGCAAACTCACCCTCGGTGATCGTCGTCTTTTCACCGCCTATCGTGGTTTCAACGCCTCCGCGGCTGATACGTATCTCACCGCCGCCGCCATCCGCATCAAAGGTCGCGTCGGTATTCGACATCAGCTTGTTCTCAGAATCGGCGACCTCGACTATGTTGTTTGCTCCCTGCTGCTCGTCGGTTCGCACCTGTAGCTGGCCGTCGTCGAGGGTGACGCGAACGTTGCGTCCGCCGAAAAGGGAACTGTTGTCCTTTATAGTGATCGCGCCGTTAGGGCGCAGTTGATGCCGTGAGCCATCGACCATCTGAATGATCGCCCGCCCGTCCGACATCGTCTGGATTATGTCGCCGGGCAACGCGTAGGTCTCCTTTGTAACCACGATCGTCTCGCGGGTAGCGGCCCGGGTAATTCTTACATCGCCTTCGAACGAAATTATCCGTGCCGCATCTATCGGGATCTCGCCCTTCTCGTCTGGAATAAACCAGTTGTTCTGCGACGCGTACCGAAAACCGAACACCAGGACAATGCCCAGCAAAATAACGGCTATGAGGACGTAGACGGAACTCTTGCGGATGTTCCACCAGTCGACATAGAATTTTCGATAATTGTTCGGATCCATTTCGCCGCTTGGTCTAGGATTCTTGCTCTTCTACTGATTCCGCTTCACTCCCTTCAACTTCTTTAGGCGGGAAAATGATCGAGAGCAGGATCGAAAGCAAGATCGCTCCGGCAACGACGCTCAGCGAAATGTTGATCACGGCTTCTTTATATTCGTGATTCAAATATCGCCTCATGAAGTCGGCAAAGGCCCCGGAACTCGCGTCGCCCATTGCCCACATCACACCTTGTGCGAGAAGCGGCAGCAGCATCTTCACGCCAATGAAGGTCAGAACAAAAGCAAGCCCGTACTTCAGATAATGGAACCGATTCGCCATGTCGGCCAGCAGAAAATAGAATGTTCTAAGCCCAAGGATCGCGAAAATATTTGAGGTGTAAACAATAAAACGGTCAGTGGTGATGCCAAAGATCGCGGGGATCGAATCGATCGCGAAGACCAGATCCGTGAATTCGACGACGATCAATACCATCAAAAGCAGCGTACCGGTCCGAACACCATCGATATGGGTGAAGAATTTGTCGCCGTCGTAATGCTTGCTTATCCGTATATACCGAGTTACGAGCTTAACAACCGCACTCTCGTGAGGTTCAAAGTTGTCCTCGGAGTTTCCGAACATCTTTAGCCCGGTGTAAACGAGAAACGCACCGAAGAGGTAGATTATCCAGTGAAATCTCTCAACCAGCTCCGCCCCCGCAAAGATCATGATCATTCGCATGACCAGGGCTCCCATGATTCCCCAGAATAGAACGCGGTGCTGGAATTCCTTCGGAACCTTGAAAAACGCAAATATGAGCAGGAATACAAAGAGGTTGTCGACCGATAATGAAAGCTCGATGAGGTAGCCGGTCAGGAACAGTTTTGCCGTTTCTGTACCAAACTGGAAATAGACGAAGACATTGAAAGCTAACGCAAGGGAAACCCAGACAATGCTCCAGCCGATAGTCTCCTTCCTGCTTGGAACGTGAGACTTTCGGTTTACGATGCCGATGTCGACGAAAAGTGCCGTCAGGACCACCGCAAAGAACATGATCCAAACCCACATGGGGTATTCAACTGGTGTCATAATGTTATGTTAAAACTTTCGTTAACGTTCTAGTTATCTTTTCAAGTCCGTGAGCATCGATCTCGGAAAAATCGTCGAGACGGTCGCTGTCGACATCGAGCACTCCGACAATTGTCCCGCTTGCATCAAAAAGAGGCACAACGATCTCGGATCTGGATGCTGACGCACAAGCTATGTGTCCGGGAAATTCATCAACATTCGGGACGATCACGGTTTGCTCGGTTGTAAAAGAGTGACCGCAGACGCCTTTGTCGAGGTCTATCCTTGTACATGCGAGGGGGCCTTGAAACGGGCCCAGCACGAGCTGGTCACCCTTCTTTAGGTAGAACCCGACCCAAAAAAAACCGAACACTTCCTTCAGTACCGCGGAAACGTTTGCAAGATTTGCGATCAGATCACTCTCACCGCTTACCAGAGCTTCGATCTGCGGGACGAGCTCAAGATACCGTGTGCTACGGTCAGCTTCTTTTGAAAAAGCGATAGCCTCAGCCATAACCGATAAGTTTACTTCGTGCGGCGGTTACGGGCAAATGATTTGATCTGCGGTGCGGGTGTATAATCGGCGGCAATGGAAGGTGCAATCAAACTCGCGGTCATCGGTCTCGGCGGAGCTCTAGGAGCGGTGGCACGCCACCTCGTCAATATTTCGCCGGTGTCTTTAATTTTTCAGTCGTTTCCCCTTGCGACATTTTTGATAAATATGACTGGATCGTTCGCTATCGGATTCGCTGCGATCGTCTTCGCGGAAAAATACGAGATCAGCGAGAATATCCGAGCGGCAGTCATCGTCGGATTTTTGGGGGCATTTACAACGTTTTCAACGTTCGAATTCGAGGTCCTCAGTTTGCTCAATGGTAAGCAAGGACTGCTCGCGTTATTGTATGTCGTTCTCAGCGTCGCTGTCGGTTTTGTCGGCGTTGCGGCGGGTGTCGCTTTGGCAAACCGCCTATAGCCGCCGCCGAGCTTCCGCCGCAAGGCTCGCTGCGGCCTCGTTCGAGTCTGCCATTGCGGTAAGGTGCCCCATTTTACGGCCTATTCGCGGCTCAAGTTTTCCGTAAAGATGAAGTTTTGTGTTTTTGGTTGAGAGAGCAGCGGCCCAGTCGGGCTCGCCGGTCTGCCAGATATCCCCAAGCAAATTCGCCATCGCGGCTGGCCGATAAAACTCCGTCGAGCCGAGTGGTAAGCCGCAGACTGCACGGAGCTGCTGTTCAAACTGCGACGTAACGCACGCGTCAAACGTCAAATGCCCCGAATTATGAGGCCGCGGGGCGAGTTCATTAACCAGGAGCCGATCGTCGCTCGTCAAGAAAAACTCCACACACAGCGTTCCCACGTAATCGAGCGTTTCCGCGATACTTCTCGCAATTTCGACGGCTTCGGCAAAGACATCATGGGAGACGATCGCCGGGGCAAAGGAAATGTCGAGGATGTGATTTGCGTGCTGATTCTCGATAACGCCGTAGTTGACAAAATTTCCGCTTTGGTCACGAGCACACACCACAGAAACTTCTTTGGAGAATGGGACGAAGGCTTCGAGCACGGCATCGGCACCATTTAGACCGGCAAATGCGCCGGTGAGGTTGGTATCGCTTTCGATCTTAGCTTGCCCTTTTCCGTCGTACCCAAAACCAGCAGTCTTTAACACACACGGCCGCCCCAGCTCGCTGACCCCATTTTCAAGTTCGTCAAGACTTGTTATGTGGCGAAACGGTGTGACCGGAAAACCGTTCTTGGATAAAAACAGCTTTTCCCGCAAACGGTGCTGAGTCGTGTGCAAGATCTCGCCGCGTGGGAATACGTCGACGAACTCGGCTGCCGCATCAACTGCGCTGGCGGGTACATTTTCAAACTCAAACGTAACAACATCGACGCTTTGCGCAAATGTTCGCACCGCCAGGAGATCGTCATAGGCCGCAGATGTTTCGATGTCGGCGATCTGGCCGGTCGGCGTATCGCTCTCAGGCGAAAATGTATGGACGCGATAGCCAAGTTTTCTGGCCTCGATCGCAAACATCCGGCCCAGCTGGCCGCTGCCAAAAACGCCGATGGTTGAGTTTGGAAGTATCGATCTATTCACGTAGCGTTGATCTTGCGGCTTTCTTCTTTAGCCTTTCCTGTACGACCGGGCTTGCTAATTCTCTAGACGCGTCAGAAGCGATCCAACGGGCCGATACACTGTCTTGGAGACGGATATCCTCGGCTGCAGCGATTGCAAGTTTATTCAGAAAAACGCTGCGTTTGCCAATCTGCCGAAGTGCCCAATTTACCGCTTTTCGAACAAAATTGCGACCGTCGTAGGCGTGTTTCTCAATTATCGGTAAGAATGCTGCAAGTTTCTCATCAGGAGCCTTCTTGTCGTGAACGGCGAGGTACGCCATCAGTGAGAATCCGGCGCGTTTCTCGAATTCAGTTTCGCGTTCGGCCCATTCTATTGCTTTGCTATAGGCGTACGGAGTTCGGCAAAATAGATTACTGCAGACACCGTCGACTGTTGCCCAGTTATCAAGATCCGCTACCCACGCCTCCATTTGATCAGGTGTGACGCGTTTAGGGTCGTCAATCAAAAACGCGAGAGCCCGAGCTTCGTAGATCCCGGTCTCCCATAGCTGTTGGGCAGTAAAATGTCTGTCCGCAACTATTTTACGGAGCTCTTTAGCAAAGGTTTTGAGTTCGGGAGTGCTGATGCCGAAAGCGGTCGTGGTTCGGATGCCGAAACGCTCAAGAACTGCCAATTTTGTCGGATCACCGAGCGCCCGCAATTCCTCGATTATCTCGGTGGGAGTCATTTCGGAAGTTTTGTGCTAAGTACGGTTTTTGTCTGTTTTGAACGAAACTTCCTGAGCTTTTCGCGAAGTTCCGGGCGAGAGCCCGATAGAATGGACGCAGCTAGCAAGCCCGCATTCTTTGCCCCCGCCTCGCCTATGGCAAGAGTTCCCACTGGAATGCCCGCCGGCATCTGTGCGATGGAAAGAAGGGAATCGAGGCCGTTGAGAGCTCGGCTCTCAACGGGCACACCTAGCACCGGCAATATCGTCTGCGATGCACACATTCCCGGCAAATGGGCAGCTCCGCCCGCTCCGGCAATTATCACCTCGATCCCGCGTTCCTCAGCGGATTTTGCAAACTCAAAAAGCAGATCGGGCGTTCGGTGGGCTGAGACTATCTTGCACTCGTAGGCCACGCCGAAATCGTCAAGTGTGGTCGCAGCGTGCTCCATCGTCGGCCAGTCAGATTTACTGCCCATGATTATGGATACCAGCGGGGCGGTCTGCTTCTTACGGTTCGCCATACGGACAAACATTACCAAACTTCGCACGCGGAACGAAACAAAGGGGGTATCCACGAATAAACATCGTGCATATCCCCCGGCTGATCTTATCGGATCGGGCGTTACTTTGTGGGCTTGGCCCCGTATAGTGCTCGGAAGCCGAGCTTTTCCATATTTGGCGTGGCGTCAAGCTCGGACGGCGATCGTTCCACGCGGTTCAGTTCCTTTTCGCCGTCGCTTCCGACAGAGAATGTCCAAGTCTTACCATCCTGACCGAGATAGGCGTCGACTGCTTTAACCTGCGAACGTTCGACGAGGAACTTATGATCCCAGCGCCGCGTCAATTCGAACTCGACCTTCCAGCTCATATTCCGCTCAGATCGCTTTTGAAAGCTGCCCGGCACGATCTTGATCGGATGTACCCAGAAAATCCCGGTGAGGTCGCCAAACCATTCGGTGGGACGCGCCTGCATGCCGTCGAGAGTCATCTGTTCAAGCTCAGCGGTATTCTCTACCGCTCCTATCATCTGGATGGAATTTTCGTAGGTAAAGAACCGGCTCCAACGCCAGGCGTCGGATGCCGAACCCCGCTGATAGATTGCAAGCCCCTCGAAACTTCTTTTCTGGCCTGATGCGTTATCTCGCACGACCATCTTGATCGCACGTTTTGCAAGATTGCTAAAGGTATATCCGCGTTCGCGCTCAAGTTTCCATTCACTGGTAAATTCAGCTTTCTCGACTGTCGCGGTCTTGATCGCCGATCTAGCATCGGTCATTGTGCGTGAATCGGTGGGCAATGATTGAGCCATGCCTGAGACAACCCCAGGAACCAGGGTCAGAAAAAGGCCTAAAACGATTGATTTGATGTTCTTAGGTGTTTTCATACACAGGTAGTGACGAAAACATGAAAAACATTTCACGCTGATCAAAAAATATTTGATGCTCGATTGGCGGGATCACTTGGAAAGCTCAGACCGGATCACGGACTCGAATTTATCCCACGCGGCAATGGTTGTTCGCCAATAAACGATCTCACCGGTTTTGCTTATGACAATATTTCGGGGATAGCCGCTGAAGCGAAAAGCCTTTAGTTGTTCGTCGGCATCGGCGATCTGCGTGTATTCGAATCTCTGTTTGGCGAGGTATTTCTTAACATCTCCCGCAGGATCTGCCGTTGCGGCCAGAAAGATAACGTCCTTTTCGTTTTCAAACTTTGATCTGAGAATATTCAGTTTTGGTTGATGGGCAAGACAAGACGCGCAGCCGATAAACCAGAAGTTCAAGACGATGACTTTCCCGGTGAGGCCGGAAAGATCCAGCTTTTCACCGCCGAGGGTTCTAAATACAACTTTCGGAGCTTTTTCGCCTTCTTGCGGGATCCGCTGCAAACGAAACTCGATCGTACCGTCGTTGAGAGTTCGGGTAATGGTTGCGTCCGGATAGTGAAAATTCGCCATTCGAATATCGACGAACTCATTATTCGAGATCTCCGCACCATTGTGATCCAGCAAGATCGTCCGCGGAGCCTTGACGCCGGACTGTCCAAAGACGCTTACCGCTGAGATGGCGACCGCTACGATGCCTGACAAAATTGTGAGCCGCTTGATCCTCATCTGAAATTAAGTCTAGCATGTGCAGCCGGCTAGATCGTGTCAGCCCAAGCCTTGGCGACCCGTGCCATCTCAGCAAAAACGTCCTCACTGCTCTGCCGCGTTCGTTTGAGAATTTTGAAACTGTGATCCGCCGTATCGAGAAGATGAAGCGTGGCCTTCGAGCCCAGCCTTTCTACAACGGGTTCGAGCAGAACAAGCTCGCCGAGAGCGTCGCGTGTGCCGCTGAGGAATAGCATCGGAACGTCGATATTCGCCAGATGATCGGCTCGCTTAGTCGCCGGTTCACCCAACGGATGCAGCGGAAACGCGAAGAAAACAAGACCCTTCACGCCTTCGATCGGCTCCTCACTCTGCGCCGTCGAGGTCATCCGCCCACTGAACGAATGTCCACCCGCCAATATCGGCAGATCAGGCGCCGCCTCGCCCGCCGCTCTCACAGCCGACCGAATAGTCTCCAAACAAGTAGCCTGCGAATTCCGCCCGCCGCCTTTCTCAGAATAAGGAAAGTTATACCGAAACGTCGCTATCCCATGCTCCGACAAGTTCTCAGCGATCGTCGTCAGCATCGGCGTCCGCATATTCGAACTCGCCCCGTGACCCAGCATTAACAGATGCGACGGATTTTGGGGCCGCAATAGAATTGAAGAGACTTCGCCTTTATCGGGCGTTGCCGTAAACCTCGATTCTTTAGAGATTACGTCCATCGTTGTTTTATGTATCTCATCAGCTTCGACTCGATATTTTTCAGGGCATCGGTTCACATTTTTTCACTATTCCGGGATCCCGACTCGTTTGACCAATTCCTTAAATCGCGGGTCGTCTCGCACGAAGTCCCAAGTATTTTCGACCTTTAGTTGGGTCAAATTGAGGTCACGCTCGTCATACGCTTTGTTCAGATATTCGATCGTCTTATCTTTGTCTTTGCCCAAAGCATATGCCCAGGCAAAATCCATGGCTTTAACATATCCGTTGGGGTCTTTTGCCTGTTTGGCGTTCAGTTCTTTGATGGTTATTTCCTGCCACATCCGCCCCAAGCCGTCCCAGCCGCCTTTTTCGTAGGCTTCTTTCAATTTCGTAATATTTTCGGGTTTGAAATCCTTGGTTGCCTTCGCAGCGAGTAGGTCTTCTTCGGCAGCCTGACCATATTTGCCTTGAGCCGCATAAACATAATAGTTGAAACTATGAAATGCTGCTTCATTAGGAAGCAGTTCATTGACCTTCTTGTTTTGTAAAAGTGCTTCGTCAAATCGTCCTGCTAATTGCAGTTGAAGTCCCATAGAACCATTGATTGCCAATGAAAACGGATCGAGTTCAACGGCTTTCGTTATTTCTCTAATTGCTTCGTCGTGCCTGCCACTGAATGATAATAGTCTTGAATACCAATGATGAGCGGTTGCGTAATTCGGATTGAGTTCAATCGCCCGTTTGAATGACTTTTCCGCTCCTGCAAAGTCATAATCAGAAAACATAATGATTTGTGCCAGCGATGTGTGGGCTTCGGCAAGATTCGGGTCGAGTTCGAGAGCCTTGAGTGCCGCTTGCTTGCCTTGCGGCAAATATTCTTTCGGTCTGAAATCACCGTAGTCGGGAAACAAAGTGTAAGTGTCAGCTAAACCGCTGTAAGCCAGGGCGTAGTTCGGGTCTTTTTCGATGGCTTGCTTGAAAAACACGATCGCTTTTTCAAATTCAGGTATCTGCCGCTTGTTCCAATGGTAACGACCTTGCAGATAAAGCTGATAGGCTTCGTTGTTGTCGGTGTATTTCTTCGCCAGCTTTTGCTCGCTTTCGCCCGACAGTTTCAGTTGCAGTTTGCTCACGATCTCGGCGACGATCTCGCGTTGGGTGGTCAACAATTCCGAAAGTTTCCGTTCATACTGCTCGCCCCACAGCAACTTGTTGACGCGGGCATCGACCAGATTAACGTTGATGGTCAAATTTTCACCTCGCTGGGTGATTCGTCCGGTCATCACCGCATCAACTCCCAATTCTGTGGCAATAACTTGCGGATCGGTATCCTTGCCTTTGTAACGAAAAACTGAACTCGTCGGACTAACTTTTAGATCCGGCAGCTGCGAAAGACGATTCATCACCGATTCCGCCAGACCATCGGACAGGTACTCGGTGTCGGCATCAGAATTCCTATTCTCAAACGGCATCATGGCGATGGATTCGATCTGTTTAGCAGGCGTGATGTATCGATATCCGAAAAATCCGCCGAGGATGATGATCGCCAGTAAAAAAGGAGCGGCCAGCAAACGTTTATCGAAACCGCGAAGCTGAGGGGCAATATCGCTCGTGCTTGCAGGCAAGACCGCAGTCTGGTCTGTCAAGTGGATCTGCGCCCGTGTTGGAGCCTCGCCCGGAGCAGATGTCGAGTGCAAGATCGCCGTCGCCGGCTCGTCCATCGACGCCGGGCCGAAGAGCAGTTCGGCGCCGTCATCGAGACAAAAACTCATCGAATCGTCGTTGTAATTTCTACCGCATTCAGGGCATCGTTTCATAGGTTCCGTGTATTGAACTAGTTCGTGCGGTTCTCGCCGTACTTATGTAAAATACTGGCGATAAGGGTCTGATATGGTATGCCCTCGGCCAGAGCACGCTTTTGCAGGGCACGCAGATCGCGCGATGCGATGCGGATGTTGATCCGCGCATCTTTTTTGAACGTACTTTCGGCTACCTTGCGATGCCGGGCAAGTTCCTTTTTGACCCCGGTGATTGAGGCCAACTTACCGCTATCATAGGCAGCCAGTATTTCTTTTTCTTCAACGTCCAGCTTATTCATTTTCATCTCCTAGATATCTTTTGGTGGCTTTGCTGCTCGGAATTATCGTCTTTAGGAAGATCTCCTGATCGTTCTCGACGAACGGCACGAGATATACATAATCCTCTACACAAACCACGATTATCTGCTGCTGCGGATATTTCGATTCTATTCCGGGATCCCGACTCGTTTGACCAATTCCTTAAATCGCGGGTCGTCTCGCACGAAGTCCCAAGTTTTATCGGCCTTGAGGTTCATCATCCTCCGGTCACGCTCGTCATAGGCTTTGTTCAGATATTCGATAGTCTTCTCTTTGTTTTTGCCCCAGGCGTATGCGTTGGCAAACTCCCCGGCACTGATATATCCGTTGGGGTCTTTTGCCTGTTTGGTATTCAGTTCTTCGAGGAGTATTTCCCCATACATACGCTGGAATCCATCCCATCCGTTTTTTCCGTAGGCTTCTTTCATTCTGGTAATATTTTCGGGTTTGAAGTCTTTATCTGCCGTTAAACTAAGTAGCAATTCATCGACCGCCTGATCGTATTTGCCTTGAGCGGTATAAATATTACCGTTTATCCCACGAAAACGTCTTTCGTCGGGAAATAGCGCGTTAAGTTTTTTGTTCTGCAACAGAGCTTCGTCAAATCGATTGGCAACTGCGAGAGAAGTCGCCAAATCAGCGTTGATTCTAAGTGAAAAGGGGTCGAGTTCGAAAGCTTTCTTAGCTTCCCTAACCGACTCGTCGTTTTTGCCAATGTATGTTAATAAGAGTCCATACCATTGATGAGCGGTCGCGTAATTCGGATCGAGTTCGATCGCCCGTTTGAACGATTTTTCTGCACCTGTAAAGTCATATTCATAAAAAAGAGTGATTTGTGCGAGCGACGTATGAGCTTCCGCCAAGTTCGGGTCAAGTTCGAGTGCCTTGAGCGCCGCTGCCTTGGCTTGCGGCATATATTCCTTTGGTCGGAAATCGCCGTAACGAGGAAACAAGCCATAAGTATCGGCTAATCCGCTATGTGCCAAAGCATAGTTCGGATCTTTCTCGATGGCTTGTTTGAAAAACACGACCGCCTTTTCAAATTCAGCTGCAGTTCGCTTGTTCCAATGAAAACGACCTTGCAGATAAAGCTGATAGGCTTCGCTGTTGTCCGTGTATTTCTTGGCCAGCTTTTGCTCGCTTTCACCCGACAGTTTTAGTTGCAGTTTGCTCACGATCTCAGCGACCATTTCACGTTGGGTGGTCAATAATTCCGAAAGTTTCCGTTCGTACTGTTCGCCCCACAGCGACTTGTTGGTGCGGGCATCCACGAGCTCGACCGTGATGTTCAGATTGTCGCCCCGCTTGGTAAGGCGTCCGGTCATTACCGCATCTACGCCAAGTT
>LNFM01001192.1_pt1 | contig 60225 bp, 54 predicted proteins | sample 596031 | NCBI WGS metagenome assembly LNFM01 (sample SAMN04254537, study PRJNA301005) | activated carbon metagenome | isolation source: dual media filters at the Ann Arbor, Michigan drinking water treatment plant | place: USA: Ann Arbor | reverse complement strand
GCGCCAACATGGGCGACGACACGATCTACTCCGGGACGGTCGCGGCGGCCACCGAAGGCTTCCTGCTGGGTATCCCGTCGATGGCAGTCTCGCTTGCGGGCGGGCGGTCCGTTCACTTCGCCACAGCGGCGAGAGTCGCCCGGACGCTGGTTGAGCGCTTCGCATCTGGAGCGCCCGCGGGGAGCGTACTGCTCAACGTCAACGTACCGGACGTGCCCTACGAAGCCCTCGGTGCGATGGAAGTGACGCGTCTCGGCAAGCGTCACAAGGCGGAGCCGGTCGTGAAAGGCGCGAGCCCGCGCGGCGAAACGGTGTATTGGGTCGGCGCTGCGGGCGGAGCCCAGGATGCCGGCGAGGGGACGGATTTCTACGCGGTCGCCAATCGGCGCGTGTCGCTCACGCCGCTGCAGATGGATCTCACGCATTTCGCGCAGTTGGGCGCCGTGCGCGACTGGTTGGTGCGAGAACCGTGATCGAACGTGTGCGCGGCATCGGCATGACGTCGGAGCGTACCCGGATGCGCATGGTCGAGCGTTTGCGTCAGGCAGGGGTCCGCGACGAGAGAGTACTCGCGGCGATGGGACAGATTCCGCGCCACATCTTCGTCGACGACGCCTTGTCGAGTCGCGCTTACGAGGACATGTCGTTGCCCCTGGGTCATGGGCAGACGATCTCGCATCCGCTGACGGTGGCACGCATGTGCGAGCTTGCGCGCGGCGGCCGTGAACTCGGGCGGGTGCTGGAGGTCGGAACGGGGTGCGGCTATCAGGCCGCGGTACTGTCGTGCATCGCCAGGGAGGTGTTTTCGGTGGAAAGGATCGCACCGCTGCTCGAAGCGGCTCGTGTACGCATCCTGCGTGAGCTGCGTTTGCGCAACGTGCGCATGAAGCATGCCGATGGTGCCGATGGGCTACCCGAGGCATCCCCGTATGACGCCATCGTGATGGCGGCCGCGGCCACGCACACGCCTCGGGCCTTGGTCGAGCAGCTGGCGCCGGGTGGTAGAATGGTGCTGCCGTTGGGCAACGCCAAGCAGCGTCTCTGTTTGATCGAACGAACGGCCGCAGGCTTGACCGAAAGCCTGCTGGAAGAAGTTCATTTCGTTCCCTTGCGGGCTGGTGTCATTCGATGAAGTTTCCGCTTCGCTACATGGGGGTTGCTTTCGTTCTGGGCATCGCCCTGAGCGGATGCATGGTCGCAAAGAAGCCGGCGCCTGTCGTGGAGCGTGCGCCGGAGAAGATTCGTCCGATGGCCAAGCCCAAGGCGGTGGCGCCCGGCGAACAGCGCCCCGACACCTACGTGGTGAAGCGCGGCGATACGTTGTACGGCATCGCGCTCGATCACGGCCAGGATTTTCGCGACATCGCGCGCTGGAGCAATCTCGCCGATCCGAATGCCATCGAGGTCGGCCAGGTCTTGCGGGTCCGGGATCCCGCAGCTTCGAAGCCCCTCGTGGCGGCGACGCCCGATGCCGGTACATCGCCGGGTGCGGCGGTCACGACGCCGTATCAGGCGGCAGCGGGGGTCGAAGGCAGGGCGGTGGGCGCGCAGACGACCACACCATTGCCCGAACAGGGGGCAGCCACGGCCGGATCGCCGGATGCCTCGGTCGTGAGCACGCCGCTGGCGGTCAAGGTGCCGTACTCCGACGCCGCATTGGCGAATCTGCGTGCGGCACCTGCTGCACCCAGGCCAACGCCGGAATCCATCGCAGCGGGCACGAAACCCCCGACGCCTTCGACCAATGCCTCGGAAGAAACCGACGGGGTTGCCTGGAGCTGGCCCGCCAAGGGAACGGTCATCGCGAATTTCAACGAGAACGGGGGGCCGAAGGGTGTGCAGATTGCCGGCGAGATGGGTCAGCCGGTGCTGGCCAGCGCCGGGGGCCGTGTCGTGTACACCGGCAGCGGGCTGCGCGGTTATGGCAACCTGGTCATCATCAAGCACAACAACACGTATCTGTCGGCTTACGCCCACAATCGTGCGGTGCTCGTGAAGCAGGGCGACAACGTCTCCAAAGGGCAGAAAATTGCCGAGATGGGCAATTCCGATGCGAGCCGCGTGATGCTGCATTTCGAGATCCGTCGGCTCGGCAAACCGGTCGACCCCACCAAGTTTCTGCCCCCGTCTTCTTGAGCCGGGACCGTTGGGATCAAATTCGGGACGGGCGTTCGACGTTGCGATCTCGCTTTGGATGCGGTTCGATGGTTCGGTTCGTGGCATGCGGCACGGTGCGACACCCGCGCGGACAATGCCGTCGATCATGCGGTCGGCCGTCAGACCCTCAGTGCCTTGACGCGGTTTCTCAGGTCTTTCAAGGCGTCGGCGCCCGTCAACTTTCCGTAGCGCAGCTTCACGTAGAGATCCGTGATGCCGGCGATGTCTGCAGTGCGCTCCGGCAGCAGCGTGATTGCCCGTGCCGCAAAGGCGACCGGCCCTTCCGACGGATCGCGAGCGGCACCGCGGCGGGCGAGCTTTCGACAGAATCGTTCGTAGGCGGCTGCTGCCGGATCGCGCGAGCGTCGGCTCAGGTGTCGCAGCAGCGTGTAGGCGAACACCAGCGTGATCAGTGCCGTCATGCCGGCGAGTATGAACGCAAGGGTCTGCCAGGTGGCGCGATCGAGGCCGACGCGGGAGAGCAGCCAGAACTGGCGCTCCGGGTTGTAGCCGAGAACCCACTGGTTCCAGCTGTTTGCGAGCGAGTCCCAGGTGAAGCGCAGCTGTCTCAACCATTCGAGGTCGCTTCGTACCAGCAGAGGCAGAGACGTGCTGGTCGGCATGGCTGCGGCGATTCCCGATTCGACCCGGAGCGGCGACACGGCGGCCGTCGGATCGACCCGTATCCACCCCTCGTTCGCGAACCATACCTCCGCCCAGGCGTGCGCTTCCGACTGTCGCACGATCACGTAGTCGCCCACCGGATTGAGTTCGCCGCCCTGATATCCGGTGACCACGCGGGCCGGGATGCCGGCCGCGCGCATCAGGAAGACGAATGCCGAGGCATAGTGTTCGCAGAACCCGCTGCGTGTATTGAACAGAAAATCGTCGACGGGATGCTCGCCGAGCAGCGGTGGCGATAGCGTGTAGAAGAACTGCTGGGTACGGAACATCGCGAGCACCTGGTCCATCATGTCGCGCTCGGTGCGTGCAGCGCTGCGCATGTTCTCGGCGAGACTGCGTGCGCGCCAGTTGTAGCCCTCGGGCAGTTGCAGTGCCCGGCGTCGCTCCAGTGCGGTGAGGCCCTCGTAACCGAAGCGATACGTGGTATGCGAAGTCATCTCGTAGCGTATCCGCTGCCGTACCGGTGTTCTCGACAGCATCTGGAAGTCCGCCGTGAAGCGGCTATCGGGCAGGAGCTTCGCGGGTAGATCGAGCGCGAAGAGCCAGCGCTTCTCATGGGGCTCCAGCGTGACCGTGTAGCTGACGGGCGTGCCGCCGGGGGAATACGTGGGTGCTCCACCTTCGAAGGAGATGCCGGTGTGCCAGGTCATGCCGTCGAAGTACCACAGAACGGGGCCGCGCCAGTACATCTGCGTGGGCTTGGGCGGTGGTCCCCGGAACTGGACGCGAAATGCCACCGCATCCGACAGGCTCAACTGGCTCAGTGTGCCGGGGCTCATGGAATCCGAGAGCCCGGTCATGCCGGAGAATGCGTCGCGCGGCAGTCCCCAAAGCGGACCCTGCACGCGCGGGAAAAGCAGAAAGAGCACCAGCATGAGCGGCGTGGCCTGCGCGAGCATCTTGCCCGACATCTGAAGCCGATCCTGATAGCGCATGCTGCCGCTGGGGGTCTGCAGTCCGATCATCGTTGCGGTCACGACCCAGACTGCGACCAGCATCAGAAGCGCCGTGGGAATGGTCTGGGAATACAGGAACTCGGTGAGTACGACGAAGTAGGAGAGGAAGATGACGACCATGGCGTCGCGCAGATTCTTCATCTCGAGCAGCTTCAGAGTAAGCATCACGACCAGCAGTGCGACCCCTGAATCGCGACCGAACAGCGTACCGAAGCTCAAGTACACGCCGGTCGAACCGCCTGCGACGAGCACGAGCAGCAGCCATTTGCTCGGCAGGGTGCCGTTGCGCCACGCGATATGGAGTCGCCAGGCCATGACCAGCACGCCCAGGAGCGAGATCCACGTCGGCAAGCGCTCGACGTGCGGCAGGCTGACGAGGACCATGGACAAGGTCATCCAGGCGACGTTGCTGCGGTCCAGGGCGTTCCTGGTCATCGCGGCGCCTCGAACAATGCGAGGGCGTGCAGGCAGCGCGTGCGCTGACCGGGTCCGACGTCGGGATCGATGATGGCATCCGCGAGACGCAGGCCGAAGGCGACGTCCTGCATGTCGGCCTCGACGACCCAGCGAGCAAGGCGCGATAGGCGCTCTTCCACGGTCATCGATGGGGGAAGCGTACTGAAGTCGAGCCAGAGATGCGTGTCCGCGCGGCCGCTGAAGACCTTGCTCATGAGGCCGCTGCCCCGGGCGTCGGCTTTCCAGGCGATCCGGCGCGTGGAGTCTCCCGGCTGGTAGGCGCGCAATCCCGAAAAATCCTCGTTGCCGCTTGCCGAGGCGGCGCCTTCGCCGCGTTCTCCGCTCGGCGGCGGCAGCGGTACACCGGGATCTTCGGGACGAGGATAGACCACGCAGTGCATGTCGAGATCGATGTAGGACCAGGCGCGGAACAGTCCGAGCGGATAGCGCGTTTTGAACACGGTCCGGCCCATGGGAAGGAGGCCGCGCCGCTCGGTTTGCCGACGCAGCGTTACGATAGCCTCTTCGTTGGGGCGCACGTCGAACGGGCTCGGTTCGCCCTGCACCGGAATCGCCTCGATGGCAAAGCGCGAGACCCGCGCCCAGTTCTCGACGCGCAGCTTGAACTCGGCGTCTTCGCCGGCGAATACCGGTCGCGGATGCATGGTGGATACACGCAGGTTGGCAAGATTGCGGAACGTGTAAAGCATGCCGTTCAGGCCGAGCCCGGCGAGGAGGAACGTCAAGACGAATCCCAGCGAGAGGCTGTAGTTGATGGAACCGGCCAGCATCACGCTGAGCACCGCCAGGTAGATCAGACCGTGCGCCGTGGGCAGGATGAAGACCTTGCGGTGACCGAGGACGATGGGCGACGTCTGCGGCTTTCCCAACTGGAAGAGCCAGCGGTCCACAAAACGGCGTATTGCGAGCGCCATGGGGGACCCGTTACCGATGGGCAGACGCGTGCGGCCTCATGGGATGGCGACCGACGCGACCAGGCGTTCTGATACGTCGACGCCGTTGATGCGCCCGTGCTGCGCGCTGGAATGCAGCCGATGACCGACCACGCCGGGCACGACGGCCTGGATGTCCTCGGGGAGGACTTCCGCGCGATCGTCCATCAATGCCCAGGCGCGCGCCGCCTGGAGCAGCGCGAGGCCGGCGCGTGGGCTCAGGCCGCCCGCAAAGTCGGTGCTGGTGCGGGTGTGACGGATGAGGGCCTGCAGATAGTCGATCAGTGCGGGAGAGGCATGGACCTGGGTGACGCCACGACGCAGGTCGCAGAGGTCTTCGAGGCCGATGCAGGGCTGAAGATCGTTCAGCATGTCGCGGCGTGAAGTGCCCTGCAGCAGCGCGCGTTCCGCTTCGGCTCCCGGATACCCGAGGTGAATTCGCATGAGGAAGCGGTCGAGCTGGGATTCTGGCAACGGGAACGTACCGACCTGATGCGACGGATTCTGCGTGGCGATCACGAAGAACGGATCGGGCAGGGGACGCGTTTCGCCTTCGGTCGTGACCTGACGCTCCTCCATGGCTTCGAGCAGGGCACTTTGCGTTTTCGGAGTGGCGCGATTGACTTCGTCCGCGAGCAGCACCTGGGTGAAGATCGGGCCCGGATGAAACTTGAACGACGCGTTCTCACGATCGTAGACGGAGACGCCGATGATGTCGGCCGGGAGCAAATCACTCGTGAACTGGATGCGCTGGAAGTTCAGGCCGAGGGTGGTTGCCAATGCGTGGGCCAGGGTGGTCTTGCCGACACCCGGTATGTCTTCGATCAGCAGGTGCCCGCCCGCCAGCAGACAGGAAAGGGCCAGGCGTATCTGATGCTCCTTGCCAAGAATGATGCTGTTCACCTGGCCTAGCACGCGGTCTAAGGGTTGAGTCATGTTCAGTGCGGATCCGGATTGTGTCGTTGCTGCTCGGGGGCGTCAGCCGCGATCAGGCGCAAGGGAACAGAACGGCCGTGTGTACGGCAATCGCGGCAACAGGACGAATTGTGCATGCTATTCGATACGATGAGTATGATGAATCGCCGGCAATGACGTCGAGAGTCGGAATAGGCGGTTCAATTGGCTTTTACTCCGACGGATTCCCAGCACGTTGGTCCGGAAATGAGATCCACAGTTCACCGGTGACGCTGCGAGAGGAATCGACGGAACCTGCGTGCTACACTGCATTCGTCCACCGGACGCACAGGGTTCACGGAATAGAGGATACGATTGGACACGGCCTTCATCGCCCATGACGATTGCAAGTTGCACGACATGGGAACGCACCACCCGGAATGTCCCGCCCGGCTGGGGGCGATCGAGGATCAGTTGATTGCATCGGGGCTCGCCAACTACCTGCAGCGCATGGAGGCGCCCAAGGCCGAACGCCGGCATCTCGAGCGCGTGCACACGCCGTCGTTCGTCGAAGCCGTCTTTTGCGCCGCGCCGCAAAAGGGGATTGTTCATCTCGATCCCGACACGGCCATGAATCGCCATACGCTCGACGCGGCCTTGCGTGCAGCGGGGGCCGGCGTGCTCGCTGTCGACGAGGTCATGGCTGGGCGCGTACAGCGCGCCTTCTGCAGCGTGCGCCCGCCCGGGCATCACGCCGAGCGGGAGCGGGCGATGGGGTTTTGCATTTTCAACAACATTGCTGTTGCCGTCGCGCATGCGCTCGATGAATACGGTCTGGAGCGCGTGACGGTCGTCGATTTCGACGTCCATCACGGCAACGGGACGGAGAACGTCTTCCGCGACGACGAGCGGGTGCTCATGGTGTCGACGTTCCAGCACCCCTTTTATCCCTACAGCGGTATCGAAGGCCGCAGCGAGCGGATGGTCAATATTCCGTTGGCCGCGTACAGCCGCGGCGTCCAGTTCCGGGAGGCGGTGGTGACCCATTGGCTGCCGGCACTCGAGCGATTCCGGCCGCAGATGATCTTCGTTTCTGCCGGCTTCGATGCGCATCGCGAAGACGACATGGCGTCGCTGGGGCTGGTCGAAGCAGATTATGCGTGGGTCACCGAGACGCTGGTTGCCGTGGCCGATCGACATGCGCAGGGGCGCATCGTGTCCATGCTCGAGGGGGGGTACGCGCTGCATGCCCTGGGCCGCAGCGCTGCGGCCCACCTGAAGGTGCTCAGCGGTCTATGAGCGAAGCGCCGAGCGCACCTTGATCAGGCGAGGAGGAGGGCCGCAAGCACACGTCGGCCTTCGCTGTTCAGTACGCCGAAGGTGCGGCAGGCGGCGCCGGTGTCCATGATTTCGTAACCGATGCGGGCGTCGATCAGCGGGCGCAGCACGGGCGTCGAGGGGAAGCGCGTGCGCGAGCCCGTACCGAGCAGCACCAGTTCCGGTTGCAGTTCCACAAGGCGCGCGACATGCCGTGCGGAGAGATCCGCGAAACAGTCTACGGCCCAATCGGTCAGGATCGTGTCGGCGGTCACGACCAGGCTGCCTTCGTAGCGCACGCCGTTGACGGCGACGTAATCCGGGCCGTAGCCGGTGATCTGATGGGCACCCTCGGTGCGGGACAAGTGCAGCTTCATGCGTGCGGCCTCGTGGTGACGTGCCGTGTCCGAGAACGGGAGCACAGGCGGGTCGCTGCCCGGGCTCGGGATCGCAGGCGTGAAACCCAGCCCGACAGGCTGCTAGAATTATAAACTTTTGGCCTCGCGCCGCTCCCTGGATTCCGAATGGAAGAGTTCTCACGCATCAAGCGCTTGCCCCCCTATGTCTTCAACGTCACCGGGGAACTGAAGATGGCCGCCCGGCGCCGGGGGGAGGACATCGTGGATCTCTCCATGGGCAATCCCGATCAGCCGACGCCCAGGCACATCGTCGAAAAGCTCATCGAGGCAGTCCAGCGCCCCGATACCCATCGCTACTCCGTCTCCAAGGGCATTCCGCGCCTGCGCAAGGCAATCTGCAACTGGTACAAGACGCGCTACGACGTCGACCTCGATCCGGACAGCGAAGCGATCGTCACCATCGGTTCGAAGGAAGGGCTCGCCCATCTCGCGCTGGCCACGCTCGATACCGGCGACATCGTGCTGGTGCCCAATCCGAGCTACCCGATTCACATCTATGGTCCGGTGATTGCCGGCGCAGATATCCGTCATGTGCCGATGCTGCCCGGCATCGACTTCTTCGAAGAATTCGATCGGGCCATACGCGGCTCGTATCCGAAGCCGAAGATGATCATCGTCAACTTTCCGAGCAATCCGACCACGCAATGCGTGGATCTCGCCTTCTTCGAAAAGCTCGTGAAAATGGCACGCGAGCATCATGTGTACGTGGTGCACGACCTCGCATACGCCGACATCGTCTTCGATGGCTACAAAGCGCCTTCCATCATGCAGGTGCCAGGCGCGCTCGATATCGCCGTGGAGTTCTTTACACTCTCGAAGTCATACAGCATGGCGGGCTGGCGCGTGGGCTTCATGGTGGGCAATCGCGAACTCGTCACCGCCCTGGGGCGAATGAAAAGCTATCACGACTACGGGATGTTTGCGCCGATTCAGGTCGCATCGATCATTGCGCTCGAAGGCCCGCAGGATTGCGTGGAAGAAGTCCGGCAGCTCTACCAGAAGCGCCGCGACGTGACCTGCCAGGGATTGAAGGCGGTGGGCTGGGATGTCGAGATACCGAAGGCATCGATGTACATCTGGGCCAAGATACCGGAGATGTATCGCGCGATGGGCTCTCTTGAGTTCACCAAGAAGCTGATGGCGGATGCGAAGGTGGCCGTGTCGCCGGGCGTGGGTTTCGGCGAGTACGGCGACGATCATGTGCGCTTTGCCCTGATCGAAAACGAAGCGCGCACGCGGCAGGCGATCCGCGGCATCCGCGACATGTTCCGCAAGGATGGGTTGCTGTGAACCCCATCAAGGTCGGTCTGCTCGGTGTCGGTACGGTCGGCGGTGGTACGTTCCGTGTGCTTCGCCGCAATCGGGAGGAGATTGCGCGCCGGGCCGGGCGGGCGATTACGCTGGCGATGGTCGCGGGCAGGGATCTCGCCAAGGTGAAGGCCATTGTCGGTGATACGGCCAGGGTCACGTCGGACGCCTTCGAGGTCGTCAATGCACCCGATATCGACATCGTCGTCGAACTGATCGGCGGTACCGGCATCGCGCGCGAACTCGTGCTCAAGGCGATCGAGAACGGCAAGCACGTCGTCACAGCCAACAAGGCATTGCTGGCCACGCACGGCAATGAAATCTTCGCTGCTGCACAACGCAAAGGTGTGGTGGTCGCCTTCGAAGCGGCCGTCGCCGGCGGCGTGCCGATCATCAAGGCCGTGCGCGAAGGCCTGAGCGGCAACCGCATCGAGTGGGTGGCAGGCATCATCAACGGCACCAGCAACTTCATCCTCTCCGAGATGCGCGAGAAGGGCAAGGCGTTTGCCGACGTGCTCGCCGAGGCGCAACGGCTGGGATACGCCGAGGCCGATCCCACGTTCGACATCCAGGGGGTCGACGCCGCACACAAGCTCACGATCCTCGCGGCCATCGCATTCGGCATTCCGATGCAGTTCGGCGCATGTCACACCGAAGGCATCGCCGAGCTGACGAGCCAGGATATCAAGTATGCAGAGGAACTCGGCTATCGCATCAAGCTGCTCGGCGTCGCGAAGCGCAAGGCGCAGGGGTTCGAATTGCGCGTGCATCCGACGCTGATTCCTGCCAAGCGGCTGATCGCCAACGTCGAAGGAGTGATGAACGCGGTCCTCGTGCGCGGCGATGCCGTCGGTCAGACGATGTACTACGGTCCGGGTGCAGGCGCCGAGCCGACGGCGTCGGCGATCGTGGCGGATCTCGTGGACGTCACTCGGACACACACGGTCGATCCCCGACATCGCGTGCCGCACTTGGCCTTTCAGCCCGATCGGCTCTCCGATCTGCCCGTGTTGCCGATGGACGAAGTGGAGACCTCCTACTATCTGCGGCTCAAGGTCGAGGATCGCGCCGGCGTCCTGGCCGATATCACGCGAATCCTCGCGGATCTGTCGATCTCGATCGATGCGATGGTGCAGAAGGAGCCCGGGGAGGGCGAGAAGCAGGTCGACATCGTCATGCTCACGCACCTTACCCGCGAGAAGCATATCAATGCCGCCATCGCCCGGATCGAATCGCTGTCGTTCGTGAGTGGCAGGATCACGCGTCTGCGGCTCGAAGAACTTCGCTGATGCCTACCCTGGAATCCGACCGATGAAATACTCGAGCACCCGCGGCGCCGCCAGCGGACAGCAGTTCGCCGACGTCCTGCTGGAAGGGCTGGCCCCGGACGGCGGGTTGGCGATCCCCGAAGCCTACCCCCAGCTCTCGGCTGAGGATCTGCAGCGGTGGCGTTCGTTGTCGTACCCGCAGCTAGCTTTCGAAGTGCTGCGCCTGTTTGCGGACGACCTGCCGTCGAACGATCTGCGCGGCATGGTCAATCGGGCCTACACGAAGCAGATTTTCGGCACCGACGACATCACGCCGCTGCGCACGCTCGAACCCGGTCTGCACATCCTCGGTCTCTCCAATGGTCCGACACTTGCCTTCAAGGACATGGCCATGCAGTTCCTGGGGCAGGCCTTCGAGTACGCACTGGAGCGTGCCGGCACCACGATGAACATACTCGGCGCGACTTCGGGGGACACCGGCTCGAGCGCCGAGCACGCGATGCGCGGCAAGCATCGCGTCTCGGTGTTCATGTTGTCGCCCCACGGCAAGATGAGTCCGTTCCAGGCGGCGCAGATGTATTCGCTGCAGGACGAGAACATCCACAACCTCGCAGTGCGCGGCGTGTTCGACGACTGCCAGGACATGGTCAAGGCAGTGAACAGCGATGCCGCGTTCAAGAGCAAGTACCGCATCGGCGCGGTGAATTCCATCAACTGGGCGCGCATCGCGGCGCAGATCGTCTATTACTTCAAGGGCTACTTCGCAGCGACGCGCAGCAACGACGAAGAGGTCGCCTTCGCCGTACCCTCAGGCAACTTCGGCAACATCTACGCGGGTCATGTCGCCCGCTCGATGGGGTTGCCGATCAAGCGGCTCATCCTCGCCACCAACGAGAACAACGTGCTCGACGAATTCTTTCGTACCGGGGTGTATCGGGTACGCAAGACCTCCGAGGTGTTCCAGACCAGCAGCCCGTCGATGGACATCTCCAAAGCCTCCAACTTCGAGCGCTACGTCTACGATCTCGTGGGGCGCGATGCAAGGCAGCTCGCGTCGTTGTGGCAGCAGGTGGATCAATCCGGGGTCTTCGATCTGCGGGGAACACCGGCATTCGATGCCATGCCGTCGAGCGGCTTCGCATCGGGATCGAGCAGTCATGCCGATCGGTTGAAGACCATCCGGACGGTCTTCGAGACGTACGGCCAGATGATCGACACGCATACGGCCGATGGTCTCAAGGTCGGCCTGGAACATCGCGAACCGGGTGTGCCCCTGATCTGCCTGGAAACCGCACTGCCGGCGAAGTTTGCCGAGACCATCCGAGAAGCGCTCGGTCGCGACCCGGTACGCCCTTCAGGCTTCGAGGCGCTCGAGCAGGCGCCGCAGCGCTTCACGCTGGTCGATGCGGATGCCGATGAAGTGAAGCGTTTTATCGCCAGTCACGCGCGCACCTGACCGTCGGCGGCACCCATGGTGCCGCGCCGCTGCGTCGGCGCTTTCTGTCATCGTACGGAGTCGAATTTGAACGACGCTGCTCAGCCGTTGCCACCGAAAGCGGATTTTCCCGATCTCACCCGATTCTTTGCGCCGCAATCGTTTGCGCTGGTCGGCGCGACCGAAGATGCCACCAAGTTCGGCGGTCGTGCGCTCAAACTCATGCAGGAGTTCGGCTACCGCGGCGAGATCTTTCCGGTCAATCCGCGCGGCGGCACGATACGCGGCCTGACCGCCTACCGATCCGTTCGCGATCTCCCGCAGGCGCCGGATCATGTCGGTATCGTCGTGGCGGCGAATCACGTGCTCGGCGTGCTGGAGGATTGCGCGGCGCGGGGGGCGAAGTTCGCCACCGTGCTGACTTCCGGATTCATCGAAACAGGCACGGACGAGGGCCGCACGCTACAGGCTGAACTGTCGGCGTTTTCCCGGCGTACGGGCGTCCGGGTCATGGGGCCGAACTGCAACGGCTTCATCAACTTCGCAGACAACGTGATCTTCGCATCGACGGCGACGGTGTCCGGCCCGCGCTATCCCACCGGATACATGAGCGTCGCTTCGCAGAGCGGCGGACTCGGCATGGTCAACGCGATGTGGCGGGCTCAGGATGCCGGCCTCGGCGTCAATCATGTCGTGACGTGCGGCAACGACGCAGACCTCGACATCCTCGATTTTGCGAACTTCATGATCGAGGATGCGGCGACGCGCGTCGTCATGTTGATCATCGAGCGGGTGCCGAGCGGGCAAAAGCTGTTTGCGCTCGCGGCGAAGGCCGCGCGTGCCGGCAAGCCGCTCCTCGCCGTCAAGCTCGGGCGTACGGAAGCGGGACGTCGCGCGGCGGCATCCCACACGGGCGCGATGACCGGTTCGGATGCCGTTCACGATGCTGCGTTTCGTCAGAGCGGCGTGATCCGCTGTGCCGATGCGAACGAGATGTACGAAACCGGCATGCTGCTGGGGAGTGGCCGAGTGCCGGCCGGTCGCGGTGCTTCGAGTCTCTCCATATCCGGCGGCAACGTCGTCATGTTGACCGACCTCGGTGCGCTGCACGGCATTGCCTGGCACGAGTATGCGGAATCGTCTCAGGCGGGGCTTGCGAAGCTGATGCCTGCGTACGGGCGCGTGTCGAACCCGACCGACCTCACGACAGCCGCCATGGCAAGCGTGGACATGTATCACCGCGTGCTCGACATCATTGCCGCGGATCCGAACGTCGACGTGATGATTCCGATCGTGACGTTCGGCTCGAAGGCGGACATCGACTACGCCGTCGCATCGGCGCATCGTTCATCGAAGCCGTTCGCACTCTTGTGGAGCGGGGCGTGTACCGATGAGCCGGAACTGCAGCCGCGGGATGTCGTTCGTCGCGGATTGCCGGTGTATCGCGATGTGCTCCAGTGCGTGCGCGCCGTGGGTCGGGCGATGGACTACGGCGATTTCCTGCGACGCGAGCGCAGCGCGACGCCTGCAAGTCGTCCGGATGGCGCGGATCCCGAGCGGGCCAGGGCAGTGCTGCGAAGCTGTGGCCCTCGCTTGACCGAGCAGCAAAGCAAATCCGTGCTTGCAGCCTACGGGATCACGGTGACGCCGGAGCGTCTTGCGGCGTCTGTCGTCGAGGCGCAGTGCCTTGCGCGTGAGATGCGAGGTCCGCTGGCGATGAAGATCTCCAGTCCTGACATCGCGCACAAGACAGAAGCGGGCGGCGTGCGCCTGAACGTAACGCTGGCCGAGGCGCCCGGGGTGTTCGAAGAGATCGTCGCAAGCGCGAAGCGATACCGTGCCGATGCCCGCATCGATGGCGTGCTCGTTCAGGAGATGGCTCAACCCGGACTGGAGATGATGCTGGGCGTGTCGCGGGATCCGGTTTTTGGTCCGATCGTCGTTGCCGCGCTGGGCGGGATACACGTGGAGGTGCTGGGTGACGTGGGCTATCGCGTCGCGCCGATCGGCCCCGACGAAGCGCGCCGCATGCTCGATGAGCTGCGCGGGCGCAAGCTGCTCGATGGCGTCCGTGGTGCATTGCCCTGCGACATCGATGCACTCTGCGATGCGATCGTGCGGTTGTCGTGGTTGGCCGTGGATCTGGCAGACCAGATCGAAGAGATCGACATCAATCCGCTGCGCGTCTACGCGTCCGGTGCGGGCGTGCTGGCACTGGATGGCCTGATCGTTCGTTCATAACCGGACAATGAGTCGGTGACGACGGCACGAGGCCCGCGTAGCATTCGAGGTTTCCGCCGGACAAGCAGCCGGCGGCTCATCCCGAACCCACGGAGGTAACGCATGAACCGCATCGTACACATTGCGCTGAAGGTCGAGAATCTGGACGAGACCACGCGTTTCTACGAAGACGTGTTCGGGTTCAAGGAGCAGGCTACGAAGAAGACTCGGGACCACGTGTCGCGCCATTTGACCGACGGCGACATCGATTTCACATTGATCCGCTACGACGACGGCACCCAGTCCGCCGAATCGAAAGCCTCGGGCGACAAGCCCTGTATCCACCATTTCGCCATCGAGGTCGACGATCTCGCGGCCTATACCGAGAAGATCAAGGGCTACGGCTGCGAGATCATCAGCGATCCGGGGGTCATTCCGGTGAAGTTTCGAGCCCCCGGCGGTACGGTGGCGGAACTCGTGCCGATCGGCCGCTACGAGCGCACCAATCAATCCTAAATTCGGTGCCAGGCACGTGCCTGGCACCGAATTTTTACTTGTACCAGGCGGCGGCGCGTTTTTCGCGAAATGACGCCAGGCCTTCTGCGGCCTCGGCCGAACGGCGTTTCGCCGCGTGTTGCTCGACCAGGCGATTGAACCCCTGCGTAGTCATGTTTCCCCAGGCATGTTCGATGGCGACGGCTTTCGTCTGGGCATTGGCTTCGGGGGCGTTCTGCAGCAAATGATCCACGATCCTGGCGCCGGCCGCTTCGAGTTCCGCGAGAGGGACCACTTCGTGCACGAGGCCGATACGCCGGGCCTCATCGGCACCGAAACGTTCTCCGGTCAATGCGTAGCGGCGTACCTGGCGCACACTCATCGCATCGTTGAGCTGGGGAATGATGATCCCGGCCATGAGGCCCCAGCGGGTCTCGGCGATGGAAAAGAGGGCGTTGTCTGCGGCGACGACGACATCGCACGCCGAGATTATCCCGGTACCGCCGCCGAAGCAGCCGCCCTGGACGAGGGCAACGGTCGGGATGGGCAGATTGTTCAGTCGATGCACGGCTTCGGCGGTCGCGCGCGATGCGACGATGTTTTCGTTCACCGATTGTCCTGCCACGGCATTGAGCCACGATAGATCGGCGCCGGCCTGAAAGTGCTTGCCGTTGCCGCGCAGAACCGCCACCCGAAGATTCGGTTTCGCCCCGAGGTCGTCCATGGCGTTCAGGACACCCTGGACAAGCTCGGCGTTGTACGCGTTGTTCACCTTCGGGCGATTCAGCGTCACGGTCGCAACACCGCGTGCATCGAGTTCCCATACTACAGGGCTGTCTGACATGATCTCATGGTCCTGGTCGATTGATTGGAGGCAGGCCGATGGCCGTCCTGACTTTTGCACTGGAACATAGGGGACGGCATTGCGGGAGGTCAAGGTCGTGGCGGCGGCTGGAGCTTGCGGGAAATCTCCCCGGCGTGGATTCCGCAATGCGCCATTCGCAGCCGCCATGGATCGGGTCAAGACTCGTACGTAACATGCCGTTGTGATGAGGTCCACCGGGGCGACCGATGTTCTAGGCGACTGACCCGGAAAATGTCCTGCAGCCGTCCTTGTCCTTGAGCTTGGCCGAAAACCGCAGTACCCTTTGTCGTTCATTATGGGTATTTCCATGGATCTCTCGTTGCCCGAACAGCCGCCGGCGCCGCTCGCCTCCGCCGAGCATTTTCTCGCTCGCACCGACGTCCTGATCGATTGGTCGCAATTCGAGCGGGGCGGTGTGGAAGAAGGGGGAGCCCCGAGCGAACCGCTGCCCACCTACGCAATCAAGATCGCGTTGCTGAAGCAGTGGTACGGTCTTGCCGACCCGGAAGCCCCGTTTCAGGTGCTTGATCGCCTGTCCTTTCGCGCGTTCGTCGGTTTCCTGGGGGACGGCAGTGCAAGAGACGTTCGCATCGTCAACGAACTGAGCGACTGCGCCTGGGCGCGACACCCTGAGATGATCGATGCGATCGAGGCCGTCGAGGAGCACCTGCGCGGCCTCGGTTATTCGGTTCGGTGCGGCAGCATGAACGAGCCGTCGCTCGCTCCCTGCACCGAAAGCGGCAACGATTTCCAGGCATCGACCAAGGCGACAGCGCTGTTTCGTCCCGGCGAACTCGGGCGCATGGTCGAAGCCGTGACCGCGAAGGCCCATGCCGACGGCGTGATGCCGCCTGCACCCGCGGGCGGGACCGAGATCGCGCAGGAGAGTGCGGAGTTTTCGAGCCCGATGGGAGGCGAGTCGGTTGCCCAGGCAGCCGGCGCAGATAACGTCCGCGCCGTACTCGAATGGCCCTGGGGCCAGCGAACGGAGCTGACCGAGCACTTGAACATCGGGCGCGACTACCAGTTTTCGCCGCTCGCGAAGGAGCTGACGCCCTATACGCACGTATCGCGCAAGCACGCCGAACTGCTCGTCTACGGCGATGGCGTGTGGGTGCGCGATCTCGGGTCGCGCAACGGCACATTCGTCAACGACGAAGAGGTGCCCAAAGGCCAGGCCTACCTGATCGATTCGGATTCCATCATCCGTTTCGGTCCCTTGCTCGCGGCATCGCTCAAGCTGGGCACCTGATCCGCGCGGGCTCGGGTAGGGCTCGTTACTGCGGGTTCGCCAAGGCTGTCATCATCATGGCATGCAAGTCCTCGGGCAAGGGAAGCGCGCGCATGCGCAGGTGCTCGATGACCTGTTGCTGCTCCTGTGCCGGCAGCCTGCGGTAATTCGCGACGAATTGATCGGCCACGGCGCGTTTCTGCGATCGCGAGAGTCGGTCGAGCTGCCGGTGCGTGAATCCCACTTGCCGGGCGACGTTCATGAATTCGGCGACGATCGCTTCCCGATGGTCGGCCAGCGCGGGATCCGCGAGGGTCTTCTCGAGTCCGGCGAGAAGCTCCGCGCGCTGCCCGCGGTCGAGGTAAGCGAAACTCTCGTTGATCAGCGTGCGCAGATCCTCGCTCGTCATGCTGCCTGGGGTCTTGAACGCCACTGCAGGCAGTAGCGGCGCCTGGGGGAGCATGGGTTGCGGCGCCGGGGCCCGGGCGGCGTTTGCTTCCAGGTGAGACTCGAGGAGGTTCTTGGCGAAACCGAGGAAGAACATCAACACCGGATCGGCAGCCCGGGCCTGCAGCGGCATGCCCGCGAGCATCAGGGCAACCAGCCAAAGCGTCGCACGATTCAAGCTGCACGGTAACCGACACCTGATCATGTGGACACCGGAGGGCGGTTCGGAGACTTCAGTCTAACCGAAAAACCGCCGCGATCGAACGGTCGTTTTGCCCGGGCATCCTTCGGATCAGGGCAGCAGATCGATCATTGCCCGCGCGTCCGGAAGGCGGTCGATGCGCCACGCGGTGCGCAACCAGGCTTCCGTACGCTCATCGGAAATGCCTGCGAACTGCGAAAGGTCGCGTACCTTGCTTTCCAGCTGCGCATCGCTCATCGGCCGCTGCAGGCTGCCCAAGGCGTTTGGAACGAAGGCATCGAGGGTTCTTCCGTCGATTGTCCGGACGCACACCGCCGCCGCGTCGACGGCGATGTCGGGGCTCTCTTCGACGCTGACTCGCGCGCCCAAAGCCTGTACGGCCGGCTCGGCGACACGAGGGTCGGTGTACTGACGCACGCCCGCCTCTGCATAGAGAAAGCAGACGGCCGCCGTGTGCTGCGCGCTCACGGCGGCTTCGCGTCCGGAGCGGGGCGATGCGCGATCGGCCCGCTGGCGCAGGAGCGGATTTCCCCGAATGTGCACCGCGGCGATCGCATCCGCGGACAGGCTTTCACGTGTCCGAAGTTCAAGGCACGCATCGACGACCGGGTGCAGAACGACGCCGTTCGGATACGGCTTGATCGCATTGTGGCGGACTTCCCAGCGCTCGCCGAGACCCTCGATGAGCGCATCCGGTTGCGCATCGATGCCGAACACGGGGATGAATCCGCGCAGGCCTTCCAACGTCTGCGGGGCGGCCGTGAAGCCCCGTTGGGCGAGCAGGACGGAGAATAATCCGTTGCGGGCAGCACTGCCGACGCTCACGCTCTTGGCCATGCTGCCGAGACTTTCCACGAGACCGCATGCCTGATTGGCGGCGAGACCGAGGGCGACTCGGGTCTGCTCGGCAGTCAGTCCGAGCAGCTTGGCGCAGGCGGCTGCCGCGCCCACGCCGCCGCACGTGCTCGTGATGTGCCAGCCGTGTACGTAATGTCTCGGGGTGACTGCGTTGCCGAGTCGACAGGCGACCTCGATGCCGATCGTCAGTGCATGGAGCAGATTCTCGCCGCTGACGGCGCTGCGCTCGCAGAGCGCGAGCAGTGCGGGGGCGATCGGGGAGGTCGGGTGGATGACGGTGGGATGGTGCGTATCGTCGAAGTCCATCACGTTCGCGCTCGCCGCATTGATGAACGAGGCATTGAGCGCGTCCATGCGCTCGGGACGGCCTATCAGTTTCGCCGAGGCCGCGCCGTCGAACGTCGCCAGTGTGGCCACGAGCTTCTCGATGGCTTCGTCGCGGGCTGCGCCGACAGCCGTGCCGATGACGTTGATCAGCGCGCGGCGGGCATCGTGCTGTACGGGCTGCGGAATGTCGATCCAGCGCGACTGGACGATGAAATCGACGAGACGATCGGTGAGGGTGAGGTTCGCGGTCATGAGGCCGATGGATAGGGAATGACGATGGAAGATCGTGGGTCACTCAACGAGAAAATCGACGACTGCCCGCACCTGCTCTTCAGCCATGAGCATCGGCGCGTGTCCAATGCCTTCGAACTCGACGAGGCGCGCTCTGGGTCCGCGCTGGGTCATCGAACGAGCGGTGTCGTGCGACAATAGATCCGAGTCCTTGCCGCGCAGCAGGAGCGTCGATAGCGCAATGCGATCCCATATTGACCAAAGCTCCAGGTCCGCGATCGGGCCGGAAAATCCTCGTGCGATGGCCGGATCGTAGATGAGGCGCCACGCGCCGTCGGCATCGCGGCGCACGCCATGTTCGGTCAGGTGGTGCCACTGGGCGTCGGTGAGCGGGCCGAACGGGGCCGAGATGCGACGAATGTAGCCCTCGGCTTCTTCGAGCGAGGCAAATGCCACGGATTGACCGACGTACGTGCCGATGCGCGCCAACGCCTGCTTCGGTATGAGGGGGCCCACATCGTTTAGTACGAGCCGTCGCAGCGGGCACCCTGGCTGGGCCGCGAGGAACATGCCGATCAAGCCGCCCATCGAGGTGCCGACCCAGTCGATGACCACATCTGGTGGAGCATGTGCCGTGATGCGCGCAAGGAGGGCGTTCGCATCGGCGAGATACTGTGGAAATCCATAGTCCGAAGGATCCCGCAGCCAGGCGCTTTGCCCTCGGCCCACGACATCGGGACATACGACGCGGCGCGGCGCCAGGGCTTGAGCGAGCGTGTCGAAGTCCCGCGCGTTGCGGGTAAGGCCATGCACGCAGACCACGATGTGCGCCGCGTCCACCGCACCCCATTCGACGTAGCTCAGCGGATGGAATCCGGTCTTCGACAGCCCGAGGAACTGGTGTCTTTGCATGGGGCGATGATCGCTCGATTCGGCCTTCGCTTCAACGATGAATCTCGTTGTCCAGGAGGATTGCGGAATTTTCCCGTCGGGCTCGCTGTATACCCGACAGACAAGTTCGGTCGAGGTGGTGGACCGGTACGCCGGCCACGAAAACGGGATGACGCGTGGAACTGCGCTTGGGGAAGGCAAGCGGTGAGGAAGGTGAGTTCGGCGGCTGCCCGGGACAGTCGACCACGGGTTCGTCACGTCCGGGCCGGGCGGGCCCATGAGCCGCTTCGAGGACTGCGTCGGACCGCATCTCGCGCATCTGAGGCGCTACGCCCGCGCGCTCACGGGCGAACAGACGCGCGCCGACGATCTCGTGCAGGATACCCTCGAACGCGCGTGGATCAAGTTCCACCTCTGGAAGCCGGCGCTGGCCATCCGGCCGTGGCTCTTCGCCGTCATGCATAACGTATTCGTCAATCACGTGAAGACATGGGCGCGGCATCCGCAGGCGTCCCTGTCCGACGATGACATGGCGCAGCTGATCGTGCGGCCGAATCAGAGCGACATGATCGAGGTCGACGATCTGAGTCGCTGCCTCGCCCAACTGCCGGTCGAGCAACGCGAGGTGCTGCTTCTGGTGTCGCTCGAAGACATGAACTACGCACAAGTTGCGCAGGTCCTGTCGATTCCCGTCGGGACGGTGACATCGCGCCTGGCACGGGCGCGCGCCCGCCTGCGTGCGTTGCTCGACGAACGTGGGATTGCACCTTCGCTGAAGGTGGTGCGATGACCACCGCACACAATGCAATCAGCGACGAAGAACTGCACGCCTTCGTCGACGGCGAGCTCGATCCGAAGCGCGCCGCTCAGATCGAGGCGCTGATCGCCGACGAGACCGTCGTTGCCGAAGCGGTGCAGGGCATCCGCACCCAGAAAGCACGACTCCATCTTGCGTACGACGGCGTGCTCGACGAGCCGGTGCCGAATCGCCTGATCGCAGCGAAGCCCCGTCAGCCGCGCATGTGGCGAGCCACTGCAGCGCTGGCCGGGCTCGCGGTCGGCGTTGCGATCGGCTGGGGCGTACGCGATGCTCGCGTCGAGCCGCAGCATGTCGTTCTGCCGCGGCAGGCGGCGATTGCGCATGCGGCATTCACGCCTGAAGTCCGGCATCCTGTCGAAGTCTCGGCTGCGCAGGAAGCGCATCTGGTCGCGTGGTTGTCGAAGCGTCTCGGCGCGCGGGTGCGCGCACCCAGGCTGGGCGACCTTGGGTATGAACTCTTGGGTGGACGACTATTGCCCGAGGCCGGTCGACCTGGGGCGCAGTTCATGTACCAGGATGCTGCCGGCAAGCGCTTGACGCTCTATGTCAGCACCGATGTCGATAATCGCGATACCGCGTTCCGCTACGCCACGGAAGGTCGGGTGCATGTGTTCTACTGGATCGACCAGCACCTGGGCTACGCCCTTTCCGGAGAGATCGAGAAGACCGAGATGTTGCGAGTTGCGCGCCGTGTCTATGAGCAGCTCAATCCGTGATCACCTTTAGCGATTGCGTCTTTTTCCCGGCGCGGGCAAGATCGCCCCGCCGTGATTGTCGTCGAGCAGTTCCATCAAGCAGCACAATAGCGTAGAGGAGTCGTGATGAAAGCAAAGCTGATCGCAGCAGCCGTGACATTGTCGTTGGGGGCGGGAATCGCCGCCGAAGCATTTGCCCAGGAGAAGCCTGAGAACTATGTCCGCTATCGCAAATCGACGCAGGTGGTCACTGCATGGCATATGCGGGAAATGGGCGCGATGGTGAAAGGCGCCGTACCTTACAACCAGGCAACGGCGACGAAGGCGGCGACTGCGGTGGCTACCCTTGCGCCGCTCTTCGCCGCGTCATTCCCGGCAGGGACGGACGGTCACGATACTCGGGCGCGCCCGGAAGTCTGGTCCCAGGCCGACAAATACAAGGCGGCCATGGATCGTTACGTCGCCGAGGCGACCAAGTTAGTCGATGCGGCGAAGGCCGGCAATGTCGATGCGCTTCGGACCCAATTCGGTGCCGTGTCGAAAACCTGCTCGGCTTGCCACGACGATTTCCGGATGAAGTAGGCGTCCGCGCTGCCCAGACGCGATGGGGAGCTCAACGATCGGCCGACCATGGATTGGTCGGCCGATCGTTTTTTGAGGGGGGGCGTTCGATCTGCGGAGGTTGGTGTCATGAGTCATAAATTCTCTGACCAAGAGCGCCGAGAATCGACGCCATACGTTGGCGGAAATCCTTGCCAGGTGTGCAACGGGGCGGCGGTTTCGTTCGCGTCTGGCGCCGATTTCGACACTTTTCCCACGCATGGAATCGATGGTAGCGACCCGCACTGCTGCTACGAATCTCCGACACAGGACAACAGCTTGACCCAGGTCAATCGTCCCCGGAGTCGACGCCAGCTCCAGTAACACTTTCGGCTACCATCGACGCCGGTACCTCCGACGGGATCTCTTCGCGATGGCTGTCTTCGATTTCGACGCGTATTCCCCCCAGCAGATCGCCGACAAGCTCGAAGCGATCGGCGTTCGCAAGGCGCGCCTGCCGCTGCGAGGGCTCCTCATGCTCGGCATCATCGCCGGGGCGCACATCGGGCTGGGGGCGCTGTTTTTCGCGCTCGTCGTGTCAGATGCGAGTCTGTCGTTCGCGGTGAGTCGGCTCCTGGGCGGCGTGGTCTTCTCGCTCGGCCTCGTATTGGTCGTCGTGGCGGGGTCCGAACTGTTCACCGGGAACAACCTGCTCGTGATGGCCTGGGCCGACGGCAAGATCGGTACGTTCGAATTGCTGCGCAATTGGGTCGTCGTTTACGTGGCGAACGCCATTGGCGCCGTGGGCCTTGCCGTCCTGGTGTATTGGTCCGATCACGCGGCGATGAATGCGGGCAACGTGGGCGCGGCGTACATTCGTATTGCCGAAGCCAAGGCAGCATTGCCATTCGGCGAGGCGTTCTTCAAAGGGGTGCTCTGCAACCTGCTCGTCTGTCTCGCCGTGTGGCTCACGCTGGCCGGACGTTCCGTGACGGACAAGGTCATCGCGATCGTGCCGCCGATTTCCCTGTTCGTGGCCACCGGCTTCGAGCACAGCGTGGCGAATATGTACTTCCTGCCGCTCGGGATGTTGCTCCAATGGTCCAACGGAGCCGAGATGCTCGCCCTAAGCGGCGTGCTGAACAACCTCGTGGCCGTTACGCTGGGGAACGTGGTCGGCGGCTCGCTGCTGGTTGCGGCGGTGTACTTCATCATCTATCGCAGGACCTTGCCCAAGACTGGCCAATGACACAGGCTGCCCGCGCAGTCGAAGCGACATCCGCGGATGCGCGACGTGCGATCGAGGTAGCGCAACGACGAGGAAGCAGATGCCAGCGACACTGACGTTTTACGGTGCGGCAGGGGAAGTGACCGGGTCGTGTTACCTGATCGACACCGGGGAAGTGCGCTTTCTCATCGACTGCGGGATGTTCCAGGGTGGGCGGGAAGCGGATCGCAAGAACCGGGAAACCTTCGATTTCGACCCGCGGGACATCGGCTTCGTGTTGCTCTCCCACGCGCACATCGATCACAGCGGTCTCGTCCCTCGGCTTGCGGCCCAGGGATTTCGCGGCCCCATCTATGCGACCCGGGCCACGGTGGATCTGTGCGAGGTCATGCTGCCCGACAGCGCGTATATCCAGGAGCGCGAGGCCCAGCAGGCGGATCTCGACCGACGTCGCGCGCGCGGGAAACTGCGCTACGAACATGCGCCGCTCTACACGGTCGTTCAGGCTCAGGCGAGCCTCAAGCTCATGCGAGGCATCGATTACGACACCGAATTCGAACCGCATCCGGGTTTGCGGTGCAGGTTCCTGGATGCCGGTCACATCCTCGGCTCGGCCATCGTCGAAGTCGTGCTGCCCGGCAGATCGGGCGAGCGTATCGTGTTTTCAGGGGATCTCGGCCAACCCGGGCATCCCATCGTTCGTGATGCGACCCGAATCCGGGAGGCCGATACCCTGCTCATCGAATCAACCTACGGCAATCGCTGCCACAAGAGCATGGAGGACACGGTGAACGAACTGGCTCACGCGTTGCGGCACACGCTGACCGGGAAGCGGGGCAACGTGATCATTCCTGCGTTCGCCGTCGGCCGCACGCAGGACCTTCTTTTTCTGCTGGCGCGTCTCTGGCAGCAGCAGCGCGTGCCGCCGCTCGACGTGATCGTCGACTCCCCGATGGCGACGGCGGCGACGGCCGTGACCATGCGTCATGCCTCGCTGTTCGACCAGGAGACGAAAACGGTGCTTGCATGGCTGCGCGACGATGACCCGGGCTTTCGCGTCCGCTTCGTCCAGGAGGTCGAGGAGTCGATGGCCCTCAACGCGCGGCGCGGCGGCGCAGTCATCATTTCAGCGAGCGGTATGTGCGACGCCGGCCGCATCAAGCATCATCTCAAGTACAACCTCGGTCGTCCCGAGTGCAGCATCGTCATCGCCGGCTTTCAGGCGGCGGGCTCCCTGGGCCGACGTCTCGTCGACCGGGTACCTTCCGTGCGGATCTTCGGCGAGCAGATTGCCGTGCGGGCCGAAATCTTCACGATCGGCGGGTTGTCGGCCCATGCCGATCAACGTGCTTTGCTCGACTGGCTCGGCGAACTGCGACGCCCGCCCCGGCAAACGGTGCTCGTGCATGGCGAGCCTCTGGCTGCAGAGACGCTGCGACAGGCCGTCATTTCCACCTTGGGCTGGAAACCCTTGGTCGCAGCGCGCGGTCAGAGCATTGCGCTCGGCAGATGACGGTGCGGAACCACGCTTGTGTCGTACGAACCGGTTGCCCGGGCCTATCAAACTGGGTACCCTAACTTGCTAACGTGTATCGATTGGAGGCAGTCATGTCCGAAGCACAAAACGAAGTTTCCAAAGACAAGCTCGTGCAGGATTTCAAGCTCGTCATCGCGGATGCCGAAGAACTTCTCCGCGCGACGGCCTCGCAGGCCGGAGAGAAAGTGGCCGCCGCCCGCGAGCGCATTCAGGACCGCCTCCATACCGCGAAGATCAAGCTGGCTGAAGCTGAAGAGGCTGTCCTCATTCGCACGCGCGAGGCCGCCAAGGCGACCGACGAATTCGTCCACGACAAGCCCTGGTACGCCGTTGGGATCGCGGCCGGAGTCGGGTTGATCGTCGGCATGCTGATCGGTCGCCGCTAAGCCGATGGCTCGAGGCGATGCCCAGGGGGACACTTCGTCGCCGGGCGTGATCGGCTCGCTACGCGGGTTGGTCGCTACCGTGGTGGGCCTCGCACAAACTCGTCTGCAACTCTTTGCGAACGAGCTGGAAGAGCAGCGCATCCGTGTGCTGCAGATGGTGGTGCTTGCGGCGGCCGCAATGTTCTGTGGGGCGATGGCGGTGATCCTGATCACCGCCTTCATCGTCGTGGCACTCTGGGACCCCCATCGTCTTTGGACGCTGGGTTTGCTTGCGGCCCTTTACGCCGCGGGCGCGTTGGCGGTCCTGTCGGTCCTGAAACGCCGAGCGGCCGAGCGACCCAAGGCTTTTTCGGCGAGCCTCGCCGAACTTCAGCGCGACGAGAAAGCCCTGCGCTCGTGATGAGGCTTGAATAACCGGTCTTCGATGCTGCCGCATCGACGCCGCCGCTCGAGCAGGCATGATTCCCCGCTCAGCGGTTGAATCTGCACCGAATAGTTGTAGCGGGGAAGGCACAACTTCTGCTTCAATCGGGGTGTCCGTCGGGCTGACAACGCGAAGTGCGCTAAGTCCCGCCCCGTCGGTGCCGTTGTTACTTCGTCAATTGCCCCGTCTACATCGAAATGAGCCGTACCCTGACCGACGTTCTCGTCGAGCGTGAACGCCTGCTTGCCCGCGGGGCGCAGCAGCGGCTTGCCATCGCCAACGCCTGTCGCGGGCTCGCCGGGCCGGCGGCCGTTCTTGACCGAATCGGGGTCGGGGCGCGGTATCTCATGCGTCATCCGGGCATCGTGGCGGGGGTCGTGCTTGCTGCGATGGCACTGCGGGGACGCAGTCTCGTAGGTCTGGCCGCTCGCGGTATCGGTCTCTGGCGTCTGGCGCAGCGGTTCCGCGCCTTCGCGCGTTTGCTGCAGCGCTGAATGCCGATGGCACGCGCTTTCGTTGCTCGCGTCGGGGCAAAGAGTGCTGCGGCCTATCGCAACATGCGAGATCTCACTCAGCGCGAAAAGCGTCACCTGCTCAACGAAATCCTGCAGGTGCGCGGGCTCATGCCGCTGCTCATGAAGCAGCGGAACAAGGGCCACTGGACCGCCGAGGATCGAACCGAGCTGCGGGATCATCTCAGACGCCTGTCGAATCTGAGTCCGTACCTCGTGGTGCTGGCGCTGCCCGGCTCGTTCATCATGCTGCCGGCCCTGGCCTGGTGGCTGGACCGGCGCCGCAATCGCAGTCGACAGAACGCTTTGCCTCCGGCGTCGGGCGGGGGCAGTCCGCCTCTGCATTGAGCATCGAGCGCATGCTTTCGTGGCGATCACGCTCGGAAGTGATTGGAACATGCGAGGAGAACCGCGCTGCGCTGTTCCCGCGAATGCCGTGCGTTTTCGTGTAGGCGACAATCGGGCCCTGCGGGTGGGAAGGTCCGCACAACGCCGCGTCCTTCGAAGATCGCAAGGCGATCGGCTTTCCGCTGACAACGTCTCGGGAATTTGCTAACGTCCTTCGGGGTGGCTGCCTGCGTTGCGGCAGGCCACTCGTTGCACTGGAGGGAGGATTCTGGGCTCGCTCACGCTAAGCTGGTATCAGGTGCTCGTCATTGTCGCGGTAGCCGTCGGCTTCTACGTGCTCGAGCTCGTGCTCTTTTTGCGAGTGGCGCGACGGTTGAGCGCCAGCGAAATCACGCACGACCAGCGATTCGAGACGATGACCGCCGAGATCGCGGCCTTGCGCGAGGAAAATGCTGGTCTCGCGGGCGAGCTGGCAGCCGTTCGTCGTGCGCCGCAATCGTCGGGGCAGTACCGCGAGGCGGTCGAGATGGCGGAACGGGGGGTCGATTCCGCAGAGGTCGCCGAGAACTGCGGCATATCCCGCGCCGAGGCAGATCTCATCGTGGCGCTGCATCGGTCACGGGCCACCTGAATGCGATCATGATGATGCCGACCGAGGCGTATCGCGAACTGCGGCACTTCCTGCTCATCCGGCTTGCGCTCGGCGCAGGCGTACTGATCGTGGTGGGTGCAGTCGCGGTGACTCGGGCTCCGGGTGCGGCTCGCGTCAGCGCGCCGCCGGTAGCGTCGTCCGGCGATATCGGCCCAGCCGTAACGAAGCACACGCCCCCGATGCGTGATTCGGCAGCGATCGGTGCGACGCCGCCGTCGATGAGCCCTCGCGACCTGTTCGCGAAGCCGCAGCTCGAAGAGGTCATGCGACCGATCGCTACTCTCGAGCCGCTGGAGGGCAAGGCGTTCGAGATTCTGCCGAAAGCGGTCACCGCCGAAGCGGCCGTGCCTTCTGCGGAAGGGGCCGATGCCGAAAACACGGGCAGCCCGCCGAAGTTGCCCAAGGGGCCGCACCTTCAGGCGGGAATCTTCGCGCAGCCTGCCAATGCAGAAGAATTCCGCCGCAAGCTGGCCGCGGAGGGCTATCCGGCCTACGTCGAAACGCGCGTCCATGTCGGGCCGTATCCCAGCCGCAAGGAAGCCGAGCGGGTGCGGGAGAAGCTGACGGCCCAGGGAACTACGACCGTCTACGTGCCGCAGTAGGGCGGGCGTCGCCCAACACCGTTTCCTGCGTTTCGACCGTAGGCATGGGCCGGCGCGAGCGTGCTCGCTCCATGCTTTTTCCGATCAGAATGAGCGCCGGTCCGTCACCGAGTTGCCGGGTCATCGTCGGTAGACCGCAGAGCCTTCCGGCGACGACGCAGGCATCGGGTCGCGACGCGGATTCGACGAGCACGGTCGGGGTCGCGCCATCGAATCCGCGCGTCATGAGCGCGTCGCGGACGTTCACTGCGTCCTTGGCACCCATGTAGATGGCCGCGGTTTCATTTGGATCCAGCGCATGGGCCCAGTCGGTGGGCGTCTTGCCGATGCCTACGCGTGGGGTCGCGAACGTGACGCTGCGGCTCGTGCCGCGCTGGGTCAGCGAGACCTGGATCTGAGCGGCCGCGGCCGAGGCGGCCGTGATGCCGGGCACGATTTCGACCTCGACGCCGGCCGCCTGCAACGCATCGATCTCCTCCTGACTGCGGCCGAAGATCATGGGATCCCCGCCCTTGAGGCGTACGACCTTGTCGTATTTGCAGGCAGCGTCGAAGAGTTGCTTGTTGATGAAATGCTGCGCGCTGGAGTGACGCCCGCATCGCTTGCCCACGGCCACCATGATCGCGCCACGCGCAAGCAAGAGGGTTTCCGGTGGCACCAAGGCATCATGAAAGACGATGTCTGCCTCACCGAGCAGGCGCAAGGCGCGAACGGTCAGCAGATCAGGTGCGCCCGGGCCCGCTCCGACCAGGTAAACCCGTCCCCTGGGCTTCGTCATGCGACCCGCCGGCGAAAGAGGGGCATGGGTCGATCCGAGCTGGCCTGGTACACCTCGCTGAAGTCGCGCAATGCGCGCAACGCCTGATCGGGATCCTGGTCGGCACGCAACTCGAATGCATCGAATCCGACGCGGCCGAGATAGAACATCTGATCGCGCAGAATATCGCCGATGGCGCGCAGCTCGCCGGCGTAGCCGTAGCGACCGCGTAGCAGCCGCGCGATCGAGTAGCCGCGACCTTGCGTGAAGCGCGGAAAACTCACGGCCGCAATACGAAGATCCTGAAGATGCGCAGCAACGGCTGTGAGATCGTCTTCCTCGCGGATCAGCGCACCGACTTCGACGCCGAGCGATGCCCAGGACGCGCGTTGCGCAAGCCACAGCGGAAACGCCAGCAGTATGCCGTGGATGCGCGCTGCGGTGGACTGATCGTGTTCCGCAGCGCTGCGCTGAAGGAAATCGCCCAGACCTTGTTCGTCAAGCAGGGGCCAGTTCGCGCTCTCGATGCGACCGCGACGAATGAGATGAGCCATAGACGGATTCCTTGAAAGGCTCGATGCCGAGCCGTCTGACGGTATCGATGAAACGTTCGGCGTCGCTGTCGCGATGCCGGAGATAGCACTGCACGAGCCGCTCGACGGCGTCGCCGACGTCGTTTACGCCGAACGACGGACCAATGACTTTGCCGAGCGACGCTTGTTCGCCCTGGGCGCCGCCGATCGAGACCTGATAGAACTCCGCGCCGTGCTTGTCGACGCCCAGGATGCCGATGTGGCCGACGTGATGGTGGCCACACGAGTTCATGCAGCCGGAGATGTTCAGGTCGAGTTCGCCGATGTCGAACTGGTGATCGAGATCATCGAAGCGGCGCATGATGTCTTCGGCCACGGGGATCGAGCGGGCATTGGCGAGGGAGCAGAAGTCACCGCCGGGACAGGCGATGATGTTCGTCACCAGCCCGATGTTCGGCGTCGCGAGACCCAGCGCACGGGCCTCGAGCCACAGCGCGTGAAGCTGGTCGAGCTCGACATCGGCGAGGACGAGGTTCTGCTCGTGGGTGACGCGCAGTTCCCCGAAGCTGAATCGATCGGCGAGGGCTGCGATGGCGTCCATCTGGTCCGCCGTGGCATCGCCTGGAGGGATGCCGGTTTTCTTGAGCGAAAGCGTCACGGCGGCGTAGCCCGGTACTTTGTGGGCGTGCACGTTGCGCTTGTGCCACGCGGTGAACCCGGCGCTCTGGGCGAGGTTTGCGGCCAGCTCGGTGCTGCGCGTATCCAGCGTACGGTAGGCCGGTCGCGTGAATCGCTGCGCGACGCGCTCGATTTCGGCCTCGGTGAGGGTGCCGGGACCATCCTTGGCCCAGGACCATTCCTCCTCGACATCGGCCCGAAAGCGCTCCATGCCCCGTTCCTTGAGCAGGATCTTGATCCGGGCCTTGTAGAGGTTGTCCCGGCGGCCATACCGGTTGTAAACGCGCAGGATGGCATCGAGGTAGGTGAGCAGGTGAGGCCAGGGCAGGTAGTCGCAGATCACCTGGCCGATGATCGGGGTGCGTCCGAGTCCGCCACCCACGTAGACCTTGAAACCGATCGCACCGTCGTCGGCCCGAACCGCCTGCAGTCCGATGTCGTGCACCTGAATCGCGGCGCGGTCGGCTTTCGCACCGTTGATCGCAATCTTGAACTTGCGCGGCAGAAAGGCGAACTCCGGGTGAAACGTGGACCACTGGCGCAGGATCTCGGCCCAGGCGAGCGGATCGATGATCTCGTCGGGGGCGATGCCTGCGAAGTGATCGCTGGTGATGTTGCGGATGCAATTGCCGCTGGTCTGGATGGCGTGCATCTGCACGGTGGCCAATTCGGCGAGGATATCCGGCACCTGGGCGAGTTGCGGCCAGTTGAACTGGATGTTCTGCCGCGTGCTGAAGTGGCCGTAACCACGGTCGTAGGTACGGGCGATGTGGGCGAGTTTGCGCAGCTGCCGGCTGCTGAGCATGCCGTACGGTATGGCCACTCGGAGCATCGGCGCATGACGCTGGATGTAGAGGCCGTTCTGCAGCCGCAGCGGTCGGAAGTCGTCCTCGGAGAGCTGTCCGGCGAGATGGCGTGCGGTCTGATCGCGAAACTGCACGACGCGTTCGTCGACGATGCGCTGATCGATGGTGTCGTATCTGTACATTGCGGTGCACCGTGGGCCAGGGAGGCGGCAGGATAGGTTGCAGCCTGGAACACAGGAACGAATTTGTTCGTCTTTGCTTATTCGTCCCTGGTATATGGACGCCTACGGCGCTGGAGCCCGGGGGGGGGCGTGGAAGGCCATGGAATGATGATGGATGATGCATTGTTAGGGCAATCCCACGTTCCGATGAACAGATTCCGTTGCGGATGGTTCGGGAATCCGGGGAGTCGAAGCGTGCCCCGAAGTGAGTCTCCTATTTAGGAAGTACGGCGCCAGGTCGATAACCGCCCATTGATCTTCCGTGGACTCACGGCGTGCGTGCAATACAAGACCAGATCGCAGACGGGGGTTTGCCCCACATAGCGGGGTTCGTTGCGGCGCTCATCGGCATCAGCCTCACGATCGCGGCCTGGATGGGCGTGTCGAGCCAGGTCGAAACCCGGATCGGCGAGCGTTTCCAGGAATTGGCGAGGGCCCGTTCCGAGCGGATACAGTTCGAATTCGAACGCTATCGCGACGATCTCGTATTGCTCGCAAGCCACATTCGAGGTATCCCGACCCTGGATGCGGAGACTTTCGAGCGTCTGGCGTACTCGAGGATCGAGGCGGCCGGAGGGCTGGAAGGGCTGACATGGATCGTACCGGTTTCGGCGAACGGTTCTTCCGTTGCAGAGGCCGGGGGCGGCTCGGTTGTCCCGAACACGATCGTGCACGTGGTAAGAACGAAGTCCAATCCGAAAGCCGCCGATGTGACTTCATGGGTCACCCTGGCGGCGACGACGAGACTGCTCGAACAGGCGCGCACCCGCGAGGCCATGCTGACGACCGCCCCGCTCATCACGACCAATTTCCCCTACGAGCCGCCGATCTTTCGTGTGGTGATTCCGGTCTTCTCCAGTCAGTCCGCAGAAAGGACTACGGGGACCGGACTGCGGGGATTCCTGGTCGCCGACATGCGTGCCCAATGGATCGTCGATGCAGTGCTCAAGCCGGTACAACCCACGCTGGCGTTGCGGGTGAGCGATCGGAACGAGCCGTTCGGGCGCAACCTGCTCGCCGTCTTCGAACGTCACACCGATCTCGCAATCACGGAAGCCAAGGTTCATCGTGCGTCGATGAATCTCGCTGACCGGGTCTGGGAGATCGAGTTCGTCCCGACGAACGAGTTCATCGAGCACAACAAGACGGACGAACCGCTGCTCACCTTGCTGCTTGGATTGGCTCTCACGACCGCGGCCGTCGTGGCGACGGTGGTGTCGACGCGCTGGCGATCCGATGTGCTCGCACTGGTCGCCAGGCGTACGTCCGAACTGGCTGCTTCCGAGGGGCGGCAGCGGGCAGTGGTCGCCCATATGGCCGATGCGCTGCTGGTGCTCGATCAGCGGGGCGTCATCGAATCGATGAACACCGCGGCCCAGCGCCTGTTCGGATGGGACGCGCGGGAGGTCGTCGGCAAGAACGTTGCCATACTGCTGCGCGGCATTGCCCGGGACGAAGGCAGGATGGACGACGGGGTCGAGGACTGGATTGCGTGCCTCGAAGCGCCGGAAGCCGAACGGATGGGTGTGCGTCGTGACGGTGGAACGTTTCCGCTGGCCGTGTCGCTCAATCGAGTCACCGAGGCGAGCGGTGTGCGCGGCGTGGTGCTCATGCGAGACGTGACGCGCGACCGTCTGGCCGAACGGGCGATGAGCACGTTCATTGCCGGGACCTCCAATGTCACGGGGCGCGAGCTGATCCATGCCGCGACGCGGGCGCTTGCGCAGTCCCTCGGCGTGCGCTACGCATTCATTGCCGAAAGCTGCGAGGGATCGGACGCGCTGCGTATCGTGTCTCTCTGGTCCGGACACGCGCATGAACCGGAGTGCACCTACGATCCGACATTGGAACCGTGCCGCGAAGTGTTCGGCAAGCAGCTGGCCGTTCATGCCGACGGGCTGGGTGAGCGCTATCCGAACAGCATGCTGGTAGCAAGGATGCAGGCGCGGTCGTATGTCGGGCATCCCATTCGAGGAGCGAACGGCAAGGCGCTCGGCATCATCGCCCTGCTGGACGTCAACCCGCTCAGCGAGACGGCGCTTGCGGTATCGCTCGTCTCGTTCGCGGCCGCGCGAGTCGCGGCCGAATTCGAGCGGCTCGATGCGGATAATGCCCTGTTGCGCTCCCGTGAACGGCTGGAGTTGGCCGTTGAAGGATCACAGCTTGCGCTGTGGGACCTCAATGTCGTCACCGGCGAAGTGTTTCTTTCCGAGCGCTGGGCCCTGATGCTCGGCGAAACGCCTGCCGCCACGCTCACCACGCTCAAGCGGTTGTTCGCCCGTGTACATTCCGAAGATCAGGTGGCCGTCCAGCAAGCGTATCTGGCCGCGGTCGACGGTACGCTGCCGTTCTACGAAATCACGCACCGCACCCTCAGAGACGACGGGAGCTTCGTTTGGGTAAGAAGCCACGGCAAGGTCTCGCAGCGCGACGCCGACGGCAACGCCGTGCGGCTTGTGGGAACCAATGCCGACGTCACTTGGGAGAAGACGGCCATCGAAGAGGTGGCGCGTCGCGAACGCGAACTGCGCACGATCAGCGACAATGTGCCGGTGACGATCACTCGCCTCGATCGTCAGCTGCGCTATCTGTATGCGAACCGACGCTATGCCCAGTGGATCGGTCGATCGCCCGATGATTTGCGAGGCCGGCATCTCGTCGATGTCCTGGGTGAGACGGTGTTCGGAACCGTAGCGCCGTTCTTTCATCGCGCCCTGACCGGGGAGACGACCAGCTACGAGCGTCAGATCGAATTCGAGGGGAGCAGCCGCTGGTTCGAAGTGACCATCGTGCCTGACGTGACTGCCGGCGGTGTCGTGCAGGGCGTCTTCGGAATCGGGCTCGATATTACCGAGCGCAGGGAAATCGAGCGGCGGACTCAGGAGGCACGAGAAAGCGCCGAGGCAGCGGCACGGGCCAAGAGCGATTTTCTCGCAATGATGAGCCACGAGATCCGGACCCCGATGAACGGGGTCATCGGACTGGCGGGCATGCTGCTCGATACCCCGCTGGACGCCGAGCAGAAATCCTACGCGGATACCCTGCAGCGTTCCGCCAACGGGCTGCTCGAGATACTGAACGACATCCTAGACATGTCGAAGATCGAGGCCGGCAAACTGTCGCTGGAACTCACGGCGTTCGACCTGGTGAGCGCCGTGGAAGACATCGGGACGCTCTGGGCCTCGAAGGCGGCGGACAAGGCATTGGAGATCGTCGTCGAAGTGGATCCGTCTTGCCCGAAGCGGGTGATCGGTGATTCGGTGCGACTGGCCCAGGTGCTCGGCAATCTCGTCGGCAATGCGGTCAAGTTCACAGAGTGCGGCCACGTGCTCGTTCGCGTTCGCCAGGAAACGGATGCTCCGGAGCAGACGCTCGCCTTCGAGGTCATCGACACGGGGGTGGGGATTGCGACAGAGATTCAGGGGCGGCTCTTCCAGCCGTTCGCGCAGGCGGACGCGTCTACCACGAGAAGATTTGGCGGCACCGGTCTCGGACTGGCCATCTGTCACCGTCTGGTCGAGATGATGGGGGGACGTATCGGCGTCGAGAGCGAACCGGGACGCGGCGCGCGCTTCTGGTTTACGGTGCAATTGCCGGGAGAACTGCCAGCGATCGCCACGCAGCCGATGACGCCCGCTCGCATCCTGCTCGTCAACGATCACGATATCGGACGCGAATCGATGTCTCGACGTCTTGCTGCGTTTGGCATGCAGGTCGTGACTGTCACCGATTCGTCGCAAGCCAATGCGGCGCTCGCTCGTGCGACCTTCGATGCCGTGTTCGTTGATCAGCGCGTGTTGACGAGCGGTGGCGAGTCGATTTGGAAGTACATGGCTACCGACTCGCGACATGCCGGAACGATGAAGGTGCAGCTTGGTTCGGGCGCGTTCAGACAGGCGGTCGAACCGGTCGAAGGTGTGGCGACCTTGACCAAGCCGGTACGAACCCAGGCGCTGGAGCAAACGCTGCACAGTCTCGCCGCGGCTCTCGACGGCAACGTGCATGTTGTCCCCGTTGCGATGGCACCGGCAACGCCGCAATTCGAGCGTCTCAATGGCCGCGTCCTGCTCGTCGAGGACAACGAAGTCAACCGGCGTGTGGCCGTATCGCTCCTCGGGAAGATCGGACTCGACGTCGATACGGCCAATAACGGTAGAGAGGCGATCGATAGGGTGAGATCGTCGTCCTACGATCTGGTGCTGATGGATATGCACATGCCGGTCATGGACGGCCTGGAAGCGACGCGTGCGATACGGGCAATGGAGGGGACCGGTGATGTCAGATTGCCCATCGTCGCGATGACTGCAAACGTGCTGGAAGAGGCACGTGAGGCGTGCCGCGCGGCGGGGATGGACGACTTCCTGCCCAAGCCGTTCATTCGAGCGCAGCTCATGGCGGGATTGAAGCGATGGCTTCCTGTCGTGTCATCCGCGGTTCGGGCGGAAGTCGTAACGCTTCGTCCGGCGGTGACTCCGGGGAGAAGGCTCGATGCCGATCGAATTGCGAACCTGCACGCTACGATGGCCGAAGACTTGCCGGAGCTGATCGCGGTCTTTCTGCAGTCGGCGGGGGAACTGATCGACGCATTGCGCGCTGCGGCGTCAGTGGGTGACGCACACGCGGTATATCGCGCCGCGCACACACTCAAATCGAGTGCAGCGAACGCCGGAGCGTCGGAGCTGTCCCGACTCGCACGAAGGCTGGAAACGCAGGCGAAAAACGAACAGATGAGTGATGCGATGGCCAGAATCGAGGCGATTCATGCCGAACTCGAATGGATACGACCGGCACTGAGTTTTGCCGTTCAGTCGTTGATGAAGGGAGCACGAAATGCGATTAGCTGAGTCCTCAGGCCTGGTCAGCGTGCCGACGCTGCCGCGGCGTCGACGCAAGGCACTCGTGGTGGACGACGATCCGTCGGCACGATTCATGTTGAAATCGCTGCTGACGCGATCGGGATACGACGTGAGCATTGCGACCAACGGACGCGATGCGCTGGAGATGTTTCGCAGTAATCCCAGCGATATCGTGTTCATGGATCTCTACATGCCGCACATGGACGGCCTGGAGAGCGCACATCAGATCAAGGCGCTGTCGGTACGTGAGTTCGTGCCGGTGATTTTCGTCAGCGGGGCAGCCGATACGCAGGATCTCGTGCGCGGGATCGAAGCGGGCGGCGACGACTTCCTGACCAAGCCCTATGACGAACTCGTGCTGAAGGCGAAGATTCGAGCACTCGAGCGCATTCGTACGCTCCACCGAAACTCGGCACGGTTGCACGAGCGCGCACGAGCGGACTGGGACGTTGCGCAATCGTTGCTTGCCGAAGTGGTCATGGGCGGCAATCCGCAGACCTCGGCGCTGCTACTCGACCTGACGCCGACCGACGCCTTCAGCGCCGATGTGGCGCTTGCCGCGTACTCGCCGTCGGGTGACATGAACATTCTGCTTGGAGACTTCACGGGGCATGGTCTTGCAGCGGCGCTCGCCGCGCTGCCGACCGCGGAGATCTTTCGCTCGATGACGGCAAAGGGGTTCGCACCCCAGCAGATCCTTCTCGAGATCAATCGCAAGCTCAAGGCTCAACTTCCGGTCGGCAAATTTCTTGCCGCGGCGTTTGTCCAGGTCAGCGATTCGCTCGAGCGTGTCTGGGTGGCGAACTGCGGCATGCCGGATGTCCTGGTGCTCGGGGCACAGGGGGTGAAGGAGCGCATCAGCTCCGGCGCGCTTCCGTTGGGCGTTCAGGTCGATCTCGATCTGGGCAGCTGCATGCGACTCATCAACGTTCGCCGCGGTGAACGGATATTGATGGCAAGCGACGGCATCCACGAGGCGACGAACGAGCGAGGAGAGCAGTTCGGCATCGAGCGTCTGGAGCAAGCCGCGCTGGTGGTCTCGGGAGTCAGCACCGCACATCGGGTCAAGAGTGCGCTCGACGAGTTCCGCGGCGACGAGCCGATCGCCGACGATTCGAGTCTGGTGGAAGTTCAATTGGTGCCGGAACTCTTCGCCCCACGGGCACAAGTGGAAGCCCGTCAATCCGAGCGCCGGGACAGTACAGCCACCGGACAGTGGCGGCTCGCGCTCGACCTGCACGGGGACGCATTGCGTGTCACGGATCCGGTACCGATGCTGCTGTCGCAACTTCAGCAGGTGTCCGGCCTCGATGCACATCGCTGCGTTCTCTACACGGTGCTTTCCGAGCTCTATTCGAATGCGCTCGACCACGGAGTGCTGCAATTGAATTCCCGTCTGAAAGACGAGCCCAACGGCTTCGAGCGCTACCTGCAGGCTCGGGAACAGCAGCTGGCGGTTCTCAATGCCGGTTGGGTCGCAATCAAGATCGTGTGTTCGCGCTGGCCCCATGGCGGTCAGTTGACCGTCGAAACGGAAGACAGCGGTGCGGGCTTCGACTGGCGTCTCCTGCCGACCGACGTGCCAACCAGCGGTGCGCACGGCAGAGGCCTGCATCTGGTTCGAGGCTTGTGTCAGACGCTGTCGTTCGAAGGCACGGGCAACAAGGCGCGCGCCGTCTATGTTTGGGGCGACCCTGAGCAGACCGGCGTCACGGCCCCATAGACGCGCGCTTCAGGGGTTCGCCTGAGCGGTATCGACGAGGATCTCCCCCTTCTCGCCATCGACGCCCGGCAGGCGCATCTGATTTTCTGCCACGTCGCCCAGATCGTTCTTCAGCTTCAGCCGATCGCCGGTCTGCTGGGCTCTACGCACCAACTCCCGATGGGTGGCGGAGAATCGGGTCGGTGTCGCAATGACGATCTTGTTTCCCGATCCGAGGACGTCGACGATGTAGATCTCCCGAAACACGGCGCGATAGGTGCGGATCATTGCATCGTAGAGTCGATTGACGTCGCGTCCCCAGACATTGCCGATCACGATGCCGCCCGGGGCAAGGATGCTCCGCACGGCGATCAGAAACTCGCGGGTTGTCAGATGCTTGGGTACGCTGTCCTGACCGAAGCCATCGAGGAAGACGAAATCGTAGCGATCCTTGGCGGCTTCGATGAAGGCGCGTCCGTCGGCGACATGCGCCTTCAGGCCCGCGTCCTCGCGGAAGCCGAAATGGCTCTTGGCGACTTCCACGACGACCGGATCGATGTCGACTGCATCGATCTTCATGGTGGACGAGGTCGAGCGCAGGAAGGATGGGATCGTTCCGCCGCCCAGGCCGATGATGAGCGCGGACTTCGGTTGCGCGACGAAAGCGAAGGCGAGCGGAAGCACGCGGGCGTAGGCGAGTTCGAGATGGGTAGGATCGCCGACTTTCACGACGCTTTGACGTGCACCGTACCGGGCAAACCGCAATGTGCGCAGGCCATCGTCGTCTTCGGTCACGTAAACCGACCCGAACATGGCGGGCTTTTCGATCAGCAGTCGCTCGGCGGCGAAGCTGCTATGGGAAGAGAGCAACATCCACGCGAGTAGCAGCTGCAGGACGACGCTCGGTCTCGGACTACGCATGATGCGGTGCCTTTGTCGATGATGTCGCCCGCGGGCAAGGCGACGGCGACGTCTGTTGTATTCCGGCGACCTTCAGGCGACCGGGGCGGTTTGTGCTTCGATGGGGGTCAGTTCGCCGGCGTCAGCACGTGGATGATGCGATTTGCGATCAGGTCCTTGACCTTCGCGGCGTAGGCCGCCATGTGTGGGGAGGCCGCGTGCGCCTTCAGTGCGCCCGCATCGCGCCATTTCTCGATGACCACGAACGTGTCGTCGCCGAACGGCGTCTGGATGCTGCCCATGCCCGGGGCGTCGATGGCAGGGCCGTACTCGATACATCCGTCTTCTGCGTGGACGGCGGGCATGTTGGCCCGAACGGCGGCGAGGATGTCTTCGCGGCGTCCCGGCTTGGCGGTGATGATGGCTAGCACGTGAAGCATGGTTCCTCCCATTGAAAGCCGAAGTTTACTCCTTCGCGTATCGATGCCATGCCTGGGTCGGGACGGGGCGACGCCGTAGACCCGCGAGACTTTCGATCCGCAACCGTGAAGTATGCCCCGAATCGGAGCAAACGACCGCTAAAGGCAGGGCCGCTCGTGCCGTCATCTCGATCGTGAAGCCAGGGATGGGATGGAAGGCAACGCCCACCAGGACCTGGATGGAAAACCGGCGACAAAGGACGACCGACGTTTGCGCGCAGTGCGTGGTGAGCACCGGATTGCAGGGCGCGGCAAGCGCCACGCGACGGGGCTTCGTACCTGCAGCAGGACAAGGCGGCAACCCCATGCCATCCGATAGTCTGGACATATTTGCAACAGCCCCTGCCCACGATGCGGTGGACGAGAATCCGTTCGCGAGCATTCTGACGAAGAGCCGCAATCTCATGACCGAGCGGCTCGAGGATGCCGTGGCCACGATGCTCGACGGGGCGCACGAGATGCTGACCAACCTTCTCATGGACAGTTATGACCGTGAGGAACGGTGTCTGTACGAGGAAGTGCGTGATGTCGCAACGAAGAAGCGCGACATCATCGAAGAGAATTTCCGGTCGTTCTATCTGGCCGATTTCCAGCGTCGATGCGAAAGAGCGCGCAAGATCGGCCGCCCCGAGAAGGTCAGCGATTTTTCCCTCGACGATCTCGAACTCGTGGGCGAGGACGATCTGGAAGAGACGCTGCGCTTCAACGACATGGCGAGCAAGCTGCGTGCCTACTGCGAGGAAGAACTCAACGCGCTCGATCAGCGCGTGGGCGTCCTGCTCGGGGATGCGAATCTCGAGACCAAGGACAATCCGTTCAGTCCCAATACGATCTGCGACGCGTTCAAGCTCGCCTGCCGCAAGCTCGACGTCGAGCTGAAGATGCGCAAGGTGATGCTGAAGCTGTTCGATGACGGCGTCCTCGACGACATCCGGTCGGTCTACAAGGCCGTCAATGCGCTTCTGGTACGCCACTCCATCCTGCCGCAGATTCGCTTCGGAGTCGCGCGTCCGGCCGAGGCGTCTGCTGCGCCGGCGGTCCCGAAGCTGCCGGGCGAGGCCGCCGAAGCCGCGCTTTCGCCCGGGTCGTCCACCGCAAACATCGCTGCATCGGCAGGGCAGGACCTGTTTGCGCTGCTGCAGAATCTCGTGGCGGCCAACGTCGTCAACGTCGCGCGTGCGAATCCGGCGTCGGTGCCAGTTGCCCATGGCGTCGTTCCGGCCGTGGTCGGCCAAGGCACGTCGCTTGGCACGGGCGGGCACATCTACGGCATGGTGGCGCCAACGCTCATGCCGGCAGCAGTCATGCCGCCGATGCAGGCGGCAGATCCCGACTCGTTTCCAAGCCTCGATGGCTTGGATGCAGCGGCCCAGGCGAATGCGCCGCAGGGGGTGCAGGGCGTGCTTCAAGGCACGCCCCTCCTCGCCACGTTGACGCGCATTCAGCAGGGCAATCTTCACGGTATCGACGCGCCGGGGCGACTGGGCGAAGTGGTCGCTGCAGGCAGCGGTGGCGCCGCGGTCTGTGCGGTCCCAACGAACGTGCTGCACGAGATCAAGTCGAGCAGTGTCGGTGCGGGCATGGGGCAGCTCGATGCCATGACCCTCGACATCATCGCGATGCTGTTCGACGTGCTGTTCGACGATCCGAAGGTGCCGACGGGCATCAAGGGCCTTATCGGACGATTGCAGATCCCGGTGCTCAAGGTCGCGATCGCGGACAAGTCCTTTTTTTCCCACAAGACGCACCCAGCGCGTCAATTGCTCGATGCCGTCGGCGAGGTTGCGATGCGATTGCCTACCGACTTCAGCGACAGCAATCCGCTGTTCGCGCAGGTCGAAGCGATCGTGCAGGAACTGGTCGAAGGCTTCAACGAAGATCTCGCGATCTTCGGCGCCGTGCGTGAACGGCTGCTGTCCCTCATCAAGGAGGAAGACCAGCGCATCGAAGTGCAGACGCAGGAGGAAGCCAAGCGGGTGGAAGCGCTGGAGAATCTGAGTTTCTCGCGCAGCGTCGCGGAGATGGAAGTCCAGGCGCGTCTGCAAGGCAAGGACGTGCCGACTGTCGTGATCGACTTTCTCGCGCAACAGTGGATCAAGCTGCTGCTGCTGGTACACATCAAGGAAGGGATCGAGAGCGAAGCCTGGACGCAAGGTCTTGAGACCGTGGATCAGTTGCTTTGGAGCATCGAGCCCAAGAGCACGCTCGAGGAGCGCCGCAAGCTTGCAGCGACCGTGCCGAAGCTCGTGAAGCAGCTGACGGAGGGCCTCAGGAAGGCGAACATCGAGGACGCCGTGCGTCTGGCGTTCTTCGGTGAACTCATGAATCTGCACACCAAAGTGATCAGCGCAGCGGCTCCTGGCGCCGCGACGGCTCAGGCCACGCCGGCTGGGGCAGTTGTTCCCGCGGATACGCGTGCAGCACCGGCTGCGGTCGAAAACGGGCAGGCTGCGCCATCTTCATCGCTCGATTTTACGGCGCCGTTGACGGTGCAGAACCCGTTCGGCGAAGGCGAAGTCAAGGTCGATCCGCTCAATCTCGATTTCACGTCGGAGGCCGCGGCGGGCGCTCGGGCAAGACGCGAGGCCAGCGTACGGCGTGCACTCGAGAATCTGCAGATGGGCGAATGGATGGAGTTTCGCGATCCCGACGACGACTCCGTTCGCAAGACCGGCAGGCTCATCTTCATCAGCCCGCGAAAGACACGATATCTGTTCGCAGTCGATCGTGCCGGCAAGGAGATCATCGAGTGCTCGCGTGCCGAGATTACACGGCGCCTGCGTGTGGGAGAAGCGGTGAAGCTCGACGAAGCGCCCGAGGAGTCGTTGTTCGACCGGATCATGCACGGCGTCATGAGCAAGCTGAAAATGCCCGTTCGCATGCCCTCGCTGGTTGGGCAGCATTGACGCGAGGCTCCGCTCGATGGACGAGCGGCGAGCCTCGCCGCTCGCACGTCAACGGGCCTGGATGCCTGCCTCCCGGATGACGTCGGCCCACATGGCGGTTTCCGACTTGATCCGAGCGGCCATCGTCGCGCCGTTTCCAGGCTCGGGTTCGAGGCCCTGCGCTGCCATGGCCTTTTGCACTTCGGGATGGTCGAGTGTCTTCAGCGCTTCGCGGTAGATACGATCGACGATCATGGGCGTCGTCCGCGCCGGGACGAGCAGGCCATACCACGTGGCGACCTCGAACCCCGGATAACCGGCTTCGGCGATCGTCGGCAACTCCGGCACGCTCCTGGCACGCTTCGATCCGGTGCTCGCAATCGCTCGCAGCTTGCCGCTCCTGATGTGCGGCATCGATGCGGCAACGCTGCCGAACAATACCTGAGTCTCGCCGGCAAGTACGGATGCTGCCGCCGGACTGCCTCCCTTGTAGGCGACATGCGTCATCTGGATGCCGGCACCTTTCTTCAGCAGTTCAGCCGCCAGATGCAGCGGCGTGCCGACTCCCCCCGAAGCGTAGTTGAGCGCGCTCGGCTTCTGCTTGGCAAGGTTGACGAGATCGGTGACGGTTTTGGCGGGGACGCTCGGGTGGACGACGAGTATGTACTGCGCACCGGCCAGCATGACGACCGGGTGGAGATCCTTTTCCACGCTGAACGGCAGTTTGTAGAGCGTCGGATTCACCGTGATGACCGTGCTGAGCGCGATGAAGACCGTGTGACCGTCGGGGTTCGCGCGGGCCACGGTCTCCGCGGCCAGATTGCCGCCTGCGCCCCCGCGGTTGTCGATGACCCAGGTCTGTCCCATCTGCTCGCTCAGGCGTGCGGAGAGGATCCGGGCCAGCGTATCGGAGCCGCCGCCTGGCGCAAAAGGCACCAGAAGTCGAATGGGCCGCGTCGGATAGGGGGTATCCGCAGAATGACTTTGCGCCATGGCAGCGAGCGATCCGATCACGGAAGCCACGGCCAGCGCGAGGCAGCGGGACGCTCGATTCGACGGGGCGCAACGGTGAATGCTGGTTTTCATGGCAATGCCTTGTCAGTAGCCGAGGTTTCGATCGACCACGCAATTGAGTGGCGATCCTTCGAGAAAGTGCCGGGCGTTGTCGGCGAAGATTTCGGCGACCGCATCGTTGCGTTGAGGGTGGCCGCCGCCGATGTGAGGCAGGACGAGGATGCCTTCAGTCCGCCAGAACGGGTGCGTTTCGGGCAGCGGTTCCTGGCGGAAGACATCGAGAATGGCGCCGGCGATGGTCTTCGTCCTGACGGCCGCGATGAGATCGTCGTCGACGATCAGGGCGCCGCGGCCGAAGTTGATCAGCCATGCTGTCGCCTTCATCTGCTTCAGGCGTTCGGCATTGATGATGTTCTGCGTTTCCTTCGTGGACGGAATGAGCAGGACCAGGAAGTCCGACTGACGCATCACCTCGTCGGTTGCGTCCGGACCGTACACCTGATCGACGTTCGGCAGCGGTGCGGGGTTGCGTTTGGTCCCGATGATGCGCATCTCGAGGGCTTTTGCCTTGCGGGCGACCTCCTGGCCGATGGCGCCCAGACCGAGGATGCCCAACGTCTTGCCGGCCAGAGGCATCGACATGCGTTTGATCCAGCGGCTCTCGCGCTGGTCGAGCGCGCTTTGCATGTACGGCTTCGTGATGTGGAACAGGGCGCCGAGGATGTTCTCGGGCATGGGGATTCGATGCGATCCGCGTGCGCAGCACAATGTCACGTCCGCGCGCAGGTCGGGGCTGTTCAACCAGGGATCGACACCTGCGTTCATCGCCTGAATCCAGCGCAATCGCGGCATGCGCTTGAGGAGATCACCCGGGCGGTAGGCCATCAATGCCTCGCCTCGCGCAGCGATGTCGTCAGGTACCGTATCGTCCAGACCGTAGCCGTGGATCTCGAATCGATCGGCGATACCCGCACTCTCCAGGTGTTTCTCGTAGATCCGCCAATCCTTCATCCAGATCACGCATACGGGCTTGCTCATGGGACTCCTCGGTGGTGTGCAGGGATGCCGGCGTTCGACTCGGACGGTCACGAATGCATGCGGCAGGGGGACGACGTGTCGCTATCGTACCAAAAGTGCGCGGTGGCTCATGGTCGGTTTGGCGCCTGCAATGAGCGCACGGAGATTCAGATCCGGGTCATGGTGCCGAAATCGGTGGGGGACGAGGCGACGCTTGCGTTCGATAGGTGAGTTGCATCGTTCTCGTGTCGATGGGCCGCTCCGGGGTTGAATCGAATATCGCAAAGTTGGACGACGGAGGACGAAGCGTATGATCTTGAAGAAGTCGAGTTGTGGTCGGTACGTCTGGATGGTGCTGGCGGCAATGCTTGCCCAGTGGCTGCCGCATGTCGCCCTGGGGGCGCAGACGGAGCGCTACGGCAAGACGTTGCTGCTCGAGCATCGCCTGGCCGAGAGCGCGGTCCAGGCCTTCAACAAGTTCAAGCCCAGTCAGCCCGTCAAGGGCGAATCGGCCCTGGTCAGTGCCATGCTGGCCGACACCAAGGACTGGGTCGGCCCGACGTTCGAGGGGAAGTCGAGCGGCAATCCGTACACCCTCGTCATCATGGTGAAGGGCGTCGCAAGAGCCGATGGCGATGCAACGACCCTGTGGCATTCTGGCTGGCGGCTCGAGGACAAGCAGGATGGTACGATCGACCGCATGACGCCCCATGCCGGCGTTGCGAAGACCGGCGCGAAGGCAGGGGAGACGGTCGAGATCTATGGCGCTTCGATTCCGACGTCCTTCAAGGAAGACCGCAAGGCCGCGCCCATGATCGGTTTGGTGAACGTGCGCAATCTGGAGTTGCAGGAAGTGCGGGTACAGGTCTGGTCGGGTATCCCGAGCGCCGGCTTCGCGGAGACGTTCCTGTCGTTCCGCTGGGCGCTGGTGGGCGTCGTGCTCGTCGTTCTGTGGTGGTTCTGGTTTCGTCGGACCTGATCCGATGGAACGCCGACCCTGCCGAGGTTCGACTACGCGATGGTCATGCGGTACGCTTTCTCCGCCGTGCCATAGAAGAGGGCGTGCTTCTGCGTCTCGCTGTATCGACTCGCGACGCGCTTGAACATGTTCCACACGACTGCGTAGCCGACCGAATCGCGATCGGGGGGGAAGTTGCTCTCGAACATGCAGCGTGTCGCTCCGAACTGCTCGATGCAGTGGTCGAAGTACGGACCCCATCCGGCGGCGAGTTCCTCTGAGGTCGCCGGCTTCGCGCACTGATCGTACCCATGAGCGAAGTAGGACATGCCGAGTCCGCCGAGCTTGACCACCACGTTGGGGCACCGCGCAAGTTCCGCGATGCCGGAGCGCCAATGGGCAACTGCTTCTTCCTTGCGCGCGAGGTAGGTTCGGGTGAAGGCGAGCATCCCGCCGATGTGATTGAGGACGATCGTCGTCTGCGGAAATGCCCGTGCAAGCTGCGCAAGTTCACCGAGCTGAGTCTGGTAGATCATCGCGTCGAACGAGAGGTTGCGCGGCCCGAGCATGGCGAACCCCGCGCGGAAATCGGGATCGGTCATGATCCCCGGGGGGATGACGTAGCGACCGGTATTCAGGTCGTCGTCGGCATCCCACTTCGTGGTCAGCCGGATGCCGCGATAGCGCGGACTCGCCTGGATTTGCGCATCCAGAATCCGTGCGACATCGGCACCGGCGGTCAGATCGGCGGTGCCGACGATCGCAGCGGCTACACGCGTCCTGCCGAATTGCCCGCTGGCCGACATGGCCGCAATGCCGTTGACGAATTCGACTTCGCCGATCGGGGCCATGAGGGGCTCGACCCCCTGACGATACATCTGGCCACACTCGACGAACACGGAAGCCTCGATGTTGTGTCCGGAACGCGCATCGGCCAGGAATTCGTCGAGGAAATAGCGATCATCGTTGGGCCGCAGCCACAGATGATGGTGCGCGTCGATGATGGGGCGCTGCGGTTCGAGGATCTCTTCGACGAGCTGGGCACGCCACCGGGCGCGGCGCTCCCGTTCTTCAGCGCCGCCGTGGGCATAGCGGCTCGTGTGCTTCATCTGCTGCGGCTGACGCGGATGCAGTTTCGTAGTCATGGTGGACTCGTGCGGGCGCGGCAGCTACTGGCAGGACGCATGGGCACGGCGTGCCGCACCTGGTGCGAGCCTGCAGATGCGAACCCGGATGTTGCAGGGAGACCGTTTCGCGGCTCCGCAAGCGGTCGAAGCAAGATTCAGAGCTTCGGGTTCTTGGGCTTGTGGGGATTCTTCGGGCCGAGACCGAGGCGCGGCATGTCGATCGCAGGACAGCGATCCATCACGACCTTGAGCCCGGCATCTTCGCAGCGCTTGGCTGCTGCGTGATCGATGACCTTCAACTGCAGCCATACCGATTTGGCGCCGATCTCGATGGCTTCGTCGCAAATGGCGCCGGCATCCTCGGCCTTGCGGAAGATGTCCACCATGTCGACGGATTCGGGGATGTCCTTCAGCGAAGGGTAGACCTTCTGCCCCAGAATTTCCTGTTCGAACGGATTCACCGGAATGACCTTGTAGCCACGGTCCAGCATGTAGGCCATGACCGCGTGGCTCGGACGATCCGGATTGGTGCTCGCCCCGACGAGGGCGATGGTCCTGGTTTCGGTAAGGAGGTCGTTCAGACCTTGGTCATCGTTGATCGGCATCTTCGTCCCTCGCTCCTGTCGACGTGTGCTGCGATGCACGCGCTCAATTTAGCAGAAAAACGCAAATGCGTGCGTCGATGGCGCGCATTCGATCGTCGATTCGCGCCCAGGAGGCTCCGGCGAACATGACCGCGAAGATCAGTGCAGATTCGGCTTCTTGAGGTAGTCGGCCCGATCGGCCGAGCGCACCGTGATTCGCAGGACATCACCCTCTCGGGCGAGTGCGAGCGGTATGTCGACGCCGGCAGGACCGATTTTCCATACGGCCCGGAAAAACTCCGACAGCGTGGTCATGCGCTGATTGCCGACGCCGAGCACCATGTCGCCGACCTGGATGCCTGCGCGCTCGGCAGGGCCGCCGGGCGTCACCCGACCCACCACCAACTTGCCGTCGGGATCCTGGGTCGACATGCCGAGCCACGGGCGCGCGGGAAACGCGCTGCGGCCTGTCTGCAGCATCGCATCGTAGATCGGAGCGAGTAGATCGATGGGCACGAACATGTTGGCCTGCGTGACCTCGCGCTCGACCTGCTCCTGCACGAGCAACGAGCCTATACCGATGAGATGCCCCTGCGTATCGAGCAGGGCCGCGCCGCCCCACTGCGGATGCGCGGGCGCGGTGAAGACCGCCTCGTCGAGCAGGTACTCCCAGGGGCCGGCGAATTCGCGCTTGGAGACGATTCGCGTCTTCAGCGAGTGCGATCGACCGCCGTGCCCGATGACGAAGGCCGCATCGCCGACCTTCACGTCGGCGGCGAGACCGCGCGGCAGCCATGACGCATCGAGGCGACCGAGCGGCTGGACGAGCCCGAAGCCCGTCGCCTGGTCGTAGCCGACGCGGTATCCCGGAACGACCGTGCCACGATTGCTCGTGAGCCAGATCTGTTCGGCTTCGTTGATGAGGTAGCCGATGGTGAGCACCAATCCGTCTTCACGGATCACGACGCCATAACCGGCGCGTTCGGTACCCAGCGATGCGGCCGTGAAGCCGTCGGGCGGGACCTCGGCGCGTACGAGCACCACTGCGTCGAGGGCCTGGGCGAGATCGAACTGGATCTCGGCGGCGGTGGGTTGCAAGGCCTCGGGGAAGGCCCATTCCTGTGTCTTTGCCATGGGTGGATTGTGACATGAAAACGCGCGTTTGTTGGTCGGTCGATCACGCCGCTTGATGCAGTGCGCAATCGTCGCGGCGATCGTTGGGGCGTTGCGTTCGAACGCGGCTCGCGGTCTACTTCGGCATGTGAGGTGTGGGCGCGGCGACGGGGTTGTTCGATTCGCGCACCGTTGATTCGTACCAGAAAGGCATCCAAGCATGAGTGAAAGACGTTCCTGGTTGATCGTCCCGGCCCACGCGTCCGACGTAGTGAGTCGCTGCGAGGCAACGGATCCCGACGTGATCGTTCTCGATCTCGAATACACCGTAGCGCCGAAACACAAGGCCGATGCCCGGGCCGGTCTGGGCCAACTGGTGAAGACGCTTGCCGACAAGCAGCGCGAGGTCTTCGTGCGCATCGACCGCGATGCGCGCTGGGCCGACGTGCGGGCCGGCGTGGCACGAGGGATACGCGGCATCGTATATCCCGGTCCGGAATCGGCGGACGAAGTGGCGGACATCGATGCCCTGATCGGCGAATGCGAGCGAGCGAACGGCGTGGAGCCCGGTCGTACCGAAATCGCGCTCGTGCTCGAGTCGGCGAAGGGATTCTGGAATGCCGCGGCGATCGCGCAAGCGAGCCCCCGCGTGACGGCCCTCGGGATCGGACGCGCAGAACTTCAGATGCAGCTGGGGCCCTTGCCGCAGGGCGAGTTCCGCCTGTACCGGTATCTCATGACGCGCACGGTCGTCGCAGCACGGATGCTGCGCAAGCAGCCGCTCGGCGCTCATTGGCGGCCTGGCTCGCGGGGCGGCACGGCCAACGTCGACGCAACCGCCATGGCGGCAAGGGAAGGCAGGCTCATGGGGTTCACCGGTTGCCTGTGCGTCGATGCCCATCAGGTGCAGCCCGTCAACGCAGCGTTCGGAGGTGCACGATGAACCCGACGGTCGATCTGGAGCGCTCCGTTGCGGGCGAGAAGCCGATGCCCAAGGTGATTCGTCGCTCGCTGTATGCGGTGTCTGTCGATGATGCCGAACTCGGGCGCAAGGCCGAGGCGTCATGGGCCGACGCGATCGTGCTCGACCTCGTCCGCAAACCCGGCGCGGATTGGCAAGCGGATCTGCGAGCGCGCATGCCGGGTGCCATCCATGCGGCGGGCAAGGGCGGGGCGGAAGTCTTCGTCCGCATCGCGATGTCGTCCGTTCGGGCGGATCTCGACGCGATCGTGTTTCGTGGTCTCGCCGGCGTGATCGTGACCGGGCTGAACGATGCCGACGATGTGGCGGTCGTAGCGCAGCGTCTGGCCGAACTCGAATCTGACAGGGGCCTTCCCGTCGGTACGCTGGAGATCGACATTCAGGCGGACAACGCCGCGGTCGTCTGGAACGCCGTCGATATCGCCCGGGCGAGCGAGCGGTTCGGGCTGTTCATCGTCGACGAGCCTGCGCTATGCCGCGATCTGGGCATGCAGACGACACCGGAACTCGAGTTCGATCCGCTCGAATACATCAAGTCCCAGCTCATTACGGTCGCGCTCTCGGTCGGCGGACAGGCGGTCGGGATGAGCTATCCGCACGGACTCGCCGGATCCTCGGCCGACGACGCCGGCATTCGCAAGGCGGTCAGACGCGCGCGGGATACCGGGTTCAAGGGCGCGCTGTGCCCGACCCTGGCGTGGGTGCAGGCATGCAACGAAGGGTTCCGTCCGACGTCGGATGAAGCCGCGTATTACGTGAAGGTCATCGAGGTGTTCGCCGAAGGCATCAAGCGCGGCATGGCATCGGTGCCGATCGACGGCAAGATGATCGACGTGCCGGTCGATGTGCGCGCGAAGTTGTACCTGAAGTGGGCGCAGCGGGCGCAGGCGCGGGACGAAGAAAAAACCGCGGCTCACCGATGACTGACGTTTTGCACGCTGCCCGCAACGCATTCAAGGACGGACGATACGATGAACAATAGAGTGGCACGCTGCGTGATGTTCGTGACGCCGACCAACCCGCGCTTCATCGACAAGGCGTGGACCCGAGGCGGCGACGCCTACATTCTCGACATCGAGGATTCCATCGCTCCCGCCGAGAAGGAACGTTGCCGGACCTTGATCAAGGCATCGATCGCCAAGGCGAACAAGGGCGGTGCTTCGATCTTCGTGCGCATCAACAAGCCCTTCGTCGATGCCGATCTGCCCTATGCGGTATGGCCGGGTGTGGATCGAATCATGCTGCCGAAGACCGAAACGGCCGCCGAGGTGCGCCATGCCGATGCGATCATCACGCGCCTGGAAAAGGAGCGTGGTATCCCTCCCGGTACGATCGAGCTCTACCCGATGATCGAGTCGACGCTGGGTGCGGTCAACATCCACGAGATTCTCACGGCGACATCGCGCAGGATCCACTCGATGGGCGGCGCCGGTGGCTACGACATGGCGGTGAGTCTGGGCATCGAGATGTTCGCCGATTTCGATCAGTACGCTTTCCCCGTCGCCTATCTGCATCTGGCCGCAATGACCGAAGGGATCGAGACGATCGGGGCCGTGTTCGTACCCAACCCCTCGGGCCGCGTCGACCAGGGCGATCAGGCGGCGAAGCAGGCATCCGCACTGAGGGCGTGCTGGATCCACCAGGCCGGCGCGCTGCACCCGAACTTCATCGAGCCGCTCGTCACCGGCCTCACGCCCACCTCGGACGAGACGGTCTGGGCCGAACGCGTCGTGGCGGCCTATGAACTGTTGCTCGAAGACGGCGAGGGCGTCGGCGAACTCGACGGCAAGGTCATCGACAAGTACGAATACGCGCTCGCGCAGCGGACGCTCGACTGGGCCGCTCAGTGTGCGCAGAAGGATGCCTACAAGGCCCGCGCCCTCGCGCGTGCCCAGGCCGCCGAAAAGGCGACGGCGAACGTCTGATCAACGTGCCGGGTTGCCCTTGCGAAACACGATGTCGCCGTACCAGGCCGTCGCCGACGACTTCGTGTTATCGGTGTCGGTCATGATGGCCACGCCGGAGATTTTCGGCGGTTCGGCACCGTAGGCCTTGCGATAGTCTTCGACGATGTTGCGCTCTTCGGTGATCCATCGGCCGATGTCATCGGCGCCGCTGCGCACGACCACCATCATTGCCCAGTCCGTATAGGGATTCGGGACGATGCTTCCACGCGGCGCTTTGCGCTCCCAGATATAGTTCAGGGCGCGATAGGGGGTGTCTGCTCCGAAAAGCGCACGGGCAGCACGATACTTGGCCGCATCGAGGAAACTGGCACGTTCCGGGTCGTACTCGAATGTAATGTAGATCCGGGCAGGGTAGTCGTCTCCGGCCTTCTGCGTCACGTCGCTCTTGTCGATGACGTTGGCGATTTTCCATCGCCACTGCACGATGGGAAACTCGTTCGGATCGATGCGGATACGCCGGATGAGGCCGCTTGCGGCACTGTCGGAGTCAGCCCGGACGACGCGCGCGCCCTGTTCGTCGACGAGCTCGTAGCGCGTGTGGCGGTCGATGTTGTCGAAGGTCAGGGGCGTCCAGTCGGAAGGCAGCTTCCGTTCGGCTGCGGTTGCCGAGAATCGCCCGACCGGCAGCGTGCCATCCGGCGAGATGTCGGCTGCCACTGCCGCGCCCAATGCAAGGCACAGGAGGGCAGCGCTCGATGCGCCGATCGTGCGAGACATCAGTTGCCCTTGATGCCGGTTTCCTTCACCACGCGCGCCCATCGTGCAGTTTCGGCCGTGAGCAGAGCCGTGAACGCATCGGGCGTGCTGCCGACGGTCTCGGTACCGTCGGCCGCGAGGCGCTTCATGACATCCGCGGATTGCGCGGCCCGGGCAACCTCGGCGCTCAACTTGTCGGCGACTGCCCGAGACGTGCGGGCCGGTAGAAACATGCCGTACCACTGCGTGACGTCGAATCCCGGGATGCCGCTTTCCGCGATGGTCGGCAATTCGGGGGAACTCTTGGCCCGTTTCGCCCCGCTGACCGCGACGGCGCGCAACTTGCCGCTGCGCACGTGCGGCTGGGACGACGTAATGTTCGCCAGCGTGAACTGCACGTTGCCTGCGATCAGATCCGGATAGGCGGCCCCCGTGCCCTTGTACGGGATGTGGACGGACTTCATGCCGGTGGCGAGATTCATCAATTCGACGCCGAGATGGATGAGGCCGCCTTGTCCCGCCGACGAGAAGTTGAGCTTGCCGGGATTGGCCTTGGCGTAAGCGATGAACTCCTGCAGCGTCTTCGCCGGAATGGACGGGTGGACAACGAGCACGTAGGGCTGCTGGGTGATCTGACTCAGTGCGACGTAGTCCTTGAGCATGTCGTACTTGGCCGGATAGAGCAGCGGGTGGATCACCGCGGACGCGCTCATGAGGATCATCGTGTAGCCGTCGGGCGGCGCAGCACGGGCGATCTCTGCCGCGACGCTGCCGCCGCCGCCGCCGCGATTGTCGACGACGAAGCTCTGGCCCAAGTTCTCCGTCAAGCGAAGCGCGAATGTTCGGGCAACGATGTCCTGGCCACCGCCTGCCGCCGAAGAAACGATCAGCCGTACCGGGCGTTCAGGGAAACTGCTCGCGCTTTGGGCGCTGGCTGCGGCGGGTGCGGCTGCAAGCAAACAGCCGACGAGTCTTGCAATCGACATCTTGAGGCTCCGAAGAGAGGCAGTGGGAATGAGGGTGAGGTGGCTCAGGTGTGGGCATGGCCGCCATGTCCGACCGATACATGTCGTTCATGGCGGCGTACGAGCGTGCCCGTCTTGCCCGGCCACGAATGGACGGGCATCAACGGGGTCAGGGCGTGAGTATGTGAAAGCGCTGGTCGTCGTCGCTCGCCATCTGGTTGGCGAGTTCGATCTCCCATGTGAGATAGGCCTTCATCGCTTCTTCTATATCGGCTTTCTGCTCGCGCGCTTTCAGCCGGATGTCGTCCGCGGGGGTTGCCATGCGTGTCTCGCCCGATTCGAGCGGCAGCCCGGCATCGCGCCAGGCCTGGGTGCCGCCTGCAAGCGCAAAGACCGGCGCCGAGCGTTTCGGGGCGGCGTCGGCCGCGGCAAGCAAGGCCAGCCGGCCGTCGGCAGAGGTGAACACAACGGTATCGCTCGCCGGCAGTTTCTCGAGCAACGCATCGAGATGCGTACGCAGGCCGAACCATGCGCCTTTCACGTGGGCAGCGCGGTACGCCTTGCTCCAATCCACATCGACGACGCTGGTCTTGCCGCGATCCATGCTGGCTTTGAGTGCGGCAACGTCTATCGTCGGGGTGGATTCGACGATACCCGCGATGGGGGCAACCCACGGGCCAGTTTCGATGCCTTCGATCGTCATGTCGATCGTCAGTGCACTGGCATCCCAGCCCATCTGCTTCATCCAATGTGCAGTCATCACCGCGCGTACGCCGTCGTCGTCGACCAGCACGACCCTTGCACCCCACACGGCGGCATGCCGATCGGTCTCCTGGATCAGTTGGCCGCCGGCGATATGCTTCATGCCGGGCACATGGCCGGCCGCGTACTCCGGTGCGGAGCGCACGTCGAAGACGTAGGTCGTGCGATGAATATCGGCTTGAAGGCCGGCGAGTGTCGCGCCATCGATGCGCGGTACGCCGAATCGCTTGGCGACACGGTCGGCCGCGGCTCGAGCCTTGACCGCATTGGCCGGCGAGACGGCTGGAGCCTGGGCGGTGGAACCCTTCAGAACTTCGTAGCCGTAGAGGTGCCAGTCCTGCGTACCGTTCTTGAGCGATACGACCTTGTTCGGTACGCCTGCATTGATCAGGGATTGCGCGCCGATGATGCTGCGCGTGCGACCGCCGCAATTGACGACGACCGTCGTATCGGGCGAGGGCACCAGATCGGCGAAGCGGTACACGAGTTCGCCGCCGGGAACGCTGATCGCGGTCGGAATGCTGTTCTCGTGAAATTCCTCGAAGCTGCGGCTATCGAAAAGGGCGATGTTCTCTTTTCGATCGATCATCCCCTTCAACTGTTCGGCGGTGATATAGGGGGTGTGCGCGGCATGCTCCACGACTTCGGCGAACGCCTTGCTCGGTACATGCACCCCACTGTAGATGCGGTAGCCGGCCTGTTCCCAGGCGACGATGCCGCCCTCGAGCACGGTGACATCGTCATAGCCCAATGCGGCCATGCGCGTGGCTGCGCGCAGTGCTAGCCCTTCGCCATCGTCGCACCAGACGACACGGGTGGACAGGCGTGGCACGCTCGACGGCACGATCGCTTCCAGTCGACCCAGCGGCACGCAGGCTGCCATGAGCAGATGCCGTTCGTGGTAGGGCACTTCTTCTCGCGCATCCAGCAGGGCGATTTCCTTGCCGTCATGCAAGGCTGCCTTGAGTTCGGCGGCAGAAACGGTACGGATCGGAGCATTCACGGGTTACTTGCCTCCCTTCAGGTGCTGCGCGAGGAAATCACGGGTGCGCTGGCCCGCGAGGCCCGAGGCTTCGGGATGATGGGGCGGATAGCCGTTGCGATCGAAGCCGTGATCGGCGCCTTCGTACCAGAAGGTGCTCGCGTGGGGCTTGCCGGCGAGGCTTGCCTTGATCTGTTCGTAGAGAGCCGGCGGCACGCGGTGATCGAGCGATCCGAAGTGCATCATGATGGGCGCATCGATGCGCTTTGCGTCATCGAGGAAGTCCGCGAGCTGCACGGCGTAGTAGGCCACGCCGGCATCGACGGCCTGATGGGCGAGGCCGATCCAGACGAGCTTGCCGCCGAGGCAATAGCCCACGGTGCCGATGCGACCCGAGCAGTCGGGGCGGGCTCGCAGCCAGTCCGCACACGCCTTCAGGTCGTCGACGAATAAACCGAGATCCATCTTCGTCGCAAGTTCACGTCCGCGCTGCTGGTCTTCGGGCGTGTAGTCGAGGTACCGGCCGGGCGCCTGGCGCCAGTAGAGATCCGGAGCCATGACGACGTAGCCCTGCTCCGCATAACGGTCGGATACGCCGCGCACCCAGTGGTTGGCGTTGTAGATTTCCGCCAGAAGGATGAGGCCCGGACCGCGTCCGGACGCCGGCGTCGAGAGCCAGCCTTCGAAAGATCCGCCGTCGCGGGCGGGGATGCGTACCGACGTAGCTGTCATGAGTTCCTCCGATCGTTTGCAGCGCAGGCCTGGGAGGATACGTGGCGAAGGTGCGTTCGCGCAACGCGCGAACGCACACCGTGCGGCGACGGCGTGGAGGTCGCGGTGTTTTCGGGGCGGAACGATGCCGCAGTCAGTCGGTTCGTGTTCCCAAGGTTACGGGCTGGATCTCCACCGATGTCTTGTCGTCGGCGAACCAGATCGTGCCGTCCTGGATCGTGCATTGCAGGCGCATCGCGCGCTGCGCCAGTGCGGTCATCTCGCGACTCGCCTCCTGAGGAATCTCGATGAGCGTCGCGTTCTTGCAGCGAGCGAGTGCCTCCTGATTCTGCTTCCACCAGACTGCGACGCTGCGGCCACCATACGCGTAAACCTTCACGGCGTCGGCGCGTCCGCAGGCCTTTCGGACATCCCGCTCCGAGGGTAGTCCGACATCGATCCAGCAGCGGATGCGACCAGTGAGATCCCGATCCACCAGATCGGCCTCGTCCTCCGCGCTCAGCCCTTTGCCGAATGCGAGCGTTTCGCTTGCGTTGAGTGCGAACGCGAGGACACGCACCATCAGCCGTTCATCGGTTTCGGAGGGATGGCGGGCCACGACCAGCGCATACGTCTGAAAATGGCTGCGGTCCATGTCGGAGACCTGCAGTTCGATCTTGAAGACTGTGGCGCCGAGTGCCATTGCGCTTTCGTCGCCGATCTACTTCAGCGTTGTCCAGATACCGACGATCACGACGACAGCGACCGTCGCCCAGCCGAGACGGTCGACATATTTGTGCAGGAGGCTCTCCATGCGGGCGCCGCCCCATGCCATCAACCCCGCGACGAGGAAGAAGCGCAGGCCTCGACCGATGAATGACGCCAGCGTGAACGGGATGAGTGCCATGGACATCGCCCCGGCGGCGATCGTAAACACCTTGTACGGAATGGGCGAAAAGCCGGCAATGAAGATGGCCCAGAACCCCCACTCCTCGAACCACTTCACGGCGGTTTCGTAGGCGGGCCAATAGGCACTCGTCTGGAGCCAGGGCATGAGGAGATCGAGCGCGAAATATCCGATCAGGTAGCCGAACAGGCCACCTGCGACGGATGCTAAGGTCGTCAGCAGCGCGAAGAACCAGGCGCGCCGCGGGGTGGCGAGGCACATGGGGGCCAGCATGACGTCGGGCGGGATCGGGAAGAACGAGGACTCCATGAAGCTTACGGTGCCTAGATACCACGGCGCATGCGGATGGCGGGACCAGGCGAGCGCGCGGGTGTAGAGCAAGGAGAAGAGCTTCATCGGGATTCCTGCACGAACGCCGAGGGCGTACGGTATTGAGGGAGCCGATGATAACGTGTTCCGGGCAGGCTGAGTTGACACCACCTGGAATCGCTGGGCCCGCATCGTCGGTGTCGCCGCAATGTACATCGCCGGGCATTACTCTTCGCGTGACGGCCGACGAGGCACGAGGAGGGTGATGAAGTCGCGTACCCGCACGCAGGCCAGGCGCTCGTGATCTAGAAACAGGCCGTGGAGCCGCTCGACCACGGCGGGCTCCAGCACTTGCGCCAGGTAGGTTTCGAACTTCGCCTTGAGCATCGGTTGAACTGCTGACCGCCGCGCAGGATGCCCAGCCGAGTACAGAACCTCGACGCGTTCGCTCGTGGATCCGTCGTCGAATTCCACCTCGATCGCGTTGCCGGTCGAACGCTGATCGCGGGCGGTGTAACCGGCACTGTAGGCGTTGTCTTCCAGCAGACGCACGCGCGGTAAGAGCGTCGTCACTCGCGCATCGACAGCAAGTGGTTCGTGATAGTGCCTGGTATCAAGCCTGCCATGTACGAGCGTCGACGCAACGATGAACTGCAGGCTGTGATCGCGCGCCGCTGCATTGTGCAAGTGCTCTGCGTTGTCGATTCGCTCCAGCGCCTCAGCATGGGTGTATACGCGAATCTCCCGGATTCTGTCGAGCCGATCGTATGTTCGAGCATGCAATTGCATTGCTGCTTCGGCGGCCGTGGTCGCGTTGCGCTGGCATGGCAGCAACTTGAAGATCACGTGTTCGATGATCGTGCTGTTCAGCGGTGAGCCCAGTTCGATGGGCTGCCCTTTTAACATGACCTCGAAGAAGCCCCAGGGCTTCGCCGTGAGCACACGGGGATAGCCCATTTCGCCGCCTCTCGCCATCAAGGCGATTTCCACGCCGTTTGCCGACGCGCGAGGGCCGGCCCACCCTTTGCGCGTGCCGGAGTTCGGCGGCTGGCGATAGGCATTGAGTGTGGCGCCGTCGACGAATGCCGACGATATCGCATTGGCGACTTGCTCGAATGTGCCCCCGAGCAGTCGCGTGGACGCGGCGCTCGATGCGAGCTTGACCGCCAGTACGGCATCGAGTCCGACGTCCGGTGCGTCGAACTTCACTGCGTTCGCGATATGCCCCTGTATTTCGTACGCGACGATCATTGCATCGAGGACGCTTGCCATCGTCAACTCGCAGCCCTCCATGCGGTCGCGATAGTCGGCGCACGCGAGGATTGCCCCGATGTTGTCCGACGGATGGCCGCCGCTGAATGTCGTGTCGCTGAAGTCGAGCCAGCGTATCAGCGTTCCGGTGCTGAACGCGGCTCGGACCGGATCGAGCTCGAGCGTCGTGAAAGGCACTCGCGGGCCGCCGGGAAGGATTGCGCCCGGTACCACCGGGCCGATGATGCGATGACAGTCGACATCGTCTAGTGCTCCGGCAGCACAGGCGAGAGCGTCCATCAAGCACAGGGCCGCAATCGCATGGGCCTGCGACGAAAACCGGAACGTCACGTCGCTTGCGTATTGCGCCAGCGTGGTCAGGAGGTCATCGTATGCGGGGCGGTCTGTGTCGTCGAGAAGGTTCATCATTGGGCATCCGTTCTTTTAGCTCGAAGGCAGCGCTTTCCAGCGGCGTGACTTCGAAACTGTGTCCAGTGAGCGGAGCATGCGACGCATGCTCGTGGCCGTACGGACGTACGTGCAGTTTACGTATTGGGCCGGACGATGAACACATTAAGGCGATGGTTCGTCGAAGAATCGTTGACACTGATCGTATGCAAATCTATATTCCAAAGGCGTAGAGTTACTTTGCTTGGCGTAGATGCACTACGTCCTTGAAGGAGGCTGCATTCCCATGCAGCTCCTTTTTTTCTCGCGCGGGCACTACAGCCGAAGTCCGACGAGCTCCATGCCACCGCCTCCGATCGCATCGCCGCGCGATTGCGCCCCGTCGCTACTTCGCATTCGAAGTGCGCGTGTTGATCGCGGGTTCACTGCTTCAGCGGCGATCGGCATCGTGCGCGGGCTCCATTTTTGCGTGTCTGCGATTCGGCGTCCCGGCGAACTTCTCGATTCGGGCGGCACTCATAGGGATGGCGCCAGACAAATAAGGGAACGCCCAGGTGAGGAAATTCCATACTTTCGATCGCGCATGGGAGACCATGCAGACTCTGCATGCGTAAAGGCCGAAGTGTTGCGGATGTCGTCAGGTCCTTCGGCCGCAGCCACCGGACGCGAGTGCACTCGACATCGGGCATGGGTTGGCGGGGTCTGGGTTTGCGGTTCGGCGTCCCGCTGGTCGCCCTGCTCGTCGGGGCGACTTATCTTGCCGTACCGCACGTCGATCGCATTCTCACCGAATGGTTTCGCAGCGATGTCGAGCTTCGCTCCGAGCTGGTGGCACGGACCATCGAGGACGGAATCGTTCCGCTGCTCGAAGATCAACCCGAAGGTCGAATCCGCGCGCATCTCGAGAAGCTCGCCGCCGACGAGCGCCTGCTCGCTGTGCTCATTTGCCGCGAAGATGGCACCACGGCGTTTCAAACGCGTTCGGCACCGAGCGAAGTGTCCTGCTTGCCCGTTCGATCGGGCGAGGGCGAGCCCCCGGCGTTCGAGGTCGTGGCTGGCAAACAGGGGCTTATACACGTCGGACGCTTCCCGCTGCCTAGTGTGGGCGAACGCGGCTACGGGGCAACCGTCATCCACGATTTGAGTTTCGTCGATCGTCGTCAGAGTCGTCTGCGCGACTACTTCGTCGCGTTCTCGCTGCTCGCCGCTTTGTTCGCGGTCGGGATCTCGGTGGCGGTCGCCGGGTTCCTGCTGCGCAGCTGGGCCGGCGCCCTGGTGCGTGACATTCGCAATCGCGGTTTCCTTTCGGTCACGCCATCGGACGGGGATTCGCGTCAGACGGTGCTCCAGGAAGTGCGCGAAGTCATGCGTGAACTCGAACGTGCCCAGCGCATGGAGGTGGATTTCAAGGAGAACTGGACGGCCGAAGCCCTGCATCACATCGCCGAACAGCATTTGGAGAACGCGCAGATTATCGTCGTCTCCAATCGCGAGCCCTATATTCACAACCGCAATGAGAGCGGCGTGACCGTTCAGTATCCGGCGAGCGGCATGGTGACGGCGCTGGAACCGGTGGTGCGCGCCTGTGGAGGCGTGTGGATCGCGCATGGCAGCGGGTCGGCCGATCGCGAGGCGGTGGATGAGAACGATCGACTGAGAGTTCCCCCGGATGATCCGAGTTATCTCTTGCGGCGGGTATGGATCACCGAAGCCGAGGAACAGGGCTACTACTACGGATTCAGCAACGAAGGGATGTGGCCCTTGTGCCATCTCGCCTTCGTGAGGCCCGCATTTCGTCCGGAGGATTTCGATTACTACCAGCAGATCAATGAACGCTTCGCGGAAGCGATCGAGCAGGAGGCCACCAGCGATTCGCCGCTCGTCCTGATCCAGGACTATCATTTTGCCTTGCTGCCGGCGCTGGTGCGCAAGCGTCTTCCTCGGGCGACCATCGGCGTGTTCTGGCACATTCCCTGGCCCAATGCGGAGGCATTCGGCATCTGCCCGTGGAAAAAGGAGCTGGTCGAAGGCATGCTGGCGGCGGATATCGTCGGCTTTCATACCCGCTATCACTGCCAGAATTTTCTCGCGACGGTGGATCGTTGCATCGAATCCCATATCGATCACGAAGCGCTCACCGTCCGTGTGCGCGAGCACGCGTGTCTCGTTCGTCCGTATCCGATATCGATTGAATGGCCGCCGCGGTGGCTCGATGCAATTCCGATCGCGGCAGAATGCCGGCGCGCGGTGTTCGAGCGATTCGGTCTGTCGCCGGAAACGAAACTGGGCGTCGGAATCGAGCGATGGGATTTCACCAAAGGCATCCTGGAGCGCATCCACTCGATCGAAGCCTTGCTCGAACGGCGTCCGGAACTGCGCGGGCACCTTGTGTTCCTGCAGGTGGCGGCACCCACACGCGGGGAGCTGCCGGCGTATCGGGCGCTGAGGGAATCGACCATCAGCGAAGTGGAACGGGTTAATGCCAAGTTCGCTCAGGGCGACTATCGTCCGATCATACTCATCAGTGAGCATCGCACGCCGCAGCAGGTATTCGAACTTTATCGCGCGTGTGATTTCTGCGTGGTCAATAGCCTCCACGACGGGATGAATCTCGTCGCGAAGGAGTTCGTCTCGGCGCGCGATGACGAGGACGGTGTTCTCGTGTTGAGCAGCTTTGCAGGCGCATCGCGGGAACTGGTCGAGGCACTGATCGTGAATCCCTACGATACGGGAGAAACCGCCTCGGCGATCGAACGGGCCCTTGCCATGCCCCGGGAAGAGCGCCGCCAGCGGATGCGGCTCATGCGGATCACCGTCAAGGAGAACAACGTCTATCGGTGGGCCGGACGCATGTTGATGGATGCCGCCCGCATCCGACGCACACAGCGTCTGGAAGAACTCGCGAGAGCGGACCGGTCCTAGATATCACGTTACCGGTACGGACAGGTTTGCGCTGCATTCGGCTTTGACAGATGCGTGGGTGCCGGAGCCTGGGATGTTCACGACGAGCTCGGCGATCTGCGCAATTCGTCGCGCAATGCTTCGAGCCACCTGAGGACGTCAGGTGGCCCGGACATGCGCACGCTGGCGTGACTCCCGACGCGTGATCCCACAGCGATGCTCGTTCCGCCTATCGAATCGACGAATCGGAAGGCAGCGATATCCGTGGTGTCGTCGCCGAAGTAGACCGCCCTTCGCCCGTGGAATGAGGCTGCAGCGAGGAGGTGTCGGCAAGCCACGCCCTTGTCGATCCCGCGCGGCTTGATCTCCAGCACGCGCCGGCCTTCGAGCAAGTCC